>Ga0065711_1028812_pt1 | contig 39067 bp, 18 predicted proteins | sample Hoacrofraction12_FD_59098 | JGI IMG/M metagenome (GOLD analysis project Ga0065711, IMG submission 59098) | Hoatzin crop microbial communities from Cojedes, Venezuela - Epithelial fraction 12 v2 (version 2) | ecosystem: Host-associated > Birds > Digestive system > Esophagus > Crop | place...
GGGGTGGGTGGGTGTGTGTGCGCAGGTGTGTACTGTTTGTGGTTAAAGTTACAGCTACTGGAAACAAGTTAATTATTAGACAATAACATTTGTGGATCTCAAACCAGTTTATAAAGGCCCAGATATAAGAGTATGTAGTGTACAATACAGTCAGTCTTCTTCAACATCCTTCTTTATTTTATGATTGGTTTAGGCACATAGATTGCTTAGGTGTTTTTATTTTTTTTTTCTTCTTACACAAATATTCTGCTCCTCATATTCCTCTTTGGCCTTTGTCTAAATATGCAGATGCAGACAACAGAAGAGTGAGTAGCCTGCAGGTTTTAGAAGGGATATTACCTTTTATTTCAGAGACAATTCACATACAGTCCAAATGTGAATTATAGTCCAAGCTCAATGAGAAACAATAAACGAAACTCTGTGGTACTGTCCTTTATTTAACATGCATGATACTTAAAACGCATGCCTGAGGAATTTGCATGTAGGCAATACAAAAATACATCTGCTAATACAGCGGGTAGTTTTTCATCTGCAGACTAAAAAGGTATTTCGTATTGCACATTTACATAGTGTCCTCTGTACAGCTGAAAATGTGCCAGAATGGTCCCTAAAAGATGTTTCTGCTAATCCTCCTGAGTCATCATTAATGCAGCTGAGTTGGTTTCTTCCTGAATGCATTTTTCTTCATTTCTTAAATCCAAGCTAAATTTCTCTGCTATTTTAAATAATCCATTCTCTTTGCTGTCCCTGTTTTCATCTTCACGTGTGGGGCAGATGTACTAGATTGTGTTACGTGGTTCTCCTCTGCATCGTATTTGATGTGTGGGTGTTGCAGTGCAGATGAATCATAGACCTAAAGCTATCTAATCTAATGATCCGACACGTGGATCCAGTCACATCTGTAGAAATTTCAGGTCGCTGTTGTTAGATAGGTAAGTTCTGCCCACAGTCTGCTAAGCTTACAATATTGCATCTACAATTGACTGGAATAGCTTTTAAAATATACTGGAGTTATTTAATCCTGCTGTCTGTGGTCAGGTGTCTCCATTGGCAACTTTATAAAGGTTTTTATATATAATTCAGTTTGTTTCAGTAAGTTTTTAGTTTTCATTATTTTTACCAAATTTTAAGACTCTTTCTGGTAATGCTTGCGTCTAGATTTGAGCACAAGATGAAGTAAAGCTGTAGCAGATCCGTAAATAGAAAAACTACCTATTTTTTGTTCCACTGTGTAATGCTTTCACCTATGGAACAGCCCCACGTTTTGCTGCCCTGCAGCATTATGGCATGTACGGCTCCCGTACTGTTCCTCTCAGCAGTGCCAAATTCCAGGGTGAAGTCTCTGAGTTATTGTTAGCTTTGACTGTGACAAGCACTTCTCAAGGTGAATCCCACCTAGCTGTTGTATTTCTCTAGGCTGTCTGCGTTCTGTTGTACCACCAGGCTCGTGCTACGTATTGTTAATCTGTATTCTTTTCTTTAAAAGGTGGATCGTATGTCTTTTCCATGCGGTTGCACTAAAGAAGGGTGTAGCAATACAGCAGGTAGAATTGAATTTAATCCTATCCGTGTACGGACTCACTTTTTGCACACAATAATGAAACTTGAATTGGAGAAAAATAGAGAGCAGCAAGTTCCGGCGCTAAATGGCTGCCACAGTGAGATCAGTGCGCACACTAGTGCTATGAGTCCGGGACCCCATCCGGTTGAATACTCAATTGCAGAAAATTTTGAGATTGAAACCGAACCTCCGGCTGCGGTTATGCATTCTCAGTCAGCTGAGGACTTGGACTGCCCAGGGGAAGAGGAGGAAGAGGAAGATGGGAGTAGCTTTTGTAGTGGAGTTACAGATTCTAGCACACAGAGTTTAGCCCCTAGTGAATCAGATGATGATGAAGAGGAAGAGGAAGATGAGGAGGAAGATGAGGAGGAAGAAAAAGGAGATGATTTTGTAGAAAGCATGGGCTCCCATGCTGATATGGTGCCTCTTCCTTCTGTCCTTTGCTACTCTGATGGAACTGCTGTGCATGAAAACCACTCTAAAAACGCCTCATACTATACTAACTCTTCAAATCTGTATTACCAAATAGAGAACCACGTTGCTGGCACTGCTAACCAGATCGGTGAGACTTACCCAGAAAGGGATGCTGTCAAGAACGGTAGTCTTTCTCTGGTGCCTTACAACATGACTTCAGAACAGTTTGTTGACTACACACGGCAATCAGAGGAAACCTTTAGCGGCCCTCATTACCCTTCTGCAAACCCCTCAGTGATTGTTTGCTGCTCATCTGCTGAAGGTGAGAGCAGTGCTCCGTGCAACAGTTTGTACGCTGAGCACAGGCCAAGTCACCCGCAAGTGGAATTTCACTCCTACTTGAAAGGTCCTTCTCCAGATGGCTTTGTTTCAGCTCTGAATGGCGACAGTTGCGTGCAAGAGCACCCTGCGGAGAATTCGCTAAACCTCCCAGAAAAGAGCAGACTGCATGAGGAGTGCATCAAATCACCAGTGGTAGAAACGGTACCTGTTTAATACTAAAATTATTCTAGGACTGACTTCCTGTAATAAAATGCACTCACGCTGGATTTCCTAGAATCTTACTTTTTTAAGAAGTAGACAACACTTGGACTGTAGTCAATGTTCCAGACACGTTTTGTTTTCTCAAGCTACACTGGCAGTGGTATTGCACAAAACAGTTCATGTAAAGGTTTAAATAAAAACACTCAAACTGTCTTTTGATAAAAATAAAACACATACGTGAAAAACACAGCCAACATATTTCAAAGTAGCCTACCTGTCGGAAGTATGCGAAACCTGCCAAGCTATCTGAATCAAAGCTTCGTGTTTTTGATTGTCGGGCCTGTGCAAGATTGTTAAAAATGATACTTTGAAATAATGATGTTTAGAGTCCTAATTTTCAACATATCTGAAAAGATGGTAAGTTTAATGTAAAAGTAGCTACTGTACAAAAAAGTTTCAGTTGTTCTGTATGTATTTTATTTATGGTAGTTTAGTACTCATGTTTTGATAAAATGAACAGCATGTTCATTTGAGCAGAAGATCCATAGCTAGGTACAAAGAGCATGTCCACTTTTCATCTGGAGTACCTTGTATTCTTCCCTTTTTTTGTTTTTTTAAATACCATTTCTGGTAAATTATCTGTTCTCTCTTTTACTGTTCTTGACAAACAGAAGAGTCATAAAGGGGGCATTTACATCTTTTAGAAAGGTGAAAGGTAGACAATCCTCCATTAAAATTAAAACCGGTGGCATTCCAGAACTAGTACCCCCTCCCCAAAGACAAATGATCTTGTATATCATGGCGAAGCAGTAGCTTAAGCTTGCACAGCACCTTTTAGCCCAACAAACATTCAGATACTTATGCACTTTAGTGCCATTTTGCAGTACTGTATTAACTGTGGGAACTGTGAACTATTTTGGAGAAATGCCATAGCTCCAGACTCTGAGGTATGTAAGATCTTAAAATCCCTTGTAACAAAACCTGTACCTTCTTCCCAAGCCAGTTTATGAAGATGTCAGTAGGTGATTTATAAAAGCAGAGTCTTGCTGATCAAAGTTTAAATGAAGCATGGAAAAATATGTGGAATTGTCTAGATTTCCTAAATATTTAGCAGTTTTTATGAAAAATGAGACTGGCTTTTGTGGTCTTCTGATGGTATTTCAAATTTACAGAGTCATTTGGTCTAATTAGGAACCAGTAGAATCAGTGACGATACAAAGCTTCAGAAATTTTATATCTGCTAAACTCTGCAAGCAAAATAGCACATGCATTGTATGGGTATCCATTACCTTGAACTCCATTTGTTTTTAAATGAAATGGGAATTAAAATACCTGCTGTATCTCAACCTTCAATTTATTAACCAGCCGTGCTTTCTTCTAGAAGAGGAGGTACAAGAACCTTCTTTTCTCTACACTGATAATTCTGCACTGCCTTATTTTGATTTCAAAATCTATTTTAACATTTTTGTTCTTCCAGTACTGAAATTTTATTTATGATTCATCAAGTGGGTTGAAATGTAGACCTGTCTTAATAAGGATCAGCATCTTAGTTTCTGTGTGTCAAATCTAGATGGTTAACAGTATGCATGTAAACACAGTGTAAATTTTAGCTCTGTAACAGTGACTCTTCTGGTTAGAAGCTCTTTAAAACATCATGTACAGTACTCCAGTAGCAAAACAGCCAGATTTAAAACATGCCTTTTTTTTAAAAAAAAAAAAAAGCATAGTTGTTTTTATATGAAATCTGGGCAAAGTGATTTCTCATTTTTATGCTAAATTAGCAAAATATTTTTACTCCATGTAGCAGCTGGAAAGGTTTTTTATTTACTTGTTTCCACAAGAAGTCCTACGTGTTTTATATGAACTGCATTGGAAAGTCCTAGTTCTCTAGGGACCGGATTCCACACTTGCACCGTGTTCCATCTCCTGGGAAAGCGCAGTCGTGTTGGCTGGCTGAGCAGTTCCGTAGCCTCTGTTCCTCTCAGTTGCAGAACGCTCCAGCTTCGTTCTTTAAAGGCTGACTAGCCAGGTAAGCGTGTGTATTCTCCAATTCCAATTCCATACAGCAAATACCCATCTTTATTTTTAAAGAGAAGCATGTTAGTTTATAAAGTTGTGCATCTAAGAATAATATTAGTCGTTTCAGGATATTCTATGGGCAAGTGTAACAGGTCTCTGTGGCTATAGGCATCGTGCATTAACAGCAGGCTTAAATCTGGCACTCTCATTCAACACCAGCACCAAAAGCACAAATCCCTTCTGCTTGAGCTGGGACAGCAGCTGTGAATCAGTAGCAGCTTTTTAACCTCAGAGCGTGTTGGAGGATCATGCACACTTTACCAGGGTATTTCTCTCAGGAGGTTAAACATTGTATTTCATTATTCAGCTCCTCACTGAGCAATAAGAAAATTATTTTCTTGGCCCCTGCGCTTTCACATGAAAAATATTTTTAATAATATTAGCAAGCACAGTAAGTGATTAACTTTATAGAATACATCTCCGCTAGCTTTAAAATACTGAGGTGATGGTTATTTAATATTTCCATTGGCACAGGCTTCAGATACCGGCCTCCTTAATATTAGCGTCTGTATAAAGTTCTGAGTACTTAGATGTGTATGTTCCATGCCACTGGGTCATGGAAGTGAATACAGGACAATTCTCTGAAGCTTGCAGCACAGGATGACAAGCAGTAGCTTGCAATAGGTAGGCCAGAGAAGGCAGTGGGGATATAAAGAACTTGTGCTACACTGTTTTCCCTTCTTTAAGGTAGCTAACCCCTGGGAGTCACAAAGTAAAATCTGCAGAATAAAGACTTATGTTGAAAAAAATATTCTTAACTACCTGGTGATAACGTAGCTAGTAAAACCTTTCTTTTGATCCAGTCTGATGTTTTGTGATCAACATTTGATCTCAGGATACAAAGTAAACAAATCTTGTTTAGTTCTTGCAACAAGTTACAAAGTCAAGTCTGTTCATAATTCATGGAGGTTTCCTGGTAGCTGTACTCGTAATATCAACAAGCCGCCCAACAGAGGTAAGCTCATACTGAGGAAACCCCCCCCCAGAAGCCTCTTTTTTTCGATACAGGCTAAACCTGTTCCCCAAGCAATTCCATACCAGCAAATTACAAAGCTGAGGCATTTTCTAGCACGTATAAGTTGACTAGAGTGAAAAATGTTACAGCCCTGACCGAAACAGATAGGCTAATTTAACTGTGGAATCTAGAGCAGGCTGTAAAAATTGGGTGAGAATCAAGATTCTGACCCCTTGATTAGACTTTAATCTTGGTTAGAAGAAAAAAAGTACCCTTCATAAAAGGATAAATAAACTTAGATCATGGGATGGAAGATGTTTTAATGTTATTTTCTTGGCTAGTATATAATAACATATGATGTGTCCCAGGTGGTTAATATTCATGCTGATAAGCAGTCCTTTCATTGTGGCTAAGCTTATTCCTGTGTGATACAAGTATTACATTACTAAATGTTAAACAGCAGTATTTGCGTCTGTATTGACACAGCATATCATTTGGGGAAATGTTTGCTTTACTGATGGTTGTATCGGTTTTATTTCCCAAGATACCTAGCTACTGATAACCACTCCTAAGAAGCCAGGTAATAAATTGGTAGGTAGTTTACAACTACACTACGTAGTTCAGAAAAATGAGTCATGGTAAAAGCATTTCCCTCTGTTAAATCAGAATTTTCACACAGGGGATCACTGGAACAGCACCTAAAATTGGATGACTTTTTGCCTATAGTGTGAACTTTGCCCCTCTTGGAGAAAATGCATTGTTAAAGTTTATATATAAACTTTAACTGACGTTAGACATGAAATTAGCACTTTTCTGGCAAAATTGCAGCAATTGCAATTGTTTCCGAAGAGCTATAGCTCATGCCCACTGGAACATCCTTTAAAGAATTAAAAGCTGGTCAGTAGAAGTTTCTAGTATTTCTTTCCTTTTTTTTTTTTCCCCTCCAAAATAATTCTTTGATGAGCCATATGCCATTTAGATCAGAAAGTTCTAGATTTTTAAAGTTTTGCTATTTTTCATTTACATAAGTCCCTGCTAGTGAATTGTAATTCAACATTTATTTATTTTAAGGCCATGGATTACACTGTCATAGTAACCATCACTTGCTGTAAGTGTGGTTCAGCCTGCTCGCTGATTTGTTAACAGAGTCAGTTAACAATGCGACCCTGCCTCTTCTCTAAGTTTTGCAGAAACTGCGTGTAGTATTCATGATGGTGTTACTCACTGGATTGCTAACTGATCCTGATCCAGCTTCCCATCTTAGCTGGGTGTTGTATTTCAGTACACGTGTGAACAAACTGATCATTTAGCCTTCCCCACCTCGTAATCGAGCAGATATCTTCACACAACACAGCCAGTTTGTTAAAGGTTGTGTACATACATTTGTATGCAAAACAGAACATGTATTATGTTTTTATATTTCAGACATTCCTGACTTTTTGATAGAAACATGATAGACTAGATAGAGAGTATTGGGCTCTGACAGACGAGACCTGGGTTCTCTTGGCTTTGCCTTTGTCCTGCTGTGTCACTTCCAGTCTCTGTGCTCTGGTTTGTAAGGTATTTGGACATACTGTGATAAAAAAAGAATTCTATAGAACAGACAGAATACTGTTTTTTTCCTCTTTTTTTGGCATCATAACTAAATTTTTGTACTGCAAACTAGGTCATTTTCCCAATAAAACCCAGTCCAACTCAGAAGTGAATAGAAATTTTATCACTAACATGATCACACACCAAAAGCAAGCTCTCCTTTCCATGGAAAGCAAAAGCAAAAGTGAGCAAAAGTTTAATGATAAATTTCACAGTGAAAATAAGAATAAAAGCTGAGGTGAATACACATTTACCTGATGAGGGCTGGAAATTTGAGCAACAAGGTTGTAGTTTGCCTGCAACACCATACTTGGCAGCAACAGGCAGGCTTATTCCCCTGCTTGTCTTCTGCCAGCTGAATTCTGTCAGTTGAAATTCCGTGTCTAGGCTGCTCCTGTAGTGAAGCAGGTGCCCTTACGCAGAGATAAAGCAAGAGAGACCCATGATACTGTTTTAAAAGGCATTTGCTGAATAAGAAACTCCCATGTTATAGCTCACAAGTTGTATAAACTCATGTTCATTGTGTCAGTTGTTTAATTTCCTGAAGCTGTCAGGAACAGGGACAGAAGAGGATGACATGGGAAATCGTTAAACATTTAGGGGTGTTCCGCTTTCCCACTGAGGCTGAAGAGTATCACCTACTTTATTATGGTTGAAGAACATTTGATGTAAAATACTTAGAAAAACTAGAATTAACTCAGAGAATATATTCTATAGAATTTATTTCTAAAATACTAAATCTGATGATTATTTTTTTAAAATGGTAGAAAGCTTACTGTTATTTTCAAAACATAGTATAGTTCATTAACATGTTCCTTGGTATTAGAAATCTCAACATTTGCCTTTCAATGTTTCCAAATTTTTAAAAATACTCCTTAATTTTGCTGTTCTCTGTAATTGCTGTCCATGTGCAAATTAATTGTCCATTTTCTCCAAGCACAAACATTGTGAAGTGATGAACAAGTGCGATGTAGTTGTAAAGATGGCTAAGTGAATGCGCGTTTGAATTCTTTGTAAGTGCTTCCTGTTCACTGTCTCTTCCTACTCCTAAATCAGAGGCAGCTTTTAATTTTGTTGCTAATGAGTGTGCCAGAGTATTGTTTGTACTTAAGGACTTCCCTGAGAACTTTCTGCTACCCTAACAGCTGATACCAAGGCTTTTTATAAGCATATCCAATTCACAAAACATCTGTTTTGCAGCCTTAGTCTTTTTTTTTTAATTTGTTCCTCCCTTCATCTTAGTGTCTGGGAAAGGTCTTTTGTACAGTAAGGCTTTTCATCAAAATGGAGCACGAGAGCTACTGTAGTGTCCTCTCTGCTATCTCTCCTTTATTTTGCTACAAGAGTTAATTTTATTTTTCACTTAACATTAGCATGTAGATAAATCGGAACTGTGGTGAAAAATAGTCCCCCGTTGGCTCTGAACGTGAGCGCCCTGAGGGAGCAACCCCTGCAGGGGACTGTGGGCTCTCCCTTTCCCTACCCACAAGCGAACAGGAAGGAAGCCTACCCCGGGGGCTGCAGAGGTGTGGACAGGGATCCTCGTTGTCTCCTGAGGCCTGTAGATCCAGGGGAGGAGCGTCCGTTCGTGATACAGCACAGCCCGGTACACAATGAAAATCCAGGATGAGGGAAAGCAGAAAACTGTCACTTAGGGGAATGAAAAGTTTCCTTCAAACTAGTTATTATTTTTTTCTTTTTTCTAATGCAAGTAACAAAGTAAAAACACCCTTTTAAAAAACAGAAGTGAATTAGATCTTAAAAATGAAAAGTTAAAATGTGTATTGCTCTACTGCTGTATGGTCTTTATGGTTAGGAGGATACCCGCTACACAGAAGGTCCCACCAAGTGAAGAACCGTATTCATGGTTCTCTGTATTGCTGTTTCTCAGTTGAGAAGATGATAGTCCTTCATCCAAGGCCAAAGAGGGGGACCAAAAAAAAAAAAAGAAAGAAGGCAAACTTAATTTATTTACTCAATTATCTTAATTGGGATCTTAGCAACGACACTTTTGTTTTACTTAGGTATTCCATGAATGAATGTCAAATAGAACCAAGTCAAAGGAAGTTTGCCTCGTGTATGTTCTTCTCTAACTATGCACTTTTCCAACAAGCCATGAAGACTGAACTGGCTTTTCTTGATGGACAGGAAGAATGGTGGAAAATAAAAATGAACACCACCATTCTAACACAAGGCTCAAGACAATCCTTTGTCTTGAGGCATGGGTGAATACACCCTGAGTGAGTGAGTGGAGGACAGAAAAGACAATTTAGAGGAAAAGAAGGATTAAGGCAAGATGTAGATTGATAGGGACAATTTTTTCTTCTAAAGGGCAAAACATTATATATGAAAAAAGGAGGGGAAAAAAGCAAATTAACATATCCCCAGAGAAAGGATGGAAAAGTATACGTGTCCACTACAAGCTTGGCCATGTTAGATCGTAATATTAATGCCATTATTTAATATATTTTAAAACAAACAGGGAATGTCATTTTTCTATGCCAGTTGTATACAGGTGGACATTAAATAAAAGACTTATCCAAAAGCATGGGGTAAAAAAAAACCTGCAAAGCAAAACACCATCCTAGAAGCATTGCCACCATGTCTGTTCTTTGCCTATGTCAACTGCGAAGTCATGTTCAGTATCATTTTAGCCAGCTCTGCTCCCAGGCAGATGTTCTAATGTAAACTGTTTCACAGATAACAAGAGACAGTAAAAGCAAAGAAGAAATGGGTGTCCTTTTTATTAGCATTTTAGCTTGGGATTTTCAAATTAGACTTAGTACATTATGGCAGCTAATTCTTTTAGGTTTCCCCATCTTAAACTTTTTAAAGATGTTTTTAAGAATGAAGTTTTGGGTTGGATTATGGGTGAAGGTCAACCTTACTGGGGTACTGGGGGATCACTGTAAAGAAATGGCCGTCGTTAGTGAGTCTCTGATACACAGACTGAGCATGAGTTTTCAGCTCTGTGAAAAGACTGCATCATTGTGTGTGCTGGCAGCTGGTTCTCTGAAAACCAGAAGCAAGCATGCTGGTTTTTCAAACCATTTCATACAAATACCACCACTTCAGTTCTTGCATAACAATGCCCATGTAAACAATGCTTAACAACTGGGCCCTTCTTTCAAGTGACTGATTGTAGGCACTTCTGTGGAAATACGTCTGAGGTGTAGTTTGTGAAACGTTAAAAAAGTGTTTGATGTAAAATAAGCGCTAGACATTTAACAGTACAAAAATAGTAAAAATCTGTAGATGACAAATCCGTTCCTAAGAGCCTCAGCCTGTAATACTGTCTTAGTAAAGTTGATCTTTTAAGTTAAATTGCATTCTGGTGTAATAATCTTTTACAAATAAAATTATTAATACAAATGTACTGGTTAATACCTGTTAACACAGAACATGGCAATTCATTATTTTGATTTGTTTCCATCTGCAGCTAATAGACAGCAATTTTGTAAAAACTGCAAACAAAGTCAACACTTACTACATTTTTTATGTATGAAGTGTTTCAATTGTTTTAACAAAATATGTAACATTTACACTGTCTAGTCCAGCCCTGCCTTTTAGAAGGTTCATCTCTCTCTGTGTATATATATATTTCCCCATAAGAACATAAAATTGCTTTTGAAATTTTTGTTGGCAAGTGGTAAATAATAGGCCACGGCATGGATTCAAAAGCACTTACATTGATGGTCTTTCAGACGTGTAATCTATTCAAATGGGACTAATAAAATGTAGTGTAATTTCAGCTATTTGTTTAAAATTTGTACATTACTTTTAACTTTACTAATTATGTTAAGTACTTAACATTTTCCATTACAGATGATCTTGCATACTAAAATTGCGGAGATCTCAACAGTAAAGCAACTTATTTAATTGGACTGCTGCTTTTAAACTGTTTGAAGAAGCCAAGGGAAAGAAAGTTCATCTTAAAATGTGTACATGGAAATAATTTTAAGCTTCATGAACTACACATTTCCTTAATTTCCTTCCTTGTTTTTTTTAAACAAGTTGTAACATCAAAGATGCCAAAGGGTAATATAAGCTACAATAATATTCAACAGAACTTAACCTAGACCTTATGTTGTAATAATTTATTCAAATTAACTGTATTCTTCTGTATTTATATTTTCGGTATTTATTATGAATGATATGGAATTTGATGTATTTATTGTGGCTTATTACTGCAGTGTATATATTACAAAAATGAGCATTTTTAAGTCTTAACATTAGTTTTTTGTTATTTAGTGGCACTTGTATCGGCTGTATTTTTATTACATATTGTACAATATATATTGTCCATTTGTTTGCAATGAAGTAAACCAGGTTTCTACGTTACATTATGGCTGCCAGTGCATCTTATTTCTGCTATGCAGTCCCTAGACATTGAGCATTCCTCTCTCATCTAACAGAGCCAGAATTAGTACTGCGCCTCCTCCCCCAGACTTGCAGAGCCGCTAAAGATGCTCTGTGATATTTCAAGCATTTCTCCCATACCTCATAGTTTGATAGCATAAGGAGAAACAGTTTTGGTGTTTGTTTTTTTTTTTAATTTAATCAGCATATAAATATTTAAGAAATGAACATAAATGCTTTGGTAGGTATATCCGTTTGCCCTTTAATGATACTGCTGCCTACACTTTTCTTTGGCCAGTAGAATAAACTACCGTGATTAATCTGCACCTATCATGGTGAATTTAATAATTCTGGTTATAAGTTAACAAAAGAATCATTTTCAACAGCTGTTGGAAAAACAGTTTTGCAACAGCTCTCTCTGGTGGACAATTTGCAGTAATTTTATACAACAAATCATTTCAATGGCTACAATGGCATAGAAAGCATACTGTTAAATTTCAGGACAACTGCTTAATTATTTTGAGAACTGCTGTTCAATATTGCTTCATTATGAAAACAATTAACAATCACAGGTCTCTGCCATCTTTTTAATCTGCTATTTCTTGAAATTGAGCTGTATATTTGTAAAATGTAAGTTGTCCTTAAGTGTCCATTAATGAGAAATTACATATGGCTAAATAATTTGTGTTTATAAAAACTAATAAAGATCAAATGTTCTCTAGATTATAAAAAAAAAAGTTCGCATGGGATTTAAGGTAGCATTTGTTTTTCATTTGTTAGGAGTTACACAGACGGAATAGCTAAACATCAGCTTTTTGCATTGTCATGAACTATGGTTAACAGTGCTGCTTCAGGGCTTTCTAAGCCAAACTGACACAAAAAAAAAAATCTGTAAAACACCTTTCAACACTAGTGTTCTAATCCAAGCCATCAGGATGCCAGTTCAGAATTAAGAAGACTTAACACTATGGTTCACTTGTAAGTTGATCTATTAATACTCATGTAATTTTATACTCACAGTAGTGTAAATCAGCAATTACTCCAGAGGGTGATGAAGCAAAATCCTCAGGTATGGTGATCTGGCGAGGTCCCACTGCAGTTAACGGTGTCATAACCAGTTAGAGCCACAAAGGACCAGTGGGACATCTTCTTGTTGGGTGGGAGCTGGACAGAGCCCCAGGCTATGAAGTCTCAGAACATTTAGGACCTGCTTTGTCCTGCTGGGAGTAAGGCTGAGCTGTTCTTGCCTGAAAGCAAGCCTTCTTCAGCACTTGTGATTACTTTCCTGGAGGTATATGAGAGCGTGGTGGTGGAGGTTAACACTGGTGCTAGATTTTCAGGTAACCTTCAGTAGTTAACATAGCCATCTAATTGATGTATGAATTTTTACATGCTGTGTATGTTATAGTGTTTCTTTTTTCCCCTCTGGGGGAGAGGAGAAGAACATAACAACATTGCTGAAAGTGTTTTAAATTAAAAAAAAGGCAGTTAAAAAAAGACAGAGACCCCCACGCAACAAACTCTCATTTTCAGCATGCCACTTGCATGAACATTAACAACACCCAGAAGAGCTGTAGATTATGTGGAGCACATGAAGATGGTTTAAGGTTTTTTTAGACATGTAATCAAGCATTAAAAAAAAAAAAAAATCTTCAATTTGATTTATTAGCTTAGAGGAGAGTAAAGGCTTATGATTTACATGTTTCAGTGTGTACTATGACCATGATGTCTGCAGGGCAAATGAAGATACTTCCTGAAGGAACAAAGCTAAATAATTTCAATAGCCATTTCAGCAGAAATTTCCTGCTAATGAGAGAGAAAGGACTTTTGGAAGGAGAGTGACATGATACAGATTGTAGCCCAAGGGAGAATTCGACTGATTTTGAGCTGGTTAAATTATGGTGATACAGCACCCTGGACTACTTACACTACAGATGCATTATTTCTCTATTATGTCATTACTAAAGAGTGTTTTGGATTATGCAACAAATATTTCTTGGTTTCTGATACTAAAATGGCATTTAGCTTGCATGAGCTCTTGTTTCTATGGCTTAGTTTTATATGCACACCACAAAATGCACTATGTAGGCAGACTACAGAAAGCATTTTTATTTCAAGATCTGTGTTTAACTGGTTTGAGTGCTACAAGCTGTAGATAATGGCAAACCAGCCTGTGCGGAAGAGATCTCCACTTACACTGGAAATCACCATGCAAAAAGCATTTTGAGTTCTGTTTCTTCTAGCATACCCCTTCGGCTTTTGACTCCAGTCCCAAACAAGTACTTGAAGTGCACACTGGAGCCGCACATTACATTCTTGGCCACACCTCTGCCTCTTCCTTCCTTTCCACGTCAAAGGCACAGGCTGCCCCTCATCTCGCTTGGCCTTTGCATGGCTCCATTTTTCCTCAAACCCCATCTTTCTTGCTCCAAGTTGCTGCCAACAGTTAGGCTCTGCTCATGGCAGAGCTCAAGCAGAAGCCCAGCTTTTAGGCAGACCCAGCCAACCCATAAAAACCAATTTTTGTTCCACAGCCAGAAAAAACATTGCAAGTCTACACTTTAACCACAGGCCTTGAATAAGTCAATAGGTGGCCTTCAGCTCTTAGCTTCCAGTTATCTAGACAGGGAGGTAGTAGCCATGAGTCACCCTGAGCTCACTAGCTTGCTTTCCCTTACTCCTTTTTCCTCTCTTCTTACACATTCCACTCCCATTTAAAAATATACACAGGAGCTCTTGGATTAACATTCAGGCAAGTATATTCAGTGAATATTTCCCGGTCCTAGAGTAGCACCGTTTAACATTTTAGGTGAGTGCACTGTGTCATTGTGAACTACTGTCCCCTGTTAAATTACAAATTGATTATCTCACAGAAATCATTTAATATCAAAGCAAGGGTTAATACTAAAGCAAAGATTTTGATTTAGATGCAAGGTAATCTATGTGGATGAATATTATTTTACTGAGCAGCCTTTAGAAGCAATTATACCAAAAACAAGTGACAAAAACTTATATAATTGCCTTCCTCGGCAAGGGACCCAATAGCTGCTAGCTACTAGCTTGTCAACTGACCAGTCAGTCACAAGGCACATGATGATTTCTCTGATAGCATATCCATTGGCAACCACTTACCTTTTTCCTGACTGCACTGCATGTTTGAAGTATAGAAAGTTTAGCCAAGTGGAGAAGAAAGCATCTAGACTTCTGAGACCTATATAATCTAGGAGGCACTGAAGCACTCCAAAAGAATCACTAATTCAGTGAACTTCGGTGAAAATCATCATTAAGAAATCTCAGCAGCACTTTATGATTCTAACCTTGGAGCTCTTCCTTAAAGTGCCCACATACGTTTACTTTGTGAATGCCACTTCTGACAATATTCTTCCCAGCACAGATTCCAGACTCCTTGCTACTTCACTTTTCCAGCTTTTCCTCAAACTCTCACTGCCCTTCACTCGCACTGCTGTCCCACACTCCCTCTTAGAGAAACCTGTCCCCTACTTTCCTTCCTTTTCCTCCCACATCTCTTCTTTCTCACTAGCATTTCTCAGTCACTCTTCCAAGTCCGCTCAGTCCTTGACTTCACCACCCAGCCTTCTGCCTTTGTTATTACTTCCCAATGTTATGTTCCTGTCCTTCAGGCTCCACCAGTTTTTCCTTCCATCAGATGGGCAGAAGGCCCCCCTTTTTCTTGAGATTTGAATGTGCCAGAAAGTTATTTTCTCTTCCTTTTACAGGAGTTAACATCTCCTAGGTGCTACCTACCTTTCTTCTGCAGCTGTCCTCACCAGCCACTTGCACACAGCATAGACTGTTTATATTCCATCATGGAAGTTATTATGTTACTTCACTTTAGTCATTTACTAGTTTGAAATATTTCTCTATCTCACACAAATTCCCCCGGACTTACTGCTAGTTGCAGTGGTTTCAGGCCTTCTGTTCTCTTTGCTGTTATCCTTTCAGTCACCCAATCCTTCATACTACTGCTGGCATTCCCTTACACCAGACACTACCATATGTGTTTCTCCTTCATGAACCCAAATACCAGATAGTCCTTCCTGGAAGTTCAACACCTACTAACTTTATCCACATTATTTAAGACATTATTGGCAAGAAAGGATTTACATTCAGCTGTCTTTAGAGTCTAGTAATATTAGGTACAAAATTATAACTTAGTACATAAAGTATTCCATCCTGTACGTTTGAAAAAATACAGTAACCATGCTTCATTAAGAACCCGTGCAAGTGTTTAGCCTTATCTTAACACAACAGCTAGAGTTGGTCAAGAACAACGAGAGAGTAAGGATAGTGATTTGTTAGAACCAAAGCGTGTTTACAGAAATTGTACTGGCTTCAGAGAACATTCAGCAAAACATCAGTAGAAAGAACCAATGTTTCTTGCTAATTCACCATATATGTTTATTAGCCAAGATTTTTAAGATCTGCAGAGCAATCCATTAACTATGCTAACTAGGGATAGAGGTCTTGGTACCTTTCACCCCTTCATCGGGTGGTCTTAGAGGATCCAGACCCCCTACAAATGCAAAAATCAGTTCAGGGAATCCTGTGGAATCAGAATGGATGCCTGTAACTCTAATTAGGCAAAATAATTGTTTAAAAAATAAAAATGTGCATTTGTAGCAGAAATTTTATGAACGTCATTCAGAAAAGCAATGTCATGAGAAAGTAAACTCTAACAAGCAAAAAAACCTCAGTGTCACATACGTATTAACCTATTGCTGTTAAGTCCTTCAAACCCTGTCTGACTGTCTTACCTTCCATAGGCTCTTATTTTTGCTAAAAAAAGGCACTTCAGCCTTTGAAATTATGCTACTGCATATGTCCAGTGACACCAACTTTCTGGCTGACACCCTAAAGAGAGTTAAGGAGAAAACAGATATTGAGAATCTAGAAATCAGGTTATCTTTGCATTTAAATTGACATAAGCAAGCATAAAAACCCTACTGGTTATAGCAGTAGCTTCCGTTTGCCCTGAAATAAGTGGATGATTAAGATTACTGACGGTAAAGAGAAGGCAGCAGAGATAGTGATGTCCACTTAAAGGCTGGGAGATTAAAGAGACTGTCAGGAGTGAGGAAGAAAAAGCTAGTGAGGATAGTCACATTCAAAAGAGGAACTACTTGATTCTCATCCCTTTCTGCATACTTTGGAGCAGTCTAACAGCAATGACATTCTACGAGCAGTAGTTTCTATCGCTGCTTTTGAATTCTGCTGAGTCAACTTATTACAGTCCAGAATTCAGCCCTTTAATGAAGGGAGACAGTTTTCTAGTCACCCTGTTACTTTGATCTGATAAATAGTTCTACCTGAAAGAATGAGACGATCCTTTTGACACCCACCAAATCACAATGGATTTCATATTCCCAAGATGATGCCTAACCTGCCTCAATCAGCTAGGCCACATCATAGTGCTTCAGCCATCAGTTGGTATCTAACACAATTAGTCAGTCTTAGGACAAGCCAGTCCAATTGAACTGAAAATAAAATTTCACACACAATATCTGAGAACATCATATTTTAGGGTAGCATATTTGTTTTGAGGTCACTACCCCTAGGAAGTTCTCCACTTTTAGCAAAATGCTCTCCTCATGCTTTGTGCACTCTAACAAAATGCAGCATGAGAAATACACCAGGGAGAAAGCACAGGAATTTTTAAAAAATAAAGCATAACAACTAACCATTTTAATTTGAATCATTTAGGTATAATGTAACTATTATATAATAGTTATTATTAAATGAAGGGTACGAAAAGTAGATTAAATATGTATCTAAAAGGGGAAGTCAGAATATAGTTTTAGTAACAAAGTGACAAAAGTTGATGTTTCACATCAGCCATCTTCTAGTTTAGTTGCAGACAAAAATACCAAATGAGAATAAAGGTATTTCATGTTAAAAAAAAACAAAACAGTTGACACCCCTTCAAAAGCTGGTTTTGGTATTGCACTGAACTGTAACCCAGAGAGAAGAAAAATAATGTTTTGACACGCAAGTGATAGATTAAAATCAGAAAAGAGGGAACTAAATTAGGAACAGAAAAAAACCCTACAAAAATTAAATATGAAGTGAACAAGGGTACTAGTTGAAATGCCTAACTTTGGGATTAATTTTTTGCAGGGTTGCTGGCTTTAGTAGTAAATGCCACTTTAGCAACATAAACTTTATTCATTAAATAATTCTTATTCCTTAACCACAAGCTTTTTTCTTCCCGAAACTCCTCTATCCTATGTAACAGATGTAGTACCTGTCAGAAAATACAGCATTTCTATTTTTAATTTGCACAAAGAGCTGAACTGTCATTTCCTAGCTTTTCAGTGTGTGAATATAATGTTGATCTGACTCTAAACAACTTTAAAAATGCAATTTCTTATCATAAAACCAATCAACCAGAACCTCCGCCATGTACAACTATTTCATGAGGAAGAGGGTTGGGCAGAAATATGACATTCACTTTTTAGGGGATTTTACTTTTGTTTGCTGAACCTGGGAACACCAGTGTGTGATTTTAGTCTCTGTATGGAATGCTATACAGTTTTAAATCATTGTAGCCATTCCCCTCAAAAAACAAAGAGCACCCAATCTAGACAGTGACGTTTCCAATACAGCTCATTCTCCATCCTTCTAGCTCCTTCCTATTCTGATTTTCTTCTCCTCTTCTGGTTGCCAACCCTTTGCTAATGCTTTACTTTTAAATGATTTTTTTCATCCTTTAAAAAATTGTAATCTTGTATTAATTTCTACGTTAGACCAGGGAGAAACTGAACAAGACACGCTAACGTTGTTATTCTACCCCTTATAAATATATAGTCAAGCTAACCTTTACATTGTACAGGACAGAATCGGATATTGTAGATTTAACTTTAAAAGTACGCTTTTCAAAAAATTTTAAAGAGGGCAACCTAAAGTGAAGGGTTAATGTTTATAATGCAGCAAAGCTTTTTAATAAAAATTCATTTTTTTTAAAACATCATAATGTTAAACTACTACTTGAAATATTATTGAGCTATTGACGTGCAGTTTTGGACAGGACATTTTAGCAATGAAATCCCTTCTTGAAGAATTCAAGAGATACATTAAAATACAGAAAAGACTACATTCCTTGGACTGTTTGATAGAACGTACAACCCTAAAGCAGTTCCATGCACAAGAAATTCAAAGGACTGGCTATAGTTCTGACAACTCAGCCACTGAAATGAAGTCCCCTAGATCTCAATCTAATATTATAATCTTGATCAGATGCATAAGATTACATAAGACTAATTCCCAAAATGGGGGAGATTATTCTTTAAAAGGCAGTAGTGTGCACAAATTCTTTCAGTTTTGTGTATTTCTCAGAGTAATCCAACATATTTAAAGAAATGTATACAGCAAACAAAGTACAGAACAGTTAGTACTGCATTGTAGAATGTACTAAAATTACAAGAATCATGCTGGAGGAGTAAATTATGCCAAGGAGAACACCTGCTTTTGCCCTCTAAAAACAACCCTGAAAAATGGTTTGCTTTTCAGGAAAGATTGAAGACTGATGCTAGAAACGCACAGAGAAGATGCACAATAACTGATACTTGAACTGCTTGCAGTTTTTCTTACTGCTGCTATTACTTTTGAAAAAGTAATTTTTAAAAAAATGTAATTTACTGTTTTAAAAAATATTTTCTAAGCGCCCATTCATATTTACAGATCTCCTATTGCTCTTCTAAAATTGTATGATATCTATATATACACACATAATATACCCATGTTTGGAAGTGCCATACTCAGTATAGACACAGAAGTTAGTATCAGATCTTCAAACAGACTAGAACAAAAAAAAAAGTCACTTAATGTCTTCCTCTGTTTACAGATCTGCTCTTTTCTAGCAGGTAGTAGGGAGTCCAAGTAAGACTGAATTACTGTTGTACTAACTACTGCACAAATACGGACTAAAATGTCACTCATAGTTTAAGGAACAGATAGTAAACGTATTAAAAAAAAAAGATTAGTGTCTTTGCAATAGTAGAAATGGTTAAAAAGAATAATGTTAAAATGTATTATGAATTTCGGACTATTGACCTATGTTAGGCCAGAAAAGCAGTCTCAAGAAGTGGAAGGCAAGTCTTACAGACAATTTTAAATCACAGAATAAATTTCCCCTTCCCACAGCTAGAATTGCACACTAAATATAATAACTAGGTGACCTGCTATATCTAATCTTTGTAGAAAACAGAGTGACAAGTACATATATTGCTGTATCTGCTATAACATGGTCTTACATTACCAACTAGAAAAACAAAAACGACCAAGTGGAGCTCCTCCGGCACCGCTTATGAAGAGATTCCTACATTCAAGTGCAACAGAACACTTGTTTCATTGCAATTTAAATTCTGTCTTGATTGGAATGTTACCTCTAAAAAGAAAAACTGTTAATGAGTAGATAAATGATGTTTCATATATGCAAATTCCAATCTGACAAGTCTGTAAGAGAAACAGGTTACATGAAGAAATTACCCATTAGTGGTATTAAAAATAATATAATGCATTTACTATATAACAAACTAGGAAATACAAGAACTAAAGTCCTTTTAAACAGTTATGGTAAATACCTTGTCTTCTAGGACAGGTTCCTTGAACACTCAGTTCCCATTTCATACATGGGTGGCATCACGGCACAACTGCTATCTATTATGTAATTTCCCATCCTCTATTGATATTTGTTGAACAATTGACCTGCATCCTATTTTTCCTCAGCTCCTTCTCCAGTTTGTCAAGACCATTTGTTGCCCTTCCAATATTGGTTTGATCTGCAAAAGTAATAAGAATACTTTGTATTCCATTACTGAATTATGGAAATATTTATCAGAGGGCACAAGCCGATCTTGGTGCAATGCCATTCCATACAGTCTTCTAGTTTCACAGTGGCACTAACAGCCCTTCCCAGTGCAGTCTTTTCAACAATTTATGTCCATGCTGTAGTAAGTGATTTTAAGTTATACAGCTTTAACTTCATGGAAATATTCTCACAGGTGTCACCAGAAGCCTTACAGAAGCCAAGACACAACTCAAAGGCATGATCATCAAGCCAGAAAAAGAAAACAGCTTAAGTTAATGCTTCTGACAAATGCTTGTTGGTCCTTGCTTATTCACTCGTCGTCTTTTAGATGACTTGGAACTACTGAAAGGATTTCTTCTTGCTTTTCTTCAGAAGCTGAACTCATTAGTCAGATGCAGTTAAATTAACAAAAGACAGGCTCCCTCCCCCCATTAGAAATAATAAACCCCCACATCTTCCTCATGCATCCATCCATCCACCAGACTCTATAACTAAATTAGCATTTATCTGTAATGATATTATTTATTTATCAGGACAAAAGGACAAATTTAATATTAGTGTATTTTTTCTTATCCACTCTTTAATACCCACCCCTTCAAATTTTTCTCAGCTTCGTATTTGATCATACAGTTAAATATTTTTGTCTTCTCTTTAAAAATTTGAATTTTCTTTCATTTTGTCAGCCATGACTTTTCCCCTAATCTCCCTCCTCTTACAAGTACAGTACTTAAAGAAAATACTAAGCGTTTCCTAAAATACTGTTACTAGCTGCATCTAACTAGGCCTGACATTATTGCTCAACTTTCCACTGTTATGTGCACCTTTCTTGAGATCCAGATTATTAAAGAGTTCATTATTAAGTTGGTTGCTATTACACCTCCTATTTTCTTCCATTTGCATAGATCCTATAGATGTTTAAGACAATTCTTCCCACAAGCTGTAAAGTCTAAGTACCTTTTTACCTTTGACTTTTCCCATCCCTACTTAGTATAAACACTGGCACTTCTAGACAACACTCAGTCTTGTCCTTATCTTTATTCTGCCGCTTCCTTCCCTTCCTAGAAGTTTATTATTTCAATCTCATAGCCATTTTCCTCCCGCATAATAACACATGTAAATTTCAGGTCATTTTTAAACCTCCATAATTTGCATAAACCAATTAAATCTTCTCCAAATCAGAATATAAAATTTTATTATGAAATAGTTTACCTTATTAAAGTGCAATTTTATGTGACCTTAGATGCTTTAAGGATGGGCTGGTTATTAATCTCACATTCATACTCTGAAGTAGACATTTTCAAGTAAGCATACATTTCTGTTCCTAAAGAGCACATCTCTTGTGCAGAAGAGTTACCTTCATTAAAGAAGGCCCGAGATAATCACAGCCAGAAAATGGGCACGTTTGGCGACTGCAATGGAAGACTAACAAGAGGGTGTTTAACAGCTATGCATCCCGTAAAATAATCAAAGAAATATATATATATTTAATTACTTAAAGGAAGGCCATTTATGAAGTCATAGCTCTACATGATCTATTGAATATACTTGTAGATGCTTACAAGAATACATTATTTCATGGAAAGAGCTAGCGGAATAGTTAGGAAGGCCAAGGTTTCACCTGGACGGATAAAACTGAGGTCAATCCTTTGTAAAAGGGGAAACAGCAACAAGAATAAAAAAATAAACACGCAACTGTTCACAAAAGAAATTATGTACAGATAACATTAGAAACCTGTTAGGGTAAACATTGCATAAATCACTAAAAGGTAGAAAAAAAATGGTTTTAGTAGACAACTTGTAATTTAAAAGCAGTAACGAGCAAAATGCTGAAAAATTGTGTTAATGTTAAGCAGCTCAGAAATCTATTACAATATAACCTTGTCATAAATTTTAAAGTTTGTAAAATATAAAAAACCCATTAAAAAGTTTTGGCTAAACAAAAGGAGATTAATATCAGAATAAGAAGATTTTCCATTAAAATAATCACACATACATATTTCAGCGAAAATGATTTTTTCTTCTACAATAGAAGAATTGACTTGCTAGAAGCTGAGCACAGTGTGGTAGCCTATTTGGCTTTAAACTGAAGGTTAAATGTTTCTTTTTTCAAGTGAAGGAACTTAAAAAATACTGAGGAAGGTTCACTGAGTAAACGATTAAAAAAAAATAAATGAAGTCAACCATTAAGCATAAAAATATACATATAAAGTGTCTTGGTTTTTAGACAGCATACAACAATTTCTCGTAACTCTACAGAGAAAACTAGTCTTCTTCAGAAGTACTTACAATATGTGGAAAAACAATATACATATGGTCCCCACGGTGAAAGAGGATTATAGGATCCATGAATCAGTGGTCATCATATAAAGTCTTATCATAGAAATATTGTAAACATTTTTCTTAATTGGGATCTCAATCATCTTTGGTATAACAGAGTCCTAGGGAATCTCTAATGACACATTTTATATCCAACTTAAATAAGAGGGACAAGAAACCGTTTAAACATTTTGCATTTAAATTATGCACCACTTAAAAATGCAGTATACATATATGATCACAGTTCAGAATGGATTTTTTTTTTAATAAAATGCTCCTGGCCTATAAATATAAAATCTTAATTGTTCTGGCCAAAGATCCACTTCTGGAAGGTGTCTGATGGATTACAGGATACCAAACTCGGATGCTCTCCGTTTCCTGTAAGGCACATATGTAGTGCTGCATTGTACAGAGTTTGATCCTAAAGTGAAAAAAAAAAGTGAACAAACAATGAGCCTACTATTTCCCCCCCCACACTTTGTTTTTTCCCAAGTTCACTGTTGTTAAAGAGTCAGATCATACAGATAGTGCAGAGGGGGGCTAGCTAAGAAATATGAGTAGCATGCAAGCATCAACTTGTTTTGTTAGGAAAATTTTAAAAATATTTTAGAAGATACAAAACATTTGGATTGACTTCCAGGTGGATGCTCAGACAAACACACTACAGGATATCATCTGGTTTTGTAAGTGACATTACTACTTCACATTTAAAATAGTGAAATCGTCAAGTTTTGATCTGGTAACTGAAAAGTTGAAATGATCTACATTTTCCTCCCAGAAACAGACTTACTCCTTTTTGGCTTCAGATTTTTGTTTTGTTGGTGTTTTCCCATTTATTGGAAATCAAATATTAACTCACATAAGAGATCACTGATAAAAATGCCAATTTATTGCGCAGTCTAAATACCTTCTGATGCAGCCATTGCTCTTCTCCAGCAGCAAATGTTTTCTGGCCTTTGTAGTTACATTCGCGAAGTTGCACAGGTCCTTTAGAAGCATGCAGACAAAGCTCCTTCTGAACGTTATGTCGAATTTCATGGTGTGCAGAATATTCAAAGTACTATTTAAATAATGTTTTAAAATTTCAGTAAATAAATAGAAACAAGAGTATTAAACTAAATCAACCCTTTGAAATTGCAATACACAAAGTAATAGAACTCTTCTGTTACTCCACAATTTGAGACTACAGAAAAATTCTCTGATTTTTAGCATACGTGCTTTAGAAGTGTTTACAAAACCAAAAACATTTTTTAATACTAATGCAATAGAATACATTTAGAAGTACTTAAATCTATAAATTGCAAATGACACTTGGTGCATATGCATTATGATGCAAGATCTCACTACTTGCTCCCCCAGGAATCACACAAAATTCAAACAGAAAAACTGAAGAGTGGAGATAGTTGTCTGTATTTTGTGAGTTCATTTTACCATTATTTCCTGACAGCAGCGTACTCTTAAGGCTTAGGAATTCTAGGCTAGAATTCCAGTCTTAACAGGGACTTAATTCTAACAGTTACTGACACAGCTGTCCTTTTATACCTCTAGTCCTACCCTGCCATCCTGGCCTCTTCATTTTCTCCCTCATTAAACGGCAGAGTTCCTCTCATTACATCCCACTACCTCTGTTTCTTGGCTCCATATGTCAGCCGCCTTCACCATATCTTTCCTTTAACTATTAAGACCAGGCTCAGTTAGCTCCCTGTGGCTTTCAACTACCTGTCCAACTGGTCAACTTCTGCCTCCTCACTGCCTTGGCATCAATGGGAGTAGCACTGAGGAACAAACAGGCATCTCTCTCTTCAGTCTGAATACCTGTTTCAGGGAGTAACGTTGAGTGCCGATAGGAGTGACCTGCTTAGTCACTTAGCTCTCAGACATAATAATGTACTTTATGTCTGTTCTCTGACTTAATCTATTCTGATTTGTCTTTTGAACTCCAAAATCACTGCAAGCCCTGACTTGAAAGCTAAGTTTAAAAATTCATTAATTTTGGATACTGAGATGCTATTGAGATGGACATGTTCCCAGCCCCAGAATATTCTAAAACAGAATAATGATAAACAATTGATGTATAACTCTGAGAACTAGGTTCTCTCTTTCTGCTCCCTTCTCCGATCTCAAATATATGGACGAAGACAGAAGGTAGCATGGAAAATTTCAGCCTACACTGCTAAAGCCCGGTAAAGATCATAAACCAACTGAAAACAGAGTACTGTAATAAGAAGGATCAAGTAAGCAAAGATGCACATCTCTTGAGCATTACCAGCAAAACCTATATTAAAATTTTCTGAAGGCTGGCATTTAAAGGGATTCAGACTGTTATTTTATGCCAGGAGAAAAAACAAAAAACACACCACTTGAAAGCACTGAGTTTTAGTACAGTCCAAGATAACAGAGAGAGATGACAACAGAAGCATACAGCAGATCTCTTAATACAATGCCTTGGTACAGTGTTCCTGCATTAATGACTGTGACAATGCAGAAGGCTAATATAGTTTTAATCCACAAAAGAATAAAAAAAAAGTTCAATAGTGTAAGAAGCTAACATAACTGGGTAGTTGTTAATCTAGACAGTATTCCATCTCCCACAAAAATTGATTAGGAAAGCATCAACTAACTGGGATCATGTGTCTGAGTTTTCACGGTGCTATCAGTGGATAGCTTTTAAGACTGAAGATTTTTTTGGAAATAAAAATTACAACTATATTCCAACAAAAAATTGTAAATCTTTGTTGACCTTTAGTTATTCAGGATCTACAGATAATAAATTTTATTTACCAAATAACTCTTTAAGGCAACAGAGAAGTGTTCATTTCTGGGCAGGAAAGAAGATGTTACTTTTACTTGTATTACAGTAGTGCCTGAAGAATTCAGTATCTGACATCTATTGCAAGTCATATTGTAGAATAAATAGAGCACCATTGCTGCCTCCAAGAGCTATGCATCAAAGAGAGCTCTTCTTGGATGAATTCAATCATATTATTCACTTGCATTAGCCAGTACAGGATAAACCACTTTGACCTCACACTATGAGGCTGCAAGCATGATATGGAAGGTGGCTCAGGTCTGGCCACTTGGTCTCCCATTGGCCGGATTCCCACCAACATCCTCCTTGACAGTACGAGTCCTGGTGGCAGAGAAAGAAGCAATAGGAGGAAGCATAAGGAAAGGAAGAACTAAGAAGACAGCACTTACAAGAAAGCAGTAAGGGAAGGATGAAAAGGTTTTGCACAGAAAGAAGAGATCAAGTGAGCAGTGCAACTGTGTTAAAAATCTGAATCTGTATGCTGAACATAAAGTGTTAGAAGGGGGACACAACATGAAGAGCAGTATGAAATTTCCCTTAACAATATATATAGGAATTAACTTAAAAAAAATTAAAAAAAGAAAGAGAGACAGAAATTGCACATTAAAAATTAGTCCATTTCTCTAAAATAAATTAAAAGCTTTAATATGGTAAAGTTACAGCTGAATAGATCATAAAAATTAGATATTAAATATTTTACCTGATTTCCTCCAAGTCTATGACAAGAATACATAATCAGTGGTTTGCCACCATGGTTATTTTCACCAACATCCAGACACATGTGGTTACCTACATTCTTTAGCTAAAGAAAGGATGTTATCAGAAAAAAAAAGAAAAGCTCAGTGGGGATGACAAAAAAATTAAACTGTCTCACTTGTATACAAAACTAACCTTTAGCTTAACAACAGTTGCAGCTGTTAGTTCATTTTTACTTTCTACTTTGCTTGAATCTAAAAATCCTAGTCTCTCAGTTAATCTTTTCTAAAAAGCCCTAGTAACTACATTCTGGTTGTCTATAGCCACACAGTGTGAATAATTAGGCTACTGGTGTACACAGTTACTGTTACTCAAATTACAATTTGAAGAGATACACATAAAATATTCAAAATTGGAGGAAGGGGAAGTTTTATTTGTAAATACATGCTAAACATTCACATTCACCTCAAGCTAAGAATTATTTAGTTATTTAATTTTTTTTTGTTTTAGCAATGCAATGTCTAAGAAGTTATTTGGCACAGGAAATGCAATGGTCTTTAAGAAAAACAACGTATACCTATAAACACATATTTTCCTCATCATAAACCTAATTCTGAGAAGTAAACAGCTGTCCAGTTTTCCTTATTAACATGAACTAAAAATTCTCTCAACTTCTTACCATATAAAGCTAGATTTACCTTGATAATTCAGGAAATCTCTCATCACTGGCTCAGCACTTTTGTGCCATTTTAACTGGCAGAATGCTGCTTATCTTAGCAGGTTGTAAGATCCCTTTAAGCAAGGTTACTGTTAGTCATCAAGATGCTTTGCTTAAATTTCATATTGCCACTGACAACACTATACAATATTCAAATAGCAAGGTATACAGAAGAGATTCTTTGTCCAGACTAGGCACAGAAGACCCTAGAGCAGTTAGAGATCGCTAAAACGTAAATACTATGGCTAAGGCAGCACAAAGAGAAGCAAACTTCCTGGATTATGGAAGACTATAGAAAACAATTAAAATTAAACTTACATATCCAGAAAACAAAGGATTCAGGTCTGGCACATATGCTTCTGGATAAACATTACTGAGATACCAGGTAAAATTTTTACACTGCAGACGCTGCTTTAAATCAAGTCTTTTTGAGATGTCTCCAAATGTTTTCTGTTAGAGGAAGGGAAGTAAGCATGAGAAATATACTAATGTTATTAATATTAATTTTGTCTACATAAATTATGATATTCTGTATTGTAGCATTAAACAAGTTTTAAGATTCATCTGTTGATTTTTTTAAAAAAATACTGTACTAGTACAGTTACTGCTGTTTGTTTTTCAGTGTCATAACACCACTGACATCCTGCCTGCAGCATTTCAAACCACGTGCAAGAAAATTACATTGCAACATGGAAACAATATAAGTATGCTTATTCCCAAGAGAGTTTTAACACAGTGCCATGAAGTGGGAAAGTACAAACAAGACCACACTGATGACAGCTGTAAAGCTAACTGATCTCACTAAAAAGAGTGAGCTGAAATAATGAATTGGATTAATTAAATAATTAGCATAACAGTCAGTACAATGCAGAATCCCCCAGGCAAAATTCAGTTGTCTAGCTGCTAAAGATGCTCAGGAAATGTAATGCTATTAATGATACAATAATCACAAAAATTTATCATATGACAGGATTAAAAACAGCTTCTCAAAGAAATCTCTAGATTCCAGCTGGTGAAAGACCAAAGTTCCAGAAAACTTACAAAAATAAACAAACTGACACCCAAAACCCCGGAATGTAACTTAAATTTTCAAACAGATAAAGATAGGATGGATATCTATCATTGAATGAGTTTTATTCTGCAACTAAAGAACAATTTTTAAGTAAAAACAGTAAGCGACTTGAGACTAATGAGACATTATGTTTCTCACTGCAAAAAATAACTTTGTTTGCATTTTCTATGCTCAGTAGCTTTTCTCATGCTCTTCCGTTAGTTGCAGTTGCTGCTCAATGCAACCAACCCAGGATTTTAGAGAATGTATGAAAAAATGCTGCCAATCAAAAAAACCCACCACACAAAACAACACTATCACTGCCCAAACGTTTTTTCATGTTTTTTAGGGCTACAGCATAAAGCAAACTGAACTGTCTTTTCATTAAAATATCTACAATCCTTACATACTTTGTCAATAAATAACTTTTGCTCACCAAAACTTTCAACGCAGCAAGTGTGATTTCTAATACCACCACCACCACCTACTTGTTTCACAATTTTTGCTGCCTCTGTGTTTCTTCGGTAAAATATTTCTTTATATTCATCCATCCAGACTTCTGCAAGGCGGACTAGATTACGTGTGATCACTTGAGTACCTTTTGGGAAAGTATGGGGACTCTTGCTGCGAAAGACATGGCCAACAACAGAGCAAGGCATGATCTCCAACTGTCCACCACATTGCCATACCTAATAATAACATTTTTTGTGTAAGTGCACTGCAATTAGAATTAAGAGGGTGGAAAAAAAAGTCCAGCAATGTTATTATTCACCAGAAAAAACTCCAAATCATTAATAAGCATGCATTTATCAGGCATACCATAAGGGAATTTCCTAATCAGGTAAACCCTGGAAATGTACATTTCAGCTATCAACCCTAAACACATTTAAAAAAATAACAAATACCAGTTCAGTGAGCATGTTTGTATTTTATTTCATAGGTCATTAGTAATTCATTTTCCATGTCCTAGCTGGCTGATTCAGCAGAGAAGTCAAGATCTAATACTAATTTGTCTTCAAAAATCCTGTACACTGTCAGTATAGAGACCACTGCTAATTAAGTAGCTAAACTTACTCTGAAAGACATTTCTATGTTTTCACCTCCCCATATTTCCATTTCTTCATCATAACTTCCAATGTGTTCGAAGTAGACTTTTGAAATTGAAAAGAGACCTCCAGCAAAAGTAGGTGTTCTACAAAAAAATAAATTTACTGAGGAAGACAGGATTCAATTAAATAGTATTTTAAATATAGATGTAAAAACATGGTATAACTGTTCTAGGAAGTTTCTATGCATTTGTCAGTGTTTTACTACATTGATACGTTTTCCTGGCATAGATATCCTTCAGGCAATTAAATCTGCCCACACTGAATCTCATTTGACAGTTTTATTGTCATTTATTAACAACCGGTCTAGACTAATGAATGCTGATATAAAAGGAAAAATAACGTATTTTCTCTGTATGGAGGATATCAAGCAAAGTTATTACTCCTCCAGACCAGTAACCTGTCTGTGACCAAAGCATGTAAAGCTATTGTCAAATGCACTGCTGTAACAGTCTATTATTTTGGTGCTCTGAAGCTTTGTTGTCATCCTTTCAAGGATGATGAATGAGGAGCCAGAATCTGCGGTACTGTCTCTGAAAAGAACTATTTGTAAGCCTCCTATCCCCCCTCCCTCCTGATGAAAAAAATATACAGAAATTGCTTATTATGTTCCTAGTGTATGTAGAAAAAAGGATTACCTACAGAGAAATTACTGTCTTAAGGAGGCTATATTTTTATGAAAGCTTTAAAATTTACAGTGTGGTTCTTGAAGCAAGTAGTATAAAAACTGTCAGATGCTAAGACTTCAGATCATACTTATCTGAAGAACTAGTTAATTTACAAACTGCTGTTCATAACAAAAAAACCCATGAAAACAGAATGATTTAAAATATTATTCAAATTATGTTTACCTAATTGGATAGGTTTCATCTTTTCTTCTTTTATTTTCATGTTTAGGAAGAGACTCCCATCCAAATGACAAACTCCAGTCAAAATTTCCTCTGTTATGGCTATGCCCGTAAGGAGATGGTTTACTGAATTCGAAAGTATTGAGATCTATAGAAGCAATATCAGGGCTTACAACAGCGACAGGGTTCTCAGCTATTCTTGCCAATAATGGCTCTAACCAGCCATAAAAGCATTCACCTATGGAGAAAATGAGAACAAGCACTGAATTTTTACTCAGCTATAAAGTAGTACAGAGAGAATATTTCAACATGCCCACAGCAAGCCAATATGCACTGCTTTTAAATAGCATTGCTAATTATACTTTCAGTAATATAAAATATCAGTAGGAAAGATGATACATCACTAATGTTCATAATTCTTAAAAACATCTGCAATGTTAAATCAAAGACAACAGCATTATAAACCAGACCTGGCACAGTTACAGGTTACACTCACAATGAGCATCCAGAAACGTAAGGGTCTCTCCTGTTGCTGCTGCAGCTCCCAACAACCGTGCAGTGATTAGACCTTTTCTTTCCTTTTGACGGACTACTTTAACTATTTGAAATTGTTTCACATACTCATCTAGTTTACCATGCAAGTATTCTAGAAAGAGAAATCAGTTTCAGTATATTCAGTGTATATACATGCCACTACCTAAAATTTTACTTTATTAAACTAACAGGATAAGCAATTCACACTAATCCCAGGAACGACCTCAGCGTCAAAGCAGTAAACAACTCCTGACTGTTGAACATTATTTTTAGGGGCTGAGTTTTGTTGGGGGTGGGAGTGTAGGAAGAGCTGACTGGCAGAGAACAGGAGACGGAACACTAAAAATATTCTAAAAGTGAAGGGACATGCACTAGTTCATCTCTTTTGCAGTATTAACAGTTTGAGTATCAATTCAAATCCATTTTCAGAGGAGATGATTCATGTACCTACTTACTCCGGTTATCTGCAGAACATGCAAATTTTTTCCATAATGATGGCACATTTTACATACAGTTTTCAAAGGCTACAACATTTACAACAGCAACAGAAGCCACATAAACTCTTTAAATAAGCAAAATTTGAGAAGCAACCCCACGTCCCTCATTAAACATCCCACATCATCTTCCTTCCTCTGCCCATCCTTAGCATTAAACTGTACTACTGAGCATAGTTCACATCCCAGTGTGTCAATATACTAAATACAGACTTGCAAAAAGTGTAAATACATTAATATAAGCATGTATATATAGACACGTTCATCTAAAGTTAAGCACCTAAAGTTTTTTGAACTTGCATTTGTGATCACACTTGGTATATATTCAGTTATTTTTGGCAGTCAGCATGAGTACTGAAGATTATTTTTCCATTAAGTAATTACACTTTCTAGGAAAGACATTTCCCTTCATATTAATGAAATTAATTTGCATAAATACAATCCCTATGATAAAATGCAAATTGCTACAAGGATTGGCCAATTTCTGCTTGGATACTCTGTTCTAGAAATTGTAATTGGTTTGAAGCACAAATTACAGACCTACTTGTCATGCAACCAGTTATGCAGTTTAAGCAGCACTAGAATTGGAATAATCAGAAATGGGGTTTAAAAACCTTTTAGAGGACAAGAATCTCATATTTGACTACCTTAGGAAAAAAAGATGGGGGAGAACTATTTTATATTTTATAGAAAAAGAAGGGAACAAACCCACTTAGAATACCATTACACATGTTAATGGTGGTAAAGAGAGAGCCTCTTTTAACCAATTTAGCTGCAATCCTAACGTTTTAAATTTACAAAAAAAATATAAAGAGAAAATAGAAATATTCTTACCATCTACACTGGCATCATCCACCAAAATAATCTCCTTTAGCAGTATGGCAGGAGATGTATACATCACGCTATGAACAGTTCTGAGCAGAGTGGACCATGCTTCATTGTGAAAAACTATTATAATACTTGTGGTTGGCAATGGCGGGCAACGCTTGAACTTTTGTTCAATACATCTACAGATAAGAAAGTGTCAAATGTTACAAAATGGACAAAAAGGTTTGACTTAAACTCTTGAAAGAAATCATTCTCTTTCTAGTACAAAGCTTTAGAAGTACGGACATTCAATATTTCAGCTTCTCCACTTCCTATCCCAGTTTCGGAGCACAAAGGCAGGTGCTTCACTTGGAGAATCTGTAAAATTTTTTTTTAAAAATATGATGAATAAGAATTCCACTTGAACAACTGACTCAATTCTGCTTCTGTCTCATAAACATTTGAGTGGGTTTCATATAACACCCGGGTCTTCAGAAAAAAATGTTATTCTACTGAGAGCAGCAGATACTAAGCTGCAAAATCAGACTTAAGTCACCATTACTGTTGAAACCCAAAACAAAGTAGGGGGAGGGAAAAGGTGTTTAAATTGGGACAAAGTTTAAACCACATTTTTCGTTTTCTTCTAAGTAAAACTTCGCAGTTTCCAAAAAGTCACTCAGAAATTGCAGCTTAAAGGCAAAAGCAGAAAACCTTATTTAAAGATGGTTACTTTGAATTCAAAACCGTGAAAGAAGTGAGCCTTTCTAAATATTCCTGGATTTGGCACTATGGATCATTACGTACAGCCAATTGTTACATATAGCTAGGAGACTTTCCTAAACTATCATCTAATGCTGAACTGAAATCACTTTGCAGTCTCCATTTCTGACAACTTTTCAACTGTCAGGACATACACATTTCAACATACTCAGGAGGTCGAGTGTCTGGTCCAAGATCTCGGTGTAAAGAAATCCTGTCACTTGCAAACGCATTAAAACAGTGTTTTTCTTCTCCACGCCGTTTTTCTTTCTGTTCTTCTGAATTTAAGTTGATGGTTTTAAATGCTTTACCAGAAGCACCAGGAGCATTAGGATCTTGAGGGGGTCGATCTAGAAAGGGTTTCAGTTCCACTGCAGTATAATGTCCTGGCAAACAGTGTTTCTCTCCAGGAATCTTAGTTTGCCTAACAGGTGCTTTTATCTGCATTTTTGGCTTTGCACCTTTGATATTGTTCATAGCATTTAACATGAGACCTAATACATGACTTTTCTTTCCAACAACTGGCTCAATCCCTGCTTCATCTTTAAAATCTTGAACACCGACTTCTCTTTGTAGTAAAAATAAAAATACCAGAAAGACAAACACAATAATGCTAAACTTCCACAGTCTCCAGTGAAAAAATAATTTCTTGAATAGTTTAGGTGTTTTTTTCAAAGCCATTCTAGTTTTAAAAATTATCACAAGGCACAAGTTTCTGTGAAAGATGTTCTTCCAGTAGGTCACATCATTTCTTGAAAATATAACACCTGTAAATTAAAACAGAAAGTATTAATTTAGACATCTAGTCTATTCAACAATGTAAAATGACAAGAAATGAATGGACAGAAATTAATTCACAACTCCCAACCATCCAACATTATATGTCTATCACTTAAAGATACGTCAAACCTATCTGTAAGATACCCAAAATGCACTTTCCCTGTTTTCTGTTTTGTGTTGTTTTTTTATATGCACTTCAAATGGAAGAACCAGAAAGCAGACATACCACTAAGAATAAAACACTATTTCTACACAGTACCATGACTTCACATTAATTTTCTTCTGAATCTTGAAAATTGTTTAAAATTAGAGGAAAGTGTTGTTTTAAGTCTTCTAGAAGCAGAGAGTTTTAGTTGAATTATCAGATAGAAGGAAAACAGATGGAATCAATATGGTAAGTTCAAGTTGTACGTAACAAAGATCCACATAAAAAGTGAACTATGAAGACAGGAAGGATTTCTCAATCAACTTATTTCAACAATTTGGAAATCTGCAATATTAAAAAAAAAATCCATTTCAAGATCAGACTTAAGTAATCATACTTCAACTGGGAAATTTTTAGATTAGTGATCTAGTATACATGTTCAATGCAGACTTAACACAGGTAATTTGGAGTAGGTTAATTTAGCATGAGGATCAAGTAATCATTCTGTATATTTTTTTCATTCACTTGTACTGCATTTTCTGGCATGTGCTGCTGCAATTCATCAAGAACATGTCAAAGAGCTCTCCTCTTTCCAGAATTTTGCCACTATTTTTTTTTCACAGACAAGCAATTATTCAGCAGCTTTCAAAGATGGGAATCTATGAAAAACATTTAAGGACTACCAGTATCCAACTGATTTGAATTAAATTCCATCTGCAAAACTGGCAGCTTACAAGAAAGGGAAAAATAGGAATCAGCCTGAATTCAAAGCACATCTTTATTTTTGTGTAAGTTGCATGTATGTGAACTGAGAAAAGAAATAACCAGCATCTAGATATAAGCCACAGTTAACTCCCACTTGCTAACTACTGACCACAGAATTGCAAGAAACTACTTTTCTATTTCATCCTTTGAAATAAATATAGATTCTGCATTTCTTAATTGGAATAACATATACACAGAAGAGATATAACTTCTAGAAAACAGAAAAAAACCCCAGCTGATTTCCTTCAAGAATTTGCAGGATAAGTTAAGCATCCAGACTTGTTCACATGATAGTTTATTTCAAAGCTTATGTCAGCTTTTTTAATAAACCCATACATTCAAACCATAGTAGTTTTACCTAGAGCTATTGTTATAAGAATGCAGAGGGGAAGCTGATTACAGCATTACCATATAGATACTAAAAGGTACCAAAAATGTGCTTCACGAGGCTGACAAAATTTCCAAGAAAACCCATAAAAAATATTCAGTTCACTTGTGTGTCACATTATTTCCTCATTTTTCTTTATTGTAGTAGAAATTTTTCAGCACTACCAATACTTATACACTGAGAATAAAAACTTTCTTTCCCAGTGAAAGGATTGCAACCACTTTACCAAACTTCCAGATTAAAAAAATGCCTTGTTTTCTCGCAATGTCTGGTGTGTTGATCTTGGCTGGCTGCCGGACACCCACTCAGCCACTCTCTCACTCCCCCTCCTCAACACAACAGCAGGGTGAAAATAAGATGGAAAAGCACATGGGTTGAGATAAGGACAAATATGATCACTTACCAATTACTGTTGCAGCGAAAACAGACTCAAGGATGATTAATTTAATTTATTGGCAATTAAAAATAGAGTAGGATGGTGAGAAACAAAGACAAAACTAAAACCACCTCCCCAGGCTCAACTTCACTCCTTTGTTCCCCACTCTTCTATCTCCTTTCTCCCAAGTGGTGTAGAGGGGATGGAGAATGAGGGTTGAGGTCAGCTTGTAACACTTCATCTCTGCTGCTCCTTCCTCCTCACACTTTTACCCTGCTCCAACATGGGTCCTTTCTACAGGTACAGTACTTCAGCAAAAACTGCTCCAGCATGGGTCATCCACAGGTTGCAGGTGCTGCCAGGATCTTACTCCTGCATGGGCTCACCATGGACTGCAGCTTCCTTCAGGGCATATCCACCTGCTCTGGCACGGGGTCCTGCGTGGGCTGCAGTGTGGATATTTGCTCCAGCATGGTACTCCACGGGGTGCAGAGAAATACCTTCTTCACTGTGGTCTTCTCCACAGGCTGCAGCAGGACAATCTGCTTCAACATAGTCTTCTCTATGGGCTGCAAGGGAATATCTGCTCCGGTGCCTGGAACACCTCCTCCCCTCCTTCTTCACTGACCTTGGTGTTTGCAGGGTTGTTTCTCTCACATTTTTCTCACTCCTGTCTCTCAAAGCTGCTTTGCAGCTTTTTTTACCCTTTCTTAAATACCTTACCACAGAGACACCAGCTGCTACACTGGGTGGCTCAGCTTTGGCCAGCAGTGGGTCCATTTTAGAGCTGGCTGGAACCTGCTGTGTCTGGCACAGGGTCAACCCCTGGTCTCTTCTCACAGAGCCACCCCCACCACCTGTCTCCCAACCTCGCCATGTAAATGCAATACACAATGTAAAACACTAAGCATACGCACAGATCAGCACCCAGCAAGAAAACTGTAACTTGTAAAACTACCACTGTTAAATCTGCAAGGGTGCTGCCAGAGTCTACAGCCTCTGCAACCTGTTAATCAGGAATGTTTTTGTAACACCATAAAAAAGAAAATCCCACTACTGTTTCTCAGTGCATCATGTACAAACACATACGGTATTAGTAAATCTTAAAGCTTAGGAATCAATAAGCAATACAAATGTATGTTGCTCAAACAGAAAAAACAAAAAAACCACATTTTTTTTTATATTTTAAGTACTTAATATCACAAGGGCTGACAACTTTATCTCACAAGGAGTCATTAGGCACAGTCAATCCAGCAAACACCTGGCAAGGGAGGCAGGTTGGCTGGTTGGTTTGTTTCCGAACATTGTTGCCCTCAAATTTTTTTTATATCACTAAACATGCAACAATGTTCTCCAACTTCCTCTGGGCCTCCTCCTCTTGGCAAAGAGACTTAAATTTGTCCATGACAAGAGAAAGGTTAAGCTTTAATGAACATGATGGTATAAGATATGTCAAGAGAAGAGAGATTAAAGTAAATTCTATACAGCAACATTGACTATTTTACACTGCCATTATGCTTAAATTTGAGAACTTCATCAGTATTTGAGTCAAATATTTCAGAATGTCTCTTTTTGTTTTAATGAGCTGGCATGAGACTACTCAAAGGGTAGAAAAATTACATAGTATGGCTACATATCTGTCATCTGCCTTAGTACCAGAGAAGTCTAACTAATTTAACCGTTACTTTAGAGAGTTAAAGTTGCAGTTGTCAGATTTCCTTAATACATCTTCTGCATTTCAATTAACACAGCAATATTTACTTATGTTACACTTAATACATCATAATTTTTTTTTCCAATTTCATGTTTACTACATGAACTTTGGCTTCATTGTCTCCAGCAACAAAAAGGAAAAATGGACTAGAAAATACCAAAGATTTCTTCCATGGATTTTTAGCATATACTTCAGACTTTTGCTGCTGCTGGCTTTGATGCCGACACACTAACCTATTCTTCACAAAACATCAAAAGTACGTATGTACATTTTACCAAAAACTTAAACTAAATTACTGTTATTTTTCATTTGAGACTGTTTTCTGCAAAAATTGAGCATATACAAATTGTTACGGTACTCAACATAATAGTCAAGATATCTGTAAATGAAAGTAGCCAAAATCTAAACCCCATTCAGAATATTTCTTGCACTACCTGTGTTTTGCATACATCTGCCTTCACACAAGTAAGTCATTGAAGACTAGAATGAGCAGACCTAATGAGCAATCAAGAATACAGAGCAATACATTCAGCATTTGTTTTCCTATGCAACTGTATTTTCTTTTATCTGCATATTTCTTTTGGACAACGTATTTCCTTGTATTGGATACATCTATCTTGGCTGCTCAGGTCTAACTACAGCAGATGAAACGTGTCTGTCCCTAGAAATGAAAAGACAACTCACCTAAGTGGCTTGTGCAACAGAGCTACACAACTTAACCCTTTCAATGTGGGTTACTACGCTCCAGTAGCATACACAGCAGCATGCTGTGCACAGAAACAAGTGCAAGTGATGTTTCTTTTTCAAAGAAAAGGCTCAGGTGATAGCCTTGGGGTATTATGTGCAGCAGAGGTGAAGCAGACAAACACAGGCTTGTCTGCCACAAACGTACAGCAAACTCTTGATATCTACAAATGCTAAGTGTAGTTTTATTGACAAAATATCTGATAGGGATACTGCTTACAGTAAGAGAAGAGCTCTTTGTTGCATGAAACAGTAGGACTTTCCAGAACACAGACTACACTGTCCCAAGAAATTTTACCATGAAAGCTGTATCTTCCATAGGGTTTTTACCAGGATAATTTTGTAGTCAAAAATACAATCTTTATTCCCCACAAATGCCTCACACATTTTTATGGCATAGCAATGTCAGTAAAAACAGACCAAGCTACGGTTCCATCCTCCAGGACACGCTGAAAAAATACATGGCATGATTAAACTCCCTGAGGTGACTTATATTAATTAGTGTTATTTTCACTAATAGTAGTCTGGATTGTTACAGCACTTTGAAGTAATTAGCCCCAATCATCAGAAGCTGGATTTTTTTTTTTTTTTTAAAGAAAACAACCAGAAAACTAACATGTACTACAAAAGTCTTCTAGAAGTGCCAAAAAGCCGCTGCCGTGCCAAAAAGCAGCTGCCACACTATTTCAAACCACATCATATGGGTAGTGTATGAATTCAGTACAGAGTCTATGCTACATTATGCCACCCACTAACTCTGATGTCAGACTGTCTGCAAAAACTCTGGCTTACAAGAAAGCCTCACTACAGTAGCCAACATGTAGACAACTCTGACTTTTTGTTAGCTTGGTCTGAACAACACTGTAGACAATTTTTTTTTTTTAATCAAAATGTCAAGATAACCCAAATCAGCAGAAATTCTTTCAGACCATGCCAGTGAGGAGAAATTTATTTGGGTTATTATCAACAATATACTTGAACTCAGTGTTTATAATAAAACTGTTTTATAATCTGCTTCCCTTTTATCTGAACGTTAAATAGGGTTCTAGTGTTTCCTGAAACTGTTGCTTATGGAACATAAAAAAAGAGGAAAATATAAAATACTAAGTAAAAAATACAAAAAAATACTTAAGAAAAAAACAACTAAAAAAGAGTAAAATAGGAAAAAAAAAACCATTTAGAATGATTCTAATCACAACTATTTAACTACACAACTTTGCTTCACCCTTAATCTCATTTCTTCCTGTAACTCCAGGAGCAGTCTAATTAAAAGGCTGTCTATTTTTGGTTATCTAAGTATACAATCTTTACAAAGTATATACAAAAGTGGGTGTGTAAATGAAAACACTGAACAAATTCTTTAGAAAAAAAAGACCTGACACTCACGATCAACTGTTCTCACCAAATCATCAAAAGTCTGCCACAGATACATGATTACATACTCTGGCATACTTTACCTCTAAGAAGTGCTACTTTCACCACTGGTATTTCTGAATCTAAAAATTCTAGACAGGGCTTTTTGTTTTCTTTGCATGAATGCCAATGTACATGCTACTAAAACATCAGCTACTGAAATAATCAGTTTGGTAAGTGATATTCTCGTCTTCTACCACCACGGAAACAGATTATTTTCTAACAGAAAAAAAAAAAAAAAAAGAATAAATCACTGAACTGTTTCCACTTTCT
>Ga0065711_1004865_pt1 | contig 39066 bp, 26 predicted proteins | sample Hoacrofraction12_FD_59098 | JGI IMG/M metagenome (GOLD analysis project Ga0065711, IMG submission 59098) | Hoatzin crop microbial communities from Cojedes, Venezuela - Epithelial fraction 12 v2 (version 2) | ecosystem: Host-associated > Birds > Digestive system > Esophagus > Crop | place...
TGGAGGTGAGGCTGACCGGCCTGTAGTTCCCTGGGTCCTCCTTCTTGCCCTTTTGAAGATTGGAGTGACATTGGCCTTTCTCCAGTCCTCGGGCACCTCTCCTGTCCTCCAGGACCTCTCAAAGATGATTGACAGTGGCTCAGCAATGAATAATTTCTTGATTTACAGTTTGGTAATTGATTTACTTGTCCGCAGTTTACCGTTCTGGTTTTAAAAACAGTATTACTGTAGCTTATTGTTATCTTCCGTCTGAACATGAGGAAGAACTTCTTCCCTCTGAGGGTGACGGAGCACTGGAACAGGCTGCCCTGGGAGGTTGTGGAGTCTCCTTCTCTGGAGATATTCAAGACCTGCCTGGACAAGGTCCTCTGCAGCCTGCTGTAGGTGACCCTTCTTCTGCAGGGGGGTTGGACTAGATGACCCACAGAGGTCCCTTCCAACCCCGAACATTCTGTGAAAAAAAAAGAAAAAAAAAAAAGCTATTAGTTCAGATGAGATATCCGTGGATGACCTAAAATGGATTTCATTTTATTCTCAGCACTCATGAAGATGCAGAGAAATGCCACCTTTGTTTCATCTGCTCTTCCAGAAATGTAATTATTACAAATAAATTAAAAGGTGAATAAATACACGAGCCAGTGCATCCAAAATGGGGGGAATGAAATGTAAAACAGCTGCTAACTATTGCAATTACAGTATTACTAGTTTGCATGAAGTCAGATGGAGAGCTAAAAGGAGTCATATTCCTGCTACCTGTATTTCTGCTTAGTTTGTAGATTGCTGGACGTACATACAGGGATCTGCTTTTTAATCGCAGCTGGCTGGAAACAACCTCAATTTACAGAGTTTCTTTCCTTTTACTGTGCTGCTCACTAAACAATAATAACAGTAACAACACCACCAGTAGTCTTGCCATTTTAAATTAAGAATACTAACACTTGACTAAACTTTTTATAGGAAAAAAAAAAAAGAGACAGACTGGATCTGCAGAAGGTCGTCTAGTCCAACCCAGAGTATTCTATGATTCTGTGATTAATTAGAGCTGCTAATTGGTTGGAAATGTCTTCTCACATGGGAGAGAACCACTTACTCTGGGGTCATATCCACTTCCCTGCTCTGTCTCTTGTGTAACAAATAAATTGATTGTTCCTTGTAGAGTGGAGCATGTTGGCCAGGAGGGCGTGCAAGCTCCTCTGTGCCATATTGACTAGCGAAGGGGTTAGGTGGTTATCTGGGGAGTTAACAGGTCTGAATTCAAAGAGCCTTAAGGAGAACAGGAACAGCCAGGCCTCTGACAGATCAGAACCGAGCTATTCTTAGGTATGTCCAAAGGCAAAACATAGATCCTTGGGCATCTTCCACATGGAAGCCGGGACTGTGGGCCTCACACACCTCACCTTCACGCACTGAGGTTGGACAGCAGCTGAACAGAAGGTTTTAAGGATCTGTGATGTTTATGGGTCTGCCATGTTTCCTTGGACTATTTCTACACTGCTAAGCTAAACAGAGCATGAACTGAAATGCTGTTTAATTTTTAACCCAGTTCTGGCAGATTTCTAGCCAGTAGCATACTTCTAGGCATGCTGTGGAGGATTGCTCAGGTCAGGAGTTGCTTCTAGTAGGTGCTATGGACGAGGCCGCTCACTTTCAGAAGCAAGGACAGTTCAGGTTTCAGTGAGTCTGGCTTTCACACCAACATACTTAAAAAAAGAGGGGAGATAGACAAAGGAAAAAGAAAAAACAAAAAAGGCAATAATTTTCATTGTGGTTTTTCAGTAACATGCAGTTTGTGTGGGACGCTATGTTTGAGCCTTCCAGACTTTTTGGAATTTCCAAAAACTTTGCAAGTTACTTCTTTCATGGGTGACACTTAAAAGTTAACACATTTTTTAAGAAAGATGTGAGGAGAATTTTTGTGAGGTGCTCAGGAACTGTAGGATTGCTGTCTGATGACTTACAGAAGGGATGAGATACTGTTCAAAGAGAAATTCTCACCAAGACCGGTTTACAAAGTGGACCTGAGTTGGCTTCTACTGTGCTGGTACAGCAGGTGTCATCATGGATGCAAGCAGAGGTTAGAAAAATACTGGCATTTGCCAAACACGAAAGAATGATGCCTTTAGGAGAAGTATTCCATTTCCTTAGACATTTTCTCATGACCTCTGATAGAGACTGGGCTAAATTTGTTGCTTATTTAGCCACAGTTCATTTAATTGATTCAAACAGGGTTACAATCAAGAATCCACGTGGTCCTTCATAACTGATTGTAACGAGGTACATTATAAAACCAGGAAATGAGGTTCCTGATATTCTGTTTGCCTGAAATAATGCTTTCAGTGTTACTAGGCTGGAAAATATTATGTTCAGTGACTACCCAGTTTGGGTTGACAGAAGACGGTGAGTAATAAAGTTAAGTTCTGCTGGCTATGGAGCCAAACTCAAGTTCAAAAGAACAGTTAAGAATGTGCTTAAACACATTGCTGAATGAGGGTGGGTCTAATTGTATAATTAAAGTCAGCACACTCCTTTGTGCTTTGCTGAAGCTGAGCCTTGCCCAGGAACATTCTGCTGTGTTTAATACAGCTAAAAGTGAGCATCATTTGGAATCTCAAAGTAAAAATCTAAAGCTGGCAATACTAACAGCTGCCAGCAGACCTTGAGTTTAAACTACAAAGTGTGTGGTGGTTCTTAAAAGTCGAACAGTTGACCTAGAACTCATACACCTTTTTAGAAACCCTGAAATATTTAAGCTGAAAAATGCTATGCCATAAAATATGTAAAGAGGCAGGATTATCAGATAAAGAGGGTCTTCCTGCGTTGTCACTTCTACTTAAAATCCATGGTGATAAAAATTCATCAGCACACCAAAAGTGTTGTCAGTATGTGTTTGTAGTGGAGGGGGAGGATCAAAAAGAGTGTAACTTCTGTTGGCATGCGGGGCAGTGCTGCGTTAATGGCACTTAGCTGCCCCGGAGTGCACCGCAGTGTGTGCTTGGCAGAGCGCAGTTACTAGCTCAGTTGCTGCAGACAGTTCCAGTGCAGCGTGCTCTGCTCCGAGGCTGAGGTTTGGCACACCTAATTAGCAGCGCGGCTCAAACCACTGCCGCACCGCTTCTCTTTCTAATTCTGGATTGTTTAAAGCCGAGCCAGGTACCTCTGCTGCCTTGCACAGTGCACCCGTCCCCTGGCAGCTCCCTGAGCGCAGCTGAAATATCTTCCCTGAGCGGGCTTTGAGACAGGCCCCAAGATACTTATCTGACCTATCGCATTGTTCTTACACATGAATACAGCAGGCGTTGCTGATATGGTGTAATCTACAGAGGAAAAATGAGCACTGCGATAAGTCTGGTTTTGTTCTTTCCTCAGCCATCCGGTACGACGGAGTTGATGTGTTTGGCTACACAGTCTGGTCCCTCCTGGATGGCTTTGAATGGCACAGGGGATACAGCATTCGGCGTGGATTGTTTTATGTTGATTTCCAAAGCCACGACAAGAAGTTGGTGCCCAAATCTTCTGTCCTGTTCTATCAAAAGCTGATAGAGAAAAATGGCTTCCCACCTTTGCCTGAAAACCAGCCCATAGAAGGGATTTTTCCCTGTGGCTTTGCCTGGGGAATTGTTGACAACTACATTCAGGTGAGTCTGATGATCAAGCCGACGGGCTGTTTGGCCAGATCAGTGCACAAGTTCATGTTGATAAATGTGCTGGATAGAATGTCTTTGCTGATACATGTTGCCACAGTGCTACAAGGAGATGGGTACAAGGCTTTTGTGCCAAACACTGTGTCTTTCTTTCAGTCTTCACTAGACTTTCAGCGTGTGACCAGGCAGATTCAGTCAGAATGAGATACGATAAAAAATGTTTTAGAACATAGAAAAATTGAAAGGGGTCTGATGCTCATCTTCCCTGGACACGTTATGTGATCGGTTACTGGAAGTCAATCCTATTCGAATGGAAGTTGATTAGATCTGCTAAAGTGTATTTCCAAATGTCCTAGTCTATGAAATGGGAAATATTACTGCTTTTTCATGTCCATAATTTTAATGGTAATATATTTGTCAGCTGTGATAATACGTGTTTTAGAAAACTTCCTGAAAGCTCTTAAAACTCCAGTGGCATGTTTCTACATCTTGTGCATATATATCCTGGTACTGTTGTTAGGGGTTTTATATGTAAAAAAAAGTAAACCATATTAGATTTAGATGAAATTTATGTGTTCCTTCTTTGTCATTTTGTGTAGTACTGTGCTGATGGAGGTCTGCAGTGCCCCTGCATAGCACCTAGCTAGGTCATGGATCCAGTTCATAGCTCTCACTCTTTATTTCAGCTAAATCTGATACTTTGGGAGAATCTTTCAAATTTTAAGATTTCATAACGTGAATAAAAATTGTAGTTTAGTTACAGTCTCCTTAACAGTTTTGCTCTGTAATTCTTAGATGCTGTTTTGACTTGCAGGGCTTCTCTAACCACGCTAAAGAGGTGTAGTTAAATTCAGTGCTCAGGCTGGATCCAAGAACAGAATTTTTAATTTAGATTTTTCACAAAGACAGAATCTTTCTTCAGGCTAGAGTATAGGGGGCTTATTTGTTTTTTCTCACTCCAAAAGTGAGATCTGACTTTATTCTCTTGAAAAGTGTTGCAACCTCCTTACCTGATACACCTTTTTCCAAGAAAGTTCAAGTTGATATCCTCTTAGCTCCCAGATAGATTAAGGGTTGGAAATGGAATTGCTGCCTTTGGAATTGGTAACAGCTATAAAGTTGCAGAGTCAGTCAGCCTAAGACAGTTAAAAAATCCCTCCCATCCCCAAAACCTTCAAAGCTGAATATTTTCATTTCAAAAGGCCATTCAAACGTTTTGTGCTGTAAGGCTTAGGTAGCATGATTTGTAGATGCATCACAGTGGAAAAACTCTTTTGACAGCATTCCCACAGTATTAGTGGCAATGCATGCTTTAGTAATCTACAAGGGACAATTCTCCAGAAAAGCAATTTCCCTCAGACATGCTGTTTTTTATTACTTTCTTCTATAAGCACAGTACTGACCTCTCCAGAGAAAACAGCAGCCGATTTTCAGTGGCTTTTTTATACAGTCTGCAGAGCCTCAGCTACAAGTTGAACACTGGTTGTAGGCTGACACCTGCTTTTCAAATGGAGGGCAGGACAAGGAAATCTGAACTCAGGGGGAAATGGCGCACCGGTTTCCCCCGGAAAAGAAAATAAGGACAAAGAAATACATGTGAGATTAATATCTTGTAGTTTGGATCTTTCTTGTAAGAGCTTTGCTACTGTATGGGTGAAGAGATTTTACACTGTGCATTATTTGAAGTAAGTCACTTTTCCATTTTCTGGTTCTTATTAAGTTTGCAATATTCATTAAAAAGTGAAAGTATTATTCTGTGGGACCCTGAGAAGCTCATTTTTTCTTGTCTCCAGTATGTCATACAGGCACTTCTGACATCTGAAGCCCTAAAGACTTATGGGAAATGCATTTATTGTTGGAGTGACACATAGCAAATTTACTTAGAGGCCTGAAAATAAATCAATTCAGACATCAACAGCCTGCTGAAATAACTTGGAAATGAGTTCAGTATGAGTTAAATAAAAAAGGACGTCTTTAGCAAGAAGGAGATATTTTGCTTGTCAGCTGAATTTGTGCTAAAAATCAAGTGCAGAGCATTACTCATCTTTCATCATAGGAAAAGAACTGAACACAGAAGTGATGCTGCATTCATTATTTCTTTTACTGTGTTTAAGGAGTGGTCTTGAAACAGAAGCTACTGGGTAGTTTACAACAGGCAGTCTCTCTGTAGGCCCTTCGGCGTAGCTTCTTAATCTTGAAAGAAAAAAATTTTTAAAATTACTGTAGTCTTTGCTGAAGATCTGCTTCTCTGGAGATCTGTTGCAGGCTTAGTGCATTATCCCTGGGCAATCCCTTGTTTCCCGTACAGACTGGCACAATCTGGAGGAGATAAAAATATGGTGACCGTTAGCATAAGCTTGAATGAAAATGATATATAGATTTGGTACTTTTCTGATGTCACATGTTAACAGAAGATTAATTCATTCATATGAGCCACAGATGTTATCGTATCAGAGATGCAAGAGAAGTGCTAAATGCAATGTTTTGACGTAGAATATTCTTCCACTAGCTTGTGCCTGCTGGTTATGATGTTCCCACCTACCTAGAACAAACAGCTTCAATCTGGTGTGTTTCATACTCTACCTAGGTTGACACGACACCCGCCCAGTTTCTTGACTCTAATGTTTATGTGTGGGACGTTCACCAGACGAAGAAGCTTATTAAAGTGGATGGAGTTTTCACCACCAGACGCAAGCGTCACTGTGTTGACTTTGCTGCCATCAGGCTCCAGATTTCTCTTCTGCAAGAAATGCATGTCACACACTTCCATTTTTCACTGAAATGGTCTTTAATCCTTCCTTTAGGTAACCTTTCTCTAATCAACCACACACTTGTACATTATTATCAGTGCTTTGCTAGTGAACTTCTCAGAGTTAACATAACTCCTGTTGTTGCTTTATGGCAACCTATGGCTGACAATCAAGAGCTTCCAGTTTCCCTTGCTAAATATGGAGCTTGGGAAAACCCAGAGACTGTTGAGGCTTTTGTGGAGTATGCCAAATTCTGCTTTAAAAGTCTTGGGCACCATGTCAAATTTTGGATCACAATGAATGAACCGTCTGTGAAAAACTTGACGTACACCGCGGGGCACAACCTGTTGAAAGCACATGCAAAAGCGTGGCATCTTTATGACAAAGAATTCAGGAGATCCCAGAAGGGTAAAATATCTATAGTTCTGCAAGCTGACTGGGTAGAACCAGCTTGTCCCTTTTCCAGGAATGACCAAGAAGTTACTGATAGAATTTTAGAATTTGACATTGGCTGGCTTGCTGAGCCAATCTTTGGGAATGGTGACTACCCACAGGTGATGAGAGCATGGCTTCACCGAAGAAACAGTGTTGACCTGTATAATTTCCACTTGCCTTATATCTCAGAAGATGAAAAGAAGTTAATCCAGGGCTCGTTTGATTTTTTTGCCTTGAGTCACTACACTACTACCCTTGTGGGCTGGGAGAAAGAAGATGCACTAAAATATGACCACTATCTTGAAGTTCAAATGATCAATGACATCACATGGCTGCACTCCCCGAACAGAGCTGCAGTCGTGCCCTGGGGACTGCGTAAATTGCTCAAGTGGGTTAAATCAAAGTATGGCGATGTCCCAATTTATGTTATGGCTAATGGAATTGATGATGACCAGAATATGGTGCATGATAAGCTCAGAGTGTATTACATACAGAACTACATCAATGAAGCTCTCAAAGGTGAGGAACCGTAGAGGGTTTATATGTCACAAATCCCAATATTAGTATACACTGTCTGATAGAGTATGTTTAACTTAAAGTAAAACCTACATAGAATACTCCATAAATTGAATGTTATTGCAGCATAACAGATAGTTCTTCTTTTGATTTACGATTGGTGTTCCTAAACATCAGAAAGACTGACTTTGCACGTATTCTGCAGAAGACAGCAGAAGAATTTCTTTATGGATTCAGGAAATTTAAGTACCTGTTATGTGAGTAGCTCCACATGTATTTAGTCAGATTTTCTTCTTATTGCACTTCTACTGTTGTTTTGCTTTGTTGCTTCTCTCCACTGATGTGCGTGCCTCAGGGCTGGGTATGAGTTCTGTTCCTCAGCTGTCTCTGTATCTTACCCAACAGTGATCTTCACAATAATTCAGCTATCTACCTCATTATGCCATTTCCTGGACTCTTTCCTGCTATTCAGAACCCAATCCAGTCTTCTCTGTCTCAAAGATTCATAAATTATAAAGCAAAAAGGAGGCATTTTGAGTCATCCTGTCATAACCACACACACTGTTTCTTAAGAAAAGCACGAGACCTGAATGAGATATTTTTTACTGATGAAGAATATTCTACATCTCACTGTAAGCTGTTGCAGTGGCTAATTATTCACTGTTTTTTATATGTAAGTGTGTGTATAAATATATACAAATCTTACTTCTAGTGTTAATTTATTTAGCTTCAGCTTTAAGCCATTTTGTTGTGCATTTCCATGTATTTTACCTGTGTAGGTATTCACAGACAGAAAACAATCTCTCTCTCATTTATTTGTTTGATGAATAACACAGGCAAAGCTCTTTGTGTCCCTTACTATAAAACACGATTTAAAACCTGTCAATTATTAAACTTTTCCCCTTTGCCAGCATTCTTCTTGAGAGGGGTAAACTGAGGCCTGGACACACTGTTCCTGCTGCAGTCACACCTATATCTCAGGCAGGCATAGTGTAACCTCTTACTCTTCTACTCCTCTTTTGTAGGTGTAAGCAGCCCAGTAGCCCTTTTGGTCATGGCAGCAGGATGGTTACACACACTCCGTGCTACCTACTGAGATTTCACATTCGGTTACAGATTCCTAGCTCCCAGGCAGAACTTCACTGCCAAAGTATGGTCTGCGTGTTCTTGGACATCCTCATATTTGGTCATGTTCAAATGTCAGTTGCTTGCTTGTACAAAGCTTGCTACACTAACTAAATCATATCTGTAATCTTTGTGTTATTTGCAGACTTTGTGAGAAATAGTTTTACTTTTCTTTCAGATCACTGATACATTTAAGATCATTAAATATCTTAGTGCTAAAAGCCAATCTCCTTGACCATGGTAGAAACACGCCTACTGTGACGCTTACCAGCAATTCCGTTTCTAGACTTCACCAGTTCTGCTTGAGACCAGTTGAAGTCTGTTAATTATGGGCTCCCCTTGACCTTGTAACATTCTATTTCTTGATCCAAGGGCAACAGAATACCAAGTCAGTTGCCTTGCGAAGTTCTAAGTATATCACATCAAAGATCATTTCTTTTATTGATCTGCAGATCTCGTAAAAAAGATATCAAGTTAGTTTTACAAGATTTACTTTTCGTAAAGCTAAGCTGATTGGCATTAATCATATATATCTCCTGTAATTCTTGCTTATCAAGCCTTATATAATCTATTCCTCTCTTTTGCTAGATGGTGAAGGATGGCTGGCTGTTCCATAATTTGTTAGGTCATCCTGTCCACTCTGCTAAGTATGGGCTTTAAGTTCCTCCTCTGTAATTTCCACCTCTTTTAGGAATTACTGGACATCAGTATCAAGTGCCCAAGAGTTCCTTCTCCAGCATTTTGAAGCACTGGGTGCACGTTTTCTGCATCTGTGGTTAAAAAGCATGTCTTGGCTATATTTGGGTTTATGGTTTCAATCTGCTTTTTTCTGTATTGCTTCTCTCCATCCTACCACTTTAGATTGTACCAGTTTTGACACCTCAGTTTTCAAAGCGTGTATGACTGTGGGCTTTTCTCCCAGTTCCCGTTAGCCAAAACACCTGCACATCCCCCTGCTTTTTACAGATGTTGTCATTCATACTCATCTGGTACCAGTATCCCCCAATCACTTCCTTCTCCCCTCTTCTATCGAGCCTGGAAATAGCTCATATGCTTTTCAACTTAACCATCACATGTAAGCCATATTTTTCTATCTTTCCACCTTCTGTGTCGTGGATGAATATGCCCCTGCTAACTAGCCATAATACTAAACTCACTCTCCCTCTTTTGACATCATACACTCCTCTGTAGTGTTTTGTGTGTAAGTAACACCAGATTTTTCGTTCTCTTTTCTTCTGCCACCCTGGTATTTTGCTTTTGCCCATCTTGTCCTTACACAGGGAGCAAGCTCTTAACCTTGGTGTCATGACTGGTTCAGGTTTCTCCAAAGCTTGCATTTTTTCTGCAAGACCCTGTGCGCTAGCCGAGATGAATTACAAATCTTGTGTCCTTACCTCAGTAGGAGAGGAATGAGAGAGGATTGGGTCCATGTCTGTTCTTGCGTTAAAGTTCTTATTCTGCCACCTTCCTCCAGCTGGTTTCAGGGACTGCATGTGGCAGCATTGTGCGTGTAATGTTGCTCACCTGTGTTGTTCCAGGGGAGCCAACAGGTTTGTGTGGATAAATGATTCCAGAATACCTTATGGGACCCTTTGGACTGAGGCTATGTTTTTAGGTGCTTTGTACACTGTTTAAGTACATATTTGCCAATTGAAAACAAAGAACAGCAGTAACCATTTATGTAACACCAGTAAATCCACATGCAGTTCTACAGACATAAACTAATTATCGTGGGTAGTAGCTCTGTAAAAGGGCAGGTAAATATTATTTCATTTTACATGTGAAAAGTAGGTTAGAGGTGCTAAATGTCTTGCAAGTGGCTGAAAAAAGAGTTCTTTCCAAAGGCATATGAAAATTCAGCAATTGTTAGCTTTCAGTCCTATGTTCATCGTCTAGAAGATGTTGCTTTAATTTGTTAAAAACAGTGATTTTGAGAGATTATTGTAGTTTGCATATACTGTTGTGGATTGATTGGTTTTGTCAAGGGGGACTGATGGTTAATGCTTCAGCTGCTGGGCCACTTCCAGTAGTCAAGTTAACAGTATGGATCGTGGACAAGTTTTCAATAAAAACTAGTACAGGATCAGAAACTCAGCTCAGTAACAAGAGGGGACTATGTTCTGCATAACCTTTCCACTTCTACTAGTGATATCCCAGTACGTGACCTTAGCATGGGCGCGTCTTTTCCTGGTGTCACCATGTCTGCCTCATGAGGAGTGCAGCCTGATGTCCTCCTGTTCCTTGGCCATCCCCATCAGGAGGTACTCTGCAAGGGAGAAAGACCAATCAGAGAAACAGGCTGCAGAAATCCAGGTGCAGGAAAACCAAAACCTGTGTCCTTTCATACATAAGAAAGAGCTATTTTTTCACGATAGGCTGCATGCTGATCATTAAACACAGTCATGCACTCACAGCTGTGTTTACCAAGCACAAGGAAATAAATTGCAGGATACACGCAGATCGCACTGTCTGGCAGTGGCTGACAGATTCTTACTTTTTATGAGAAACACTTCATAGATGTACATGCACCTTACCTTATTTTGGGGAAGAGAAGTGCAGATAATGGGTTTAACGTCCGCCTGCCCCTGCTTTGTGTACTGGCATATGGTACTGCTCTTGAATGCCGAAGTGACATTTATTCATTTCTTCAATCCTTTGTTTTCTTTTGCAGCTTACACCTTGGATAACGTTAACCTGCAAGGATATTTTGTCTATTCTTTTAATGACAAGACTGCTCCTAAATATGGTCTTTACAGTTATGTTGCAAATCAGTATGAACCAAAGCCTTCTATGAAACATTACAGAGAAATAATTGACAATAAGGGTTTTCCTGGTCCTGAAACTCCTGAGTTGCTGTGCCCAGAAGATGTTGCCTCATGTCCTGAATGCCACTTCTTCCGGACCAGAAGATCATTATTAGCCTTTATCTCTTTCATATTTGTTGCTTTTATTGTTACTATATTCTTCATTACTTACTACTCCAAGAAGGTAGAAAGAAGGTATAAATAGAGCTGCCCCGCTGAATACGTCACTCACTGTGTTTTCTCTTGCATCCCCATGGGAAATCTGAAATAAGAGCGCACAACGTTGTGATTGCTTCAGCACTAGGAAGGCATTTACATTGCCTGGTACTGCAGGACACTGAGAAGAGATTGCTAGCATATGGCTTCTAGAAATTGTTTTCTCTGGTTTAGTACATTTGGTTTATGACCAGTCCTTAATTCCTGTGATTGGAGTTATCTCACAACTTTCCCTGGGACCTCGTGTTGAGCAGATGCTTTCTCCTCCTTTGTCTTGCCTTGCTGGGTTGTGTTTCAAAGTATGTTTCAAAGACATGGAGTGGTGGAAGAGCCTGAATGTCAAATTCTCCAGGAGAAGACTGAGGAGAAACAAAATGGTTTACTTTTCCAAATCAGGCTTTAATGCTGGTGTTGCCTGATCAGAGCCAACATCTGATGGGAGCAGGGAACGTGACTGAGTGGGGAGAATTGCACAAAGCGGCGCCAGGGGAAAGGACCCCACCTTTCCTAAAGCAGATGCAGGGGCAAGAACAGAGGGACCCGAGTCCATGCTGCTGGGAACTCGCGGTAAATCAGTTAACTGCTACTCAGATTGCTGACGCCTATGTCCGACTTCAGGATGTCATTGGGGAGCTTCAGCTAAAGGAACTGTGTCTTTCTCAGTGGGGAAAGCAGCAGGGGTATGTCCAGGGATGGCAAGGGTCGTGCCACCTGATGGGAAGAGACGGGAAGAGTGAAAGGGCTTCTCATTGATTTGCTCAGTAGAAAAGCAGAGAGCAGGAACTGGGATGTCTTTGCTGTCTCGGATGTCAGAAAGCTGTGTGCCTGACCCTGTGCCCTGTACCCATGGACACGGCAGGGCCAGGGCACCCCGTTTCTGCGCTTCTCGCAGCAAGCTGCACACAGTTGGCACTCTGCTGCTGCCCAGCTACTTACCTGCTGGAAACCTGTGGGTGATTTGGTAAGATGTCAGTTCTGACTTTAAATCCCAACATTTTGGTGTAATAATCCAGCACTTTATTGCTGCTTTTGCCAGGGCCGGAGATCCTGGAGCTGTTGCTGCTGAGATGCACTGTCCGGCTCCTGGGAGCCTCCTCCACGTTGGCTGGAGGGTCCTCTTTGAGCAACTGGATCTGGCCCTGGCAGCATTTCATTCCCAAAGTATTACTGAACGTCTGCCGGCTTCTTATTTTTCTCTCAGCAAGATAAATTAGCAAAATATTAGCAACATTGTTTATTTGTAGGAATAGAGAGAGAATGGAAAAAAAACCCTATGTTACTGTGCCTGCCTAGTGAATCACCACATTAGGAGTGTCCTCAAGTATAAAGCAATGAGGTCATTTTTCTTCGCTCTCTAACTCTAGGCCTTCATTGCCTTCAGCTGTAATTGTATTTTTATTGCTATGTGAATAATGTCAGTCACTGGAAAGAATATTTTAAAGGAAATGTGCTCTGTGTTAATTAAGAATTATTTATCTACTAAAGCTGGTTACGCTGTATTAAATATGATGTTTATCTATTAGATGACTAATAGATGACTAAATGACCTCCCAGCATTCCTTTCAACCTGAATACTCTATGATTCTGTGATTCCATACTGCAAATTAAAACTTAAATATGTTTTTCATTTGTAATTTAAGATTATATTTTTCTTAAATAATCTATAGAAATAGAAAAGAATTAGTATCTTATCAGAGTGATTAATATATTTGTCCGCTAGTTCCAGCTGTAAAATGGTCTGTCTTTGCACTAATGTATATTTTGGTATTGAGATTAGGTGAAAAATTCAGAGTAAGTGATGAAGTATTAAAAATATATGTAAAAATTATTTATAGCCTGATAGGGCTTGCTGAAGAAGAGCAAATTTTAAACTGCTGTGTATTTGTGCGTTGGTGCCTGGCGCAGTGTGGATTACAATGAAATAGCTCTCCCTAACCGTGTGAGATGCCAAATGGCTTTCTCCGTGGCATGGCGGCGAATCGCCTTGCAATACATTACTCCAGGAGCCAGATGCCTTCACAGTACATAACGAAAAGTGGCATTCATTTAATACAAACTGTAGCCAGGTCATGCCTAACCTGTATGTTATGTGCGTGCGTGTATGTATTTTATAATTATGTTGTTGTTGGTAAAACAAAAGAAGTCTGGAGCTGGTCTTTGTGTGAAATTGAGCTTATGTGCCTCCCCTGGGTTTGAGGAGGCTCAGCGGGCCTGGGCAAGGCAAGTCCAGAAGAACCCGAGTGCCATGCTGGCGGGCACCGGCCCGTCCTGACCCTTCGCTAACCATTAACCATCCCGTGGGTTGCTGCCCTGTGCCGTTTAATGGCCCAGCCACAGCGCGATGTGTGGAACAGCAGTGCGAGCGCGGAGATGCTGCAGGCTCTTCCCGTGGAGGCCGGGTGATATGTAACCACCGGCAGGCAGATGGCACCAGCTGGATATCTAATCTGTAGGTAAATTGGGATTTGGTGCTGTGAAGCTGTATGATCGCATCCGTTCATGGTGCCGTGGCCCATAGAAATAACACAGCCTTTGGCGCAGTTCCCTTCGGAAGAGTTTTTAAATATCACTGCAGAGCAGCGAGTGGCTGGAGCTGGGCACGGCAGTTGCCAAAGTCCTCTCCTAAGCAGTCTGCCTGCGGTGCTGCCTGTGCACAGCAACACGTAGCTCTCAGCAAATGAATTGCATAATGATGGGCCGGGGAAAATACAGGCTGGTCTGATGGAGATAATGGCATGGTTTTGCTTCAGGAATCTGCTTCATTTTATATAATCGGGGGCCAGCATGAGTTTCTTGTCAATCATCTTCTTGAAAAAAATCGCCCTCCACTACCAACAAAAAAGCCCTTGAATAGGCAAAGATTAGGTACCTGCCCAAGGAGAACTGCGGTGTGCTCATGCACGCTGATGTGGTAATGGCCTCCTGCGATCGGGCTGTGAGCTGTGGGGCCCTGCCTCCGCGCGATACCCACGTGTGAGCGATGATCTGGCACCTCCCCATCACCATCTGTGCCTCTAGAGCAGAAGTGCTGACAGTAGCAAGGACTTTGAGCAGAGGGGAATCCATACTCAGTCTGCAGAGGCAGCTCAGGGGAGGACGGTGTTTTATTTTCTGAAGAGCAACCGGAGTCTGCATGTGATGGATGTTAACATGCAGTGTCGTGTGTAGGCTGGTTTCTTGATTTTAACCATGTTGCTAGGATGAAATGTTGTTGCCAGTTTGCTCAATGCTCCAGATTAGACATGTTGTAAAACACAAAATTATATTTTTATTCAAAATGTTTTTGTGACATGAGTGCAAAACTTCTGTTTCGTTTGTTGAAGAGATTGTGCAGCATGACTGTGGGAAGGATGTCTTTGCTAAATGAAAGAAGGAATGTTATGTTGTTTTTATAACAATCTCAGAAATGAAATAAAGATACTGGGCGTAACAAATTGTAACGTGATCTTGCTGTTTAATCTGTTTGCAACATGAAGAGCGGAGTACCTTAGGAGAGACCGTTACCGTATCCTCTGCAAGGAGCTGGTGTTGCTGTTTGTTTTTCCAATGCACAGAAGTAACTGTAACTTTTGTTGGAGACTGCTGGGGCCTGTGTCTAAACAGGTTTTTCCAATAGACCTAGGGCTTTGGAGAGGTTTTGGTTCTTTGATTTTTTGTTGGTTGTGTTGTTTTAGGGTGACTATGTGATTTAAGAAGTCTGTGGAAGTAACCATACCAATAGAAGAGTCTTTTGTTGCAATAGCTTATTCCATAGTAACATTGCAGTAAATTTGACAGTTCTTCTATTCCAGTAGAGTTACTCACAGGCCGGAAGGACTTTGTCAGCATGTGACACTAAGCAGTCAGTTTGTGGCATCCTTATTAAACATCCTAAGGGAAGTAAATGTCAAGGTTAAAGAAAGAAGAAAGGGAAAAGGCCAGTGAATGGGACAGTGGCCATACAAGCGTCAGCATGTTTAAACACACAACTTGCCCTTCACTTTTCTCCTTGTGTTGTATTCATTTGCTTCTGAGTTATTCAGAGAGCTTGTTCTGTTTATTCTGCTTGCAAAAATCCCTTGGGTGAAAATGCCCTTATTCATGGCAAAGAAGTCACATGTAGGTGCTAGATTTCAGTTTCAGCTGAGAAAGTTTGGTCTTGTTCCTTCTTCACTCCCGCAAAGCTGAGAAGAGGAGATGAGGAACAGAAAGGGGAAAGAAAGGTCTTCCCGTCTTCGGCATGCCACTGGTGGGTTGCCAAACCACTCTTTGCCAGCCGTCACACAGCTACGGCTGGTGCTGCCCACTTGAGCCCACCCTGCTTAAGGGATTGGGAAAAGAAGGGATAACAAGGTGAGGTGAAAGTGGCCAAGGTATCAGCAGCTTTTGTTGTGGAGCTGAACAGAAACACCACTTTCTGTCAAACAGTTCTGAGAAAATTACGATCGTTAAGAAACCAGAAAGTTGAAATAATAGCAGCCCACAGCCAAGACACTTGTGGGTGCTGACGCTTTGGTGGTTACTGTTTCATGTGTTTGTGAAGGAGTGGCAAAAGGGCCAACGAGGCAGAGAGAAGCCAGGGAAAATACTAACGGAGCAGGGCAGAAAAACCACAGGTACAAGCAGATGCATGAGTTCCTCGTCCTGGGAGCTGAGGGAATGGTCCCCTGGCATGGGGATGCGCCAAGGGACTTTGAATATTCATGGTTAAAAAAATCAAATTTGAAAAAATGATCTAATGTGTAATCTTCCTACCTCGATCGTATTTGTCCCATAATAGATACACCTCCTGCATGAGGAGTTTTACTGTCAAAAGCCTTCTCCTTGTTGCAAGGGTTACTTGCAGCACGACGTGGCGAAGCATCGTCTGCCAGTGCCAGCCCTCCTGAGCTCATCCAGATGTGTTTCTGGCCTGAGGCCCAGGAGGCCCATGGGGGTCTGAGGTGCAGGAGAGGTGGTCGCTGTCACCGGCACGCTGATCAGAGCAGTGAGCAGGGCAGCGGTGATGTTTTCTAAACGCTGCAAATTCGCGTCAAGTTGGGTTAGTTTCTCCTTTAGTTCTTTTCTGGAAAGAAAGAGTTGGAAAGCGTTTCTTCCTTACTAAAAGAGTAACACACAAGACTTGGGGGTTTGTTTTGGCAGGGAGGGCTGAGTTTTAACTCTTCCCCCCGTAACCTGGGATGTGTAATGTACTTCTCAGTGATTTTTTTATGGCATCAGTCCTTGCAGGGGAGGAGTGGACCTGGGCAGCAGCTTCTCAGTCCCACCTGTTTGGCTCTCGGACACCAGAGGAGCCTCCCAGCCAGAGCCCCCCCTGGGGCTGTGCCCTGCTGGGGTGCACGTCCAAGCTGGAGCGGGGCTGAGCTCCAGGAGCCTCCCGAGCGAGACATGCGGCAGGGCCCGGAAGAATGGCAGAGCCAAGCGGCGTGTCCCAGCGAGACGCTGGCCGAAAGAGCGGCTTGGCTCCCAGCACCGGGCTGGCTGTTCCCTCGCCGCCTTTGGCGCCTGGGCTCTGTAGCAGGCTATTGCGAACCAGCAGCGCTGCACAAACACAGCACCTGACCGAAGAAAGCTGGTTTTCCTCCTGCCGGAGGAACCGCGAATTGGCCGAGTGTTTAGTTCAAGAGGTGTAACGGTATGAACTACCTGCGCTGTAAAGTTTTACGAGGTGACAAAGTTTTGTAGCTTGGCAATAGCGCAGTGGAGCCGGAGGCCATCGGCTGCCCTGCCAGGAAAGGGAGGGGAGCGAGCCGGTGAGGAGGGCTTCCCAGCAGGCTGCAGCCTCTCCGGGCAGCCCGGAGGGTGCCCAAGGGGTGCGAGGCTGCCGCCCCTCCTGCCTGTGATCCAGGGGCTCAGCACTGCGCGAAGAATGGAGCAGGGCCAGCTCCAGCTCTCTCACCACCTCCTCTCCTCCTCTTCCCTCTTTGGGCACGAATTTATTTATATTTGGGTTATGAAATGGGGAGCTGAACACCAGAGTATGACATAGGTATGCCAGGGTGTATAGTTTATTTGGAAGACAAAATTCTGTTTACAGGCCTTAGGGATTTTGTGTTGATGGTTATTACTTTGCAGCAACCCTTCTGCCTTCCTCTCTCCGCTAGGATCAAATGGGTTGAACTTCCACAAGCTGAGAAAATAAATGCTCACAAAGTAAGCTGCCAGTGTTGCAGTCGTCTCTCCCAGCACTAGCTGAGCCTTAAAGTCCACTTCTGATGGAAGCCTGTGAATTTTACGCACATTTGTAACCCATTTATCAGCCACATTGCGGCAGGATCCCTGAGAAGATATTGCCTTGCCTCTGACCTTGCAGCGGGAGGCAGCGAGGTCCTGCACTTGGCAGCACGTGGTTGCTCCTGCTTGGTATTCACAGGCACGTTCCTGCAGCCAGTGATATGTTATTACTGGTCTGGAAGAAAAATAATGTGACCAAGCTCTTATTATTTTCTCCTTTTATCTATTTGGTCATATTTATGTGGAATAATCATTATATAAATGCACAGGAGATGTAGGCAAGGACACATTTATTTTTAAAGTACTCCAATGCTCTTGTGCTTCGGTCATTCATCTTCTGTCTTTAATTACAGCAAATGATCTCAGAGGCACTTAAAAGATTAAATTACTCAATTATATGAAAAACCCAAATGCAATAACTGTATCTCTTTTCTGATGAATACCAGTGATTGCTGGAAAAGGTTGCCCAAGGCAAGAAATACTGGGAGTCCAAGGAGGCCATATTGTAACATTTTGGCTTAGCCCAGTGATACCCATTTAATTTTTCGTTATTTGCAACCATTATTTTTATTTGCATTGATAATAATCACAAACTTTTCCACCTCTGCCCTGGTGGTTTCAGCAGTGTGATGAATATCACTGCTCAGCTATTTACAAGTGGCCTGGCACCTCGTGCCACCGCAGAGAGAATGATGTGAGACCACTGGATGGTAACCAGAGCTCAGAAAGACATCAGGCCACCACGGCTGGACGTCAGCGTGGGCAGGCAGTAAACCCCACTCAAGGTGATGTTTGTGGACGGGGGTTGGTCCAGTGTTTGGGAAGGGTGTGTGATTAAAACGCTTGTGGTGGCTCACTCCGTGTTGGGGTGGGTTCACCACTGGCAGGGCCGGGCGTGCATCGTTGCCATGCTGGTGGCTGGTCTGGCTCAGGCTCTACATCCACGTGGGACGCAGGAAAGGCGGCCTGCCAAAAGCCGGCTCTAAAATGGTGCTCTGGCTGTCCCCGAGCCCTGGGAGGGAGCTGTCGGTGTGCCCTGCGTGTGGACATTGCTGCCAGTGCTAGGACAACGCATCTGCAGCATCAGAGATCGTCTGTCCGCACCAACAGCCCTGTTGCTCACCAGGGATCCCCAAATACTGCCACTGAAGAATGGGAAGTTTTCCCTAAATAGTCTTTTTTATCTCTTTTGCAAAGCTGTAGATGTGTGATGAGCCCAACGCTATGAGTCGGGGGAAGGGGCTGGCACAATCCCTCCTCCCTGGGCCGGGAGGAAAGGGACGTGCCTCTTCAGGGAAAGAGAAATCCAGGGTAAAGAGCTAAAATCCTGCACTTTATAGACCCAGTTCTGAGTTCTTGACCCCTTGGGAGCAGGCCAACAGCGAGCAAAACACCAGCGCAGCAGTGAACCAAGAGCGATCTGCACTTCCAGCCATGGTGGGCTCCTTGCTCCTGCTGATCAGCCAGCAGTGTGGCACGTGGAGGGGTGTTTGGCGTTGGTAAACAAACTCCCTGCTTCTCTGAACTGAAAGAATCTGGGGGGAGGAAAAGAGGACTCACTGTTCATGGTCACGCCAGACCAGCCGTGGTGTTTCTGATCCTGCTGCCATGAAGACCAAGCCTGGCTGGAGTCGGCGAGGTGCAGTGGGGTGGTTGAGCAGGTTGGCCAACCCCGAGCTGCTGCCCCACGTGGGACTGGGGCCAGGCTGCAAGCGGGCACGCAGACAGCATCTGTCCCGCACACGTGGCGGGGAACTGCTGACCGGCAGATGCTGCTGAGAGGGTTACTGTTGTCTGCTCCCCCACCTGTGGTTCCCACATTTATTTAATTAGAAAAAAAAAAAGTAATTCAATATGCATCCTCTCAAGGAAAATAAGTCCTTCCAGCAGGCCAGGCGTGGTCTGGGGAGGGACAGATGGCCCTGTGGCTAATTTGCTCCCGTAATTCACAAGCTGTTGCAAATCCTCACTCCAGCAAGTGCTGGCTCTGGGTTTCAGCCATGTGTCTGTCTCGGAGCTGCTGCGAACAGGTGAAAGAGAAAGAGCAGAGTCCGCAGTTCCAGGCTGCTTCCCTAGTGTCTTTTGCAGAATCGGGTATTTTGATTAAGAAACAAACTGTAATCCTCTAGCTGGCTGCCGGTGGAGCTCCAAGCAGCTGCTCTGGCCAAGCAGGGCAGTCTCCTGCTGGAGCAGAAGCTCTTGCCGCAGAACAAGGTAATTTCTCACTAAAGCCCAGTCACAGCTGGGACCCCATTGGGTCTCCTTGCAAACTGCTGCCAGCGAACCGCACGCTGCGGTTCAGGTCTCTGCTCCAGCTAAAGAGCAGTTCACCGCACTCAAACCACGGCTGTCTTTGGCCTCCCTGTCTTGCCAGACACCCAGCCCCTGGGAGAGGATCGAAAGCCCCAACTTGTTGTTGCGGTGGGGCTGAGGAGCACCTGTGCCGTGCGACAGGCTCTCGGTTATTTTCCTGCTTCTGCCTCTTTGGAGGACAGAAGCAGAAATGCTCTCTCCTCACCCCGGAGTTTTGTCCTAGTTTGAGGCACGGGACGTTTGCCGGCTGGCAATGGCTGCCTCCTCCCTGCTGCAGCTGCGGCTGGGGCCGTTGACTGCTTGGCCACGATGCCCCTGCCCCCCAGGCTGAGCCCTGTGGGCTCCTGCGCAGCCTGGGCTGGGTGAGCCCAGTTCCAGACAGGTGTGTGGGATGGGGCGGGGAAGAGGGCATGTCGGGCTCAAGAGCTGGGCTTGGACAGTGGAAGAGAGCGGTGGGAAATAGCTGCCTGTGGGAGGTCAGTGGTAAGGTCGTGGGACAGACATCCTAGCTTCTAGGATTCCTAGGCTGCCCAGGGAGGTGGTGGAGTCACCATCCCTGGAGGTGGTCAAAAAACGTGTAGATGTGGCACTCTGGGACATGGTCTAGTAGGCATGGTGGTGTTGGGTGGATGGTTGGACTTGATGATCTTAGAGGTCTTTAGCAACCTCTGGTTCTATGATTCTATGATTCAGAGTCAAATGGGTAGAAGGAGATAAATGTCCAGGTTACTTTTTCTGCAAGTGATGCTAACCTTCATCAGAGGCACAGAGGCTCTGGTGTCTGGGTCCTGTTGCAGATTAGGGAGGTATCTGGGAGTGTATGAGACCACCCTAACATTAGCCTATAAAAGACAGGCAAATAGTTACCTGCAGTGTTGTAATGTTTTCCCTGTCATTTACTCATTAACCCAGACCCGCTGCTCTGCACAGTGTTGGCCCTCGGATTCCACGTAGCTGTGTGTTTGCTGAGCTGTTTCTTGCACACTGAAGCAGGACAGTCTGCAGTCACACAGGGCTAGGTGGGATCTGCTCTGCACCCGTTGCTGCTTTGGGGGGAAATATTAGCTTTCTACATAGTGTAGCTGAGTGACCCATGATATTGAGCATCACAGTTTAAATTGTGCATTTCAGGGAAGTCCAAACACCCACCTTGTTATGAATTTGGGGGGTTGATGCCCCATATCCCTGGTCCTGTCACAACACGATGTGCAACCGTAGTTGTAACAACATGGTCTCCCTGGCCTAGCACCCAGCCAAGTGACGCCCTTGTGTGGCTGTGATGGACACACATCGGGCAAGGAGAGCGTGACATGGCCGTGCTAAATCCCCAAGGGATTTAAGTGCTGCTTTCTGTCTGGCAAGGTCTGGGTTCGCTTCCCAGCTCTTCCATGTCACTACTGAGCTGGAGCAGCAGTATTGGTATCAGTTTTCATCCTCTCCCATTTGATTTGCAGGCTCCAGCAGTCCTCTGGGTGTTTCTCCCAGTATTTCACTCACAGTCATTTCAGTGTGTTCAGCCTGTGCTCTCGTCGAACAGCTACCTGCCATGTCAAAGAGCAACATCTCTTAGGCGTGCCAAGATCCCCCAAGGCTGACACTAATTCTGCAGAGCAAGACTCCTGCAACGCATTGTGAAGAGGATGGATGCCCAAGAACTGGAAATTATAAAGACTGCATATACCAGGAGCTGAAACATCAGTGCTGTTAGGGTTCAGACAGTCTGTTTACCCTGACATTGCTGCAGGTGGGTAGGAGGGAGAGATGGGAATGAGAGCGCATCACTGTATTTTTTTGCAAGAAAGGACGGACTTACACAGCTGACCATCTCTGCCATGGCAGAGAACTGGAGAAAAGTGCTTTCTTTCAGTCCAAATTTTGATACTGAGCTTTCTCTGAATAGTGGGATGTAAAGGCTTATCCCCTCCTAGATGGTCTCTCATAGGTGACTCCTTGCTCATCGTTCTATTTTCTGAGACTCTGCTTCTTCTGATAATTCAGGAGAGAGTTGGAGAGATATAGACTCATCCAAAGGAACACTTATTCCATGTGTAGATATGTGTAACACAAACCACAGGAATCACTGTCCTGCCGTTTCATCTTTTTCTCTTTTGAGGAGATGCTTGAAGTCTGATAATGCGAACCCAACAGTCACCATCCCAGCTCCACAGTCGCTCTTACGATCCTAGACTTCGATTATTGACAAGAACATAGATGCAGAAACATGGCTGAGTTCAGTGCGAGTCAGGGTCCTAGACACTGCTGAGGACCTGAGTTTACCTTTCTCAAGCCAGCCATCCTAGCTTAGCAGCTTCTTTGGAAAGCATAATCTTTGCTGTGAAGCTCGTGTACACTTAAGGACGCTATAGGAGAAGTATAATGGACAACAGTACCATTTTGAATCTAAAATAATTATTGAAGTCCCATATCAGAACAGTTTAGCGTACAGCAAGTTGCAATAAAGAAAGCAAGGGCTTAAACGTGCGGTGTTTCTTGGGCCAATGGATGAAAGGAGTGTGCAAAGGAAGCATGATTCTTTCGTATACGCAAATTTATTCAACTCTGCAATTATTTATTTACAACTAATGACTGATACCAACAGATGAGGTAAAAATATGAGGTATTGATATGAGTATAACATTTAAAAATGCAATTATCATAATGTATTCTCAATGGCAATGTAACAATACAAAATACTGTGGTAGCTGAACGGTAGACATGGAATAACGTGCATTTTAAAGAAATCTTCTTTCATTGATACATGGCTTAGAGATGCCAGAAGCCCGTGACAGAGCTTCTGCAAGGGTAGGAGGACAGTCCTACCTTGCTAACAGTGGCAGCTGGCACAGGGCCCCTTCCAGCTGAGCGATGAATTGTCAGACAGGATAAAACCACTGTCCAGGTTTTCCCTTCATTTCCTTAAGAAATTATTTACTGTCAGACAACTGCCATTCCCAGGGCCAGAAATTCTGCGCCCATTAATACTGAGAGACTATTGTATTCATTTATGCAAACTAATGTAGCAGAAGTGCTTTAATTGCTTGTGTTTTGGAAAACAGCCGGCACGAAACCTGCTGCTGTTGCTGCAGGCATCCGGGGAGTAGGTCCCGCTTTCTGGGATGGTTGTTCCACTGGAACTGGTGGCCTGGCCGTGCCCCACCAGCTCGCCAGCCACCGCTTGCTCCCAGCAAGCTGCACCTGGGCAGGGGTGGTGGCCAGCAGCTGCCTGGTGCATGCCAGACCTCAACACTGCCACAAGCGCTCCCCTGTCTTTAAGACTTAAAAACATGCAATAGTTGCACATTGTGACTATTGTTGGCCATAAACTCAAGGCAGGAGCTCATGGGCAGCCAACCTGCGCGATCCTGCGAGTCGCACAATAAAACGTGGGTGAGACGGCTCATGGGAGAAGGCGACAGTGGCTTTTTTGGGGTCCTGCTGCTCCACGGGGACACCGTGCTGCGTCACCCTGCCCCTATCCACCCCAAGCTCCCACTGGCTTGCTTCCTCGGACCGCAGGGCTGTCCCCCGCCCGCACAGCCCTGATGTGATGGCATGTGGGACCGTGCTTTAGCAGCAATCGAGGACCGCATGTGGTCCAGCCCACAGCCCCCATACCTGGGGCAGAGTCAAAGCACTGGCTTTGAGGAGACTTCCCTGTTTGCTGGATCAGGGCACTCTGTAGCTTCGTGTAGGAAATGTATTCCACTTAATTGACCTCATACTAAATCTTAGTGGATTTTGGTGGAAGGACTGAGTTAAAACACTGGCTGTGAATGACTCAGCTGGTTTATGCAGCAATAAATAAAGTCAAAGTGAACAAATGAGATTAATGAAGAACAATATTAACAGGCTTGTACATTCTTATTGAATCATAGATGTAAATATATTTTTGGTCTTAGGTTAGTTAAAAACAAAACGGAACCCTGCCTCAAAGGTAATGTTGACAAATTATTATTATTACTTTTAAAGCATTCTTCCATTAGCAAAATAATAGGTCCCTGAAAACGAAATGATATAATAGGCTTAAATGGCCCTACTCCTCATAGTCAGGGGCTAATCCTGCTCCCACCAGTGCCTACAGAGGCAGGAACATGCAGATCAGTGCAATATAATATGAAAATGCTTGCTGTTACTATAAAAGCAATCTTTCCAAGCATAGTCAGCATTTAGTTTTTTTAAAATCTCCAAGATATGTTTAAAAGCTTAAAAAAAGTTTAGTTATTTGTACAGTAAGAATATTAAAAGGCATGGTATTCATCTGCACGTCTTTGTGTCCACTGGGTGTGGAAAATCTGCTTTGGAGTTTCTTAACAATTAGCCATCTCTATGGGAGAAGGAAAGAACAACACAGAAACACTTACTCAGAACCTAGACAAAATGTTGAAAAAAAAAAAAAAAGATTTACAGCTTAATAATTTACCAGTCTGATTCCAGACACCTCAGTACACACAGTGTTATCTTGTCTTCTCCATGAATGGGCAGTTACTATGAACACTGCATGTAGTGAGGTTGTCTAGTGGCAGATATACCATTAATTAAGGCAATAGGTAAGTTTTCAACACCTTGTACACAAACATTCTGCAGCTGACTATAAATGGTCTTCAAAACATCTATCTCGGTTACATTCCCATGTATTTTATTTGGTGAAACTGATCCACTCCTCATTATTTTTAAGTGTACAGTAGCATCCCTTCTCCTTAGTTCTTTTAATTCTTCCTACATCTATTTCTAGGTACCTTCTCACAGCATACACAAACACAAAACACATTTGAGAACAGGCGTTCCTGTTATCACATGGATTATGCCCGGTAGCCCTGTGATAACAGCAAACACAGCTTATGTAGCAGTGACACACTAAGAAACAAGTGACAGATTCATTTAAGGTCCGACTGATGCAAGTGATTTGCACTGAGTTATATACAAAATAATTAATTTATACATATACATATATATAGATAGATATAATATAGATAAATATATACATACTGTACAGAAGTTATTTACAATTAAAATATGCTTCTTAGAAGCCTTTAAATACCAGAGTTCTGTTAACACACAAGTAATGGCAATAGTCTGATATTAAAGTAATATTGATAAAAGCTCTCTGAAGAAATGTTTACTTCAATAATTGAAATTAATACAGAGGGGATGTGGCGAGGCGAGGTGAAGTCTCCAGAATAAAAGAACTCTCCCATAAAATTCCTGTTTCACCTTTTTGCAGACCCAGGTCTGGTCAGATGTCTGCAGCTTAAATAAGATCTTTGCTTTCAGCCCTCCTGTTCCCCGCCAGACCCCGATTTACTCTCACACGCTCCCAGGAACACTTCCTCAGATTTTTGTTTCTGGTCCCTCAGCAATCAGAGGCTGAAATGAATTTCTGATCCTGGCAACTTCGGCTGCACACAGATGTCCGAAGCCTTTGTTGTACCACTCTGGGGAATGTCCTCTGAAGAAACGGAAAGAGAATTATTGAGAAACTCAAATACTTGAGAAATATGCCCTGCAGAAATGGGCTTGCCATGCTTCCTACTCCCCGCTGGCCACAGTGGTGAGGACTTCAAATACTTGTCACCCTAAGCATACTCTGAAGTTCTCCCCTGCAGTAATCAATTAACCAGATTTTATGGCTATGGTCACATCACAACTGCAGCAGCCACTGAGCAAAGAAATGAACTTGGTGGGTAGAAAAGACTGCAGGAAGGCTCCCTTGACCATGTCCTCTGCTCCCAGCACCACCTCTCCTCGAGCTGCAGGTCTTGCCCTGCTGAACAGACATCTGCTTTTCGCAGGTGGGATACTTACTTTAGGTCAATTCTGCAGATATGGGTCAGCCTGGCTTTTCCTGAGCCACATGGCTCTATCAAGTACTGAGAGTCCATCACGATGGCTCGCACAGCTCCCATAAGAGGAGCCTCTTCGTGCTCCACAGAGACGGCAACCAGCATGCACATGCCCTTTGGCAAATCTGTCCTCCAGGTCCTGCAGCAGCAACACATTCAAGATGGAATCACTTTAGTAATGAAACTTTCGGGCACACGAGTAAGAACATCCATGAAAGTTACAGTTTGTCTGCCTATCCTTGCTGTTGCCTGCAATGCCACTGGACTGCCCTAGGAGTCCCTGGAGGAATTTTGTTTTCCATGTTTGTAAGCAATATTGCTCAGAACAGGCCACAGAAACTTATCAAGCTCAGATTTTAGAGCTAGATTTTGGAGGTTTTGGAAAGGAGATGAAGTGAGCACAAGCCATCCAACAAAGGCTGAAATGTTGCATTGCACCCATGCAGGCTTAGAGAACAACAAATACAGTTTCACACAGCAGAAATCCTTGCTAGTAGCCACACTGACTGAAACTCCAAGAACATGTTTCAAGGACATCTGAATTAAAAACAAAATATCCTTTCATGACAAGCACTTATTTAATCAATTACATTAATGTACAACACTCTTGGTGATGAGAGGTATAAATGCAGCACATTTTACCAAGGTGTTCTGCTGCTCATATCCATTGACGCACAGCAGCTGAGGAAAGTCTCCTCAGTTGGCTGGTGCCAATTATGTGATGGCCACCACACACTCCAAGTTGCAATAGCCAAAACTTCATGTTTACTCCTTCAGGAATGACAGTGAAGTTAAGGCTCCCTTTCTTTAGGCAGGCTTCGGTTTGCTATCAAGCAAACATCTGAATCGATATCCTCGCCAACTGTCCTAGAAGGACCGGTCAACCAGGCACCTACAAAGGCTTCGCTTATCCATTTGCTTCCTTCCTCCTCACTGTCACTCCAAAAAAGAGACATCTCTTGGAAAGGTTATTCTCCTTTCCAGTGCCTCACAGTGAGAACCAACAAGCTTTTTGCAGCCTCTGCTAACACAACCACGTGCTCATCTACCTGTTTTCCCAGCAGGATCTATGCTCCATTTTCTTTTGTCTTACAGGAGGAAAGGGGCGTTTTCTGGTCCATAAAACCATGTTCTGTCTCACCACTGTTACACAATTATTAAGTAAATTTTACTTGGGAAAAAGTAACCTAACATTGAAATTTCATGACCATGTCACCGTATGTGTCAGTTAGCCAACGACAGGTAGCTGGTTTCTTTCTATCCACGTGTTCGTTTCACAAGCGGGCAGGTTTTGGGCTGGCCTGTTAAGATGTATTTTTATTTCAAGCTCTGTTGGTCATTTCATTTTTTGACCCTCTCCCAAGTTTCTAGCCTCCCTTTCACGCTGCAGAAGTCTTCCACCATGTTCAGGAGACCTAGACTTTAATACTTTACATTTTTTTCTTGTTCAGTAAGTATTCTCTACATACTCTGGTGCCTCACATCTTTCTCATCTGCCTTGAATCTCACAGGATAGGTCCACGCATTTTCCTATGCTGTGGGAAGAAAAGAGAAATTCCCACTCTGTTGTGTGATGTGCAAGATCTTGCCATGGACTGTCCGAGATGGGGATTATGCCACTTTGGGAAGTATCATGTTTTAGCAGGTAAGCTGCTTTCAAGGACCACTGAAGTTTGGACTTCAGCAGATAATTTTAACATTCTGGATTTTTCTTATATGAAATTGAGCTGTCATTCAAGACAATGCGGGAAGATACTGTCTTCAGAAGGTTTTACATGTGTCTGTGCATTAATAAAAATGAGGAGCTACCTTGGCAGATGAAATACATGGAGAGTAGGAAATCACACCTCAGATCTACTGTGAAATGCTGAACCCTCTGCTGTGAATGCCTGCACACTGTTTAGATGCAGCCGTTAACTACATGACACTTACTTGGGTCATTCCTGAAGTGAAAAACTATTTATCCCAGAGATTGCAGAAGACTTATGGTTCCTATTTCCATTTATATGGATTTAGGCCAGTTTCTGTACTTCCCTATATATCTTACAGTAGTAAAACCGAGCATGACACCTAACTCACAGAGATGCTGTGATACTTAACGAACATTAAATACTTTAATGAAAGGAATCTTTAATGAAAAGCGATGCCTCTGCGGGACAGCTGAGAGCTGCATCAGATCCCAGGCATATGAAACATCACCCCTATCCTCTTACCATTAGAGTCTTCTCAAGGGAGCCTAATCCCCTTGTTATGACTGTCAAATTGAAAATAAAAAAAAAAGAACAACTAAGTTTATCCTTTCACAGCCAAAAGTTTGACTGGGAAGAGAAAAATTGCCGTCCATTAAAATATATTTATTCATGTCCCCAGAGGTGAATTATGATTTCACTGTTCACTTCCCACCAATCATAAGGTGTCAAATTGACTGTGATATCGCCGGCTAACCTTGCTCTAGACTTAATGATATAAATCAACAGAGATAAACAACAGAATCTGACAGAGCTGCCTGACGGCTGTTTTCAGCCCTGAAAAACCCACCAGGATTCAGTTTTATGATATGTATTTTAGTCCTTGGGGGTCATTCTGCCTGGGTTAGTGAAAAGAATGAGAACTTGATGGCAAGATTTTTCTTTAACTGATGTGACTGCACAGCAGGTCTTTAAAGCACATAAACCACCATGAAACCTAATAGCGAACTAAGTGGCAAATAAGAGGACAGAATTATGGTCATCAAAACCTCCCCGCTGCTCCCAGGCAATCTTCTTGGTGCTATGTGAAGGGCCAAATTTATCACTTTTTAAAGTCAATAGTATTATATAGGAAAACTGATGATAAAATCATTAATTTAGCGCAGTATACTGTGGGAAGGCAAAGGAAATAGCATAATGGGAGGACTGGTGTTTTCACATTATAAAGGCCTTACAGAAAACTGTTTTAAAATCTTCCCCTAAGAGTTCCAATAATTTTTCCCTTATACCAACAATATATGCATGTTATCATTCTCTAAGAGAATACTGAAGTTCATAACAGGGGTGTACTGTTGTAACTATTTTTTACAAGGCTCATCTTTTTCCTTCAGTTTTTGTTCCCTCTAACACAATTCTGACTCGCTGGACTATTTCCTTTGTCAAAACTGCTTAGTATTTCTTTGGCACATCATTTCAATCAAAGAAATCAGAGATTAAGAACAGGAATGCACAAAATCATCCTGAAATAAATAACTATAGGACTGACCCTGTAAGTGAAATATGTCAGTAGCTCCGCAATAGCTCCTAGGAAGCAAAGGGCCAGGATTTCAAAGGCGGAAGGTATGTAAGAGGAATGTTTTTTGTCCGTTCTGTACAGGCAGATAGACAATGGCAGAACTGGGACTGAATTTGGAATATTGATACACAGCTATACATTTATCTGAGAGATGTCATCCCCTGCAATACAGTCAGAATATATATCTACTGCCTATTTCTGTTCATTTCCACACTAAGATTTTTATGGGTTAGCATTTCTTGGTCTAAAAAGACTCCAACTGCAAATATAAAATGACAACTTACACAGACACTGTATAGCAACCTTAGCTTAAAAGCATCGCTATCTTCTCTACTAAACATTTGGCTCTTAAACATCAAACATTCCCCAGAGAACAGCAAAAGCAGCGTAAAAAACAATTGGGTTCTATTTGTGCTGTTTTGACAACAAACAAAGCTAAGAGAGAAAAGCAGCTTTTATCAGACATCTGTTCCAAGGAATAAATGATATTTATGGCCTCAGGAGTGTGTGCTGCTCAGATTACATCAGACAAAAGGTCAGCATGCTCTAGGTGTACAATTTTAATTCAGTTTGAGAAGTCAACGCTGCTGCCCAGGAGCAGAGTTCTTGAAGCACAATTATACAGATGCTAAGACTGAGATAAGACCAGATCTTCCTTGTACACATTGCAGGAAGCAAAGGTGCTGGAGAACTGCCCTGAGCTTACCTTAGAACGACAAAGTCTCGGATGGGATGCGGAGCCATGCTGTTCAGAACATACTGGTAAACTTCTGTCTGCTTGTCCAGGCTCTCGACCACCTTCCACTGCAAGAAGTCCTCGTCCCAGAGGTGACGTTCTCTCAGCACTCGGTTCAGGACAACTGATGGGGGGGCTTCAACTTCTACCGAGGCTTTCCAAAGCCGTAGGGGGTTCCCATCCCCAACCTGGAGTAAAGCAACAAAGAACATAAACTCCCATGATTTATATGCCTGTGTTCAGCAGAAGATAACTGAGGACAAAATCTTGATACGGGTATCTGACTAGCTTAAGAATACGCATATTTCCCTGCCAGTCATTACTATTATTGCTATTGCTGGTGCTCTATGGTATGTGAGAACATATGCATATGGATGGAAAATCAAAGTGATACATTACTTCTGCTCTCACATTGGTGTGTATGTGGATCAGTTCCCATAGTGCTAGCGGAGCTGCTGTATTATTTCTGGTGCAACAGACACACTTTGAACCCCAAGCATCACCAGCAAGCACCCCAGTGTAATGAAGAATATGTGTATGTAGAAATAAAAACAGATGAAAGGAGAGAATGAAACCCTGGGCTGAAATAAAGCTACCACCCTGTGTAATCTGATGCACTAGCTAGGACCGAGCGTCAACTGACTTTCCTGGTTAATTGGTGGAAGAGGAGAACACATGTTGATTCACTTATGTGTCAGACACACAGATGTTTGCTCCTCAAGATAGCTGCAAGGGAAGTATTGATAAAATGCCTTTCAAAGAAGGAACGCACAAACTGCTTGCTAACTCTTCCTAGGCCATGGCTCCTGTTACTTGGTACACCTCCGCAGCATGCAATAAAGGGAGCGGAAAGTGCTGGGCTATGCACAAGATGAATTCCACATGTACAGCTTTTCTGCATGGTTTTAGGGCTGCCATATTTCAGGCAGCAAAGAAGTTAACTGTAAGCACTGGATCTTGCAAGCCCTGCTTTTCTAACCTCTCCCTACCCTGGCATCCTCATATACTAACGCTAGCGCTCCAGAAACCTCCAGCACCTCCCACAGACACAGGATTGCGTCCCCAGAAACCGAACTCCCACCTTAAATTATTTTATGTTGTTATAAGTTTTTTCTCCCCAGAACTCTCAGTTCCCCAGTCCTCCTGCCCGAGAGCCTCAGGGGCTCCCAGTCCCCTCCGCAGTCTCACACGCCCCTGACCCCAGCCCTGTGCATGCCCCTATTCACTCCCTCCCCTCTCCCGCGTCCTACTCCCACCTGAGCCCTGTTACTCCCTCCCCAGCCTCCCATGGTCCCTCCCTGGGGAGGGCTCACAGAAGCTGGCTACGAACAAGTAACTGTGATTTCTTTGCCCTAACAGAGGAGTTGCAACTGCCCAGACAGAGGTAATGCTTCCTCTGGCCCCTAAGACCCCTTGCCCCTCACCATCCAGACCCCATACTCCTCCCAGTCCCCTTCTCCTACCTAACCAGTCTCACCCACCCCAAATCCATCCGTGCTCTCGCTAGCTGCTGCTGGTTTGCAGACCTGTTTTGCCATTGCATGTCCAGCAGCCCTGACCCCCACTGTCCGCAGGGACCCTGTAGCACCCTTCTCCTGGCTGCAGTGGTCTGGCTGTCCCTGCAGAAGTGATGGAGCCTGGAACGATTTCAGAAATTTTGAGAGAAGTTGCAGATATCAAAAATCTGCTGGAAACAAGGACAAGAAGATCATGGATAAAACTGGCCACATGGCTGGCCTGGCCAAATAAAGCAGTGGGCAGCCTGAAGAGGTTTTTTAATACCTGTGTTCTGCTTGTGTTCTCCGAACTGCTGGCAAACAACAGGAGATGGTCAAAACTTTGCCTGTCCTCCAAAGAGCTTACCCAGGTAATGTTATCTGTTGTTTAAAGTCTCAGCTCACTCCCTGTTTGACTTGTTTGCTGCATCACTTTATCCATTTTGGAGACCGGAGCTTGCTTTGTGTGCCTTTTCCTGGAACCTCATACTTGAATCACTATTATATTACATTTTTAGCTGCTTTTAGCAGTCTTTTAAAAAAAATCGTGTGCCTCACCAGACAGAAGGGTATGTATTTAGCCATGCAACAAGTCAGGGCGTCCAGTAGCTAGGCTGTACTTTGCTCTAGTTTCTTTACTGCTTCTTCCACATCTCCTCAGATTACCTTTTTGTAGGTGAGTTCTGTGTTCTCTGTACTGGAACACGTGACCCATCCTTTGAATTTCTCTTTTGCTTCTTTCTGGAGATTCTGCATGAGACTTTCCAGGTACATCTGATAGTTCCCCCCTTCCTCATCCACTTGTTTCCCGAGCTCATCCAGGGTGGGAGAATGCACCTCTGCGTCGATGTAGGAGTTTCGGGACTGGGTGACCATCTCATGAGGGACCTGTGCCACAGAACGAGGGGGAAACATACAGGGAAGACCTCTTGCTGAGAACTTTGCCTTAAGGCAACATGTTTCTAGGCAACAATTCAGCACCAAATTGCAATGAGCCTATGGTCTGTAAAACGGATACTTGTTTCTGTATTTGCTTATTATGCAAGATGAGAAATCAAAGTAGTATAATGAAACAGTCCATGGCTCAGAATAGCACTACTCATGCAGAACCGTACTAGACTTATCACCCCTGTGTTAATCCTCTAGCCCCCAGAAATGTTGCCATGTGCTTCTGGGTAAGGAAGATACGAGGATTATCTCTCCTCCACCTGCAGTGCAAGATGCAGGGAGACTGAATCTCCCTACGAAATTTTAACTTTATTGCATGACACACAGAAATAAAGTATATTGGCTTTTCTTTCTGAGATGGGTAAGTTTTAATTGAGGTGCTAAAATCATTCTAATAAAATGAAATGTTAAAATAGCAGATTTTTATTTTAGTTAGACTAAAATTTCCTAATCCAGTAATTTGGGTTGAAAATTGCCACAGAATAACCACCCCACATTTTTAATAGTCGCGTCTTCGACTTCTAGAAGGGAACAGTCATAAAGAAATGAGATAAATAAACTTTAGATGGAGCAAGTTTACAAATAAGTGAGGCACCATCAATCGCTGAGCTAATACAAGACAGAAAATGTAAGCATAAACATAAATACTTCAAAGGATGCTGCATTATGTGGCCATGAATAATGCCGTTTGAGTCTCTCACCTCAAAAAGTTTGTTGCATTCCATTATCATGTGAGCAAGTCCCTGCGTAGCTGCCAGGTTTTCACTGAGGTCCTTCTGATCTGGCTTCCCTGTTGCATATTTTTTCTGTATTACTCTGTAATTGAATTCAGTGTCTCAGGTAAAAAGAGCTGAATCTTTTTAATATGAAAGCAAACAGCAGCAGGATGTTCAGAATACCAGAGAGAAAAGCCTATCTTTAGTTTTTATTTATCACAAAGATTGCTCAGACTGTTGGGGCTTTTTTAAAGGAAAAATGTGTACCTAAAAGATTGCTGAGCCAAAGGTAAAAGCAGGAAAGGTTATGCACCTCCTGCATTAGGTGTAGTACATTTTGAAATGGATTTCTAACACACATGATGTACAGTGGTTTACGCTGTTACTGCTTAAAGTGCTTGCTCAGACACTGGTTATACATGTACATGACCAAGAATCTCAGTGTATTCTGGACTGGATGGGGAAAAAAAGTCAGAAGGGACATCAAGTTGGGACCACTGATGCTTAGCAGGGTCTATGCCCTGTTCAGTCTACATTCACCATGTTACACACCGTCTCAATGTGGCCTGAAATAAACTCAGTTTCCCAAGTGGCAGGATGTAGCCAGAAAATAGAGAGTGAAAAACCGCTCACTGGAACACCGAAAGCATCATTTTGTACAAAGGATACGGCTATTTGTAGTGTTGAGAAGAAACCTACCTCGGTGAGCTTTCTTTCTTCACTATATTGAGGTGGAAGAGGGAAGGGGCCAGACAAACAGCTAAGTTCATAGGAGTCATCTGGTTCTCCTCCACGGAGGTGACGTCGCTCAGGAAGCAGAGCAGAGTCTGCAGAACCTCCCGGTTCTCATCGGACATCAGCATGATGGCTGCCTGCACCGCCTGCAGCCGCTGCTCCTTGGGGACATCTGGGGAAAAGCAAGTGACATTCAGGGGGGTCCATTGTAAGATCAGATAAGGACCAGGAACAAGATGGAGTTAGCACAGGTATTCACACTTTGGGAAGGGCTTTCTGAAGAGGCAGATGACAGGGGACGAAGGGGCAAAGGCCAGATGGTTGTTGGAGGGCCATGTTATTTGCTCCTCCATCAAGCACAGCTCGCCTAGCCAGTGTATGACAGTTCTCTGTTCGTCTGAAAGGCTCTTCCCCAAGAAGGAGACTGAACTTCATTTCAAGTTTATGAGGGGAGAGCAGTACTCGGTACTCACCTCTCTAAACGGTATTTTTCAGGTTTCTTTCGTCCCCTGGGAATATCGTTCAAAAGTGTTAGGGAAGCTTTGGGAAAATACTCACACTTGTGTCCTAAGTTGTAAGAGAGTTTAATGAAAGCAGTAATGGATATGCTTACATAGCACTTCAGACAGGTTCATTTCTAAAACTACCATAAGTTTTCTCAGTGTGGACTTGGAGACCTCCTCTGGGTATTACACATGCTCTATATAATTAAATGGAATAAGAACAAAAGCAGATTTACAGCAGAGGGAACAGCCAGCTTTTAAGCCTACTAGCCTTGTACAAGCACTTTACTTTAAAAGCTTTCAGACACGAATAACAAACTGAACACAGCCCAATGCTTCCGACTTTCTAGAAGCAGCAAGGCCAGGTCTTTCTGAGAAGTCAGAGGAGCCTTTTCCAAATCCACGCAAGGTGGGTTTTTCCCCTCACATAGCCTCCTGGTACTCCCTCACCTGTACTGGTGGGTCTGATGCATAAAGAAGAAGGCCTGCCAGCCCTTCAAGTCATAGGTAAACATTAGGCAACTGAGAGTTTTAGGGAAATGGAGAAAGTTTCATCAATGCTATGCCATTTAGATTACAACAGTAATCATCTCATCCCCAGTCCTCTGTGTTACTGCAAATCAAGCCATCCTTGATATATGACAAAAGTCCTGAATATATGAAAAAGATCTTCAGTGAGTCCCAGAAAATGAGAAATCCCTTGCCAATACACTAGGAGAGGAAAAATCCTTCCTAACTTCATATTAATAATTTGTTAAACAGGATGAAGGGGAAGAAAAACTCCCAGCTACAGATTTATTTAATTGCAGACATTATGAAATACAACTGGTATCCCAGCAATTTTCAATATTTTTCTTTCTGTGAAAGGAGTTTTGTCAGTACTGTCTAAAACAGAAAAATGTATTTGTTGTTGATCACACGGAAAAAAACCCACAGCTACTCATTCTTAATCCAAACATAGGTCTCCAGTGTCTACAGAGCCCATTTTTCACCCGTTCCCACCTTGGTTTAAACAGACCTATCCTCAAGTCTTTCTGAAATCCTTTAAACAACTGGTGCAGTTCAAGAAAATCTTTCCTAGCACTTTTTTCCCCCTCCGATCAGTGTAAAGAAGAGCTCTTCCAGCTGCAGTTCCATGTCGGGTTACAGACCCAGCCCGTGTCCCTTTTTACAGCATTTTTTTGTTGGTTGGTAGTGATGTTTCACCATTCATCCTTGTGGCTGTTGTGAATCCCAATGCTGGGCTCCTGACTCGTAGATGGGATGTCCTTCTGGCTACAGCCGTAACAACGCTGATGACATTGAGATGTGCCATGTCTCTCTTCCTCTGGCAAGGGGGTTGTTTACTTGCAGTTGCTCCTGTGCCCAGATAGGACATTCCCAATTTTCATCAAGCAATAGTTTAAAGGAGATTTGTTTCCAAGGACATGTAGAATATGTTCTTCTAGTGGACAATCTTCTCCTCGGCCACTTCACTATGGAAACAATTCTGATATTGCCATTTTATTAGCATCAGTAATTTCTGTTGCTGTTCTGAACAAGCTCACTGATGTGTGTGTAGGCAGGCAAGACCTGCACCTTATTAGCAGGAAAGAAGAGGGGGAAACGATGGTCCAGGGCTAGGCACCAACTGTTTCTGTTTGCTTGTGTCCCAAGATGTCGTGTGTGACCAAATTCACTAAATTTAGTTGCGATGCTGTCTCTCACGTGCAGGATCACAGCATTCCTCTACCAGCTACAGACACTGTGATGTTAAATACATTAGTGACTGTACGCCACAGACAGATTTTTACAGTAAAGGGAGGCACGGAAGTAGCTTAAATTCTTTAGCACTGGGATTATACAGTGTTTAAAAACGGCTTTCTATTGTTTTGGCAGCTGAAATGTCTGCAAGTGAAAAGACTAGACACACTTCTCTTTAGTGCTTCCAATTATTTGGCTTAGGCTGGCTGGGTATGCTTTTCTGTATCTGCCAGAGCACTGGCTGCCTGGCCTTCATAATGGACATTGTCAGGAAAAAAACTCGAATTCCTCTGGCTTCTCAGTGTTTTCCTCATTATTTATTTCTCTCCCAGTCTGGAGGAGAGATACACAGTCATTTCCTGATTTACAGGGATTTTCATCTTTCTGATGCATTTGGGACTCAGATTTTGCTGAAGACTGCTTATGCTGAAATGAAATGAAGAAATCCTGTTTTTTTTCTTTCTCTCCGAGATCTTTAAGTAGAAGCTGAGGATGTAAATGAAGGCAGCTTGTTGCTTTCACGTACATTTTATTGACTCTAACGAAAGGCAAATAATCAAAAGTCACAGCAAAGAAGGGACTGTGTAGGCGCATGTTCTCATGGTGAAGTACCACTTCTCCATGACCAGAAGACTCACTTGTATCGGGATGTCTCCATGAAATGGGCTCACAGTTTAAAGAAAGCTTAAAAAAACATGAGTCTTCATGCTTTATGTCCATGGCAGCCTTTCCTTCTGGCTTCTTTCTGATTGTGAGGCTGATATTTTCAAAGCTTGTCAAGATTTGAACACTGTCTTTCCATTAAATTCGCTAGTACTTTGACATTGAAACTTTTAGGTGGTTCTAAAAATCTCTCAGTGAAAGATGTAGAGGGCAGAGAAGTTCTTTTATACATCTCAAAGGTGAGCAGAAAGAATCCCACACAGTGTTAACACACCAAAATTATTTACAATATATTATTACACAATATATAATATTGTATAATTGTTTATAATAATAAAAATATTGGAACTTACATTGGTAGATGTGTAGAAAAGTCTCCCCTAGCTTACTCGTGAGAAGAGGTTCTGGCAAGTCCCTGAAAAATTGCTTTACCATGTCTGCCACATCATATGCTGACTGGTCTTCGTAGCTGACATTTTCTGGGGAGCTCTCATTCATCTGGCGTAGGGCCTGGATTCGGGATTTCACTCCAGATTTTCGAAACAGACCCACCTAAAAAAGAACCACATTGAACTGAGTTAAAAAGAAAGTTATTTAAAGAATATACACATATATTAAAAAAAATCTATTACAGGGGATTCAGATCACGACCAAAGCTTGGGTTGTGTGTTTTATTCTAGGCAAGAACAAGAGAAACATGCAAATGTGATGGTCATGACTTACCCACTGTCTTGTAGGCAAGCACATGCTCTCACAATGGGACTGTAAGAGTTAATATCGCTGCTGCTCTGCCTCCCATCCTAGAGGGAGGGTTCAGAGTGCATGTGGTTTCTCTGCTGCCTGAAGAGTTTAAGCAAGATGCTCAGCTGATAGAAATCAGCAGTGGCTTGCTTGGCTTGGGTGACTGTTGATTTACTCCAGCTGGGAATCTAGTTCCTCATGTTTGTTTGGGTATGTATTTTGAAGACTAACAAGAAAATATTATGCTCAGCTAAGTAATAAATGCTGTGGCAAAAGATTGGTACATCCTGGTAGAGCTTTAAAATCAAGGCCGAATCTATTTTTTCCCTTTCCTGCTCTCTGCTTCCAACAGTTCCCCCAAGCCCCACTGAAAACCCCAGTTCAAAAGTGGGGGCCACAGAGGTTTTACTTATGCAGTGTCACTGGGATACTTTTTTATCCTCTTTGCTCTCTGTGCTAAAGGAAGTGGTAATTCTTCAAATGATGCCTTCACGGCAGTGCTGCGCTTTTACGTCCTTCTCACCCATGGAATTCCCCCGGGGTGAATTCCTGAGCGTTGAGCCTCAACCACATTATTTATTCCCAAGTGTGTTTACAGTGTTTCATTTGGGAAGTGTTAGCACTGTTTTCCTTCAGTTCTGCAGAGCAAAAGGTGAAATATTGAGAAAGACCTAAGAAAAAGGTGCATTTCAGGTTTGGAATCGCAGACTTCTGTTCCTCCGTGCCCACTGTCTTGCTGGTGGTCAGTTCTGCTTTCTGTGTGCCATGGTCCACCAACAAAAATGTGTAAAGGCAATGAAAGAATGCCTGCTGGCCTTCATCCGCTTACTTCTGCCAGCAGAGAGTTCACGTGGGACCCTCCTCTCCCTAGAACACCTCCCAAGCTCAACTGTAAGGTATTTAGGACTCTTGTTAACTCACACACTAATGAAACTAATTACATAAATCACGCCACAGCTCTGGGAGAGGATGTATTTATTTATATGGAGATGAACTGCTACACCAGACTGGCTGTGAGGCAGCTCTTCTGCTGTGTCTTCTTATTGATGAATTCAGTGTCACCTTTGAGCTAAATTTACGTGTAGGGAGTAGAGGACTGGAGCGTGCGTTGTTACGTCCCGGTGCACTGTACTTCTGTTCACAAGTGAAGCTCTGCTCTTCGTTCTGACAACAGAATTCAAGAAAGAGCATCTGGCTCTTTTCGTCCAGTTTTCTCTTTCCCTTTCTCGTCTTCATTTTAAATCTCTTTTCCTCTAAGAAATGTGTGCTGAAGATGCAGAAGGACACATGCTAATTCTGTCCAGAAAAATACAGTTTTGGCATGTGATGGATAAATGTGAGAGCTCAGTTCTCTGCTTTTGATGGAAAGTATCCTTGCTGGTATAAAGAACCTTTAAAAACTTCCAGCTAAGTCTCATTCAAGAGGTCAAACATCAAGTCTCACCTGTGCAATCTCCTGCTGTACATCATTCTGCAACTCTCAATCTCTGTTTTTGTTTAATGTTCTTTACCCAAACTGCTATTTCCCTTTTTCTTGGAAAAAATCACACAGAATCACAGAATCACAGAATAGTAGGGGTTGGAAGGGACCTCTGTGGGTCATCTAGTCCAACCCCCCTGCCGAAGCAGGGTCACCTACAGTAGGCTGCACAGGATCTTGTCCAGGCG
>Ga0065711_1028813_pt1 | contig 39062 bp, 31 predicted proteins | sample Hoacrofraction12_FD_59098 | JGI IMG/M metagenome (GOLD analysis project Ga0065711, IMG submission 59098) | Hoatzin crop microbial communities from Cojedes, Venezuela - Epithelial fraction 12 v2 (version 2) | ecosystem: Host-associated > Birds > Digestive system > Esophagus > Crop | place...
GGGGGGGAAACATTAGGAACATTGTAAGAAGATCCTTCTGAGTCTCAGTGTATGAAAAATCAGAAAGGAATTTCTCCAGGAGCTGAAGTGATCCTGTCACTGCTGAGAGCAGGGCACTGATGATGTTACTGCTCCATGTTCACTAGCCTCATTTTGCATCACATCTCAGCAAAGGCGACTAAAGCCCACTAACAGTCCTCTGTGCTTTCTGATAGAAACAATCAGCTGTGTGCTCTGTTTGCAAAGGCAGTGGATAGTTACACGGCATGGACTAGCCAGGAAGAGACTCTGACAAAGGTTTTCCGGACATACCCAGGCTAGATGTGGTGCTCTTGCTGCAAATGGAAGAGGCTAATGAGCCTCCCACTCTTCACACTGTTTGAAACCGGCACCGCATCCAAGGGTGATACTGTAGAAATACAGACTCCTAACACTGTCCTTAGCTGTAATCCAGCAGTGCGTGTTTTGCAGTGTCACCAGCAAGCTTCCCCCAGGGGCTGTCCCCTCCTCTTCTCGGTCCCTGATGGGGTTATTAAGAACCCTGCCTGACCCTTGGTCACAGGAGCAGGGGCTCCTTGATGGTCTTCCTTCACTCCTTCCTGAAAGAAAAAGGACCCTGCCCAGAATCTCTTATGAAGAAGAACCTATGAGAAGTGCCTAAAAGAAAATGGACTCTTTTCACAGAAATTAATTTACCTTAATTTTTCCGGTTTCTACCTGGAAATCTGCAGCCTTCTGTGGTGATGATTCATCACAAGGCTGTTTTACTGGGCATCTGTAGTACCTACCTCCTCCGGCACATGTGTTTTCATTAGCTGCACTGCATTTTCATTATTTATTTGGGTTTTGATTTACATGGTCTGTCATTGACCCATGTAAGCTTACATGGTATAGACTTATTTCATTTAAATGCACAGACACACTCATAAACACTCACCTCCTTCAGCACAAGTCATGATCTACTTGGATTCAACAAGCAATGAGGCCAATGTTGGACCTAGTAAGACACAGTTTTGTCTTAAATTATTTAGCATGGATACTAGATATTGCTAGAGTGCTGTAGTACACTGTAATAAGCAGATTTTTCCTACACATTTACGCTGGAAATCCCATCCTCTGTTCTGAGCATTATCCGTTTATGTTTCATGGTACTCAAACTAACACAAACACAATAAATAGAAATCTTTCACTAGTTTTGAAATACAACTTGCAAAATTTGCCTAGACATGGTGTCCTCTAGAATGTCTAATTTTATTATTTTATTATTTTTCATAATGTCTTACTAAAGTATTAGGAGTATACAGAGCACTTTAAGGAATATTTCATCTTATTACACTATCAAGGTGATGATGCTATGAAATAAATATCTAACCCTCAGAATGGCACTGGTTGATGTGCTGGGAATACAGAATACAGGAGCCCAGCTTCTCATGTGTGGTTATATTATTAAGTTATAAAGTAAAAATCAGTAAAAATAAGCCAATTCTCCTAAATAATCTATTCTTGTACAGTATTCCATCAGGAGAATAATCACCAAAAAAAGGGGGCAGTAAAATTTAGCAGTTCTTAATCACACCGCCACAGTCTTTTGATTTAAATCAATGGGATTATTCACAGATCCGTTGATTTCTTTAAAAGGAGAAACTATTCTTGTATTTGCCGAGGAAACGAGAGAAAATGATTACCCAGCTTCAGGTAAGAGGAAAAGGTATGGAAAAGCAGACCGATGACTGCCTATTTCTGTGTTAAGGCACAAATTCTCTCACAAGACAGTATGTTACCTTTTGTTTAGAGAAGTTTTCCAACTGCTTTAAAAATGCATGTCTGTCCAGGAGGGATGCTCCTGAGCTGTAGCAATGAAAACGCCTAATCTGAAGAACTTCGTAGGTAGCGTGGAGGCTGTTTCTGACAGCAGCACACTCTGTGACAGAGGGTTGCAAATGAGTGGAAAATCCCTCCTTTCTCAATTGATCAAAACGCATTCATCTTTTACAGGAGGAAACAAAAGATTCTAGGTTGTATCTACCAACATATACTAGAAGTATACATTGTGTCGGTTTATTATAACAAATGGAACAGCCTGGCATAAACAACTCTCTGATGACATTTTTGGTTTGTCAGTCATAGCTAAACAGTGTAACTAGCCATTTTCCCCAATTTCTTCCCACATATGTTTGTGAAAGGAAATAACACCCTTCGCTCAGCAGGCAAGAGAATACGGCAATTGTTTACCAAAACTCATTTTGATGCATTAGTGACTTGTGAAAAGGCGGATGAATGAAATCTCTTTGTTTCCTTTCTGCTTTGGTTGATAGCCTCTCAGTCAGTCCAAAACACCTTAATATTTCACACACAATAACCCAACTGAAATATGTTAAATGACCACAGATTACCAAGGTAGTTCAACTACATTTAAGTCCCCAGAGTAAAAATCCTGACCTAGTGAAATAAATGGCTAAACAGACAACTTTACTATGTAGAGAACTCCGGTGCAGTTTCTTTTCTATGCTACGAAATTATATACTATTTGAACACTGACAACCATCTATAAAATGCGCTGTCTCTGCTTATTGCAAAGGCTCAAAACATCTTAATGCTTGTATTTCACAAGAGCAGTTAGCAACTGAAGTCAACAGAAAAATTAGATCAAAGCTTATTCTGTGAAAGCTTTCCAGAGATCAGCTTCCATATGCCCTGAGCTGTCTTGCTCACTTCAGATCACCAGAAGCCTAAATTCTGCAGAGCTCAGTCAAACCTCAGAGTTTCACATGTGCCAGTCACCGAAGGAAAGAGAACTGTCTTGGACTCACACAAGAATAAATGACAACAGCATCACTGTCTCACAGTGCCTAAACATTTAACCTGTTATATCAGGACATTCTTGTTACACAAGTTAAAATTCCTGAGTTTGTATTAAAATCAGATCGCACAAGAAATAAAAAATTTTAGAGATGCAACATTGTTCCAAATATTTTAGTTTGTAACAGAATGTATCTTCCAGAAATAACTCTAATGTTGAAGTTAATTAGTAAAACAATCTGCAAATTAATTCTTCTGTAGTGAGAATTGAAATTTGGCAACATATCTGAGAGGTAATTTTAAACTTCACTTTTTTTCATATTTGGTGAGTTTCATATTCAAAGCTGTTGTAGCCACACAGCTCCAACAATGCCGACTTCAGCAAGCTCTTCAGTCACCCTCAAGTACAGTCCCATTCTGAGAAAAGACTGGTAGATGTATCCTTAATACTTAGAGACAACAGTGACAGTAGTTGGTCACAAATACCCTGGCAAAATATCTTTTTGTGTCAGGAGATGATGATTCAAGGAAAGCAAAATATATTATGGATATACATTAATTAAATCAAAGGATAAAACAAAGTATGTACCTACATGGACTCAAATTCAAAACTCTTCAATTCCATCATGAGCATAAATACAGTGATAAAATATGAAATTAATGGCTTTAACTTTATTGAAACAAACACTTTCAATCTCATTAAAAGAAGAACGCTATATTCTAAAATCTGTGTTTGGCTCAATACTTTGAAAAACAAGTTACAGTTTTAATTTTTGAAGAAAAAAAATGTGACATGTCAGAATTCTTTCAGGTTAAGGAAGCTGAAGTTTTGATTATTTCTAATAAAGACAGGTAATTAAAAGAGCATATTGTCTCTGCAGGGCACTATACCCTGAGCTGTAGTTAATAGAAACAGCTTCCTCTTCAGCAGTTATAGTCAAAAAAAGGTGGTAATGTTGTATTACTTGAAGTCATATCTCTCACTACATGCAGGCTAAGAAAACCGTATTTTCAGATATATCAATACTATCCGATTGAAATACTTAAATCATATCTCACTTTGTGACATTTCTTGATGAAATATTTCTTTCCTGATGCAGCACAGCAGACTTCTAAAAATTCATCTCAGATGAATTGTGGTACACCTTTCCACTGGATATTCTTCATCAAACCTAATTGCCATACTGCTAACAGAAACCGATTCACTTGCTTTGGCTGTACGGCGCAACACCGAAGTGACTTCCCCCTCTTTATCTTCATTTTGATCGCTGTACACCTACACAGGTAACATTAGACCATATTTTTCTTAGTTAGACCAGCAAATGTCACACGCCACGCTTTCTCATGGTGATGCTGCTGCGCCGCTATTACTCCCATTAAAGAGCCAGTTCCAGGAACAGCCTGTCTCTGGCAAGCTGCATCAGACTCACACGCTTTCTGACGAGCCAGGCTGAATTGCTAACACAGAAGTAATGAATTTGCTATGCTTATTCACGCATCAGCCTTGGAATACAAGGATGATAACGTACTTCTGTACTGGCACTGTGATAACACTACAATTACAGCACTAAATTTGCTGTATTAGAGTAATCCATGGTCCATCTACTCTCCTGTCCTCTCTCTGCTATTGACCAACACCAGACAGCCCAGAGTAAGTCACTGGAGCTGCCGATGCATTTTGTGGGTGAGGAGAGTTGCTTGGTTTTATAGGGGGGTTTTGGAGGTGGTTTTTTAGGTTGGTTTGGTTGGGGTTTTTTTGCTAAGAGCTATCTTCAGGACGTCTAAAAAGCTGCTGCTTGGGGTGAGGAGGAAGAGATCAGGACTTCAAAATGACCTAGCAAGAAATCCAAATACCCCATTTGGGATGCTAATGACAAAGTCACAATGGGAGTTCTGAGACAGCAAAACCAGAACTTCTCTTCTAATTAAGCAGCTTTGCTGTGAAAGGTTCTCAGCTTTGCTTCAATGCAAATGATTTAGCCACTAATTGCTTTCCCCTTCTTACGAAACCAGATGGAGAACTCTTCGATGGGATTAGTGTTGTTGGTCTTTGTTCAATAGTGGAAGTAACAAGTTTTTACTCTGGCCTATAGCATCAGGGGTTTCCCAATGCCTTCAGAGAATCATCATAGTTTCATCTCTTTGGTTACTGAATTCTGCAAGTGATCTGAGGCCAATTTCCAAATATCTCCTCTCCCATTATACTGGTAATCAACAACAATCTGCTGTCTGCATCATCTGGCAAAAACATCTTTAATCTGGAAAGGGACCTTGTTTTTCTAATGCAGTTCAGTTATCATATGTGTCTCCAGCCTGCTTTGCTTTGATTCTTTTTTCCTTCTTCCATGTTATTCACAATAAATGGCAGCACTAACAAAATAAGACTAAATAAGACTAGTAATCCTAGCCTATCTACTGTAATCCCTTGGCATTTGATTTAAACATGATTTTTTCCTCTTACTTTTTTTCTTCTTACTAAACTCTGGCTTTCCTCCTAAACTTTGGCTAGTGATTTCAGGAAACATCACGTTCTCATTTGCAGTAGTACAAATTTAAAATAAAGCCCATTGCAGTAATTCAGTTGAACTGAATTCCAACTGTGCAGCAGTGTAATAAAGCAGCACTTAAATTTACATTGCTTCCACAAACTGACTCTGTTAACTGCCATCAAACCTGAAGTTTCTTCCTTTCTTCATGCAAAAGACAAAAGGAAAAGTTTTTTTTGCGAAGTTTCTGTTTGATTTTCCTTAAGCTTTCCAAATTTTAAGTGCTCCAATGAATATAGATGTATTTCAGAACTCCGGCATTTTACAGGATTCTTCTACTTTTTTCTATTTCCAATCGCAGAACATGGGAAGTCCTTTAATTTGATAGACCAGAAACTAAAACACACAAGATCTATTGCTTCTCTAGCCAGAGATTCTGTTTTCATTTACTCTAAAAAAAGTCTCATCTGATTCCAGAAGAACACAAGCTTCTAAAAAAAGCTGGTCATGAGTACTCAAATGCAAAAAAATAAAATCTAAAGTGAGAAAATTACCAAAATTCTCAAAAGCAACTGCTTCTGGCCACCAAGATTGGAACTTTTTAAGAGAAATAAAATTTCACAGGATGAAACTTAGAGCCTTTCAAGTACTTCATGTTCAGCACCCACCACCACAACCGCATATCTTAGTTCTCATATCCACTTCTTTTCAAATTACGAAAAACAATAGAGACACAGCATTATCCACAATGTTGTGTCCCAGTGGCAGATTCAGGCTGCCTAAAAGCCACAGTTTTTTTAATGATGGATCAAATTGTGATGTAATGTTACATTATTACAGTAAACTACTCTGGATGTGTATTTCATGTTTATATTCTTTGTAGAATCTAATTTCATTAGTGAAATGTTCATAATAAAGTATAGGAAAACAAACACTAGACATGAAATTCACTTCATCCTTCCACTTGGGGTGGAAAGACTGCCTTATTCATTTGCAAAGAGAAGACAAAATTAATAAAGTGGATTACTATTTAGAAAGAGTAAATTTTTTTATGTGTTTATATACTCTGTAACGCAATTTGGAGTCAGTAACATTTATTCATTTTTAGCAGCTATGGGTGTTTTATTCTGTTTTGCATGGAAGAGGAACAGGTTCTAAAAAGAGAAGAGCATATATTGTCTTTAAAAAGAAATTGGAGTAAAAAAGTATTAAATACAATAGAAGCTTCATCCCTGTGTGGCTAGGAGTCCTTTCCTTTCAATCTTCGATGATTCAAGACTATATTCAATTTGTTTTCCTAATCTTCCAGCGTAATTCCTCCTTTTCTGGAACCTATGCAATATCAAGTGTAAACAGATAACACTACTAAAATGTGGTTTCTGACGCACATGTACAACCACATAACAAATCTAAACTCGGCTTGATCATCTTTTCTTGCCATATCTTTGCGTATCTTTCTAAAGCAGCCTCAGTAATTACTGACATCATGTGGCACAATTATGGACTTTGAATCAAAACAAAAGGCAGCAGATTGCAATAATTTTAGATGGTAATGAATCTAACATTAGATTATCAGAACTCTAATGAGAACCAAGGTGGTTTGAAATGGCATGCTCACATCAGAATTAAATTTTGTATTCCTTTTGTGAAGATGAATAATTTAAACTTCCTCAAAGTGTTATAATCTCTAAATGACAAGTGTAATGGCTCTTGCCTCACAAATAACACACCAGACAGGATGTACATGCTTATTTTATGTTGCATGAATTCTTGGAACACAAGTACACATGTGAAAAAGAGACAGCTAAAATATATATATATATATATATATATATATAAAAAAAATCTGCCAAAATATAAAGGAGGAGCCAAGCACATAAATCAGTGCCACCTTCAGCTATTTTGCATATCAGAACTCATCAGAACACAATTATCTTCTTCCCTCTTTTATTGTTTGAATATATTCCTGATTTCCAAGGACAGTCTAAGCATGGTCTCTTCTTGTTTGGAAAAACTGCAGCAAAAATAAATATGTCAAGGGTCATATAAAAAATCCATGCCAAGTAAGTTCTTGGCTCTAAAATGTAATAACTCAGATTGCCTGAGAGCTTCCAGATTATCACACCATCCACTCAAAACTGGTTTCCACAAAGCTGAACAATATAAAGGATGCTTCCAAGATTTTGTATTAAGACTCTCCCCTCTGTCTACAAAAGACCCTCTCTCTTCTTGTTTTCCTATAACTACAGTAGAGAACATGTTATCTCAACTACAACTTTTTCAAACTAAAATGCCACCCTCAATGCAACTATGACCGTGTGATTTTTGTCATATTTTGCCTTTCTTTGATCTGCTATCTTCATATTCTTCACCTTCATTAACCATGAGTTGTCTAAGATTCAAATTATGTGTTTCTAAATCTTCTATCTATAGCACCTTGTGGGTGCTATAAATAATAAACAGCACCCTGCGTTCTTCTCACTTTTGGTTCCAACCCTTCAAACAGTTATGATTCTGTCAGCAGTCACAATATCTAGGACAGTTAACCAACAAAAAATAAGCAATGGATAGCAGTATATGTCACTTTGTTGCTATTTTTAAATTTAAAGATTAAAGATGAAAAGGCACAGCCAAATAAAAATGGGGGGGGTGCGGGGGGGATACTGTACCTTTTGTGTCTATTACATACTATGATATATTCCTTCTGTTTCCATACATAGACTGAAGAAAAAGTTAACACTGGGAAAGTCTTATTGATAGAGCCAATTATATAGTACATTGCCTCACTAACAAAAAGCATGAATCCAACCGGGATAAATCCTTCTCTCCTTTATACCGATCTCTACAAAAGTAAGCCCATTGAGTCAACACAGCTACACCAGATTTACAGCACTGTGACTGAAAGCAGAATTCTTCTCTGTCTTGGATGAGTGGAAGAGGATTTGGCAGGAGAAAAGAAACAATCACAAAGCAAATTCCAATTCTCTTCTTACTGAAGAAGTCTCTCTGACTTCAATGGAAATAGGATCAAGCCAGCATTCAAGCTTGATCAAACTGCTCTTTTTTTAATCTAGCAATTATTGTCATGTTGTCTGGAAAAAAAAAGGTATTAAAAGATTATAAATGTTCAAAGGAACATTATAAAATATAATCTCTGCAGCCACAGAAAAGGAACTATTAATTTTCTTTAAACTAAGTGTCTCTAAAAAATGAGTAATGACGAAAAAGAACTGCTAAAAGAACAAATATACTTTCCGTCGCATGCTAATATTGTCAATATTTTTCTCTTGACTGAACTCTGAAGGTAAATTTGTACTTAGCAGACATAATAGAGAAAAAATGAGAAATTATATCATTACTGTTAGCCAACCATGTCCAACTTCACAGTAGTTTTTATCCAGCAGCAAGTGTACGCCCCTTAAATTAAAGAAGTGAAGTTAATTTGACACAGCCTATAGCATGTTTTTTTCTCCTAGGACAACGCTGAAGCCATCTATTCCATTAGCCAAGAGGTTTAAAAATCCAGAGACTGTTGCATGTGTAGTTCAAACTGAATAGCCAAATTAGGCAGTTAAAATGCGTGACAACATGGAGAAAGTCTTTTAGTATCCTGGCATTTATAGTACAGACTGCATGAAGGGAACTATATTAAAAAGTACATTCTGATTTTGCTGCAACATCCTTTAGTTATTCTGTTGCTACTGATTTACAGAACTGGACCAGGACGTTAGTTTTCATCAGCATACGTTTTCCTTCCATTCTACAAAGAGCGTAGCTTGAGAAGTGATCTACACAAAATCATTACCTCTTTTATCTCAATTATTATTGCTGATTAGCCAGAGAACTAAGAGCCACCTCCAAAGAAAGGATTTAGACACCTAAAACAGGCCTTCAGCAGCCTTCCAGCCCGAGTCCTAAGCTGCAACCTGGAAGGCCTCGCTTCAGGGCCAGGGGCATGTCAGGTCACTCCGCGTCCCGCTGCAGGTGCCTGCCTGCATGTCCCCGCGGTGCTGCAGCGGGGTTGCTGGCACACAGCCTCCCGCCGATGGCACAGCAGAAGGCTACAAAGCAGCGAGGCTTCCATCCCTACAGCCCCATGGGGAGGGAGCTCTTCGACTGCCCCTGCCATCACGGACAGCACTGATTTCTCACCCACAGACAGCCCTATGTAAAAAGGTAGCAGAGGAGGTTGTTCCGCAGTGGTTGACATAGCAGTCTGGCTGTAAGTACACTTGCCAGAAGAACAGATGTGGGCCCCAGCTCTCACTGGCATTCAGTTCACATCTGCCCGTGGGAGAGGATTCTGGTTTCTAGGTCCTAGTTAGGCTCTGGCTCTTCTCTTCTTTTCCTGATTTTTGCCTTCAGTTAAAGAAAGATGGGGCATTTCCAGCGATGCCCTTGCGGTCTGCATTTCCTACTCCTTTGCAGCCCTGCAGCGAGGGGCTCGTTTCGGACTGCTCTCTGTCTCCTCTACCTGAGAGCCCGGGCACCTCTCCCAGGGCTGTTCTCAGCCCTCTCTGAGACGAGAGGGATGTATTACCTAGAAGTTTGGTGTTTTACTGCCGGTTTCTCTCTTCAGATCCGGCGTGGGTGTTTCGTCCTGCCCGGCAGCTCAGGGCTGTGCAGTCTCGGTGCGTGGGCAGCCAGCCCTCGCTCTTGCCGGGCATTGCCGGGTGCCAGGCAGCTGGCTCTGGGTGCTGGCTCTGCTCTCACGGTGGAGAAACGGACCGCGAGCATGGGACACGCAACACAGCGGCAGAGACCTGGGTCACCATGTCTCTTTGGCAAAGACATGCCCTTTTTAATCTCACTGATGAGACAGTTATCACGATCCTGGGTGTGAGGTAAATAAAATAGAACAAATAAATGATACCTGTTCCTAGCTGATAGATCTGCTGATTCCTCATATGAATCGAGGATGACTCCCGAGCATGTCACTATTTTTATCTGTTTGAGTCCCACCTGATTTTAATATGAATTTCTCCAGAGCTAATCAGGACAATTTATCAAACTGGGCTGTTACAATGGAAAATTAAAAACCTTGGGTAACAGTGCTTTTATGGTACATTTAACAAATGTATTTCAGTTTAGCTCCTCTAAAAGAAATCTGATATTCCCACAGATATACATAAGGATTCATTATGACCTCTGCTACTTATATCAAGCCTACATGGTTTTGTAATGGTTTTATTACAAAAAATATATTTTTTAAATGTCACCGTTATTAGGATTTGCTGCGGAAGTGAAGTATGCTGCAAATAAGCGTCTCATTCTATTTGCTCTTTACAGAAAATGAAACATGCTAGGCTGACACTTTCCAAACATGCTGCACTATACAATTTTGTCATTAATAACAAAGATTAACTAGTGATTTGAGCCTATCATTTGCTACTCATAATAACAAAAATTGTATTATCTTTTATGTAGGAAATAATTTAAACATGTTCTGATCTGTCCAGTTCATGAAAGAGTCAACACACCTCCTTTCTGTACTAAATGTATCTTTGGAGAGGAAACAGAATTATCAGTGGTCAAATCTTTGAGTTTTAGTGCATTCATGACAATTCATCCTCTTTCAGAGAACAATTTAATATGCCAAGCTTCAAGAATGGACTTAAATCTGACTGGTATACTGATGGGTAGCAGTACTTGACTAAGATCAATACTAGACTGAGGAAAAGCCAATTGAAGCAAATGAATGGATGTTTTATTGTCAGAAAATACATTTTAAAGATCCACCACATTAAAAAACTTTGTGCAGCCTTCTTCTGTCACTAATGTCTATCCAAAGGGCATCAAGGAAGTCTTCAAATTTATTTACGTTCATACTTGAATTTTAGATGATCACAAACATTGAAAAGGTACTTGGTACCTTATTGGTTGAATTACGAAACAAATGTCAGGGAACAAACCTACTCTAATTTTAACAGAATACTAATGTTATTATGTTAAAAAATAGATTTATAATGGAATAAACCCTTTTCTTGAAACACTAAACTGCTGTCAACCCGCAAAAAAAAAAAAAGGTGTAGATGAGACTCAGAATCTTGCACTAAAACTATGCTACTGTGACTTTGTAAACTTATAACTTAGTGAAGGGAAAACAAACTGAAGGAGAAGAGATATCCTTTTTTTTTTAAAAAAAAACCAAACCTGCTCACGGCCACCAAAAGAGGACGAAACAGGAGTAAGTAAAACAGACACTTCAACAGTCATGAATATGACAAATCCCTGCTAGTCATTCATTCAAATGCACAGGGAACCATCATCATCATGAAGTGTTATTCTGTGTTACAGAGGTGTGCCGTCTTATTATTTCACAGTGGAGCATCACTGTTTTCAGCATTACTAATTGTATGAATTTTGGAGTTACATGTAAATAAGGATTATACGTGTAATAAGCATGGTGCCACATAGCATAAAATGTAGGTATTAAATTCACTGGCTGACATACTGACATTAATAGCATTTGAGGTGCCCTGTGGTATCACTCTTGGCTTCCTACTGCTGCTCCGAAAGAGCATAGGTCTCCCACACCTCCTGCTAGCCCTGTGAGGGCGTCTCCTGTGCTTTAGGGCATCTCAGTGATACCCGATGACACAGTGTGGACAACTGAATCAAGCCCTGGGTGCCTGTTTTCCTGTATAGTACCTGGTGAGATGTGCATGCCTCAGGAATGTAGTTGAAAACCCTGTATGTTCAGCATATAGTCAGGTTGCTAGGAACAGTGATATATCTGGGATTTAAGATTTCTCCTATTTGCAGACACTCCAGCAAGGTGTGTTCAGGATTCAAAACCAACTACTCACAATTTTTATTTGAAGATCAGGGTTCATTTGAACTAACTTTCTGCACCTTTCACACTGACATTGGAGCCTGCACAGAAATGAAAGGTTCATACAGCTCATAGCACAATAATAAAGTGTAAAATGATTAAATCATTTAATTGCTTAAGTAAAATAGTAGACTTAGATGAGACGTGTCTATTATAGTGTTTTAATTTGGAACAGGATCGCACTTCAGAATCAAAGCCTGACAAAGCAGCCTTAGAGAGCAGACTGCTCTCCAGGACTTTCCCTGTTGAACTCGATGTTCCAAAGGGCAGCCAGCTCACACGACCAGACTAGAGTCTGTCCACAGTCAAATAATCATAGAAGCTGAGAATCAGAGAATGATTTGGGTTGGAAGGGACCTTTACAGTCCATCTAGTCCAAAACCCCTGCAATAAGCAGGGACATCTTCAACTAGAGCAGGTTGCTCAGAGCCATGTCCAATCTGACCATGAATATTTCTAGGGATGAGGCATCTACCACCTCTCCGGGCAACCTGTTCCAGTGTTTCACCACCCTCACTGTGAAAAGTGTCCTCCTTATATCCAGTCTAAATCTACCCTCCCTTAGTTTAAAAGCATTACCGTAACAGGCCCTGCTAAAAAGTTTGCCCCCATCTTTCTTATAAGTGCCCTCTAAGTACTGAAAGGCCACAATATGGTCTCCCCAGAGCCTTCTCTTCTCCAGGTTGAACAACTCCAACTACCTAATTTCATGTATGCCAATCTGTCTGACATGCCCTTTTTGGCATGCAATTTAGGGCTCCTGAGTTATGCCAGTTAAATTTATGCTGACCTGATAGCATATGTACGTAAAGCTAAACTTGGAAACCAGCTATGAAATTGTTATGACCCCAATTCTTCCTTGCCTAAAAACTCAAGCAGTCATCTCATTTAAATGCTAAATGAATGCAGCATACTCCTCATAGACCGAATGTCAGTTTACCCAGGTTTGAACGTCCATGAGTGATCTGCACCAGTAAAGAATCAGGCCCTGCATCATTTCCATTTGTCAAACAATCACGTTGTCAGTTGCCATCAGAAAGTGCTGCTTATCTATCACAAATATGTTAACTGCTTCAGAAAACAATCCGTTTCTGTGATAACAGATTTCTGTTTGTTTTACAACATAGGCTACAGGTAGGATTTTCAAAACCATCTAAACTGTTTAGGACTACAAGTCGTATTAAACATCAGTTCAGTCTTTGTTCTTAACAGCTTCTGAGCATGCTGTTGCATTGCCATACAGCACGTAGGTTTTGGTCCTTACCTCAAGTATCGATTTGTCATACCATGTTCTATGGCTGCAAATAATAAAAGTAGCTTGCATTATCTCCTCAAAGCCAGCTAACTCTGCAATTCCTGAATTATATTGAAGTCCATTATAAAACTGGCATTCAGTATTTAATATTTCAGCTCTTTGGCAAGGCATTAGGTTTGAACACAGAGTATTTTTTCCAGATCACATACAGGTTTATTTTTCAGTAACTGTAATCTATCTAACTTTTTAAAAATTTATTTCTAGAACAGAAGTTATAACTCATCAGTTACGTATGCTTTTTTGCACAGTTATGAAGACTCCGACTTAAAACAAGACAGTCTAATCGTCACTGTGCATTTCACTAAGGCAGAATGGATATAAAATGCTCATGGCATTTTGTGCACTTTTCAGTCCCTTTCATTAGTATGCTTCACAGATCATTAAGCATCTGCCACTTAATTTTTCCCAGTTCCCTGCTGCTGGAGACTATCACATCACATAGTTCATTTTCCTAAAAGTATGAATTTCCATTTTTGAAGCAGTTAGTTTGCTTTTTGAACACATGCTGCATGTCAGCTCCACCTGCTGCAGCCCCACAGGAGAGCCAGGCAAGCTCAGACATGATAAGGGTTCTTGCCACCATCACACCAACAGCCAGATATGCCCACACCAGATGGTAGGCAGCTTTCCAAATCACCCAGGTGGCTTTCTTCATCCTTTCACACTTCTATTTGTGGAAGGAGCAATGAATTTGTAGGTCTACCACACCAGCATGTGGTGTAAAACATACAAAACTCTTCACTAAAGAGAGTAACGGCATTTTCAGGGAGGTGAGATGATGTCTTTGTAGTAATCTTGCTCACACAAAGGGTGCTAAGAAGCTCTGTTTAAAGAGGCACTGTCTGAGAAAGGTACATCAGAAGAGCTGGCACTGGAAACAAATGGGTGCTTAAGTAGCCACAGCCAGCAGCCTGGGAAGGTCCTCAGTCAAGGGGTCTGTAAGCTCTTAAGGTACCAACTTTCAGCTGAGCTCAAGAAGACAATGCATAATTTTTTTCCTTTTTTGTTAGCAGCTCAGTCAGCTAAAAAGCTTCATGTTTGCCCATATGAATTGTAGGTGAGTAGAACTTTCACTTAGTACTAACCAGTTCATTCATAATGGAGTGATTGAAATAGAACTATTGCACACCTTGAGAGTCATAATAGAAAGCAAACAGGACAACTTTTCCAAAGGAAAATGGAATCCTTTGGAAAGGAACACTCAGCAAAAGGCGAGAGCATGTATAACATTTAGAAAGCCCTTGGTAAAGTTTTCCATAAGAAGATAATACAGAAATATAATTGTTGGACAGGATAATATTCTCTCAGTTCAGAAGCAGGGTAAGGGAAGGAATGGAGAAGAGAATGATCGGTTTTGCAAAAGAGGGCTGGTAAGATGAGGATATTTAAAGTAATTGCATTTGGTTTTTCCTTAATGATCTAAAAAAAACCACCAAAACCCCCCCAGTGATACTGAGGTGGCAAAACTTGTAGTTAACAGGTATAAAGTAAGCAGCCAGAAAGGCTGGAGGGCATCTGTAATACAGCCATTAAATGTAATGAGCTTGTAAGTTTAATGATCCTCTCTCGTAATGAAGGAGGAAGGCAACATTCAATACAAGAAGAAAGAGAATTAAAAGCAGGAGAGGGAATATTATTTTTATTTAACACCGAAAAATAACCCTGTTCAGCTATTGAAAAGACTCATCCAGGCAAAGGATTTAGTAAGAGTTAGAAAACATTTAGTTCTTTATATGGATAATGAAAACATCCAAAATTAATCTATAAAAGATAGCCTTCACACCTCACACTTCATAGAAAGTTGGAAAAAGTACCCCCCCCCCAAATATTTTAGTGTGCATTCCACCTTTTAACTGCCTTCAGTTATATTCTGCCAGTCATGGAGAGAGACAAAATCCTGGATTAAATCAATCAGTTATATGATATAGACAAATCATTCAGAAATACACCTCTTGCTGTTCTTCAGACCATTATATTCCCCTGAAAAATGGGTAATGTAACCTGAAAATATAAATGCATGGTAATCTTTATGTTCCAGTAACTCAGACATCTTCAGGCATCTTCTTGGTAGTTACAAGACAGGTTTAAGGCAGCTTTGGCGTCACCCTTATTGGGAGGGGAGGAATCCCAGGAACCTCAGATTGGAAAAGACTGTCAGGAATCCAGACCTCACAACCACAGAGACCTGTGTGATAGCGGTGTAGTTCAGAGAGGCCCAAAGAACGTGCATCCCACCTCACACCAGGCACACCATAACACTGCTTAGCATTAGACAAAAGACTTTCTGGTGCTTGGATCTTTCCTAAAAACAGTGCCACTGTAAGAGAGCAATGGGGATGGAGTCATCACCTTTGGCCTCAATTTTTTTTTTTCCTTTTTTCCTCAGTATCACCTTCTAAGCCATTTTTCCCATCCCGGATAGATATTTTAAGCTAAGGTCAGAAGCACTGACAAAGCTACCACAGGCTCAGGTATGGGGCTCACTGACTATCTTCAGAGAATTAAGGCATTCCAGTAAATATAGTACATATACATGCATATACTGCTTTGTTGGTGACTTTTTTTTTTTTTGGAACTGAGGAATTTTAAGTATGAATGTTCACAGGTAATTGAGCCATCAAAACATAATTACCTGTGTCCCCACACCATGGGAAAAGTGTTTTTCTCATAAATGTAACTTAAGCAGATGGTAAAGGCCATGATCTACTTTATTAATTACACCTGTAAAGAACTGTTCACTGTCATAAGCCAGTACCACCTAAGCATTTCAGTTGCATTACTCTTCACATCCTGAGAAAGTTAAAAAACACTGTGACTAAGAGCTGTTCTGTCTGCATCATAAGCAATATCACAAGCCTCTTTTACTACTAAAGGTGACAAACATTTCCCATCAACAGACCTCATTTTCCGTTGCTCTTAACTTTGTCATATTTGAACCATTCAGGCTGAAATTCTCCACTTCCAGTGTCACCCTCAGGCTGTCATGGCATTAGAGATTTGCACCAAAATGGTTTGGGGCAACTTAAAAAAAATGCCAAACTAATAAAAAGTCCCCATGGCTAAAGCAAATCAATCCTAATAAAACAGAAAATAACAACCCTTGCATTGGTGGTTTCTAGTACTTTTGTGCATAAAAGGATGAATTTGAAATTTAGCATCTGTAGCAGGCATATGGTTATGCCATTCTGTCAACTTATCCAAATTAACAAATGCAGAGACCCTTTAAAATGTGTTTATCAGACAGCTGGTAGCAGATTTCAGCAGATATATGCCCTGTGTGTGCTATAGTCCAGGGCTAAACAGACGTTTTTCTGCCATTCCAGATCCGGAGCACCACAAGCACAGCTGGGTGAAAACACACAAAGGGAGTGTGAGAAGATCGCTTACCTTGTACCACCATTACCCACCATTCTGGACAAAAAAAGAGACAAAATGCAACCAGAATCTGTTTTGTCATTATACAGATAAGAAAAAATCTACCTCTCCCCAAGGAGGTATTTTTAGATGTATTTCTAACTTGTAGGGAGCATAGTTAAGTTGGATTTGCTCACCAGCAAGCTACTGTTATTACAATATGTAAACATTATTTATGTTTTTGGCAGTTAACCACTCAGTGCTCTAGCTTTCAAATTTCTACCACATCACAGACAAAAGCACTCCAGACTCATTTATTGGTAACCTTTATAGGTAAAAATCTGCAAGATTTATTAGCAGCATAAAGTTAAAAATTAAGAACTGTTAAGAATATTTCTGAAGATGTAGTAAGGACCTATGTTCATTTCAAGTTTTTGACTCCAATTTTCAGGAAAGTTAGGTTAATAGACTTTATTTACGGCAAAGATCCATCTGAAAACACCAAATCAATGACAATCTGAGAATTTTGAGAACTTCTCTGTATTATTGGAGACAATATTGCCTGTGTTACAGACAGACAGTGTGCCTCTTTGTACTAAAATCTCACTCCTGAACCACAGGAATAATAGAAAATATCAGCCTTACATTGATTGCAAAAGTGACAGTTATGTAGTGAGATAGGAAGTCACCTTTTCTAACTGATCTATGAAAGCCACTAGCAGTTCAAAACTCCTGGAGCAGTATTCGTGCAGAGCCTCTTCTTCCAATTAGACCATAATTTAATCACTCATTTCTATAATGCATAACCTGCACATTACTTTTAAAGATTGTGTTCCATATTTCATCTACTATATTGAGTTTCAACAAACACACACAAAAACAACCTGAAGAAAATTCCTCTCAACTGCAAATCAAGACAGAATTTTCATGGAAAAGTTAACTGTGCTGCACTTAAGCTATTTCAAAACTATTATGCAGGAGTCAGCAGGAATAACGATTTATATGTGCAATGCTATTAGCACCACAATATAACTTCAGCAGAAATCATTTAAGAAATATGGCTAATAAGACCTTGCCAGAATATTTTGCTTTGAAAAGAATGAATGAAAAGAAAATAGCAAATCTCAAATTGGTATAAACACAGCAAAGATTCACTTTTCCACGCGAGAAACCAGAGTAGTTGATAATACTTCACAGGGCTATGGCACACTTGTATTTAACATTCTCTAGGTAGACAAAACTGGTATCTTATCCTACTGGAGGAATATTCATTCTTTCTTTTTAAATGCATATGAAGTCTTAGAAGCATTAGATTAGGAGGCAAGTCAGGTATAGGAATGGCTACAATAAAAAATTACCATGAAGACGGTACCTGACATGCCATAACCGACACTGCAGGACATGTTTTACCTTGCATTAATTCTAAGGCATCACACTCAGCAAAAGCTGTCCAAGCTACTTTACATTTCCCAGAGAGTAACAGTATGCAGGTGAAGTGTTAGGCTGGCATAGTGTATGCCCTGTAAATAATACTGGCTGCCTTATGGAAACATTTTCGCAAAGTTGATTCGTGGCATCATGTAGCTGATCCTTGCACCTTTTTACGATGGTCTCTAAAGTGACATAAATATGCATGAGTGCAACACTCACAAACATGAAGCCATTTACTCAAATTGTAATAAAGCCTTGACAGCACTTTAAAAGTCAAGAGCATCGCCATCTTCTAGAGGGTGCCCTTTGCATTGTAGGTGTCAGGCATTGCAGGCAGAGCACAGTTATGAAAGCAAGTTCTACACAGGTGAAGAAATATGGGCAGAGCAACAGAAACTGAACAAGAATTCAAAATTCATGCATACTGCTATTTAATTAAGACCCCCTATAAGTTCAAAATGTAATAAAAATGCTCTGTAAAGCAAATATATACCAAAAGAGTTGGTTTAGCCTTATTATAAAAGCAGTGTGGATGGGATGTCATGATACCACCTTTTATTCTGAAGGCAGAGATGACAGAGGGCAATCCAAGGCACAGAAAGATATTTAGCAGTGTCACCATAGGAACCATTTTGCAGAAGCGTGTAGGAGCGAATGAGCCTGAGTGATGGAAGCATTTACTGAAGAAAAAACCCAACCAGTAACAAAAACCTAAAGTGTAAAATCAGCTACAATGTACTATGACTGGAAGACAGCTGAATCTGTGTGGTGCCTGATACATGGGTAAATGAAGATTAGAATGAAAGCATGGTTCAAATCAATGCAAAGACACTGCAGATGCAGAGTGAAATATGCAGTCATCACAGAATGAAATTTTAAAGCAATTCAGAGGACTACACAATGAGTAAAAATACATATCTTTCACACATGGTGAAGCCAACTGGCAGTGGAAGCAAGCTGTGTTTCCTTGGAAGCATCAAAACAAAAGTTATGTGACTTTCAGTCAGCAGTATTTTCTGAGACAGTAGTAGGACCTATATTAAAGGCTTGATCTTAGTATTATGTACATTTTATGTAAACTAGAGTAATTGTTTGGGAATGAGCAGAGTCACTCTGGTATACAATAAACAAAAATCAAAAACTTTTTCTTCAGATTGTAAATATGGAATAAGTTTTATTCACAAAGATTTATTTTCATTATTATTTGCTTTTGAAACTGGGTCTATTCCGATCCTTAAATTTAGTGGATAATTATATCATAAATCCAAACTGGGATTTTCAGCAGCTATATACGGGAGGTGGAATCAAATCTTTTTGGTTCTGAGCTACCCTGCATCTCATAGTCTTGAAATGTCAGGACAAAATGTTAAAGCTAACTCCTGTTAATAAAAAAAGCTATGCATGGAATATGGCTTTTAAAGAACACAGTGGCAGCAGCCAAAGAAACAACATAATCAGTCACATACTTAGAAGCATCTAGAAAGGCAAACTCATGCAGTGAACCCCACCTTCCACACAGGTCATTGCAAAGCTTTGTGCTTTCAACAGGCTTAATGGGTTGTGATATAAAAACAGTATAGGCTAAGCAATGATTAAACAGAAGGGGAGAAAAATCCCCACCTTTCCCATTGGCCTCATATGTCATCTGACAGTCTTTTACATTAATGAACTCTTCCTCTGCCTAGGGCATAGCCATTCATATTTCATATCTCGTAAGAGTTCTCTAACCATCAGGACCCAGATTGCTGTGGCTTAGGAGTACCTTCAACACTCTGTACAACACTAAGCGCACACAAGCTAACAACAAATACATTTGAACAGCAAATTAGAGAATATCTCCAACCATCAGGGGAGTAAAGTATTGAGGAAGTCTTACAAATAGGAGAACTGGTGGCAAAATAAAATCTAACCAATTTAAAATGGCACTTCATCATTTTATGCAAAAGTTGTCTGCAATCACAGGAAACTGGACCCTTTAGGGTCCTAAAAATCTGCACTGTTACTGCGATTATAATGAAAAACAGTCAACACAAAAAGGAAAAATTCATTTTAGCGAAGACAGAAGTACTGAAGAAACAGAAAGAATTGTTACAGAGTATGAAATGGAAAATCAAAAGATCTAGAATGCTGAAGAATGAGTAAATTACAGATTGATGTAATAGGAAGAGTATACGAAGGTACTGAAACAGTTGAACATAGCCAAAAAGATGAAGAAATGAACTGAACACAGTGCTATAATCTTTTAAAGATGTTACTTACCTCATAGCTGTGAGCAGCTAATCTACTCTTTCCAAATAACTTCTCTTGTTAAATACAAATAGGTCTAATGCCTCTTTTACTAGACAGAGTTGACTGGAAAAGTAGCTAATGTCTCTAATGTGTCCCATCAGTCTTTAATTTGCTACAGAAAGACTCTAAACCAAAACTTCAGATTTGAAAAGGAAGTATTATTAGTTCTAAGTTTTTCAAAAAGCTGCTTTTTCTCCCTTAAAAAGAGAAATGCAGTGACATTACTCAAACATTAAATACAGTTTAAATCATAAAGATTTCCATGGAAAGGGTGCTGAGTGTTTTACCTCCTGGAAAGAAGTGAGGGAAAACACTACATCAATTGACATTACTAAGAGCAAGGTAGTACTCTGAGAATGTGAAGGGATGAGCAGGAACAGTAAGACATTCAGCACCCCAGAATGCTGCTTCCTGATACCAGAAGTCAAGAAACAGCTTGCGTTGCTAGTATTTACACATTTTGGTATAAGGATGGAAATTCTGAAGAACAAAGTCTGTGGATGAAACCTTCCTCAATTCTGGTAGAGATGTGGTTTTATCCATTAAGTCTATTAGTTTGAATGTTTTAGTGTGCCTAGGAAACTAATTAATTAGACCGGTACTTTGTTGTGCCATATAACAGAGAAAAAACGTGATCCTGCCTCAAACAATATAAAGTCTATATTAAGAGTCTTTTTCCTCTGTTAAGTATGAAGGTCAAACTTCTATGTTAAATTCCTTTTGTTCCTTTGTATTCTGTTTGAAATGGATCATGCTCCATGCAGTCATTAATTATCTTTCACAAATAATTCTTTGTTTCATTAAAGCGATTCAACTTGAACAAAGATTAAAGGAGAGACTCCAGTTGCAGCACTTCAGACTGGTACTTCAGATCGCTTCCAATACTTCAGACCCTGGCAATAGCTAAAAGCAGAATTTGGTTTTGTGCCTCTAACACTCAACTTCACTGTGAGAACAACACAGACCCACCTGAGGAGGAGCAGATGGGGGCTGTATCTCAGCAGGTCCTTTCCCATAAAGCCTGCAAGGAGCTGGAATTAGCCCACACCCTTTGCATCCTCAGCATAAACTGGAAGCTGAGCTACCTTCATCCATGAGAAAAAAGTTATAGGTTTCCTCACCTTCTTCATCCCCATCAAAAGATATGATATTGTAAGAAAATTGCAAGATCCAGATAAGGTAAGCATGAGTTAAGATAACAGTTTTATACTGCACAAATGATAAATCTAGACTGGGTAAATCTAGACAGTGGATTACGAACTAAATTGTCAAAGGGGACAAAAAAAGATGCACATCTGTGCTACTCTACATATTCAGTGCCTCACTCTTGAGCTAACAGTCATGCAAGAACACAGCGTAGCACACTGCTATGCTGACTGTGATTTCAGATGCCATTTCTGGTTTAAAGGCTTGCTCTTGTAGGCAAACCTTCAAATGCAAAATATAGAGACGGTTTCTGCTCTGGATTTTGAAAACATTAGATTTGATTGTGTGATACATTTTTATTTAGTGTTCTATTGCCTTTTCCTTTGACAGATTCAGCTCTAAAGAATGATTCTGGACAGCTGCCACTGCTACACTTACTGTTCAAAACGCATGCTGCCATCGCCGCGTCTGTCTTTGGCTGAAGCGCTTCTCTATGTGTTACCGCTTTACACTTGTGCTTCTTAGTTCTAGCATTGTCTTACAACGGGTTGTTTTTTTTCTGATACTCATTTGTCATTAAGTGTTATAGATTTAAAAAAAAAAAAGAATAAATCTTACTGGGTTTAATATGATAGTATTTTCTTAGATAGTCTTAAGGGCTTTTTATTGTAAGGGCTTTCTGTTGTCCCAGAGGATGGATTCAGTTCAAGGCCTTTTTGACTGGATCTGAGAACAAACTATAAATGGTTTGGACTGTGAAAATGATATCAGGACTGCTGGCTCGGCCTTATGTCAACACATAGCATGGCTTATCATGTGATGTTGTATTTAGCCAACAATTTCATACCAAAACAAAGAAAACATTTTGTTCTTATTGGGTATCTGAAATGGCCAAATATATCAACTTGCTCAAACTCTGGTAACATATTTATTACTATACCTTATCTTCCCTGTGAAAGACTCTATTAATAAACAAATAATACTTCGACAGTCACATCATAATTGAAAAAACACATAAAATGTCAGATGTTATCATTTCACTCCAGTCATCAAGTTACATGAGAAAAACTTTGTCTTTTAAAAATAATTTTTATCTGTTTCTTTTTCCCTTCCTACTTACAACATCAATGAATTTGTTACTTAAAGAGGTCAGTGAAATTTCTAAGACACATAGCACAATGAGGCAGCTTGTGGCAGACCTTTAATACGGACATAAAGAAGCAAAAAGAAAAACATTTCACATTCAAAAGCCTCAGCTTTCCAATCTGTGCCACACTAGCAGGTGCTCATAGCCCTGCAGGCTAAAGTATCACTGAAACCTCAACAAGGCATCACACCTGCTGCCTGGAAGCACAGGGAACCCCCCAAGGAGCTCAACACTAAGCTTCAGCAGCCAGCCCAAAGGGCTACAGCTCTTCTCTCACCAGTCCACGTTCAGAAGATGGCAGGATTGCCACCCAGATGTATTTAAACGATTCAGGACTTGCTTTCCATACAAACAACATTTGTTTATATCTTGGTTTAGATTTGAAGATAGATTCAGAATAGTTCCACTCTACCTAGTACTGCCCAGGGCCCAATACACACAGCTTCTTACTGATTTACACATAATTCTATGAAGATTTTGCACACTTCATTTTACAAGAAAATCACACACTAAATCATAGAATCATACAATCGTAGAATCATAGGTTGGAAAAGACCTCTAAGATTATCAAGTCCAACCATCCACCCAACATCACCATGCCTACTATACCATATCCTGAAGTGCCACATCTACATGCTTTTCGAACACCTCCAGGGATAGTGACTCCACCACCTCCCTGGGCAGCCTATTCCAATGCCTGACCACTCTTTCACTAAAGAAAGTTTTCCTAACACCTAATCTAAACCTCCCCTCACGCAACGCATTGCCTCTCGTCCTCTCGATAGTTACTTGGGAGAAGAGATCAACACCTGCCTCACCACAACCTCCTTTCAGGTAGTTGGAGAGAGCAGTAAGGTCTCCCCGCTCAGCCTCCTCTTCTCCACACTAAACAATCCCAGCTCCTTCAGTCATTCTTCATAAGACTTGTTCTCTAGACCCCTCACCAGCCTCCTTGCCCTTCTCTGGACACGCTCCAGCACCTCAGTGTCCTTATTGTAGTGAGGGGCCCAAAACTGAACACAGTGCTCCAGGTGCTGCCTCACCAGTGCCCAATACAGGGGCACGATCACTTCCCTACTCCTGCTGCCCACACTATTCCTGGTACAAGCCAGGATGCCATTGGTCTTCTTGGCCCCCTGGACACACTGCTGGCTCATGTTCAGTCGGCTGTCGACCAGCACCCCAAGGTCCATTTCCATCAGGCAGCTTTCCAAATGGAATACATATGTGACTCAAGAGACTTGTATTTTCAAAAATAACAGACAAGAAAACATTTTACATCGCTAATTAAAACCAGATAGTAAAAGCATTGCGGAAATTTGCCAGCCAATAATAACAGCATTACAAACCAAACTCATTCACCAGGTAACGATGGAACTTCAAGAACAATTCTACTCTTAAAGGATGCTTCCTCCAAGGTCTACTGTCCTGAACAAACGTCTAAATTACTCGGAGGTAATATCTCCTTTCATCTAAAGGACATTTTTAATGCAATGTATCTCATATTGCTTTTCATGTTCTAAATGTACAGGAAATAAATAATGTTTTATTTAGCAAGATGGATTCAGAGAAAGAAACCGTTTCATTTGACACTGACAAGTAAAAACTTCAAACATAAAATTTTGCAAATGTCTAACAGGACACAGGTACATTACACACCCTTGTAATGTGAACTCCTAAAATAATTTATTTTTCATTTATCAGTGCTTTTCCTAATACAAGCATACATAAATAATTGTATATATGGTCTCACAGTATAGTGTGCAGTTTGTCCATGTATTATCAGAATATCTACAGAAGGTGCACTGTGTTGTGGTGTACATGTTATGATTACCTAAAGAGAATAGTATAAACAGTGATTACAGATATTATGCTTTTCTAAAAGTAAACATGGTCACATGCCATATTTTAAATCAATTAAAGGATCATTTAAAAATATTATATTCTTAATATTATCAAGATATTCAAAAGTACGAAAATTCTGGATTTCCAAATATCAACAGTGATATAATCAAAATATGTACTGATGACTTTATTCATGTGTTCCTACTTTCTTCGCAGAAATCTTTAAAGTAGAAAATTAAAATCCTTCAATGAGAAATAAAAAAGAAAATCAAGCAACCTGGTACTGTTAATAGTAAGTAGATTGGTGGATTTTCAACAGCACTACATTGTCTAAGTAGAAAGACATTTCTTCGTCAAAGACTCCTGTGCAAAACAGGTAAGAAAGGCTACCATCTAACTGTTTTTAATTTCTTAAACAAAATGCAAGATAACAGAAAATTAAACTTTCTGAATTATAATTTGATTTTAGTTTTACAGTATGGTGCTTCTGTCATTTCAGAAATAGGCCACCTGAAGGAATACATTTTTGTGTCTTCACCTTAGCTAAAATCCTGACGCTTTTATAGTAATTTGCACAAATCCTGTTGAATTTAGTGGAAGCAGAACTTGTCTTCCAACGAAGATCAGTGTTAGTTAAACATTTGTGCATCAAGCTCTTGGGCAGGTGCGGTGTCAGGTACAAGATTCTGTCTGGCTATCTCATCCTCTTGTCTATTTAAGAACTCATTTGTTTCCTGTAGCTTTTTAGCTCTTCCCAAATCCCAGCATTTTACAAAAATACACCTGTAACAAACATATTCACAGTAAATGGGTCCTAGTAACTAGGCCACTCAGGCAAATGTTTCAGCATGTTTCTGATCCCAGTTTAAAACAAACCTTCCCCTCCCACTCCTCTGGGAGAGGTTATTTTAAATCTAGATCATTTTCGTGAAGAAGAACAGAGAGTTATACTACTAGATTCTTCTCACAGATCTGCGGTAGCAAATAGAAAATATCCTTTACTAATACATTTCTTCAAAGGGAATAAACCTACAAATTAAACTCATTTCTCAGTCTTACTTCTGCTAAAGGGAAGACAGGTTTACTCAAGTCCTTTATAATCTGCTGTGGGATATCAGTCCTGCTCAGTAGAATGCCTTATTTCTGTTCATTTTCTCTAACTCAAGTGGGAAAGCACTAGGCAGCCTTTAGGTAGATTACTATCTACAAATAAAAATGCTTGAAGAATTAGACAGGGAAAGATCTGTTAAGCTTAAACTCCCAAGGTGGTTTTTTTTATGATTCATACAGCGCTTCTTTCAAAGAAGTAAGCTTCATGCTTTTTAATCTACTCAGGGACCAGAAACTCTCTCTTTTTTCTAATTCCCTAACATGTTATCGAATACTGATCATCTGTACAATTTTCTCTTCAGCAGACACAATTCCAAAACATACGCAGATACCCTAAAAATGTTAATAACTCTTCAACTTCTTAAAAATGGAAATTGTTTTCCCTCCCCGTATAATCCTTCTGCTTCCCCAGTCATGTGCGAAAACTCTGTTTGAACAGCAACCACTACCGCTTGCTGTACAATACACTGTAAAAAGCAATTAACAGAGGGAAGCAGAAGGCCATCTCTAATCTGGCAGCTAGCTATTTCTGACATAAGTTTGAATATTCCATAGCCAGGAAAAGTGCTACAATAATGTGTCCTTTTCTGAAAAGGACCTCAAGTAGGAAAACAGCCATGTGTCTGCTTAAAGAAGCCTCCTGAGTATCTGCTACTGTGAACACTATTCATGGGGGTAAAAATTTGCAGTGGTGTGTCCATTAATTTGGATGACTCACTGCCACAATTGTTTTCAAATACCAAGGCTAACACAGGTAAAGGGTTGAGGCTTCTCAGTGGGTTTCACCACGCAAGAACCTGGAGACCCTGAAGAACCACAGCTGTGCTTTTTCAAGAACCACACTGCACAAGAAAGCCTTGCCCATAGAGTCAGGAGGAGGACTCTGCCCCACCCCCAAACCCACTCATGAAACACGGACAAGCCAGAGGCAGTTATAGACAAAGAGATTAGAAGGTGGGCAGACCACATCCTAGAATATTTTGTTCCAAAATTTCCAGTAGTCGTAAGTGATATCAAAAAGAAAGTCCTCGTCTTGAGAAATTCTTGTGATGATGTTCCTTGTACTTCTGCCACTTCCTTGCTAAAGGCATTAAACTACAAGCCCAGAGGACATACATCTTATAGGCTTCTTCAGTACAGAGGTAAGCATCAGGAAGGAGCAAGGTGGCTCAGCCATAAGTTCTGGAAGTTTCTCTCACAGACAAAATCAGGTAGAAATTACTAGGAAAGTAAGGACAGTGGCATTCTTTAAAACAAGATAACAGAGTAACAGAGCAGGTTGCATGTCATAAACTGAATCACAAATGGCTATGTTATATACAGGATTGTAGCAAACTGTGCTTAAACCGCAAACCGAACATACATCCATGCTCAACCATGAGATATTAGGATGTTCTTGTATTTTTTCCTACATAGTATCTATCTGCTTAGAAACTGAGCCATATGATGCAGAGACTGTGCCACCCTACATATCTACATACAGGCATGAACTATAGACCCTTTGGGGTAATGCTTAAGTATAATTAAAAAGGCAAATAGAAAAGATATGTAGGGGACCTTAGCTGGAGGACTGTTCAGGCCTCCCAGAAAACATCACATCCACTTGCATGCACACTAAGGATCTCACATTCAGACCACAATTTCTAACTGGAAACTTTATCTTAGACAATGTTTCCAACACAGAGACTGTCTGAGACTAATCAGTCAGCTCCTGGAGAATGCCACGAATTATCTAAGGGTGTTTCATTGTTGACTTTAGTAATAGAGAAAAGTATCATAGAATCATAGAATCATAGTTTGGAAAAGACCTCTAAGATCATCATGTCCAACCATCAACCCAACACCACCATTCCTACTAAACCATGTCCCAAAGTGCCATATCTACACATTTTTTAAATGCCTCCAGGGATGGGGACTCAACCACCTGCCTGGGCAGCCTGTTCCAATGTCTGGCCACTCTCTCAGTAAAGAAATTTCTCCTAATATCCAGTCTCCCCTGATGCAACTTGAGGCCATTGCCTCCCATCCTATCGCTAGTTACCTGGGAGAAGAGACCAACACCTGCCTTACTACAACCTCCTGTTGGATCCACAACAGGACACAAGTCCACAAACAAACAACATTTGATGTGCTTTTAAAACTTTGTTAGGAAGAAACATAGTACCGTAATAGGAAAACGGTGCTACGGAGCATAATGGACTTCTGTAATTCTGGATGAGAACCAGCACTGCCTACCTGCAGCACAGGCACCAAGCTGGGACGGTTTGGGGAGAGAGGGGTTAGAATATGAAATGCAGCAAGACCAACAGTCACCCGGTGTGGTAGCTAAAAGTGATGTCTGGGAGAGACAGTAAGTCACTGTATCAGTTGTCCCCAGCAGATACATTGCCAGGGGCACAGAACAACATGCAGGCAGGGAGGCAGGCATGTGGGAAAGGCATCTGTACCTGCACAAGGGCAAGTTGCCTATTGCATCTGCAGGAGCACAGAGGAAGCTGCAGATCATAGTCTTCTGGGGTGACTACCTCCTGCTTCTGCAGGAATTCCTGCATTCTGAACTCTGTAAATAAAGTAAAGATGTCCAGGACTGTTCTCTGGCATGGCAATCAACTTGCAAGAAATGGTGTGGGTCCACATGACTGACCTCCTTCACCCTCCCAGAGTGGTCACATCCAGATTCCCCCCGGGAAACTCTTGATCCTGGGCCAGGCAATGTTTGGGAGATTACTAACTGGTCCTCGCCAAAATGATGTCAAGGAGCATCCCACCATTTGACAGTACAAATGATTGCTTCACAGAACCTCCATATGTTTCCTGGCAACGCTCAGGTCACTAGTCCACTCATGGTCAGTGATAATGTGGTGTGACCTCCACACTCCAGCTGTGGACCTAGGAATGGGGTTGCAGTGGAACAGGTGTGAGCAGACAGCTAGTGAAGTCAGGGTCCTGGTTTAGAGAGGTGATCATGCGGGAGAGGAGAGCAGGAAAATCAGTGAGAGAGAGGGCACAAGGTCCCTTCAGGGGACAAGACAGACATGCTGTTTGCTTTGCATATAGTCATCTCATTTACTGATTGATACAGTTCATTTATAATATTATTTAAAGTCTTATATTTATTCTCCATCACAGTTCTTTCTCTTGAGAGAAACTAGTGTTAGCAGTTTGCTGATGCAGAGTATGATTTGCCTCAGTGATGCTCAGCTGCAACAAGGCTGGGAACAGCTGAAGTGAACAAAAGCATCTATATAACAATTTAAAAAAGCAACAGCATTGCTGCAAGACTCAGGCATGCAGCAGTGGTCCTCACTCAGCTGAGATACCAAAGAAGCCTGAGCTCTGAAACGGAACTGTCAGCTGAAAAACAAGAGCTCACCCAATCTGCAACATCCTTTCCTCAACACAATCAGTCTGGAGGCAGCAACACTTCTGTAAGGTCATTAGCTCTTAACCAGCCGCTTACACTCTGGGAGAATTTCAGATAATTTCCATGCCCCAGGAACCCTTGGCAGGTTGCTTTCCTGCTGATACTGCATAGGCTGTTGACCCACTCCAGGGGAAAGCTACAGGGCTGCTCAGCCAAACGCACTCGGGCATCGTCTTGCGCTAGCAGTGGTGACTTGGCTGCTCACTCACAGCTGGCCCGGCTGGACCAGTCTAGAGGTGGAGCTCATCCACGTTTTCCAGCAAAATGTGCCACAGGGTATTTTAAAGTTTCCATGCGTCCACTATGTTTCTGGCCAGTCCTGCCAATGCAGAGTTCAATAAACAGGAGCAAAGGACTAACGTGTCCTTCCAAGTTTCACCCAGCAAGATTATTCCCATATAGACACCTTCTTTCAACACCAAGAGCTTTTGGTGATAAAGTATTTTGCAGAGGACATTTTTGTCTGTGCCGCAAAAAAAAACAACACATCAAACTTTCTGCAAGATATTGTCATTGCATCTCAGACACCTCACTCAGGTGTTGCTTCCCGTGGCAGATTGCAGGTTAATTCCCTGTATATTATGATTTTGTTAAATAACACCTGCACTAAGATAATATTAACATTAATTTTAATATATCTATTTTGATTAAAACATCTTAAGACAAAATCTTGGATCTCTCCTATTTTCATAGTTAAGGCATTTCTTGGTCAAATTCTCCTTGACTTCACACAGAATTTATATTCTTACCCAGTAGTAACTCAGATTAGCATCTGACGATTTCATTGTAAGCTCTGTCAGTGAAAGAAGTCTATGGTTTGGCCTAAAAATAGCCATCTGTAGCTGAAAACATATCCAGAAATAAACACTTGAGTGGGCGATCAATCAGTTTTTTCACCTCATCATTTTTTAGAACTTTACTTTAACATAGGTGGAAAACAATGTGTTAGTCACTTCTTGTTAATTCATTGGCAATTTTGTGGACTTTTCCCACAATGAATACTACCATCTCTCCTTCTAGAGTGACTACAGAAACAAGTTTTAAAATGTCAATCAAATTAACACATACAAAAAGACAAAGCTTATACAATCTTTTAAGTCACAATTTGTTGAATGGCAAATTAATTTTATAGAGAAAAAAGATCTTTTTTCTAAAAAGAAGAGAAAATAATTATTTACAATTGCCTCTCTTTTAAGCTAAAAAAATAAAGCAATACCGTATTGACGAAGTTAACGACTCCTATTTAGAAATAAAACTCTAATTCCCTGAACACGCCATATGGACATCTTCTGTTACCAAAAGAGTTCCATGCTCAAGACATTTGTAGGAGCCGTCACCAAATATATTTTCTGCATTTAATGTCAAATTAGACTTTATTCTGCTCTCCTTACTCAAAATAAGTACCTTTCTCCCAAAGCAATTCTGTTGAAACTGGGCTGATGATAACTACTAAGACGAATCAAGAAGTAACATCTTATTTATCCTGAGCAAAGGTACCAGGTTTTGGTCCCACAGTATCAGGATGATATACTTAGTTTAGAATTGTAACTTGATTTATGTTACCAGTTAGGGGTCAGGAGATTCTGACCGCACCCGCTGTCACTTCTCTTTGCTTTTATACTCTCAGGCACATCTCACTACACCAATACTCACAGAACAAATTTTTTATTATTGTTACAGTTGTTTCATAGAATATTCTACTAAGAAAAAATTGGAATTTCTGTACAGTGCAAGCAGTGGGCTGCTAAGATCGTCCTTCAAGTCCTGCTAGTCCAGTACAGTACCCTGGTGTGTTCATCACATTCAGTGAGCCCATATACAACTATATGACACCATGGGAAAAAACAGAATCTGAGTAAATAAGTCAGTTATTTTTAAATACTGTTTATGGATTTGTTGGTGTTATTCCCATGTCCCCAGAACTCTCTGTGGAGTTCCCCATCACCCAAAATGGCTGCAAAAGCCTTTCAGGACCCTCTGATACTGCTGAACATAGCTAGGAAAACTCTGAGATGTTTCTGCATTTTTGGCTGGCAGAAAATATTCTCAGCTATTTTATCCCCATATTCCCAGGAACAAATGCCAGAAACTGAATGTTCAAGACACAGAACAGAAGTTATCCAATAACCAAATTTGAAGCCTTCCTGAGCAAAGAGGAAATAGACTGCATCAGCAGTCCATTGAGATGAGTGAGAAAATTTGATGCCCTTTTAATGTTATGTTCCATGCTTCTTTCACACAAAAATTAAAAAACTCTGCCTGTCTGCACAGCACTCACTTCTTTGCTGTAGTTAGTATTTTTAGAGCATATTTTTCCTTTAAAATTAATACAATTCAATGAAATACAATCCAATGAAGCTGAAAAATCAGTTCTTTCAATATGAAGTATCTCCTTTACTATTTGCCAAGCACTGGTATTTTTCCCCTTGGGTTTCAGCTGCTCTGAAATAAACATAGCCTCTTCTTGTCTTGGTAGCTCTCCTTTATTGACATAACAGAACTCTGGGAATAGGGGATATCTTCATTCCTTTTGCCTGACTTCTGCCAGGTGCAATGCCCACGGAGGCAGAAAGTGCTTTCACAGCAGAAAGCCTGCACTGCAAAGAACTCAGAGCCACAGCAAGCACAGCCAAGAATTATCCCCAGGCTTTGTTAATCCATCAAAACACTCCTCCTGCTAGATGCCTTTGAGGTAACAAAGCAGAAAGCGCCAAGGGTTTTACAAAAAAACTGCAGCAATCCTTTATATTTAAGTAAAACATTTAAAATATAATTAATTTAGAATTCACTGGGCATTCTCCATGAAAGTTTTATGCTAATACAAGAAAACAGTCTGCGCTCTACCTTGTAAGATCAGTTTTAATATCATCCCTTTCTAAGCAAAAAGTCATGCAGATAAGGAGAAGCTACTTGATGACTGAAATCATCCAACACTCTTTCTGGGGTGAAGGATTAAAAGCTTAATTTAAGCTACAAAGATCCTTTGCATCAGTGGAAGGATGGGACATAACTGAGTACCCTGATTCACACCTCATGTCTTGTCTGGGGTCCATGTCTCAGTCTCAACAATCTTCCCTTCTCAAATAGAACCAGCTTTTGTTTTGTGACAGACGTATTGGCCCTTCAACAGCCACGACTGACAGCCTCTGAAGTGATCCCAATCTGAGTATCTTTGCCCATTAGAAAACCTGCTTAGGAAATGGATTTACTAATAGATTGTTTGCATATTTGGATCATTCTTCAAATTCTCCCAAACACAGCACAGATCAAACATTTTTATGCTCTAAGCTTTTATATTATGAATTTTCAGAAGAAGTTATCTTTGTAATCTGTCATCATAAGCCACCTTTTTAAACACTTTGATAATATTATCTGTATTGTCTTATGGAGGATACCCTAGATGAACATTTTCATCAGAACAGATGTTTTTAAAGTTAACAGTTCAACATTTGAGGAGGGAAGTAATAGACTGAAGTACTGCGACATGACATATTCAGGTCCCACCAACTCCAGCCACAACAGCAATCCACCAAAGCACTGGAATATTCCTAGGAAGATGCTGTCAGAAAGACATAGCAATAGCTAAAATCCTTGTTTATGCAGATGATACTATAAGTTCATTAGAGTCCCTTCTAGGCACAACATCTTTGGACCTATAGGTAGAGCAAAAAGGATTCAGTATCTAAATTTTCAAAGAAGAATGGTCATGCTAAAACAAAAATGAAATATGCTTATATTCCTGATAGAGTTGCATAGATCCTGCTCTGCTAGTAGTCCCACAGCCGAGTGAGAATCATTACAGAAAACGCTGCTATCCAGTGTGAACAAGATCAATTTCAGTTCTCAGAAAGAAAGAGTAACAAGCATCATGTATCACAAAATATATAAAACTCACAAGGCAGATAGAAACAGCATTCATCAAAATGCTCAAAATATTTAAATGTGTCTTCATCTAGGACTGAATTTTAAAATATTTACCTCTTTCGGAGGTGTCAAAGTACCAAATGTTTATTATTTGTTTGCAATCTGCAGAGGAACAAGTTCATTCTGTTTTGAAACAATACAGGAGGAAAATCGTGTGTTAGGAACATCTTACATGCCTGTCCCAGGTCTGTGGAAAAAGAACATTTAATTCTCTTTCAGATATTCATTCTAAGTCCTCACTTATAAAAGCCAAAGGTTAGTGACAGGAACAGATAATATAAATATCATTTTATGTCTTAATTCATTTCATTTTCTTTAATCATGATATGAGTGAGGTGTTACATACTTTTTAAAAGGAACCGTATCATAGACAGTTTTAGTTGGGAAGAATGTGAGTATATACAGTCATAAGAGGCATGTTCAAAAAAACGACGAACGAGGCCACAAAATTTTAAGGAATCCTCAAGACAATACATTACAAAACTCTGGATTGCTTTTTTTCCCTATGATGGCTTAGTACAGGCAGAAGAACCTGGACACAACGCTGTGTTCCCTCTAAGCAGTACTTTTGTGGTTTATGTAACTCCTACATCTGACATGTTGGTTACTGAGATAAATTCTGTCTCAGCACGTCCTGAAAACGCACATGACAAAGGAATATCCCCAGAGCAGCAAATCCACAGTTATCCAACCACTGGTCTGCCTGGCTGGGCTATACACTAGAATCATGGCTCCATCCTCAGCAGTATGAAGAACTGCAAGGGAAAGGCTCATCCTTCCTGAGCAAGTACCCCTGGCTCCTCACCATGCCATTTCATCATTGCAAAACACGTGCTAAAATGATGATTAGAAATGCTGGCATGGACCACCTGCCTGCCAATAGGTGATCTGCCGTTATTGAGACTGTCAGTCACTGCCCATGGAAGACTCTCGAGAGAAGAGCAGGGCAAATATTGCACATCCTTGGCAAGACTACAAGGCAGCAAAACGTTACCTAGCCAAACTCCTTCACATCACGCCATTTTCCAGTCTGCATCCATTGCTGCTCAAAGATAACAGAAACACTGTACCTAAGTATTAGCAAATCAGCACCTGGCTTTTGCAGGTCACTTTTGTAAGTCTCGATTTTTGCAAATCACTATTATCTTACTCTTTCATACTACTGCTAGTAGTACTGGATGCAGTACTCCAGATGGAGCCTCACAAGGGCAGAGTAGAGGGGGAGGAGAACCTCCCTCGACCTGCCGGCCACACTCCTCTTAATGCATCCCAGGATCCCATTGGCCTTCTTGGCAACCAGGGCACACTGCTGGCTCATGGTCAACTTGTCATTCACCAGGACACCCAGGTCCCTCTCCACAGAGCTGCTCTCCAGCAGGTCAGCCCCAAGCCTGTACCGGTGCAAGACCAAGTAGGAAAGGAAACCCATGGTCTTAATTTGCAGTTTCAAGACAAAATTTAATGTGGAAACAAAAAGCGGAAAGCTTCCTTTGCAGTCCCTGGGCTCTTTGGCCATGCAGGGTACTCTGTGGATAACCTGGAGTCGCTCAGGGTGCTCCCAGGCAAGAAGCAGGATCTAGGAGCAAGGTCAGAAAGAGGTGTTTGCCAGGTAGAAGTGACCTTACAATGGAAAGCTGCCCAGACAGACAGCACCAGGCCTGGCACTCGTTGTCACTCAGAGCGACACGTGCTGTGTTTGTGCTGAGATGCACAACCACGTGTTCCCACAGCCTTCAACTTCCCACACATGCACTTCACGGAGCTCATGCACAAAACACGCTCAACCCATGAGGACACACTCGGGCTTTCCCCCTTCTTTCTGCAGCCACATCAGCCTCCACAAGGAGACACAGAAAAGAAGCCTCAGCTTGACTGTGCGCATTGCCCAGTTGCAAGTGCCAGGACAGGAGGGAGGAAGGAGAAGAGTGACTGAATATTCCTCCTTTAATTCAGCCATCCCAAGGAAAATCACACCTGTTCAGATTAGAGGACTCTGATGCCATGAAAAGCAGTCATTCAAGAACTCACAGGAGCAAATGAGGAAAAGGATAAAAATATATTGCAAATAACCGATACTTAATTTTAGTCACTAGAAGAGAAAGGCAGAAAAAAATGCATTCCTGAGAATACAACTGAGTTGTGCCTGAGTGTTCTCATGTAATGTAAAAATTAATGAAATGCTTTATTTGTTCTGGTTATGACACAGTGCAATTTAGAAACCCATTCAAAAGCTTTCAGTCAATTAGAGAAAGATGGACATTTTCATGTGCAAGCAGCTTCCTTATCATAAAAAATTATACAACTCATAAGAGAGGAGAGTTCACCATGGAGTCAAATTGTTTTAATAGCCACTTGACTCAACAAAATCACTTCCAAACAGCTTCTTTGGTTTTCAGCTAATGAAAAAGAGAAGGAAGTACTTTATCTTTAATTGTTGCACTTTTTCTTCATTCCTATCACTGAAAACATTTTAAAAATGACATTTTCATTGGCCCATCTTAAAGAAGAAATATTAAAAATTCTGGGCCACTTTCACAGTGTTACTAGAGTTCTCCGATGCACAATTGCTAGTGAGATGCGAAAGTCATGTCATCTACTGTTTCTTATAACCCATCACTGTCTCTAGAAGCAGTCAAGCCAGCCAGTCCAATTCATCTTGAAAACCATCAAAGTCCAAACACATTTTGACAAGCAAACGGGTGGGATATTAGCATTAGCAGAAACAGAAGACACAATTTGATTCTGACAGCTCCAGGAGCCTGCAAAGCAACGGGAGCTTAGTGTCAAAGGCTGACTGACTGTGAATAAATCAGCTTTGTGAAAAATTAGAATTTTTAGCTCATACATGACAGATGTCCCTAATGCTAGAATGACTTTCAGGCCCCTTCATTTGAGTTTTATTAGGAGAGGAGGAAAAACACAGTTACAGAGCAAAAGGAAAACACTTCAAGATTGTGTGTGGTGGGTTTTAAACTAGTCTGCCAGTGTCAGGACTGCTTGTTGCATCCAGTTGGTCCAGAATAAAAATTAAAAATAGCAGATAAAGAATAGTCTCTCAATATAAAAAAGGAGACAATGTACTTCCCGGATTTAAAAAGCACTATTTTTATAGTTTCCTGTGGTCAGCAAACACAATGGGAACATGCTCTGCTGAAGCAATGGGTAAGTGGGCTTCCTCACCAGCTGCTCCACTCTGCGCACCATGTCCCCACAGACCTGGCCGAAAGTGGCTGAAAGTGCCACCAACCAGAGAGGTCTCATCTTCACAGTTTCTAGTGAACAGTGGACCTTATGTCCACAAGATGCCACAGAAGCCAACAGTATGAACTTCCTCTGGTTCAAAAGGTGCTGGAGAAAATTATGGAGGAGTGGTCCAGTGGGGGCTACCAGGTGCAGCATTCTGGATGAGGCTTTCATCCTGGGAGAGCTAAAACCTGGGAGGGTATATTACAGACAAGAACACTGCAGGCTTAAACTTTTTCTTACGTTTTTCATTAAGGAATGTCTGATGGTCACTGTGAGAGTCAGCATGCTGAACTGGATGGACTTTCGATCTGATCATACAGGGCAAATACACAGCTGAGTGACTGAAAGGAAGGATTTGACTTAGAGATGGCACTTCCTTATACCACAGAAGAAGGACTAGACTAAGAACTACACAGATAAAGAAAATAATGGAAATGAACAGGGGAAATTCCCACCAGCTTCCACTGAATCCGCCTACTTTTTAAAATGAACACTTGTTGACTACTCAGCATTTTAAAAAATCTGGCCATTTACTACATGTCTATCTAGACACTTTAGAATCTAACTTTCCAGATACTGTTTTTTTTAGTGTTGGCTCTGGACTGGTTTCTTTTTATTTATTTATGCATCTCTCTAAATCAGAACACTGGGACAAATTCCTGCTGGTGCAGTCTAGCTCATCTACCACAAACCTCTCCTCCCCACTGACAACAGCTGAGGCGCTGGCTCCGACAGCCTGCACAATCAGTAGAGCTGTAAAAAACCGACACTACCATTTTGCTGGACATTTTATCATTACAGAGTTGATGTTTCTTGAAAATCTGAATTATATGTGGTATTTGGAACTTCTTGAAATACAAAATTTTCAAGAGGATTCTTTTTGTCAAACCCAATGCTTCATATTTTTTAAATGCTTCATTAAAATTTGTAATGTAAAACTTTTTCCTAATAAGAAGTATTTTCTATTTAAAATTATTGAACAAAACATTTTAACACAATAAAAGTAAATTATTTTTCAGATATTTGATGAACTATTGGGGAAGTTGTGATTTTAATAAAATGGCATTTTCAAAGAGAAAACACTCCACCAGAAAAATTCTGGCCCCCTTTATTAATGAAATTTTAGGTGCTAGCTTTATTCTTAGACAAGTTCTCTAAATTAAAATGTTTGCAGGCCTAAAAGTAAGTCAAAGGCCAGTGAGTGTCCTTGTAAAAACTGATTTATTTCAATGGTGGAAAAGGGCTGTTAGTCTGAGGAGGAGAGGAGCAGTACAGGGAAAATACAGCTGCACAGTATCTGGCAGGGAATCAAATAATTTCTTTCATGATTCACTTACAACTTTCTTGCCAACTGTATGCCAAGTCACAGTCTCAGAAAGGCACCCACAAACCAGTTCTGGCAGGGCTCGTCCTGTCAATCTGTGCACCAGGAGGACTGGGTCTGGATCAAGGCCCCAGGGATGCAGTGGGTCCCTGCGAGGGCAGCCCTGTCTCCTCTCAGTCTGCCCAGCACTGATGGCACAGCAGTGGCACATGAGGAGGATGTTAGCCAGGAGAGGAAAACCAGGAGAGTCAGTCCTTGTCTTCCCATACTGCCAAAATGTGAAGCAGCTCCAGTCGTCTCACTGTAGTGTGAAGGAGGTCAGTATTTACATCAGGTCACAGATGGCCTTATTCATTAGTATAGTCAGAAAATGACTGCACTCATGAAGTACCTATCAGGAGATTCCAGCCCTTGTCTGGTCAAGAAATGGTGGGAGGGCTGCCCACCTGCACTAATGCTACACACGCACCTTACAGCTGGGTCATCAGCTGCATTTTGTCTCATTCTTTGCACAAAAAGACCGAGTGGAAAACTCCTATGATGCACTTTCCATTAAAACTTGAAATGTGGCCTTGGTGGCAACTAAAAGAAAGATACACTCAAGATCTCACCATTAAGGTGAGGGGGAAGTTACCAGGATGCTTGAGAAAGACTAAGTCATTGAGGCTGCACAATCAGGTAAAATCCATCAAGGAGCTCTGTGAAAACAAATACCATGTGCAAAAAGACATGATAAAAGACGATCTGCCTTAAAAATTGTGTTGACTCACAGAGATGAGGAGTTGGCTTCTATTTAGAAAGTATGCAAGTGGAAGTCCTGCAGAAGCTCAGATGGGAGGCAGCAGTGCTGACACTGCACATGCCTAAGTAGTGCTCACAAGTAAAACGTGGGAACAGTCATGTCAACACACTCTGTGCACAGGTTAGAGCCAGGGAGAGACATGGGTGCAAACACCCCACTGGCTTTGGGCAAACACCTGGAGGGCTGCCAGGGAGGGAGTGGTGATGCTCCCCAGCTGGGTGCTTGGCCAGGAGAACCCACCACCGAGGACTGCAAGGTGCCCACAGGAAGGCCGCTCCAGCTCCACTGCATTGGCAGTGCACAGCCATCAGCTCCCTCACACGCTAGCACCTTCACGGAGAGGAAACCTCAGTGGATGGGCTTGACAGGGGCTTCACAGGACTCCAGCAGACAACTTCAGACCCAGTCCTCTCAATTTGATTATACAGAATCATAGAATCATAGAATGGTAAGGGTTGGAAGGCACCTTAAAGATCATCTAGTTCCAACCCCCCTGCCATGAGCAGGGACATCTTCCACTAGACCAGGTTGCTCAGAGCTCCATCCAACCTGGCCTTGAACACTTCCAGGGAGGGGGCATCCACA
>Ga0065711_1028814_pt1 | contig 39059 bp, 22 predicted proteins | sample Hoacrofraction12_FD_59098 | JGI IMG/M metagenome (GOLD analysis project Ga0065711, IMG submission 59098) | Hoatzin crop microbial communities from Cojedes, Venezuela - Epithelial fraction 12 v2 (version 2) | ecosystem: Host-associated > Birds > Digestive system > Esophagus > Crop | place...
CTTCATTCTTTAAAAAAAAAAAAAAAAAAAATATTGATTACCTAAAATAATTCTGTTTGTAAGAAAATACCAAAATTGTTTCCTACTAAAACATTCCTTAAAACATTGCTGGGGCAGTGTCAAAAAAGCTATAGGATAAACCACTACTACAGCGGAAGGGTGAAGTTCAGACAAAACCCACGCAATTAGTATTTAATAAATGTCTGACATAAGGATTTTTCTTTAAAAGAAGGATTAACTTTGGTTACTAAAGGAGAGATGATATCACTAGAAGCCCACTGTTGGAGCAATGTTTATAATGCCCTCATACTTAAATGGGTTTCCTTTAGTAATGCCACAGAGCAGCTGGCTTTCCAGAGATATGACAGAATCTTCTACTCTTTAATCGAGTACCTGAACGTGGTGGAACGTTCAGGAGAGGCTGTTCAGGTGCAGCTTATCTGGACTCTAGGATCTACATTTTTATACCCTGTATTAGATTTTTCTAAACAGGCTTTTATTTCTTAATTCCTCCCTTCTCCTTTGACAAATATTTGCAACTCAGCAATTTTGCAGCAGGTCACACAACAGTTGAATGTAAATCATTGCACAAAATCAGAATCCTGGTTACTTCATACTAGAAAAAAATTATTTAATTTTGCCCATCAGTTAGGCTAATATGTTATAATTCTCTGCACTTTGGGGTATTTTTGTCTTTCAGAACTATGGTTATGAAAGAAAATGTCTGAAAATAAATCTTTCCTTCAATACACAGGGTTATTTCATCAGACAGTGACAAATGTGTCAAAGTGTGCAACATATGAATCACCTCAATATGCAGGAGACTCAAGGTCCTTTTGCTTTGTTTTTATTCAAAGAGATTTTCAGATGAACACGTACCTTAAAAAATGTTTTATGCTTTCTATCCACTCATATATTTGTAGCAACACAACCGTTGCCATGTACATCTTAAAAAACAATTTGTTGCATAATACTGAAAAGCACGGCAGTTGGAATGATGGTCTGTATGTATTCTTCTTTTAAACATGCTGTTATTAAACAGTGTTTATGCTGAAAACAGACTACCTTATGAGACAGCAGGAAAGCCATCACCACCATGAGGAAATTAAATAAAATATTTTATTGTAAGAGATATTGCATACACTCACTATAATAAATAAGTAAATAAACACTTATATGTCTGTATGGAAAACAATATATTCACCACAGCAGTGGATACCGTTCAATTTGCCGTTACACAATTTTAAATTAGGATTTACTTTACTGAAGCCTGAGTAATCCTTCTGTCAAACTGACACGAGACAGGAGTTCAGCTGACCCCTCAGCCTGTCTGGATCCCTTTGTACTGTTGGCCTGTTTTTCCTCTGATGCACTGGTCGCATGGACCACATGCAATGTGTGCACGTCAGTTAGTGCCCAGGTGCCATGTGGAAGCAAAGAAATCAGTTAACCTGCTGGGGACATGGAGATGTGGGATATCCTGGATGAAGATCGCCCCAGGCTCTCCCCTTTCTCCAGAGCAGATCTTCAGCAGCCATCCCTCAGGAGCAAAGCTGGAGAGAAACAACTGGTTCTCCAATCAAGTCTAGCCCTCTCCGCTCTCACGGTTGCATGAGCCAGACATCTCTCCCAGCTGCCATCCTCTAGGCTCTTCCATTCTAGATAACAGCAGAAATGCAGACAGGTGACCTCAAGGCCCTCACCTCTCCTTCTAGGTTGAAGATGTTTGATAACACCAGATGACTCTTGCACCACGGCAGCTGGACCTCGTCTCCTCCCACCCTGCCAGTGATGTGCACCAAGCTCTACATCAGGATCCCATGAGAGGTTCTTACAGTACTAACCACGTTTACAGGATGTTTATTTTTTCGCTTGAATGAATTGGCAAGATATTTTTATTTTGTTTATACAATACTAATCAAGTGCTGAACTTGAACCAACAGACTGTTTGAGGCTTTTCTTGGCTGTGCTTTCAGCGCCCACACCAGATCAGGTCCCTCTTCCTTCCTCATCTTTTTACACCTTGGATTCCTCACTTCTGCTCTCCTTCCCCAACAGACTCACTAACTTGTCGTTCCTGATCCAAAACAGAGCTGCAGAGAGAACTACCAACTCCAGACATCAGCTGGTCCCCTAACTTCACTCCTTTTCCGTGTTGGTGCTTTTTCTTCTGAAACTAATGAGAATTATTACCTGAAGATACATTTCTCCACCTCTTTGCCCCAGAAATTATTCCTTTTTTAAAATTAAATCAGACATCCACCTCAGCATAATCCATATTTTCTGAGATACTGAAAGAGATTTCAGCAAAACCAAAAGGCATTTTAGGGAACAGAAAAAAAGGGAGACATGAAATATATTAGGATGCTTTCAATCTGAAAATTATTGGTATGTAAAGAACTTCAGAAAGCTGAAACACAAGAATACCTGCAAAACAGTATTTTGCTTTAAAACTGTTATTGTCTGTTTTATTTTTACATCCCACTATAGACGAGGTCTGAAAACCTTTTCTTATATGCACGTGAGAAATATTCCCAAAGATACTCATTAGAGATATATTAGATGGTCACACAATAATGCAAACGACTTGGGAATTATCATGATGACAAAGAGAACACACTAAGCGTTGGAAAAAGAAAAATATATCTGTAATCATCCTAGTTACATATCATTTAAGATATATTACCACCTAAGCAGAAACTAAGCAAGCACCGTTTTCTGTGATTCCACCAAACAGATGTCAGTGTCAGGTTAATCTTTCTACTAATAAGTTTAATGTTAAGTGTCTTTACAATCTTTGAATACATATTGCATGCAAGCCTTGTAGAAATCAAACATTTATACGCAGGAAGCATTCAACAATAATGTCTGTTTACAGCACAAAATAAATTCAGTTAAATCTTAAAGGCTGCTTAAAATTATGTCAAGTCGCACAAGAAGAATTGGTTTTTCTTCTGTCTTCCAGAAAGTGTTTATTTTTTGGTAAAAAAATTGAAAACAGATAGTTTTATGAGAAAACTGTGAATTTTGATTCAAAAAATACTTCATGTGAGAGACAATTGAGCAATTAAATCTCCATTTTCAAGGTAATGGGCTCCCTAATGTTCTCTTTTGCTGAGCCATGAAAAACGATAGATCCTAACCACAGTGAATCAAAAGAGATGCAGTCTAGATCCCTCACGGAGGGCAGGAGAAGAAGCAATCTTATCTGATGACCAGTGGCATTTTGTTTAAGGCATACAAACAACCGTAAAAACAAATTATTGCTTTCTTTTATTCTTCACACCCAACACCATGAAGAATACCAGAGATTCATCATATTGCATCTCTATGTTCAGGCAATGGAGGAATGAAACCTGTGAGCAATGCCTACCACATCTGGAAAGGCGGGGCAGGAAGGATTCTTCCCTAACCGAAAATCAGGAAGCCATCTGAAGTTTTAAAACTTAATATCACAGCTGTAAAAACGTTGAGCAAGATGCTTAGGAATTTACTACATGTGATGTGACTAGTACCTGATTTGGAAGTCATTCACATACACCTCTGTGACAATACTAATGATCCCAGTCCTCTAAAAAGCGTGCAGTTATATGGCTTCAGCCTCAAATTGAATAATTCCTTTAGCTAATGAGAACCCCATACTGTTACCTTGGGGAATTGTAAAAGTCAACACTAAACGATCCATTTTATCTGTAATTCTGAAAGTACCAGTCAGGATTAAACTGTAATCATGACTTGTTATTAGATCAGTATATTTCTGACTAATGCTTGGCTGCAGGAGGATTTATCACAAGTTCAGTTACATCTAATTCTTTCCCACTTGGATTGCTCCCTGCAGAGCTAATCTGATCTCAGTGGAAGTTTATGGGAAATACAGCTACTAAAGTGACAGATGTACAAGTCTCATCTGTCCTTTCTGACCTGTATTATCTCCTTTTTTACTTTGCCTCAGAAGAATCCTTTTTTTTTAGGTTTACTTCTGCACTGCTTTTGGTTTGTATTCGTTTTCCTTTAGCTCCTCTATTTTTTTTTTTTTTTTGTGTGTCTAGCATTATTTCATAGCTTGCTCATTGTAGCACAAAGTTGAGGCAGATCATAGTTGCACCATACACCAGAAGAATATTCCCTCCTTTTTTTCAGGTGTTCGCATAATTCCCTGAGGAGATATCCTTTATAATGACTCAAAGCAAAGAACCTGAGATGCACTGGGAGAAGGCCATTCTTCCAGGGGCAATGACACACACACACAAGCTCCCACAAAGGCCCAGAACAGGAACCACGAGCTGCTGGTTTCAAAATTTACAGACAGTGCAAGCAACTGTCAGAAAACATCTGTGAAAGACCAGGCAGGATATAGCCTTGAAAAATAAGTATCCTTATTGCACCTATATGGTCATCCTTGCATGTTGGATGACTACAGTTGAATAAATGAATTAGCAGGCAGCTGGGACAATTTTCTCTGATACTGCAATCTGTATGATCCTGAATTTTTATAGACTCTGCACATTCAAAGAGGCCTGAAAAAATATAGGCATTCAGTTATGAAAGCCTCAGTATTCAAAATACATTTGAAACATAGCTACACTTCTGCCTGCTGTAAATCAGTGCCTCTCTGTTGTTTGAAGTTAAGCTATATTTCATCCAGCTGAAGATGAAAATGAATCAGGTTACCGACTGTCCCAACACACTGGCTAGCAAGGGCAATACTATTAGTGATCTACATCTGAAAAGCTGAATTACTGGGACCCAGAGTCACTATCAGGCCCAATATAAAAGTATACTATTTCCTGATTCCCAGCAGTACAATGAGTTACAAGCAGCTACCTTAGCATATAAGAATTTTTCCTATTCTTAGTGAGATTAACTTGCTGCTGATGCTGTATGTGGAAATACTCACATACTCCCATAAATCCTTAAATATCAGCAATTAAGGTTTATCAGCTAGGTTTAATAGGTGTGGTAACTTCCCACCCCAGTACTAACAGATCAAATACATAAAGCCATGCAACAGAAAAAGAGCAAAACAAAAGGAGCAGGCTGCCAAAACTAAATAAGAGTACTAGCATTTAAAAGATTATAGAAGGTGTGGTTTTTTGGTTTTGCTTTTTTATAAAGATGGAAGTGGGGAGAGACTGGAAGAGCTGGTAGGTGGAGCATGTAAGTTGAGATGAGGTATCTTGCTAGTAACGCAATGATAAAAACTCCATCTCAGGGGAAAAACACCAAAAAAACCACAAATGGAATAAGCCGACTAAGGTAGGAAATAATGAAGAACACTTCTTAAAAAACTGTAATTAAGCAAGATGTGCAAAACCAGGGAGGTAAGCCAAGACTGAACATATCTAATACAAGTGTTAGAAGTCTAAAAGGTCTAGTATCAAGAAGAATTCTTTAACAAAGATACCAATGGAAAATGTACACCAGGAATTTAGTGGAAAGACTATGACAAAAAGTGGTATAATATCAGGAAAAACACTAAGTACAATTGAAAGCACAGATCATACTGACAGAGGAGAAAGACAAACAAAAGTTAAAGGATAGTTATTGTCCAGTAACGGAAATAAGTGAATGTATTAAAATATAGTACATGTGAGGATTGCAAATCAGGGCTCGAATCAGACATTTTGTGGTACTAAAATATCTAATCAGAATGGGACAGTAACAAGCAAATGCAAAGGAACATTAGAGAGGGTATGAAGGCAGTAAATAAATCGCTTCAGGTATTAATACATAACATATGATTTCTACAGATCAAAGAATTTTTCTTCAACACTTGTTATATGACTTTTTTTTAAATGTCTCTACTCGCCATAGAACCCATAGGAAAGAGAGCAACCCGCATTGAATAGTGTACAGCAGGTACAGTGTACACAAAAGCTTCTTGTAGGATGTAACTTACAAAAGTCATGCCACAATAATGGCTATGAAATATTTCAATACACTTTCTTTTTTTGTAGGAGAAAAAAAAGCTACCTTCAAAACTAAGGTAGCTTTAAAAAGGAGAGTTATGCAGAAATTAGATCATTTCAATAAAAATAAAATAATCAGCTAGAAGAGCAAAATACAGCAGCCTGGAGTTGGTTATGGGGTTTCACCAGCTTACAGTGATGTACCTCTTGTTTCAGAAATGAGTAAAACAAGACCAAAAATGAGATAAAACACTTAAACTGAAAAATTAAAGAGCACTTCAATCATTAAAGTAATGCTAAAGTGAAACAAAAATAGATGAAAAGATTAACTGATTAATTAAAAATGGAATCAGATATGTCCGACTGAAAAAGATGTTGAGCAGCAAAGAACAAAATGGCCCAAAGCATAAACAGCTGCATCCCCTTTGCTTTATCCCCCCTTCTCTCACTGCACTTCAGAAAAAAAGAAGTCTCCCAGGTGATTCAAAGATCAATGCATAAAAGGAGTACTCAAAAATAACGTAAAAGCAGAGAAGCTAAATTAATTTATTGCACTAGTGTTCACTAAAGACATCAGTGAGATTCCTCTGTCACAGACTTCAAAGATACTTTAGTAAAAGAGCTATCTTAAAAAGGAACTATCAGTAAAGTGGTTTAAGATCAGATAAACAAAATGAACAATAAAAAAAATCCCCTGACTTACTAAATGGTCTTCATCTTAGGAACCCGAATATGAAATTTCCAAGCAACAACCTGTGGTATGTAAGTCATCGCTTAAATGATCTTCAATTTCAGAGTAACAGAAGGTAATAAATAAAAATGTATTTATTAGACATGCGGATAAACAAGATAGGGAAAGAATGAACACAGCTTTTGTAGAAAAAAGTTATTTCCTACAAATTTCGAAGTTTGAAGGAGTCAACAGTCATATTAATGAGTAGATTGCAATAGAATACTTTGAATGCCAAACATTTCTTGAGAGGTTTTATTACGAAATGCTGTTTAGGCAGGCAATGGATAATGAATAAATGAATAGCTTTCACCAAACAAGGATATCACCAAGAAACCAAGGTTTTGGGTGGCATCTCCTGAAAAAACTTTGAAGGGAGTGAATGTTGTAGCGGTAAAGTTTACTAATCATAGAAAAGTACTGCAGATAATAAAATCTAAAAGTTGAGTGTGAAATCACAGAAAGGCCTCATGATGCTTGAACAGCTAATAATAAACTGGCAGATGAAACTGCTCATCATAAATTTGGATTAGTAAATATGGGAAAAAATATGAGAGGCTAACTCCATATGTAGAATGACTGGTTCTAAATTAATTATTTCTTATGGAAAAGAATTCTTGAAGATATTCTGCATGAATCTTTAGATATGTAATCTGAATGCTCAGAAGAAATTGCAAAGATGTTACAATTTTTTAGGAAAGCAACAGAGAACATACTGTTAATGGTACCTTATAGGTAGATATCTGTATTTCCTTTACATTGAATTTAGTCTTATTTATGCTTTTTTAGTTGTACTACATTCTTTGAAACATATATCATAAAATGACAACACAAATGATGAAAAGTCTGGAATGTCTTTTCTGAGGAACAAATGATTTATCAAGCTGCTGAGGAGATTTATGTAATCATGAATGATCGGGAAAAGCTGTATGAGCTATGCTTATTTGCCTTTTCTCACAGCAGATAATTCAGTATTACCTGATTATCAGGAAGCAGACTTAAAAGAAACTAAACAACGTTTTGTTCTGTACAACACATCAATGCATTGAGGCACTGCCATTAGCTATCATGAAAACCAGAAAAATATAGATATGCTCAAAAAAAAAATCAATGAGACAAATTCATTGAAGTTAGCTGCAATTAAACATCGTAGTCCAGATGACATTTCTGGCTCTGGAATTTCTTGAACTGCTGGTTGCTGGAAGTTGAGAAGCTGTACAAGGCACAATCACTACAAATTTTTTCTGGTATAGATACACTTCTCCCACGCATCTGCTGGTGGTCACGATCAGAGATGGCTGAGGAGCTAGCCCATCCTTTGCTCTGACCCATTAAGATACTTCTCATTTGCCTCAACATCTTTATAGCAACTCGCAAATCTGAAAAGGTACAAAGCCCTGAGGATCAAGTATGACGCTACAGAATGTGATTAGAAAGCTCTCGTGCAGGAAAGAAAAAAATACAAAAACGCTCTCACAATCCAAAGACATCAGTCAGGTTTTGCTTCCCAGCAAAATCAATTGGCACATGTGTGCCAAACACGTACAGCTGTCTATGTGTTACTGTCAGTCCATCTGCTGCACGAGCCATATGTCAGCTGCTTTATTTAGGGCGCTAGGGAGAGAGGGGGAAAGATCCTGAAAGACGAATTAATTCTGATTGCTGTGAATGTTAAAAACTATTAGAAAACCAAACTTGACAAGTAATATGTTTATTAAATTGATGCGCATGCTAAGAAGCGGAAATTTGCACAAGAACAATTATGCAGTGGTACCGAAACAGTGGCTGTAAAATTTCACATCTGTCAATACAAAGAGAACTTCTGAGTTGCTGCCAATTGCTTCACCCACACAGCTAACCTTTCTAGGGTGTCTTTTGCTTTTATCTTAGGCTTCTTCCATGTTTCTCTTATTCTTTTCGCCAGGGTTTATCTTGTCTGAAATGCTTCTTTCAGAAAATTCTTCCAAAAAGCTATTTCTAGTCCACTGTTCCTGAAGAGAAAGACTCCCAGTTTTTCCAGGTTAGCCCTAAGTATGATACTATTCAAGCACGTGACTTTGTGTCCTTTTTTCCCTGATTGAATTCCCATTTAGACTGCAATTTTTTGAAAAAGGCTGCACCTTCCTTACTGTTTGCAAGCTGTGTAGCATATCTTTGAGATTATCAGAAGAACAAATTAATATTCTTTACGAACCCTTTCTACTTTTTTTACTTCTGAGTCAAAAGCCTTCTACAAATCTGAGAATTTAACAATCATCCAAAGGTGATATGATTTTTACAGTACATATCTGTATTTGCAGATGAATTCAAAGACATCTTTAATCTATCTTTTGGGTTTTATAGCTACCTGTCTTGGAACTAGCAGGCTTGAAGCATAGTTTCCTTAACAGATTTTAGGAGCTGTTCCAGTAGACATAAATCCTTAAAATTTCAGAACAACCTAGCAATTTTTCTATTTCTTTCCATATCCCTCATCCAGCAATCAAGAAGCGAACTGACATGGTAACTCCACAGCACAACCACCCCCCACCTTCATCACGTGGGAAATCATGAAGCAGTTAATTCTGTCTGAGTTCTATCATCTGTTTTAGAAGGACTGAACAGAAGAAACCTCATACACCCTATAATCTTGGGGATTTTGGATTACACACATTCTAAGAGTCAATTGCTAGCACTACAGTTAAAGGGCCTGATCCTTAGCTCAGATAACGGTTTTCTTAAAAGCCCTGTTTGCTTCAGCTAGAAGAGTATTGCTTCCATACCGGTTGCAGACAGGATATTGTCATCACTCTAAAAAGATATTTTCTCATGTAAATAAATTAAATTCTACTAATTCTCTACTTCAAAAAACTGTCGTAAAATGATTAACGTAAGATGCATTAGAAAATCATTCAAGAGGTTGCTCTCTTGTTTGTACGAAAATGCTTGTTTTTAAGTCAGTTATGAATAGCATAAATGTTCAAAAGTCAGGATTATTTCAAAATTAGGACAAAATGCGAGACAGTCACCTGTACAGCGTTCATCGCTGAAGTTGTTTACTTACATAAACACAGATTCTCGCTCGCACTTTCTAGATGCTTGGTACCATCCAAATGGTGCACAGCAGTGGAGCAGAGACCCGTTTCGCCAGATAAGAAGGTGCTCCTTTTTAAGCTGAGATAAAATGCGGACAATCCCTCCACCAACCGCTCCTAGATCTAAAGACTCCACCTCGATGATGAGGTCAAATCAACAGCAGAGCAAATAAAGGTTCTGCGAGTTCTCAACAGATTGAGGCTTGAAATCATTTAGCATAAATTAGAGAAGACCCAAAGCCACTGAGTCCAGTAACCCAGCGTGTCTCCTGCTGGGAGCACCTTTCAACACAGATCAGGATCTGGATTACCTACTTCACAATGGTATATCTAGATCTAGAATAGTAAGTATTTACAAAGAAACTTAACGAGTGTTGTCTTCGAAGCAACTTCATGAGTGTTGTCTTTCTAATTACTTTACTGTAGCAAGACAAGCATCCAAATGGGAAACCAGGGGAGGACAAGCAGCGACTGAAATCTCTGCTGACAGCCTCAACAGAAAAGCTGTGATTAGCTCAGGTGCTCCAGGACAGATAAAGGTGTATTAGCAGAACAACATGAGGGAAACTAGCACTGCTGCCGATAACCTTACTGATTTCATGGAGAGACAATTTCAGTCTCCAAATCTTTCAACTTCAGCATTTTTAAGCCACGGTAAACAGTCTCACTTCCAAAATAATTGCAATTTTAGAATGGAAGAAATAAACAATGTGTATTTTCATCTTCCCTCCTTTCTCTTCACAGTATCATCAGCACATGGGCATTGACGCAATTAACAAGCAGAAGTATATCACAGCATAGAATTAAGATTAAAAAAATACACAAATGCAGAAATATTAGATAAAAGTGACATGTAGTAGTTTCATGAGTTCTGATGTTTTAAAAGAAATGGAAAAATCCCTGAAAAGACTATTCTCTCTTTAGCATACTAGATTTGCATATGTATCGATCCATTTCAGAGTAGAACCATCAAACCCCAGGAGGCTAATTTATCCAATAGAATGTTATAATCAACCATATCAAATGCTCAGACCCTTAGAGACTGCAGAAGTTAAAAAAAGGTATTCATCCAAATTTTTCTTTCCATACATCCTTATTGAAAAAAAAAAAAAAAAAGGATTTAATACAATGAAACAGAGCAACATAGAAAATACTGGTCAACACAAGTGTGATGTGCTTCTCTTCCACAGTTGGATTATTCCAGAAGCAAACTATTCTGAGTCCTTTGTTTAAGCCATTACTTTTCATTAGATGAGGCACTGGTGTTATCCAAAAGTTAACAGCAGGAGTATGTGTGTGTGACCAAACAAATACAGCTTGAATCCTACAGTGATTAATATCAGCAACAGTTTGTGACTGTTTCTCAAAGCAAATTCTCTCAAAGCCAGTTCTTCCAACAGATTTAAATTGCACCATTTCCTTAAAGATCTTCAGTTCACCTTCTACTGAAAACAATCTCACATCAGCCTGCACTCAAATGCAATTTCAGAAAAAATTTTAGAGAAAAATGAGGGGGTAGTTCTCATTGAGGGGAAAAGAAGGAAACATTACAAACTAGAAGGCTGATTTGTGAGCTGTTTGAAGTGACTTAGAGGGTTACAGTGTTTCAGGAGTTATCAGCAGAGATATATTAGTGAACAGAGAACAGCTGACCTATTGAAAGATGCATGGCAATTACTTTTATCACACAGCTCTTGCTTTATTATAGAACTCAACTCTCATAAGGATTCAGTATTCTCCCTTGTAAATATTTCAGCTCATAGACAGTAGATGGCCCGTATCTGCAAGCAGAGCAATCATCCCAGAAAACTGTTATGATAAAGCTATAGAACTTACAAAAACTATAAGCAGTTACAGACAAGAAATTATGAGAACTTTAAAATGGCTAAAGGAGGAGAACAGGAGGATCATAAATTGCTGGAGAGAGAAAGCAAGTGCATGTCCATGAGATCCGAGAAGATTTTAGCTAAAAAAATCCTCAACATATACCAAAAAAAGAAAAAAGGATGTTAAGCTCTTAATTTTGCATGAAAATCTATTATATCTTGCAGTCATATTAAGTCATGTTTGCCACAAAACTGACTCTAGAAAAATAACCATTGGAATATGCTACAGTGCAGACTATGGAGTTATTAATTTGTTCTCAAATAACGTCCTGTGATATAACACTAAGTTTTAGCCATACAGAGTGACTAGTAAGATCATATATATTTTGTATTGTATACAGCTGTATGCATAAGCAGTGTACTGGGCCGTTCATAGCTATCTCGTAAATTAAAGCTACTAGGATTTAAAGGTCATTTGTAGAGCTTTTATGAAAGCGGCATCCCTTTTCTGTTGCAGAAAAAAAAGATCAGTTTTGGATTTTTGTCATCTAGTGTTTCTCATTAGCTTGTTACCACACTGTGATAGAAGTGCAAGAGTTATTAAGAAAAAAAGAGAAATTTCCACCCTCTCACTTATTGTGCATTATACGCATTCTGTGGTGCCCAAAGGTGCCAGTCAAGATTGAGAGCTAATTATGCTTGGAGCTGTAAAAACATGAAATAGGACAGCATTACTGACAATAACCTCAATAGGAGATTACGTCTGGGTCTGCTTTGGAGCAGTTGGTAGAACTGAATCTTGTGGAGATTAAATGAGATGAATGTCAGAGACTGGTGCAGTAAGACAGCAAATCACTTCCAGGTATAAGGCACATATAGCAAAGGAATAAAGGATGAAAAAGGTTCAAGGTGAAAAGCAATCAAGCTGTTCTGGGCCTTCACACTGAGGGATAAGGAATATGAACCTGGCAAAAAGTCTACTATCAAGTAGGAGTTACCCAAAAGACGACAGTGAAGGAATTTGGAGGCAGAAGTATAGACACAGATAAAGAAAATGATTTTAGGAGCTGTGACACGTATTTCAAGAGGATTACAAGGAAATAATAGACAAGGCAAAATATATCCTACCCTACTTAGACAACAGCTTTGCTTCTAACAAGGAAGCTCACTCTCAACCTGGTTTTTACGCATGTCAGACAAGGTCTATACCTTCTACTCTAACTCAGTACCTAGTAATCAGCCACAGAATTTAGAGAGTAGTTGGTTAAAAACCTTAGTCTGGTACTTTAGAATAGAGAATGTCATCAGCAGCATCATCCTTAGGCATGGTGCTTGGCTGGTATCTTTAATTAACAAAGTTAAGTACCTTACAACATCAGTCCAGGACAAAATTAGTAAAGAGAATTTGACAGAAGGGAAGTCTGTTACCTAAGATTATTGAATAATGGAGGGGCAATTACAGCAATCAAAATCCACTGAAACTTTACTGTCATGAGCATATAGTTACTACATTTATGAACATGGATGTGATGACTCAAACCATAGGGACAAACACCTCTACCAAAACTATTTAATTAACATTTATTGATTATTCTTATAAGCTTTCCAATACTTCTGATGAACTTCATACCACTATTAGTTTTCACTGAAGTGGTTTAGATAAACACAATAATCAGAAAAGATTGTGGATTTTTGAGAAGATTATCTTCTTTTGTATTTTAATGTTACTCAGTTCCAGGTGAATCATAGCCAGCTATATCTTTCATATGTCTGGATATGGAGCCAAAAACACAGCAAGGAAAGAAGGAGTTTACATGAGATTTGACACTTCTAAGGAATGATCAGTGTTGGACTATGTTGACCTTAAACTTCATTATGAAACCTTATTCAATGCGTATCTGACTTCCTGTAATACTATAAATCCCCAAGTTTTACCCTAAGGCACTTGCTCTCTCAAGGTTGTAAAACACTATTTAATTTTTAGACAGGACGTCAAGCTTTGGAACAGATTCCTCCCTCACCCATCCTTTTCTGAATCACGTTTGCATTGTACATCTTCACAGGAAGAGTGCAGAATGATCCCAGTTTCCTGCTTCCATCTTCCAACCCTACACAGTGTCTAAAGCAGATGGCAGCAAACCACAGATCATTCCTCCTGCTTTGCGCGAGCTGGCCTTGCATGGTTGTCAGTGTCATGGTTTAGCCTCGCTGGAGGCCAGATGCCCACCAAAGCAACTCTCTCACTACCCTCCTCAGCTGGACAGGGGAGAGAAAATACAATGAAAAGCTCATGGTCAAGATAAGGACAGGGAAAGATCACTCTGCAATTACCATCATGTGCAAAACAGACTCGACTTGGGGAAATTAATTTAATTTATTGCCAATCAAATCAGAGTAGGAAAACAAGAAATAAAACCTAATTCTAAAACACCTTCTTCCCAGGCACAACTTCACTCCCAATTTTCCCCTCCTCCTCCCCTCCGGTGGCACAGGGGAACAGGGAATGCGGGTTGTGGTCAGTTCATCACACATTGTCTCTGCTGCTCCTTCCTGCTCAGGGGGAGAACTCCTCACCCTCTACCCCTGCTCCAGCATGAGGTCCTTCCCACAGGACACAGTTCTCAATGAATTTCAACGCAGGTCCTTCCCACGGGTTGCAGCTTTTCACAAACTGCTCCAGCCTGGGTCCCTTCCATGGGGTGCAGTCCCTCAGGAACAGGCTGCTCCAGCATGGGTCCCCCACAGGGTCACAAGCCCTGCCAGCAAACCTGCTCTAGCGTGGGCTCCTCTCTCCAAAGGTCCTGGCAGGAACCTGCTCCAGTGCAGGCTCCCCACAGGGTCACAGCCTCCTCCAGGCATCCCCTGCTCCGACATGGGGTCCTCCCTGGGCTGCAGGTGGGTCTCTGCTCCCCTGTGGGCCTCCATGGGCTGCAGGGACACAGCCTGCCTCACCATGGTCTGCTCCAGGGGCTGCAGGGGAACCTCTGCTCTGGCACCTGGAGCACCTCCTGCCCCTCCTTCTGCACTGATCGTGGTGTCTGCAGGGTTGGTGCTCTCACATAGTCTCACTCCTCTCTCTTGCTGCAGGTTTTTTTTTTTTATTCCTTTTAAATATGTTATCCCAGAGGCACTACAACCATCACTGATGGGCTCAGCCTTGGCCAGTGGTGGGTCTGTCTTGGAGCTCCATCGGACATAGGGGAAGCTTCTGGCAGCTTCTCACAGAACTCACCCCTATAGCTCCCCCACTACCAAAACCTTGCCGGGCAAACTCTGTACACAGAGTAAAGCTGGCTTTGGTCCAAAGACAAAGTCTGCACAGGGGACTGCTGCATTACCTGGCATGGAATGGTTGAGGGTGACCTCATGTTTAACTCCAAATGTATAGACATGCCCTGTGTTCCAGATGGTAAACTAATTTGTTTTACTTGGTTTTCTGTTGCATGTGGCAGTGTTTGTTGATGTTTGCAGAAGTGTAATACAAGTGCAGTACAGAGGTTGCAGAGCTTGTATCAAAGCCATGTGTTACAAACGGGCAAGAAGCATTTGATGTTGTACGTGAGCCTGCCGGCAAAGCCCATCTGACTGTCAGCCACTGAAATTCTCCAAAAGGACACAACTGGCCTTTGCAACAGCTTCAAGAGGTCAACAAGCCCAGCAATAAAGGTGTTTGAGAGAGAGAGCAGTGCAGCTGACTTGCTGGTAGGGGTAGATTCCTTTTGCCTTTTACTTTAACTACAGGGAGGGAAAAAAATTTAACTGGGAGGAAAAGCACAAGACTAACAACAGTACAGTTTTTTCTGTAGAAACTGAGGACAGAAAGGATCTTGAGGTCTTGTTGATCAAAAAAAGGCATATGGTCCTGTCATGTAATGTATCCAGGAAAAAAGCAGTCCTAAAATGTATCTGAAGAGAGACAGCGAGCAACAACAATCACTACTCTAATAGTTAATGATAGGTAGTACTCGGATTGTGGAAGATTAACACTTGTGTGTTAGCTGTAAAACAATTCCTAGGTGAACTAGCTGAAATTATAAATTTCATTTTTATTTGCTTGTGGCCAGTAACTTGAAACAAGCACATATTTGTATGAAGCCTGAAGTCAAATGTTCAGAGCATGACAGATTTTTAAAACAGGGCAAAAACGAAGACCTCAAATTTTAAATTCCGTAATGTTTCTTTAAATAGTGTAGCCTTAAAATACACTGTTCAAAGCTACAAATGCATGAAATTAATTGAAGCCATTGGTGTTCAGCTAACAGAGAATTTGGCTTAGTCATGCTTACTAGGAACATTAATCTCTAAGACATAGGCAAAGACAACAATTAATTTAATCAAAACCATAATGTTAAATTAAGCATCGGGTTGCTTATTTTTAATTTAAAGAGAATAAATTTTGAAAAATGCCTCGGCTGACTTTGCATTTGCTTTTTAAGCATAAAGCCCTACAAGCAACAGTCTAGCAGTCTCAGCACCTCAGCTCCAGATGGGAAAAAAATAAGTTCTCTTCTGCTCTAAGTAGCTTATGTATAATTATGACATAAAGGAAAGGATAAGTTCTCCAAGTGTGGATCTTTCTTAAATTGGATGTTAATAAGAAACTGCTAGCGTAAAACAGCAGTGATGTATTGCGTAGCATAGAATTACTCAGAAAAGGTGAGTCTGTGGAATGAGGTACACAGCACAGACACAACCCATTAGGAAGAGTTGTGGCAGTGATTCCACTAGTTTCAGCTGAGCTCAGTCTACTTAATTCCAGGCATACCTTTGAGAAAAATGGAATGAATAGAAGCCTGGACTTCTCTGTTAGTCTTCAACAAGGGGAAAGAGGTAGAAGACCCAAGAGACTGGTCACAATGAAGGAAGTTCAAAGCAAAAAGTTTTATGAGGAAGACGAAACTACCAGATTTACCTGAGCATTCCTCTCTCTGCTTGTTAACCTGGGCAAAGTGAAGCAATAGATAGAGACCACACATTTCTGAATCAAATATACTTGTGCTTGTATTTCTTAGAACTATCTCTGTGTCTGAGATACAGATAACATAATGAAACTGGATCACAGACTTACCAATTAACAATTAGAGTTACAAATCAAATAAATACCATTTTGAGTTACCTGGTTTCACTCACTGAAAATCTGTGCTTATTGCTTTTTATTCACAGAAGAGAAGCGCTTGTTTTCACAGTGATACCCAGAGTCCGTCATTAAAGGGAAGAACAATCCTAGCCCACAAGCCCTTATGCAGATACTGGAGCTCAAAACTAGAGCATCGATAGTTACCAAGCGCTACTATGTCCTAATATAAACTCTAAATCCATGGAAGATGTAATTTACCTAGCATATCACTGCAGCTCTGTGGGGACTAGTCAAATGTCAGCAAAGTGCTCTCTGCTGTACCTGTATTAATTAAAGATGGCCAACAGTTTAAAAAGAGAAAGTAGCACTTAAACATGCATATAATCATTAATGATATAAAGCTATTAATTATCTAAAGGTTCAAATTAGGTAGTCTACATGCTTCAGCACTAGAACCACAGGAAAAAAAGAACCCTATCATTTCACTCACTGAGATGCTATGTGAGCTTTACTAAAATAGTCTGGCAATTTGCAAAGTGCTTCTTCCAGTGAATGCAACTATTTTCACAGCTATTGCCATCAAAGTCTGCTTGTACAGGTAATTTTCTTAAATGAATTAGTATTTTATTTGTACATAATGTAAAAAAGAACCCAGAAGCAGCTAGCAGCAGCGTGGAGCAACAAAGCAAAATAAAAAAAATATCTGAAGCCTGCCACAACAGGAACAGAATATAGACTACATCATGAAATATTTACCTAAAGGAGCCACAAAAGTATCATCAGCTGACATTTAGTCAGGCTTAATACTGTACAATATTACTATTCAAAAAAAAGGAGAAGATTGGTGGACAAATCTGGCTTATGTGAATACTCCTACTTAAATCAGTCAGTGCTCTTTTCAGTAAAATGAGCAGCTTTTGTCATAAGTATATTAACACTCTGAAAGGACGGGTATGTGAGATTTTGCTATGCTGAATTGTTCTAATGAAATACAAAAGTCTCCCCATGGCGTTCCCACAGATCATCTACCCTCCACATACTACCACTTACTCCACTTTCCCCTCTATTCCCTACATTTTTGAGTTACTTTATGTTACACTATTCAGTGCTTGATTCATTCTTTGCCTACTCCATATTGTCTGCTCACTGCTAACATTTTTAAGTCTGTGGGCTACTAAATGGTCAAAAAGAAGTCAGGGAGCCTTAAATATATGGAATTAATACTCCCATGACCTCTCAAATGAGAAAGAAAGAGTATATACCATTACAATGTTATTTGGGCACAGTCAGTCACCCATGACATCAAAATTCCAGTGCCAGGAACAGACCACACACTTCAGAAGCAGCATAGCAAAATTAAGAATACTAAGAAGTTGTTCAGAAATAGAAATTCAGACAGTTGGAAGGCAGAGGTCAACTTCTGACACTACCCAGACCCAAATAAATCCAAAAGACCTCTACTTTTTTACAAACCTGAGCAAGATACACAGTAAGAAAATAGTCTTTAAAAGAAACCTCAGAGTGGATAACACTTGTCCATCTCCAGCTGATGTCAACAAGAACACCCTGTTAAGCAGACCTGCTGCGCGCTCTGAGATGCCTCTGTGCCAGCAGGAATCCTGGGCTGGCCCCAAAAACTCATAGGCACAAGCATAGCACTGAAGTACTGCTCACGTCTGCACACTGCTTCGGAAGCTACAGGTTGGAGAGATGGGAATTTCTTGGTTTATACAAAATGCTTTCATTGTTAAGGAGACTATTATATCTCTGCAAGCAGCATCAATTTCAGTTAAAGGCATATAATATATGCCTGCTGCCTGCTCCCCTGTCCCTGCCAAGTTCCCCTCCTAAAGCCTAGTCCCCAACCCAGCAGGTGTTCAAAACCATATTAACAAGCGTGAGGAGGAATAAAGAAAACCAGCACGGCTGGTTTCATAGTATTAGCTTCACCATTATCAGTGATTATGGAGTCATCCATTTTACAAGCATGACTATCTGCAAATTACCTGCAATTCGTGAGTTGCACAAATGCTCTTGCTTTTATTTATACCCATACGATCAGAGTTTATGTTTTACTGGACTCATCAGTTTGACTTCCTTCTAACTGCTTCAGTCACCAGGTACCAGTTGCCTCTTTTCTAGGAGGCCTACCAACATCCTAGATCCTTGGGGCATGAATAAAAGTCACTGCAAACATAAGTTACAGAAGTCATTGGCAATAAAACATCCAGACTCCAATTGTTAGCCACTCTCTTCTGTCCTTTCAAGGGAAACTTGCACTGCTTTTGCAAGGAGAAAGGTTAGTGGCAGCCTGTGGATATCAATCACCCTCTGCTTAGTTCAGAATTTCATCAAAGTTCCCCCGATTTTTCCGTAATCCTGGAAGGCAATGCTTGTAAATTTTCCACAGAGCCCGAATCCTAGTCAGTCCATGAAAGTAGCTGGTAGGCCCATTTCCGCAAGCCATTAGACCCTTCCACCCTCTAATAATCTGTTCTGTCCTCGGGCTGCTAAAAGTTTCCACAGTATATATCACTGGCATAGCAAGCCTTGCCTGAAACATCACAACTTTTCACCATTCTGAATCTTTTGATACGTCTCAGTCTTCTGTGGAACATGCAACCCGAAAACAGAGACAGACCTGCTGCTTCAAAATAGAGTGGAACAAGTGTGAGTAAGCCCCTCGTGGTCAACCGTCATTATGAACTAATCCCAGTTCCACAACAGCCCATGTAAGCACAAGTTCATTCAGCTTTTTTCCCAGTCCACAAATGGTATAAGATTTTTGATAATGCCAGCCCACTTATGCTCCCTGTATGCCCACAGAATATGTAACAGGGAAAACCACACTATGGTAGGTAACATTGGCAAGAAGTGTCATGCTTAATGAAACTTTTTTTTTTCTTCTGGCTTTTCAGGTGAGTTTTTTTTCAGCCTCTTGACTTAATGGACTTCAGCATACTTGTTTTGTACTGCTTTATCTTTGTACAGTAACACACTCTGAAAATCTAATGGCCTGTTGTCATGGCTTTCCTGCCGTTTCCTGTGACAAGATTCCTCTTTATTATAAACTTACAGGTGACGATTTTTGCTAGAATCAATGACAAAGAAGAAAGTAGATACACTGTAAGGATAAATTCCTTTACTCAGCACAAACCAGAATTGAATCATGGAGAATTTACTTACTAGAAATTGCAGCTGTTCTCCCCTTTCAGCCATGTTACTGTATATGAAAACTAAATGAAAGTGAAAGATGGGGAGAAGTTCTCATGCTTTTTTACAGGTGCTATTAAACCAGCGGGGTCCTTCCAAAAGCAAGAACAGTGTTTCCAGTTGCTTAAAAAAAGAAAAATCAGCATTTTTTTTTGAGGGGGGGGTAGTGCATCACAGAACTGATGTTTATATTCACAGGAAATTAAAATTTGTAAACTTGGTCATTCACAGAATCCAACACTTGTACAAGTGTGCAATCAGAATATAAACCTACAACACATCCAAAAAACAAGTATAAAATATTCATAAAAGACCTTTTTCAAACAGATCACAAATTATTCAGATATTGTGGACAGAAGCTTCATATAATGAAATTACCTCTGTTTCTGGCCAATTCATAAGCAGAGGAAAGAAAGCAACATTCATTAATGTTGTTATTGATTTTATGTTCGGCATCATGTACTGTTTTAAAAATAAAATAGGTGGTGCTTCATTGTAAGGAATTAAAACAGCTATACTCATTAGAAACTTGCACAGAATTGCAAGACAGTGAGTTCTTCCGGACTCACTGACTTCATTTGCACTGTTATAAATTAAATAGACTTCAAACCAGTATAAAACAGACCTTCCATTTCCCCTTTGTATTCCTGTAGAACAGTAGTTGGTGTGCCAGATACATTTGTCACTGGTACAGTAAGAACATAAGGACCAGCAAAAGCCATAAAAATCAAGTTAATAACTTTTTTCCTATGACAGGTCCATCAGATTCGGAATCTATTTAATTCACATTTTAGTGATGATTAAACTTTTTTATTCTATTGAATTTCTCATGTAATCTGTCAAGAATTTTGTGGACATTAATAACCTATCATCGCAAAGGTGCAGTAATTAAAGGCCTTGTTTTGACAGAATTGTTACAGTCCTGGCACCCTGCAACAAAACTGAGAAAAGCAATTTACTTGCAAACTAGAAGTTAAATACCTTCACACTGAGACTGGAAAATGTATCACTACTTTATCGGGAGGTGTAATTTTACGTATTTCTATAATAGCAGTACACAATACCATTAATTTCTTTTCAGACAGTAGGAAAAGAAAAAAAAACCCACCAAAACAAGAATAGTCCTTTCCTGTCTGGGCTAAAATGTTGCCATTCAGAGTAAATAGTTGCTATTACGCATTTAGTAATTTATTCATCAGCATCACACAGCAAGGGCAGATTGCATTAGTACAAACAAACCAAGCAAGACTACGAGCATTACTATTTTGCCAAAGAAAAACATAAGAAAAAAAGTTTTAAATTTTATTTACTTAACCTAGTTTTAGGGGAGAATATGGGTATATTACCGTACAGCAAGTTTTTGAGAATTCTAGTAAGAAGCGAGTATATGAACTCCCTGCAGAGGGTCTTGCAAGTTATTAAAATAACATAGAATAAATGCTTTTTTCCATATGAGGAATTCTTATAACTGCTAGACAGCAAACTCAGAAACAAATTCTGATTTCTGAGGTTATATTGTTCTATGTGTCTGGTAGTAATTTTCTGCATTTTATTTACACTTTAGAGATTTACCTTAGCTCAGCTATGAGAAGTGAACTGAAGAGTATAATAGGATCTTATGTATTTCAAGCTACCACCCAAAACTGTAGACTGGATAGCAAAGGATTATCTGAAACTTGCGCACTGAGTTTGTTTTATTTGCAGCCCACATACAATCTAGCAGATACAATAAAACATAATGAGGAATAAGGCTGAAGAATCACATCAAGATGCAATCTCATGAAAGACTGAGAGGCTACGAATGAAGATGCAGTGTTTATTAAGGACTTGGGATAATAAAAAGAATTATTCACAAACAAAAACAATCCATCAAAAGCCAGTTGAAGTTGATACTGCATTTCAGTGGAGACCAGCTCTCCTGTGTAATGCTGATGCATACATCAATATACTCAGTTTTGATTACAGTGGGAACTGAAAGCCATAAGCTATGCTAGGAGTGGGGTCAGCACCTTGTAAGGTTGCACCTGTCATTTCTTGGCACAGCCTCGTTACAGAACAGACTTTAGTTAGTAGGTTCACTCAGAGAGATTATATTCTGCCTTCTTTGAATATGATTAAAGTTGCGAAATGAAATCCAGTGATGCAGTAAGCTGCCCAATACAAGCATTGTTCAAGGATTTAGACTGGATAGGTGACCCAGGGGCTCCACGATTAGTTTTGACACATCCTCTGTGCATCACGGGATCAATGTTTTTACTAGGAGAGCAACTGTATTCCTCATACAGTGCTCTTGAGCATAACACTAGATTTTCATTACACATTCCCCTCTTGCCCATTTCCTTGGGGCATAGCTGGCAAGGGAGACCCATTAAATCAATGCTCTTAAAATAGCAAAAACATGGCAATCTACAAAGAACGTCAGTAAAAAAGAACAAGAAACTCCCAGTTAAATGTACGCATTTGCAAACAGCCTAATGTCTGCTTCTAAGAGACAGCCATATTTTAGTAATTAATATATGTTAAGGAAGTTATATATATCACCAAGCCTGATTCATACTGAAACACTTTTTAAGTAACTGAAAACAGAAAAAAGCATTTTAAGTGTGGTCTGGTGCACTAGGCTATCTAAAAACTACAGTCTCAAGAGCCCAAGAAGCAGCTGACATCATTCCATCATCATAGACAATACACTGACTCCAGGGAAGTCAGATATTCTCTGTGCATGGCAGTTAACCTAAGAGGATGAGGTTAAAACCTATTATCTTCTCCTCAGTAATGCACTTCTGTCCCTAGTGCCACTTGAGGTTCCAGGGAACGATGGGGGAGAGCCATCACAGTTAAATGATCCTGCAAAGTCCTTCATGTCTAGGGTTCTGGCTGCTTAAAAGGGAAATCTGCAGATGGGGGATTTCTTGAGAAGGTCATAAGGGTGACATGAACATTTTGGTGAACCATCTAGGCACCGTTTCCCAGCAACTCTGTTCAGTTCCTCCACATCAGCAACACTGTGTCTGTGAGGAAGATATGAAATTAATAAGCCCCAAGAGCTTAATAAATGAGTTCTAGATGGATATGCTGGCATCTTGCAGGCCCTAATCTTCCAGCCTGCTTTCATTTTGCTCAAACTTTATTCACTCAAATTCCCAGGGGCAAACTCCGAGCAGAAACTCATCTGTCTGTCACATTGCGCTTGACAGTCCTTGACTTTACCCCTTTATTAGCTTTCCAACAGAAGCCCATGACTGTTTCTCTGAGCAAAGATTGGGATAGCCAGCAAAAGAACCAGAGCACCTTGCAAACTGTAATGCTCCTGTCAGTCTGGCGAACTTTTATTCTCCAAAGTGGAGAATTTGTGAAAGGATAAAACAGAAAGGAAGAAATTCTAAGTTGCAAGAATTCTGTGGCTAGTACAACGTTTGTTACAAATATAGCTTGGATTGAGAGAAATAGTCCTCTTAGGCCAGTACAGCACCTGATAGTACAAGGAAAATTTGCAACTGCTCCTAGATAAAATACTGTTTTACACTTCTGGAAAAAAGGACACGATTTTCAAAGCTTTTGCTACACTTCCTCAAAAAAGTACTAACTTTTCTTGAATTGATTTTTTCCCCTTTGTTTCCGCTTATAACCCACCCATGAAGACAACTGATACTTCTTACTACACCTGCAGCCATCACAACATGGAGATGTGCTGGTGAACATGGAGTGAACACAGCAGAAATATTTAGTTCAGACCTTCTGTAAAACAATGTATTTCACTTTCTGATCACACCTTCTGTATTTGCTTTTTTAATTTTCTTGTAATAAAAGTAATTAATTGTATTTTCTAGTAGGAAGTTATGCTACATTGTTATGATACCTTGTAGATTTTTTTGCATTTTAATGCCAGCAAATAGAATTAATGAAAGCAATGCTGATCAAGAATTTGTCAGGTAGGGAAATGCTGAGCCAACTAATCTTGCTTTAGTCTAGTGAGGTCTGACACTACATTATGTATCTCTGTGGTTTCATTATCAGTAATAAACTGCTGGGACTGTGTAAATAGCATTTGTCAGAGTTTGGGGTCCTTGGTAAATCTGAAGGATTTGAGATATGCTATTTCATGTTAGTCATTTTTGCTATATTATGCTGTATTTATAAATCTTTGTGAAAGCTTGGGGAAAAAGTCCCATAGTAAGCAAGCTGTATTTTATTTACTTATTTTCAGTAGTATTGTGCTTAAGAAAAGCATAATTCTCCTGATATGGCACAAAAGTAGCATTATAAATAAAGACAGCCAAAGCAGCCCTTCTAGTCTGCACAATATTGGTAAGACCTTGCTTGGAGTCCTGAGTCAAGACTGGGACATCCCACTCTAAAAGATGTGGGAATCTATGTTAGAAAAGCCATGGAACAGCACCAAAAACAATCAAAATTCTAGAAGAGATGGAATATGCACAAGGAAAAAACACAGGAAAAAACCCCCAGCCTTGCCTAGACTATAGAGGACTGAGGAGTACAGCACCAATTATTAAAAGGCTGCCACAAAGAGGAAGAGAATAAACTGTTCTCTGTGTTCAGCTGGACATGGTCAAAAAGTGATGGGCACAAGTTGATGTAAACTCTTGGATTACATGCTAATATAAAGTCTTCCTAACCATAAACATAGGTAAAAGTTTAAATATTTCACTGAGGAGGGAGATGGATTCCACCATTAGAAGTCTCGAAAAACCAGACTAGAGAAACACAGGGCCACAGACAGCTTAGGTACAGCTGTGTAACTCTTTGCATCCTTGAATAGAAGAAAGGACTAACATAAAACTAAAGCAAGATTCGGACAACACCACAAAGGTGAAGAAACAGCGGTTTCTTTTTTTCAGTACAAAGCAGATCCATTCTGTCATGAACACGACTGAATACCTGGCACCAACTAAGTTACTTCTTTGGATTATCTGAAATATTTATTACTCAAAAGTGTTCACAGTAGTTCCCCCCGAACAGTGAAAGCGCACTTGTAAGCGGAAATAGCTAACGCTGAGTCTGGGCCCTGTACACGTCTGAAGTGGCAGTGACAAGTGACCTAACTTTCCCCTCCAGAAGGCTGCCAGAAACTAGGGTCATTTTCTTCTTCCACCACTCCCAAGCCAGGGTAGAAGCAGAAAGCAGCTCTAACCTCCTTGCTTTGTGGGTTTTACAGCAGCAGACTTCAAAATGACAATTGATTTTCTAGACAGAGGAGTCGTAAAACTTTTGAAGTCCAGATAGATTTAATCTACTGCATTTCTTAGAAAATCAGTTAGCATACTTAAAGCTGTTTGATTATTCAGACATAATCTATCTTTGGCAAATCCTTGGTTCATTTTCTCCCCTTTTTTCCTTATCTCTGTTTCTTTAATTACAACTTGTCTGGTGGATATCCTTCAACCATAGCAATTAGAGCAAGCCTATAACTGCTTTCATTATCTCTTCCTTCAAGATCTCTTTAAATTCTTGCATTCTGTTGAGGTTGGACTAATGACACTACAGTTGTCCAGATCAATATTTTACAGTGCCATACAAGGTTGGACATGATATGGATTAGAAATAGAACTAAAAATAAACATGAGGAAAGATAGTGGGTAGAGCTGAAAGGGGAATATCTGGCTACAACTGGAGACATTAAGTACTGAATTTACGAGACTGTAAATTTTCTTTCATGGTCCTGAAAGAAGTAGGAATGTCTTAAGAGAATTTGCAGACAATAAGCAGGTGAGAGGTATCGCCATTCTTCAAAAGAATTAATATATCATGCTGTAAAACTCTGAAATAGAAATTAAGTTCAGATGTACAATGTGAAAAATCAACTTCTGTGCAAAAAGCTCCCAGCTTCTTTCATCAGCTTAGAACTCAATCTGAAAAGACTAAGGAAGAGAATGACTGCTAAATAACCAAAAATTACCAAGAAATGAAAAGGTGTCTGTAAAGACTGAACATAAAGTACTGTCCTTTTAGAATGGCATGTCTTATTACTTGTACATACTGGTATTCCTATAGTAAAGAAAATAGACCAGACAGTAGCACTGGAAACCTTCGTACAAACTCGAGCACTCATGATATTTCACTTAGAGCACTGCTTTACAAATAGATAAACTGAATTGAAACTAGTATAAAGGCCTGCTTAGACTGAAATTGAAAGTCTATTTGGGGGTAGAATCTAAAAAAGACTGATCTGTTTAATCAATAGAAATGGAGGCTGAGGAGTAATATCTTTATTTGCTTAAATATATTTCTATCAGTTCAAATGCAAATAGGTACAGAACATTCATAATAAAATTCAACAAGAAATTAGACATTTCTTAATTTTTGGTGTAGTCAGATTATGACACAGCGTTCCAGCAGAGAGTGGTATGGGACTCCCTGAGAACACACTGCTTTTAAAAAGAAGAAAAACAAAAATCTAATTTAAAGGCATAGTAGTCAGTAGAGTGGGAGTAAACTCAAGAACAGATTTAGCACAACCATCTTCTATCCCCCAAGGGAAATTGGTAGCCTCAGTGGAATGACCACACCACTTACTTCGAGAAAAAAATATGGTACAGCAAGGAAGCCAGTAGGAAATCCGAAGGCAGGAGAAAAGCAAGTTAATCCAAATACTTTACACTTCTATAGCAGCTTTTCAGATCCACATTAAACAAGGATATGTTGGCAACTCCTTGTAACTTAAGCGAGTTTCCACAGTGTAAAAATATTGAAAGTTAGGCTACTTGGATACGAGTTTCACTGAAATAACTGTCAAGATGGTGCGATTTAGAGACACAAAACTTTTACCTACAGCACTACAATGAAATAAATGTCAATTTACACTTAAGTAGAGATTGACTGCTAAGACTAATTCAATTAATTTTCTCTTTTCTCTCCATAACAACTAAGTATACCAGAAAAGAAGGATAAGGGGATAATGACACCGCATAACTTCATAAGACTGAGTTTTAAAAACTGGCAAACATACAAGACAGTATTCTCCTGTTCACTGCCTCCAACACAGACAAATCCTACACTTATCAAAGGTGCTGAGGAGAGACAGGGATGAGGAAAACTGTGAAGAAAACATGGAAACACAACACAAAGACTTCCAAGCAAACTCAATAGGAATGAAGTTTTCTCCAGACGATGCACACATGCTAATACATGTGATTAAGAGACTGGGGAGGGAGAGTTTCAAGTGACCCTGAACAAAAGCATGCATTAGACACAGCACATTAATAGACTTGAGTATAAACTGTACAGCAAAAACTCCCTGTGCGTCTCAAGATAATCTGGCATAATGGTGGCACAATCTGTCATGAGCTCCATCCTTCAGATTTTCTAGCATTTTATGTAGTAGACAATTACAATATTGATAATTCTATTGCTATGGTACATGTACCATAGTACTATGAACATGTACCACAGTACATAGCTCTTGGCAAAGAGTCAATCTGTAATAACAAATGGCATTTGATTTTATTTCCAGAATCTTGCTTGTACGATACAATTTACAAGCTTCCCTTCCCTTGGTGATCCTCTGCCATAGTAATGCAGATACTTGTGTAAAACTAGTAAACTGACAGATTGCATTGAAATGGAAAAGAAATAAAATACATAATATTTTCTTCAAATGGCTTGGACATTGAAGTTGCCAACTCAAGTATAATTACAAAATGGAAAAAAATGATTAATGTTTAAGAAGTAAAAGTATTATTTGCCAATTCATACTGCTGTTTGTTATGATTCATGCCTGAATGTGAAGTTGGGACAAAACATGCAAATATGTATGAGGTTGAGCACATGCTTAAATGCTGTTCACAGTTGGGACGGATTCATCATTTGTTTCAGTGCTGTTCACAATAAGAGTCCAATACTAAATTATTGAGTACAAATCAGGGTAAACAGAGCAGTGATAATGGAGGAATGTCAGCTTTTACACCAACAAACCAGCCAAACATTTAGTCTGTAAATTTTTCAAGGACATTTCCAAACATAAGTTTCACGAAGTAGATTGTGATCATACACATCATGCATGTTGTTGTCAGATTAGTTTCCACCTTGTTTTGCTGTGAAAACAAATGTAAAAATACTAACACCTTTAGTTAATGTTTTCATGGTGGAGTTCAATTATTTTTGTAAAATGAGATTTCATGTTATGCATATTTAAAGGTGTCATGCAAGAATGCATTTTCCTAGACAATTCAATATTTTTACTGGAATTGTAGTAAGTTCACAAATAATTGAGCCTTAGGATAATATTAACTTTATAACATCCATTCTTCACTCTTAATAAATATGCAGATTTCCTTCTTGATTGAGTGAACACATTTCATTTTCGAGATTTCCTTGTCTAGGAATTGTACAATCATTGACTCCTCAGTCCATAATTCAGAGAGCACCCCGTATATACAGAAATAAAGTTGTCTTGCTGATTACAGAAGCATACACATTTAATAGGAAAACTCTTTTCAATTTAGCTTCTGTGTACAAATACAAGTAATTATTTCAGATACACTAAGTACATATTTAGAAAAAGCTTTATGTGCGGAAGAAAAATTACATTTTCTAATCAGTAAAATATACATAATTTAAGAGGTAATTGACCAACAAATGTTGTGTGTGAGTCTGTTGAACCCAATTACATACATCATTTATAAAGGGGGAATATAGCTAAGATCATCATTTGCAGAGGCAGTATAAATAGTAATTAAGAACAGTTTACATGTTTGCCTGCTTTTCTATAATCTTCCCTTACAGATATCATAAGAAAACAGGAGGAGAGGACCCCATGTCCTGCAAAAAAACCCAAGTGTGAAGTTTCATTTTAGATGTCAGACATACGCTTCCGTAGGAAGATCAGAGCTCTGCCCAGAAAGATTCAACTGCCTAACCAGTTCCCCAGGGAACATGTCGCCAAGCAAAACCTAGGAGCAACAAACCAGCTATTCATCCTTCTGCACCATGCTGCTTGTGTACATAGTGCTAATGCTGTCACCTTTCCAATGAGAAAGAAACTCAAAGTCCTAACAAATCTGGATATTAAGAATATCACCGTACTTTACCTGCAATCTAATAGCCAGTATCAGCCCGCTTCAACACTGCCAGGTAGTTTATTCATCAAAACAAAAACAATCTTGATTGGCAAACTTCCATTTTCTGCTCCAGAGCACAGAAGGATGTTTAAAAGCTACTGCCTTCAACTCCACTTCTGTGATAAGAAATAAAAGAGTACAACAGGCAGAGACCCTTCATATTTAACCAATGCCTTATTGAAATACTATGAAATCTGTATGATTATTAGGACAGTCCTGAAATCTTCTATACCTGGCAGAATGCAGGAATTGAGTGTTCATATTAGATCTCTCCTGTAAGTGTTGTTATCAATCTCACTTGGCCTTGCTCAGGGAATATCAGTTTGCAGTAAATGGAGAAGCTCCAAGACAGATAAAAGCACAAATGTATCAAAAAAGCCCAATTCACATCCAACTTGAATGTGACTTTGACTGGGATATCTGACATGGCAGGTGAATGCCTTTACCACTAGGTATTGTTTCCATCTCTTTTCTCACAGAAGGCTTTGAAAAGCTTTGGGGTTATCTCACTGTGGTACAGCATCAGCTCGGAAATCTCAGAATGAAAAAAAAAAAAGCCAGATGTGGAAAACTGTTCCTATGCACATCTTCGTCAGATGCTAGGATTGCATGCTGCATTTGCATGCACTGCAGCTCTGACTTTGGGTATTTTCCCATGCTCGGTAGCTGTACACATCTGAGCCCTCCTTTATTGCCCAAGCACCAAGGCCTCCCTGGGAGGCAATTGAGACGTAGTTTCTTCTGCGTAACGGGAAAGCATTTGAACGCAAACATTGTGGTTCTGCTTTGCCTTTGTGCCTTTCCAAGACCACTGCGAGTAAATTCTGAGGAAGTTCCCTACACTTCTAGCAGCATCCACAGCTCTGCTGTGTTTCGGTTGGGCCCACACACCGCATGGCAGCTATACCTACAAGGTGTCCTCTAGAGCAAAAATGCTTATTGTTATCTAAAGGTTACTGCGATAGTTTGAACTTCTCCCATTTGTGCTCATAGCTTCTAGCTGAACTGTTACGTATAAACCTGCACGGAAGTGTAATCTTCCCTAGGACTGAAACACAGACAAAAGCAGACGAATTTAAGGAAACATAACAGGCTGGGGTGGTGAGGTAGTGGGAAACATTCAAGCCACACGGGAGAAACCACTGTGCAAGAACCAAATCAAAACTATTTGCATCCATGTAACATTGAGGGAAGTTCTGCAGGTATGTAAGAAACAATGTGCTCCTGCAGTATGGGGTTAATCAAATGAGGAACCACCACTTTCTACTTGGCATGGCAGCATGAGCTAATTTGAAAAGATAAAGAGGGATTTATAATCTCTTCCCCAAGAGACACCAATCCTGCCCATGTATTACCATTGTTAGCCCATACATATCCCTACAAGGAAAATGCATTTTATGCAAGTCTTTACTTAGATCTGAATACCAATTCGGCCACAAGATAAAAAGTCTAAGTTTGCCTTTGGAAAAACTCTGGTAACTTTTAAAATGTAATTGCTTTTGCAAACTGACAACTAATTATCCAAAAGCAAAATGCACATTAGGCATTTAAATAATGACATGTCAGTTAGTATAATAGAAGTGCCACTTTACTTTTTGCTCTTGGAAATTATTTTAGTCTTAAAATTAATCTATTCAGCTATACATAGGCACATGTATTTTGTGATTATGCTTATTCACATAAAATAAAAATCTCAGTAAATTGTACTATTTCTACCTACAGACTACTTGCTTATGTCCTTCAGCTACCACTGCTATTTGTCACGGTACAAATACCACTATTACTACAAGCTGTTTCATGCCCACATTTGTTTTTAAACACTCTCTGCACTATCCCGCTGCTTGCCAAGAGAATTTTCTATCCATTGCTGATCACTAGAACATACTTATTTTACTGTATTACGAATCTGTAAGTCGGACATCATTACACACAAATGAACCATGTCAACATTAGGATCATGAGGTCTGAAAAAATGGTGCACCACGAAGATGCAACAATTACTTATCTGAAGGATGTGCTCCATTTCCCTAACTATTCACAATCAGATTATGTACAAAGCAAGATCAAAGAACAAAAGAATATTTGTTTACTTAAAATATAAGTTTTTAAACAGCTGAGAAGTGATAAGCAAGTGCACAGTTAAGATTGTGTTCAGCAGTATCATTCCTAGAAAAATCATTCCTAGTTTTTCCCATCAGATTCTTCAACAACTCATCTCAGCTGTGAGCCTAACCCAGCTACAAAAGGGTAGGATCTTCCAGAAGATGCAGGGTAGGATCATCTCTCCCTTGCTCCAGCTGCTAAACACAGTCCAGGGGCCACTGAGAGCAGCTGCTCAAGGCTTCCTCCTCCTTGTCCCTTGAGGGCGGAAAGGCTGCTTCTCACCTCTGTAATTCTCTTTCCAGACTCACTCCCTATGGTAGGGTACTGTTATATCACACGACAATGTACGAGACTGGATTTCTTCCACATTAAATTATCAAAAAAGTTCTCAAACACAGCAATGAAAATAGTGAAATTGAGAATGCATTGCTTCAATGAGTGTGACATTCCCCTTTTCTACCCTAGTACAGCTGCCTGCTTTAGACAGCCCTAAGTAACCTATCAAATATACGTAGGGATAAATACATGCATTCTGTAAATTCACACATACTGCCCATATACATAGTTACACGTAGACAGATGCATATTAAAAGAATTAAAGTTATTTCTAAACATTCCGGTATATATTTTATACATATGTATACACATTCACGTATACAAATGCATATGCACTGTGAGGGTGCAGACACAGGTGAGTGTGTACACACTTACATATAGTACATTAGGACTGAAGTTCTCTGGAAAAAAAAACCCAGAAATCATTAGACAATAACTGCATTCCCATAGATAGACATAATGGTTTGTGCCGAGAACGACACTGGACTTGACACGCAGCCGTGTTGGAAATCAAATTCTAGAGCAACAGACCAGGATTCAGTGTGAGTAAAAGGAAAATTTTCCCCATGAATATTTATGTGAAACTGTTCAACACAAGCAAAAATGATAAGGATGTGCCACCGGTACTCATGCTGCAATACCATATTTTAACAAAACAATTTTGAAGCACAAAAATACAATAGATAGTATTTTAATAGATTCAGAAATGCAGCCCTGTTCCAAACATTCACCATTTTACCTGTAAGAGTCATTCTGTTTAAGCAGTCGCCCTACTTATGTGCAGTACTATAAATGGGAATGAAAACCCATCTTTCATAAATTTGCTATAATAGAGTGACAGTAGCTACTGTAACTGAGGTTGCCAAATTGTCTCCTCTAAATAGTCACTGCTTGGTCCAAAATTTACTATCTCCTGTCTTTACCCAAGAATGGTTTCTATTCGATAATTTACCATTATCTGTTCTGTAGCTTGAATAAGATACTTCACTCATTTTTGTTGTGATGAGAACAAAAATAATACTTTCCACATTATAAGAAAAAAGCAGAGATTTTCAGGGCAACATTTTAACCTAAATAACTGAATCTTTAGAGAGTTCCAATTTGTCACCATGATAGTCCCTACTGAGGAACAGGCATAGCATTATGGAAAAAACAGGCTTTGATTTGACTAAATTATGAGCTTTTGGGAAATGGCGTGGACAGTTTTTGTTAAACTTACTAGGTGGGCAATGCACTGCACACACATTTGTAGCTTTACAGTACACCACCTAACTCCGACACTCTTAATTTAGTCACACACATTACAGGAAACCCAGAATCAGAAATAGGTAGTTAAACTCCTTTCACTCCTCTCATTCATTTTTTATTACAATACCTCCTCAGACAATTAAAACCCAAGAATTATGAATTGCTCCATCTCCATGTATACTCAGATTATTGAACTTCTTTATTTGGTATATACAGCTCTAATTTAATGAGGCCCACACGAGACTCCGGCCTGATTCATAGCTTGCAAGAACACAAAAGAAATTGCCCTTTATTTGTTCAAATTGGTACTATGGGTCGACTCATGAGGTACCCTGCAGATGCAGGCACCATCTCTTAATCGTCCACATCAAGATACATGTAAGACTTAATCAAGGTTCTCTTCCTCCCTGAGTCCCTATGTTTAATTGCAAGGAAAACCAGATGGAACAGCAAGGGTTCCAACTGCATCTTGCGCTGTAAGTACAGGTAGGTGCACATCTGAGGACCAGAGCTATACTCACACAACACATACAGTTTATAGGCCATAGGTGTAGAAATGTGTCATTTTTATGTTCTCACAAGCACAGAATTTGGAGTTGCCTTCAACTTCAATACTTCCCTGTTTGTTTTGGTGCTTAAACACATGTCCTTCCTCCTATGATAGCCAAATGCAATTGGGGAGATAAATCACATCGTTATGGTTTTGGTTTACTAATGGAAGATTCACAGTTATTTCCAGGAAAAGTTTACATAAGAAAATGTAATATAAATAAGTATTAATAACGAAGGCTTTAAAACTACTTTGGTGAGCATTGCAACATGCAGCAAGGCAAACATCTGTTACAGATAACACAAGGAAGGTAGAAATACGACCACTTAGTTTGCAAGGCAGGGATTTTATTAGCCGATTTTTGAGCTATTCAGCAAGCTCTTTTTTTACAATAGAATTTGAACAAGATCAAGAACGGCTGGATAAACATCCCCTCTGCTGCTTCTGTATAGAAGAGACAGAGCTAGCTCACACTTTTTAAATATCCACGGAGGCAGTCATTATGAAGACCCTATGCTTTGATGCTAGGTTGATATCACTGTGATTACTGGAGTCATTTGCAGGGGAAAGGAAAGAGCAAGTAACACTGTCTTGTGTTATTCCCATGTGAAAATGGGGAGATGGAGCAGACACGAAGCAGATATTCTCACTGCACTGCTTCACCTTCCCCCTCACCTTCCCACACATACTCCTGAGATTCAGGATATGTAACAGTGCTATTTTGGAGACGAGTGAGCTGTGACTAGATCAGAGCAGGCTTTTTCAGTAAACCAATTCTAATTTTTTTAGTAATACTAAGCAGAGCAATCAAACAGAAAGAATCATTTCGTGATGACAGCGATGAATTTCTTGCAATTTCCTCTATCACAGTAAGAAAATGGGAAATATATCCAAATACAATTTCCTTCTACAGATTTATCATCACTAGATCATATTTTATTGGTATTATATGAACACTTTATTTAGATACTTGTGCTCAGAGAAAACCTCCTCATTTTTGGCAATTTCCTTTTTTATAACTCTTGAATTCCAGCTAACTTCTGCCTCATTAGTTTAATATAATCCCCACTGATGAGTCTTAGGAGAAGGGACACGCTTTACAACATCAATGCCTCTTCATGAAAAGGGAAAGTGAAAATAAGTATGAAAGCAGTTGAGTCCAGCAGAAGGACAGGCATTAAAACCTCGTCCCAGATCTATTTATTTAAAAATAATTTTCTCCCTTATGCCACTTAGGGACTAAGAGAAATGAAAAAGCAGCTTCATATATCAGGAAAAAATTTTAATAAGGGAAGAACATATTATGAGATTGATTTTGATTTGTTTAATAGAACCACCAGCTCCTCCTAGAGACAAAAGGCCAAGGCCTAGTATATATGTTTAAATTAACCTGATAAAAGAGACTCAAAAGATTAGTCACAGATAACCGTAGTACTAGTTCCATACTTGAGAAAATATTTTTAAGTGGCATCACCACCCTGAAGAAAACCTAAAGTAGAAAAATTAACATCTCCGCATGCTAACAGCCGAGCAGAAACCATTTTGGAACACCACAGTCCTTCCTCGTTCACAATACGCTATTAAACATCTCCTCCTATTTATATCCCTAACAGCATCCCATATCGAGCATCCTTGGCACTAAAAGTCACTTCAAAAGAGCCAATGAACATTCAGCTATCCGTTTCTCAGAAGACCGCGTGCGTCGTATGTTTGTGTACTCGTGAGGAGCAGCTGCCAGATGCACCTTTCAGTAGCTTAACAAGCACATGGATCTTCTCTCCAGGTTCAGTAGCTGTTCACAGCAAGGCTGCATTCAATCCAGTCAGAGAGCTGAACTCTTGCCTCTTCCCTAGCAGCAGGCTCACAAAAATTCTCAGCTGGAAGTCAGTCATTACTACCTAATTTTTTTATCTCTACCATTAAGTAATGGATTTTGTGGAAGGCTTTGCAGTAATTCCTGAAAGCGATTTTGCATTTTACCTAACAACACATGGGAAATTCATAGTCTCTAACTTCTTAGTCGAGAAATGCCAGGGGTCATCTAATAATGGTATGGTCAACAGCTTCAGCACTACCACCCTGCTACTAATACTTACGATACTTCTTCGGACATGAACTGAATAGAAGTACTGTCATGTCTAAACTCTCTAATGGATTAGGGAAAACGGGAGGGAGCAGGGAGGCAAGAGATCACAAGTTTCTGAGTACCTTTCGTGATAGTCATTCTCAAGGCAATGCAGTGCTGGATGAATCCTAGCAAAGATAAGAAAATAAGTGGGATCTTAGAGCGGGTCTACTCACCCAAAATACTGGGAAAAAAAACACCCTGGCAGTTGAATTCTGCCAATTACAGACAAAAGGAAATGCAATTACAGCAGGTTACATTGCCTGCTCAAAAATTCTGCTCACATGCAATGAACCTGTGGGTTTTTTGGCCTGGTAGCAAATGTCATTCTCATAAGTCTGTAAGTAAGAACACATGGATCCCCTAGTGAGCACCTTCCTAAGATAACCACCACAAAGAAACCACTCCAGGTCTTACGATAAAGTATAATTGCTGAACTTCCACTAATCATATGCTTTCCCTGGGGCTCTGTGAGCAGCATGCCCCCATAATTCAACTGCTGATCTCAGATCAATGAGAAGAGAAAAAAGAAAAAGAGGAGCCAGAAAGATAACTAGTCAAGTCTCTAGTTCACTACCACAAACAAACTGTTCATGACACTACATGTATTAAAAGCAGCCAGCAGCTGAGCTGACATTCACAGCCTATGGAAAAAAGGCCTTTAATTTGTACATCCTTCTAAACCATTTTCAGTGCGGACATCGGCCCATGGATATAGGGAACAATAGTGATGGGCCTTCCTTTTGGAAATGCTACTGCCAAAATAAAGCTGCTGAAGCTTCCTGATTTAGGCCATTTTGTTTCTTGTATAAAACACTGTCATAAAACTAAACGCTGCCACAGGAGCAGACGGCATGCCAAGCAGACTGCTGATCTGAAATGTATCCAAAACAGCTAAACCTCTTGAGTATGTAAATTCTGGATGGAAATTTCATGACAATAAGCTTTCCAGCACTGGCACTCTGGGATCTGGAAAGTAGTCTTTTCTCTTGGTCTTGTTAACTTCTTGATTTATACTCATTTTTGCGTGCAGCCCAAAATGTCAGATTCTACTCAATTATACTCTGAACTGGAGACTATTTCCCCGCTCAGTTGGATGGTGTTCCATCATAATGAGATTAAAAAAGGCTACAGAGATGCAGCACAGAAGATAATTTTTTTTAAGGACCTAAGCTTGCTTTGCTTTTTTTTTTTTGATCACTTCGTTTTTCTAGGAACATACTCGTTTGTATTTGAACAGGAAAACACTACCAGTTACACGCCTGTCTGTGATCACTCTTATCACAAAGAAGATAGGATTAGGACATAAAGTAAAAACACACCCACAGAAGTAACTTCCACCAATGAACCTGTTCTGACACTGGTATAGCATGGACCAAAATTTTCCAAGCAGAACACGACTAGAAAGTAGCTAATCTTTCATACTGAAATAAACTTACATTAATAGGCCTGGGAAAACTTTAATAGTATTGTAGTAAAGGAGACTCATTCTGATAAAGAAGCAAAATTAATTCTGTATTCATGTTAGATGCGTTGGTCTGGTTCCTCAGTATTTCCCAGTTAGAATTTACTCCTAATTTTCTTGCTCAGCACAGGAGTCATAGCCATGATTGAGAATGGACACCTTGATAGGTTTCTAATAGATGCTGAGGAACAGTCCCAAGCTTGCTTCTGAGTTAAATTCTTTCCTCAGAATGATAGTATCAGTTTCTTCAGCCCTTATCTAGCTTTTTCCCATTATTATTTTCAATTTGGAGATCAATTACAACAGCAGATCTCAAGAGTATAGACATTCACAGACATAGCAGCCAAAGACCTGACAGTCACAGGAGAATCAAGCTTTTTTACTGAATCCAGAAAGCATGAATGTCTGCCTCAGGCTTAAAGAAGAAGGAATTTTTTTTTTTTCCCCAAGGCATAAGAAGAACAAAGTAATATTTTTTTTTTCTCTTTTTTTTAAAGTTCACAACTACAGAGAAGGTAAGTATACCCCTTTGAAAGCTACCAAGATGATCACATGCATTGCAGTGCAAGAAGTACAATATTTGGTTCATTGATTATTTCTGTGTGATCAGTTCCTCACACCAAACCAGTGCATCACTTCCCAGGGGGGTTCCCAGGAACCCAAGATTTCAGCAAATCTCCATTGTTTGGCTCTAGTGTTACAGAGACTACAGCTGCATGTGTCAAAGAGTCCTAGAGAAAGATGACAGGTTGAAGTTTTACAAGAAGAACTGCTTCACTACTGTATGAATATTGCGTGAGCATAAGTTTGTTGAGGCATGTTATTTTTACCAGTATTTCTTAGAAGGGAAGTCCTAGATTCCCACATTTATCCTTTCCTTATTGGAAGCCTCCAGAGTGAAGGTGAGACATTATCAGAAGCTGTTATGATACGGGAATCACTGATCTATTAAATCTTTGTAATCTTGACACTGTTACATATTAAAAGATAAGAAGAAACAATAGCTTTTCAAAGAGTAGTGATATATAAGAAGAAAATATGATCTGGTAAACTGAAAAAAGTAATTTAATTCCTCTTGTATATCATTAAACGGAGAAGTTAACCATCAATCCCTGATAATGACTCATTCATTTATTTTGCCAGTAGCGCTGATGTCCCACTTCTTGGTAGACTATCAGTAAGAGTCCTGGTTAAAAGCAAAACAACGATTCCTTCCAGATGTTTATGCAAAGTTAAGAAAGAACTGAGCTTTCATACTGAAATAAGACATTTCTGCCAATTTTCATCAGTGTTTTTTTATATAAAAATTTTGAATGCCATGGTAGGAAGCCATTTAATCTGCTTTTAATCAGGCTTGTGAAGCTGCAGTAATTTAGCATCATTGACATTTAACTCTTACTTGATTATTATTTTAATGAAACCTTGGAACTTGAGTCTGTTATATCAGGGCAAAGGCAATTTCATTGAGGAATCTGAGAAATGTGGCTCAGTTTCTGAAGTCAACCCTTTGTCCTTAACAATGCAAACAGATCAATATTTATGAAAACTACAGGACTAGGGGATGAAAAATCGCCTTGACTAGATCTCAATTCCAAACTCCTATTTATTGGTGACGGCTGATGGATGGATTTTACACTGAATTTTTACACTGTAAAATTCCACCCTTCAACACCCCATGTGAACCCTGTCTTGCCCTATGACAGGAGAAGGACTGTAAGCCAACAGTGCAGGATCCCATTAGCAAGCGTGTTCTCCCACGGGTTTAAATAATGCTTGTGCGGTCACCTCACTCGCAACCCACTCTCAGCTACTTAGCTAGAGCCAAACTAGCGACCTAGAGCAGAAAGGAGGCCACAGCACCACTCCCAAGTATGTGTGAGCTAAACATCATTCTACAGAGAAAAAAAGTCAGATAGATACCATATGAACATACATGTGAGAGCTGACAATACTTGTCCACACAGTTCCCATTCAAAGCTGGCATATCAATCGACTCCTTTCAAGTTCTATTGCTTTGAGATATTTCATCCACTCTGAAGATGAGAATGATACTTTATGACACTGTGGAGGTTTTGTTATTTTCAGTTTTCCTCCAGATCTGCATCTCCTTACAGGCTGGGAGATAGAAAGATGTCTATTTTGAAAACTTACTTGGGCAGCAGGCGCTTCACAAGTGCAGATTTAACTATCGGGTCTCCCAGTAGGTCCTCTTTATTTTTTGGAGTGTCATATTGAGATGAGATAAGGCTTCCCTAGAGAATAAGACAGCAATTGTAAGGGAAGCAATATCATATATCACCACTGAAACAAGAATTTATGTAATATT
>Ga0065711_1002977_pt1 | contig 39050 bp, 19 predicted proteins | sample Hoacrofraction12_FD_59098 | JGI IMG/M metagenome (GOLD analysis project Ga0065711, IMG submission 59098) | Hoatzin crop microbial communities from Cojedes, Venezuela - Epithelial fraction 12 v2 (version 2) | ecosystem: Host-associated > Birds > Digestive system > Esophagus > Crop | place...
TGAGGGTGACGGAGCACTGGAACAGGCTGCCCAGGGAGGTTGTGGAGTCTCCTTCTCTGGAGATATTCAAGACCCGCCTGGACAAGGTCCTGTGCAGCCTGCTGTAGGTGACCCTGCTTCAGCAGGAGGGCTGGACTAGCTGACCCACAGAGGTCCCTTCCAACCCCTACCATTGTGTGATTCTGTGATACCTGTCCTTCCCACAAGTTTCCATTTCACCAGTTGCATCCAACAGAAACAGCATCAGCCAACAGATGAAATTAAGTCTCCGTATACTGCACCCTTCTGCTGCTCAGATTTGGACTCTGGCTGACAGAAAGGAACTCACTAATTTGTGATTTAAAGGGAAATTGCTGCAAACAATTCAGGAAGCTTCTTGATGTCGAAGGGTGTTGACGACTGCAGCAGGCCACCCAACATTGTATTAATTTGTAGCTGAGCAGAGATTAGAAAAAGCAGTGCAGGAGGAACTTTTGATGTTGAAGGAAACAGAATAATTATAGTCAGCAAATTGAACTTGAAGGAGATGAAGTGAAAATGTCATGTATGTATGTAGTATACGAAACACAGTGCATGACATCAAGATTTACATAGTGATTCTACATAGCAGGCCCCTTAGGCTCCAAGTGGGCTGAAGTCTTCCTCGTGTAAGTAACAGACATTTACACTTAGGATCGGTTTTCCTTTTGTATAAATGTCTTCTATGTCTTTACTTCTTTTATGAAAAGAACACTCTCTGAAACACTCCCTAGACACTTCTATTTCTGTTATTTTAACATTTATTATTATCTTTCATTCATGGAAGTTGAACTATTGGATTTCAGGCTTTTCAGTGGTGTTGCATTGGAATACATGTATGAATCCTCTATATTCACCAGTTAAGTACCAAGTGCAAAATTTCAAGAATCTTAATCTAACAGAAACTAAAAAATTTCCCCTCACTTTCATCTCATCTTCATCCCTCGAACCTTGCCCCATCTATTTCACTACAGAGCTCAGAGACTGTAACATTTATAAGCACTATCACACTGAGAAAATGCTGACTTCAGAGAAGATGCTGTGTTCAACTAAGCACTTAATTTCTATACTCAGATCGTACATTTTGGGATTTAGTTTTGATTACTTTTCAAGGACTTCCATTCTCATTGCTGACTGCTGCAGTGATTGAAGGTTGTTCACCTTTTTTTAAACTAACATCACATTCGACACATAATCAACCAGCTGTGAAGCACGCTTTGAGAAAGTCAGCAAGCCCCATCTCCGCAATGACCTTCCAGCTGCTGTCTTGTGACTGCTTAGAGCCATCCTCCACTCGACTCCGGATCTGGTCCACAATGTCTTGGCGAGCCACAGCAGAGAAGCCTGGTCAGCAGCACCAATCTGCAAGGGCTTTAAGAAGTGGCCAGGTCAGTCAACAGCAGGCATACGGCTGCCTTCCTCGCCTCTGCACCCAAGGACCACAGCTACTGCCATTTTCTACCCACGTGTACAGAGGTGAGTTTTGGTGGCCTAGTATTGCAGAGACAAAAGCTTGTCATACTTACGATCTTGCTAACCTCAGTTTTCAAAAGGTCTTCCATATAAAACAAATTTCACATCTGTATTCATAGATAACCACCACTTCATTTCCTCCTCCATGTCCTCAAGTGTCCATATTCAACCAATCTTGGACCCAGAGAAGATATAAACCTAATTCAAACTAAAACCAAACTCTCACAACCCAACAGGTCCCTCTGGTTTTGAAAGGACGGATTAAAAATATACTGGATGCTTTAATTAGATGCTTTCTTCATGTTTTGTATGTTAAACTGTAAGAACAGCAGTATTTCTCACTGAGGTCTGCTATTAATCTCTCTAAAATCTAGAAACTGTGACAAAAAGAAGAACTAAAAAGCATCGAACAAAACCAACCCGTCAGTTTGCACTACAATACGTAGGACAAACCTCTTCAGCAAACAGCACAGTGTTAACACAGATCTGGTCAAAACAGAATAAAGTGAAAATGAAAGAACTTCACGAAAAATAATTGTTTCTTCTTCCCAACACCCGAAGTATTTCTTAACCTACGAAAAATACAAATAATTAGCATTTAAGGTGTTCTAGTAACACACTGCCTATGAGCAAATACTAATACTCCTCATTCAGCAAAAGGGAAAATACTTGCACTTTCTGTGTTAAATCTTACATTTAAGCAATGACTGTTTGCACGTGTGAATCTTCTATGCAGACGTTCAGCAAAAGAAGGAAAAAGTCCCTTCTGAAGCTCTATCTTTCTGGTTATGAAAGACATTTTCTTTAAAGATGCCTGTCTGATCAAACGTTACCCCCGAGATTACAGTTCATGGCAGTCTGACACGCTGCCTGTCTGCGTGTCTGTGCTGGTGTCACCTGGATGACACTCCAGGACAGCCCCACAGCTGCTGGACTGACTGCCCTCCTCTGTTCTAAAAGTCTGGTTTAGCTCTCACGACTAGAGAACTGTCAATCTGGCTGCAAAGCTCTACCATGTACACCTCACTTCAATCAACTCCTTTTTCTTACTAACACTCCAATTTTTTCCACCCCAATCCCTATCCTTGGTATCAGCACCAAAACTTTCTTCAGCCAAAAAACAGGGTGTGTTTATAGCCACCTTCCTCCAAACCAAAATATCATCTACTTTGTATCATCTACTCCCCTTTATGTATCTGATTAATGATTGTAGCTACTTTCTCACTGTTCCAATTAAACAGACAAAAATGAATTTTGTGCGGTGCTTTTTCCACTGGTGTGATTTAGGTGGGTTTCCATGCAAAGTTTAATTACAACTCTGAAAATAAGCTTACTTTACACTATCAGGAAAGAACACATGAAAAAGTTTGAAGATTTTCAGTTTCCAGTTTCCTTGTAAGATCCTATACGTAGTAACTCCCCTTTTTCAATCTAATAACCTGCCTTCCACTTTAGTTACATAAATTTTTTCATTTAAGATTCTTCACAAGAAACACACGAGATGGGTGTATTCTTCAATACTTGTCAAGATTGTACTGGAGAATAATGTCTTACGTTTGTCACCATCTGAGCAAAAGCACTTGTTAGATTAAAAGCAATTGTAGCTATACACATAGCTATGAGTAAGCATGCTTATTAGTGTGATGATTTAAGAAATAATTTTTACATTAAAACCCCCTATGTGTACGAAGGCTATTTGTAATTTACTGAATACTTTGCAAAGAGGATTTTTAATCCAATCAAAACTTCAGGCAAGCTATCGAGCTATGCAGAAGTATTACATACAGAATTAATTTTAAAGGCATTTTTAAGATCGGCTTCAAGGAAGACTAAAAAGGTGGTCACTTCCAAACCTGTGCAAAAGATGTCAAGTCCTAAAAGCAAAGGACAAGCAGATTCTAAAGGATAACTGATTTTACCCTAAATCACTATCACACCTTGTTCAGATAATAAGAAATAATTTACAGACTGTTTTGACATTTTTACGTATTATATACAGATTATATTTTTTTAGATCTATAATTTTAAAGAAAACACAAAGTAGGCTTAAACTATTTGCATTAGTACATATATGTTACTATAAAAAGCAGCACAGTATATATTTCTGATTAAGTATAATCTAAAAATATCTGGATTTGGGGCTACAAACTACTTACGAAGGAAAGCTAGTGACTGTATTGCTGCTACTTGTGTAACACCAATTCAGCTTGGCGAGATGAGCACTTCTCTTAGCACATGCTCTTACATTTACTGTCTGCAATCCAGTTTTCATTCAACCAATCACTCAATCAAGAGAGGCAGACCTGCAGCATTCGGAATGGAACAGGATCAAGTCACCAGTTTTGACTTCTAGGTCCAAACTGTATTTCTGCTACCAAGAGGAACGCCTCCTACACCAAGTAACAACCTACATACATATCCCCTTCCCCGCCCCCCCCAATTACAAAGCAGTGACTTGTCTAAGAAGCTTAAGTATCTTGTCAAATAACTTGAAAATATTTTACAGTATTTATTTAAGCATTTGGTTTAACTTGTTTTCTTTGGTAATACCTATAAATTCCTTTTTTTCTTGCGTGCTATCCATACGGTAGCTGTAAGGTTGGTTACAAGCTAAAAGCTACCTTTCTTGAAGCCAGTAAAACAGAACAGCAAAAATGACCTTGACTAATTTTTGCAATTACACTGCACTTAAATTTGAGTTTAACTACAGCTTTTATTTTTCAATATTTATATTATTGTAAAAGATTGCATGTTTTAGCTATTTGTATTGCACGAAAAATTTATAAAATGGATAAGCTAATTAACATAACCCTTCTACTGAAGCTTTTTTTTTTAAACACAGATGCTGTTTAGTATTGGAGATTATCCTGCAAATGATCACACACAGGTGAGTCGAACTGAACTCACAACTCAGCACCCTCTCAAGAGTCAGCTTGTGCAGTGACACCGAACCTAAAGACCCTGATTTTGCATACGATCATACTCTGAACAGATTATACCATTACCACCTATCAAAACACCTGTGCTATTATTCTTCCACACTATTACAATTATTATTACTATTACTGAATGAGTTTTCATAGATATGTACTGTTGACCTTTGCAAATCAGCACCTACTGTCTGTGAACTTTTGTAACCTTCTCAATGACAGATGACTGAAACAAATCTAAAAAACCCATCCCAGTCAGGTAATTATGAGGGAAAAATACAGTATGATCCAAAAACATTACCAAGGAAACTAATGCTCTGTGCAAGTGCATTAAGATAAGCCACAGCCATCTGAAAATATAACTAACTTACGCAGCAAGTACAAGACAGTGACTTTTGAGTAAACAAGTTGCCTGCATGCTAAAAATCTCTTTAAAACGTAGCTTCTTCATTTCAAACAAATTCTAGGCCTTATGCAATCGAGCTATTTGCATTGTCTCTTTCAGACACCAAATATTTTCTTTAGCAACTGAAATTTCTAAGTTTCAGATACAAAAGTAGGAAAATCAAGATGATATTTAGTGCAATAATATTTAAAAAAACCAACAAGTAAGTGCAACATTGGGCTGCTGCGGAAAATACTATTTATTATACATTTAAATACAAATTTGAAATGCATTGTGGACACATCTGCAGGGCTACAGGTAAAAAATAAAAGTGTACAAAGTTGTCTTCTGCATCTCTCGAGACTGACGCTTCAAAAAAATTTTTCACAAAATACCAAAAGTTCATCTTTGTAAGAACAACGGAGGTAATAATGTTCACAATCTTTTGCATGGCAGATTATCTTTGTTCCCTCCCTGCATAAAGTACCTATAGGTTGTAAACTGTCTTTAAAAGTGTTAATAGCTTTAAGGAATGTGTAATCACAGTTCATATGGATTTGTTCCGTGATGAATCATCATACTACACAGTAGTTTCGTGTTTCCACAACCCAGTTCTAATATTACCAGTACTGTCTGCAGTGAGCAAGGATCCATCCTGTCCACTGCTTTTAAGTGGTCCGTTCTGAATGGCTAAATTTAAGCCGTAAGATTTTTGTTGGTTTTCAAGTTCAACCGCTATTGGTTTCCTTAGAATATCTTTTTTGTTGTTGGTAGCTATGGTTTTTTCAGTATTTCTGCTACTTTTTGGAAGTGTACTGCAAGCATCGCTGCTATCCTGTTGGGACTGGTTGTACTGACGTTCTCTGTATGCCAAATACGCTCTTCGGCTCCTTGAATGTCCTTCGCTGTTGCTTTGTCGACTTTTAGGTAAGCCATTTTGCACACTTCCTTCCACGCTTGTGGGAACATCATATGCGTACTCCCTCAGTACTGCAAGCCTGCTAGCACGATGTCCCTTGCTTCTGTTCTTATGATGCCGACTTGGGTGTCCGTTTGTCCGAAACTGTACCTCTAAGGGAGCTACATGCATTTTGATATCGTTGTCCACTGAATGTTCAGTGAGACTGTTATCAAGCTGAGGACCTGTGTTCAATGGCAGAGAAGTAGGGTGGCACTGAGCTGCTGCAGCTTGTAAGTTAGTTAGTTTACAACCTTGAGAAGAATTTTTTAGGCTCGATGCACTTTTATTTGTGCATGAGGATTCTGCGCTACTGTTGGTGCACTTAGGGGCCTCTCCATTGGTTCCAGTGGTACCAGCAGGCTGAACATTTACTTGCACTGAATACGTGCTCCTTCCAGGGCAGCACGTCGTTATCCAAGCATGCCTGACATCTTCCCTGTTAACGCAATGGTGAACCATAAGAAAGGCACTGAGGCTTAAACATGTTGCCCCAAAAAAACAGCTGAAGATCAGGTCCATGGGATAATACAGGGAAACTGACAGCGCTCCGAAGATCCACAGAGCAACGTACAACAGCAAAGTAAGGCCCACTCCCAGCAGCTGTGCTTGAAAACTGTGCTCATTCTCCAAAGCAGATGTGGAAACTAGCGACACCGACACTGAATCTTGATGAGCCAGTTCGCCATGTTCATTGGTGGCCAGACGCTGCTGTTCCTCAATGGGTTCCTTAAGTTCGTATTTACGTTCAGGGTGACGTTTTAGTTGTATGAATATGCTGAGAAAATACATACAGTTTATGAAAATTATAAAGCTAGCTGGTCCATAAAATGCTCCTAAGCTGGGTTCCCAAGTCATCCAGCAACTGGAAAAGAAACAAACCAAAGAATCAAAATTAACGTCTTCTCACAAGTCACTTATACTTTATCAGTTCATACTGGTACTTTGGAATGATCTTGGCTGTGTTACATTTTCTGGAAGAGTCAGAATTAATTGAAAAGTACTTAGAAAAATCAAATCCAGGAAATCTTATGACAGAGCTCTCAGTTATATGGTACTTACTAAGGAGCATTAGGTCTGCTGCCATAATTTCGGATGTTTGCTGCTGCTGTTATTCCACAAACTATGACAGGGATCCCTCCACCGATAAGGTAGAACCTAAAAAGTAAAGCCAGCATATCAGTGGCTGCTTAATGGCGATGGATTTTATTCAGTCACCATAAAGGAAATGAGAGCTTTCCAGGATTCTAGAAATATGGGACTTCTTTAAGAAAATAAATAGGGTGAATCAGGTTTGGACTTTGGCAATATCATTTTTTTTTTTTAATTCTTTCTCACTACAATTTTTTCCTCCAGTTGTAAATCACGTGTCTCTCAGCTGCTCTCCTCCCTTGCAGGCACTGAACGAAGGTACACACAGTTAGAAGCAAGAAGCAAAAGCTGGCAGTCAAAAGTTGTAAACTGCTGGAAGAGAATACGGAAGCTTAGAAGGAAAGTAGTATCTCTTGTTCCAGAGATGAACTTGCCTAATATTACAGACACTATATTCAGAAGATCAGCCATAAAGACTCTTCTGTTACTTGGGGTTTTTTTGCGTAGAGGGATTTGGGGGGTGGTGCTGGTGGTGGTGTTATTTATTTAATGGACTTTGTAGTCTCACAGTATATACCTCCGGCTTCCCTGTGGTGGTGCTGTTAATGAAAAATGTATGCCTTCACAAGGATGAGGGCATATGTTGCAACACAAATTTTCATTCCAATTTTATGAATTCACAATGAATTCATTAGTGGTATATCAATAATTACTGACAATCATTCCAATTAATGGCACTCTGTACTGCATCTTATGCTAATTCAGCCCAAATTTACATCAGAATACGCAGTGAAAACTACTGCTGTGACATACAGATGGGTAGTTTGTTTTGTCAACAAGAGATACCTACTCTGATGGTCCTGGTCCTTTTCACTGCATTTCAGATTATTCACCAGAAGTTACTGCTGTCTCACTTCAGACACAACAGTCTTTCTTGGAAGTCTAGGTCCACTAAATATATTACTTAGTTGCTGAATCCTACGAAGATCAAATTCTGTCAGTGGTTTATTCTGTATCTTGATGGAGCAATCGGGAGCTGGCCAGATAACACAGACCTTTGCGGCAGATTTTACTCTACTTATCTTTCACTACAAATCACTAAATCACTGCATCAAAGGCCCACCACTACTCAAACACGAGCAGCTAGGTGAAGCTGATTCTACACAAGGTAAATTGTTACTGGTGGGAGAGTGAAGCCACACAGATTGTTTGCAACCATAGTTTGGTGGTCAGTTTGCTGTATTGAAGGAACACATTTACTGCTGGCCTTGAACCACACCATCATATCAACACAAAAAAAAAAAGCACTTGTGTGTTGCTGTGTCTAAGTCTTCAGCAATTCCTAAGAGCCCAAATTACAAATCAAGACTATCATGCAGCAATGAGCTGTATGAAGGCAACAGTAACTAAAAAACATATAAAGCATGCTAAAGGAGATATAGTAATATTAGGATTTTGGTGCAGAATGCTGTATAAGCAAAAACTTTTCCTTACGTGAGACCAAAAAGAGAAAAACAAATCTAATGGCATGGGTACACAAGAGGTGTTATGATAGTAACAGAAAAAAATGTAAATAGCGAAATGTGTTTCAAGATAGAACATTCACCCAGTACTTGTATTATAGTAATATAAATATCTGTATTTATTTTAAATAAAATTACAAAATACTACTGTTTGTATTTTTATTTTATTTCATGCTTCACATGAAGTATCCGGTTATTAGGGTCTTCAGCAAGGTTCTTTGTAAAGTAGTTATTTTCTGTAAAAAAAATGAAACTATTTCCTTTTGTCTTGGTTGAAGTCTGCTGAACAAAATACGATTTCTGCACAACAAACTCCATTTCCTTCTTGTGATTGGTAGCTGAGGACCTCCGTTATTTTTACACCCTCTTGCCTGGCATGGCAGTGCAATAAACTTGGCATAAAGTTTTTCACAGTTAAATTCCAACCAGTGCCAAGTGTTCCACTATCTTCTCAACATAGCTACTGTGAGTCACAGCAAATCTGCTCTCCGACGTCTACAGCGGCTTTCTGAAGAACACCAGATGCATTCTGAAGTCTTTTACCACCTTGTTCATGATCTGTAACAAAGTCCCATTAACACCCTGAACGAACATAATCACCACCAACAAAATTGCCTTACACGAAATAAATTTCCCAAAATAAAAAATAAAGCTTATCTACGCTAGAGGGGAAGGAATCTTAACAGGTATGAAGTCCACCATGTGAAAATATCTGCAGGAACTGAAGGTCAGTATAAACGTCAGGTCTACCTATCATCTGCAAGGTGGACTACTTTAGATTCAGAGAACATCAAGCAGAATAATTTACTTATGGCAAATAAGGAGAAAAATGTGTACCTACTTACATTTGTCAGGGCTTTTTTTCCCCCCTCCCTGTTCCTAAAGACCCTTTGTAATTCTGAAAAGGCATGGGAGGAGGAATATAAACAGCATGGAAGCAGACAGAGAACGAGTAGTTCTGTCTCTCCAAATTCAAGAAACAGGGGGCTTGGTAACAGCAGGTGATCGCTTCCAAACAAGCAAGAAACTCTTGCATAAAACACTCTGCCCTATGCCACTATGGGTAGTTCTGTTTTGAATGTAAGTTTAAAAGACAACTGAATGAAAAGAAAAAAAAATCCTTCTATGGCTGTTCCACACAAAACCATCACACATCTATCTGACTGATCTGCAAGAAGCTGGACCTTGAGAAAATCTGAAGAATATGAAGCATGCTTGCTCTGTTCTGACACTTGTCTCCACAGTTACTATCATTGCCACAGATGAGGTGTCCAGATCTGAAATAGTATGCACACATTTATGCTATGCAGAGCTGAGACTGTGAAGCTCTAACATTTTCCAAAGCAAAGACTCCATAATAAAGGGATGTGGGAAAAAAGATCACAACAGATGTTAAAAAGGCTACTTGGTGCCCTGCTGGAAGGCACACAGTTGGTGATGGGCATGATAACCTACAGTGAATACAACAGGTTTACTTAAAAGAAAAATAATAAAAGCTAAGGAAAGCAAAGGCAGCACTTAAGTGGCATTAATATTAAGCTTCTACCTTCTAGCTTATCAATTAAATATTTCTACGTGCTTGTATATAGTACTGCAAATTTTAGCTGATGTATTCAGAAAAGCATTTCTAATCTTCTGCAGTCTCTGTATTTCAAAATCAAGCTTTCTAAGTATTTGTCTGTAACTAATCAAAGTTAATCAACTTCTGCCACCTTGTGGAGAATTTCAGCTTAGCAGTTTTCAATTAATATCCAGGGGCTCAGTAAGCTATATGAACAAAGTGTATGTTAATGTTTTCTATTAAAAATATTTCACATAGGGTGAATTTCACAGTGATTTCAGAAATAAAAATTCTAAGAGGAATGCTTCACAAATAACACTATTTTCATTTCATAATGACTGATACCTATTTTTCAAGCTATTTCTAGGCAATCTTTGGAAGACATTTTAAACTTTATTTTCCTAATCAAAGCCTCACTGGTGATGCTGAAACACTACCAATTTCTTAATTTACAAATCCAGAACACAGCATTGCAACAGTAATACACCAATCATCCTTCATCTCATCCTCCTTAACATAATGCTGAGGAACAGAAAAATATGGCAGGAAATTTACAGACCCAGAAAGAAAATCTTCTCTGAAAGGCACTTGCAAAAAACCAATAGTGAGTGACCTGTCACGTTTTCTGGGCAGGACACGAGCACAGAAACCTGGGAAATAATAAGCTGCAGACACAAACAACAGGCTCACCTCAGCATTGGTCTGGGTGGAGGAGGTGGCTCATCAGGATCTTGACATCTTTTTGCTTTTTTGGTTACCTGCTTGTAAATATTACGAGATGTCACTCCCAGCCACAGCACTGTTGCGAGAGTTGAATAATGGAGAATTATCCCAACCTTAAGAAAATAAAAAAAAAGAATGAAGCCCCAAACATTTCCATTTTACTAAGGTAAAAAATGAATCATTTAACACGCAACTTGTATAAAGCCTGAATTTTCAACAGCTCAGTTCAAGAGAACAAAAAAACCTCTTATTTTACTATGACTATTTTAAATGCCAAGTCATTGTGGTTTGAAAAAAAGTAAAATATGTTATTCAAACCCATCTTCATATCAGTTGAGTATGGAAAGGCTACATAGCTGTAGCTGCCTTTAGTGGAAGGAAAACTCTATAACGCAGGAAAAACATTTCTGACCAACACCTTTAATTTTATAGATCAATCATGCACTTCAGGAAACTATTTTATGAAACAACTTTTAAAACATTTCAATTTGAACAATATCTGCAACACAAAACAAATAAGGGAACAGCAAGCTAATGATATTGTGGTAACTACATAGCAGGCAGCAAAATGAAGACAGCTAACAAACTCTCCAGCCATTTCAGCATAACGCAAAAAAAAAAGAAAGTGTCATACTTCAAATACTTAACCAGCCCACACATTAACGCAAAATCATCCTCACAGACTGACTGGGCACTACTGCTACGGTTGTCTGTCAGATGCTTTTGCATCCGTCATATTTATGAGCTGAACATTGTTTTCTTAAAAGAAGTTCCAGGAATTCCCAAGTCGTCAGAGTTTTGTCGAGGAAAGGCACAATCTGGTTGTCCTGTATGTCCTTACTTAAAAGCCAACACCAAGATGAAGTGACTGCAAGAAGTAGGTTTCCTATACCCCTTAAATGATGGCACGCATGCATGGAAGAGGTGACACTTCAGTTTCTGTTAAGATGACTAGAAGTGAGGGTTTTTTGCAAGTTTCGATCACCAGTAAAAGCACAACTCTTAAACAACCCATGCATATCACAGAGTTTCTCTTGGAGGATTACTCTCTCCAATAAGACAAGAAAAAAAGATTACAGCTGTCAAACTATTTCCTCACCTCTGTACATATATGCGTGTGTATATGCACGCACACAGACTACCATTCTCTTTATATTTGTAGGAGAAAGATCAGGATAGTATTTTATTGAAACAATTCGAACCATCAACCTAACAACTACTGCAAATTAAAAAAACAAACAACATTATGGAATACTATGGTGAGAGATTAGAAACTTTTACAAATTGTTGGATTGAAAAAAGACCCATTAAAAAAATTTCACCGGTACCATTCCAAAGCGGCAACCGTTACTATACTGAAACACTGCAACTGAATTAGAGATGGCCAAATCTTAAAAGAATAAATTGTTATGAAAGAGGAGCCTTAATAAAGTTAGTGAAGTTTATTTAGAGAAAGCATGGGTCTATAACTTGAAACAACTCTCCCTCCCTCCCTTTGGGTTATACTGAGCAAACAAAAATAAATATTTTAATACCTGTGGAAATCAGTTTTCATGTGGTCTGTAAAGGCCACATACAGGCCTCTCCAACAATCTCACAATAATCTTAAAAATAAAACTAACAGGTAAAGCCTATTTTTTTGTGATAGCATTTTGGGCAAAAAAAACATTCTGTTGCACTGCTGAAATACTTATCCAGTTTTCAAGTAACAAACTAGTTTTATCTTCATGGCTAGACGAAAAATACAAGAAATCTTTAAGGTAAAAAAAAACCTGAATTTTTTTTGTCTAAATTTTACATTCTGATGACAATGCCTGTACAGTACTACTGCTCCGTAGGAGACAAGGGGGGTGTGTACATACATAGGAGTATGAAACTGGTAACTAATTTTTTCAAGTGTTTGCATGTTTACTTACTGCTTGGCAAATGCTGGCATTCCTGGTCTGAGTTATGCCTCCAATAAACATCACACATGTCAGAAAAATATGAAAGCTCAGGTTAACTAGCATATGCCAGCTTTTTACACTGATCCTGATCACACTGTTAAAAGAAACAAATTCAACAACATAAAACACAACTGCATTATTGTCTTTCAGAAACTAAAAAGATACACTTGTGATAAATGAGATATAATTACTGTTAACGATTGTTTGACTACCATGTACTTTGTAATCAAATATAATCTCTGGTCTTCATCACAAGAAATTAAAACACCCTCCTGTTAACTAGCTTTATACAAATATTTGAGGCCTGATTCACAAATTTTTGGCCTCAAGCTTTCACATCAACAGAAATGAAAAAGGCTGAACAGTCTCTAAATTCTACCATCATTCTTGAGTGGTCCCTTCTTTTCTCATGAAGAAAAAGTGACGAATTAAAGAGATACATAGTTATGAGCTCTAAATTGTCATACTCAAGAACAGATTAAATAGCTGCTCACTTAACTGTTAGTTTGCATCAACAAATTTTACAGGGAAAAAAACCCACAACAAATGGAGATTACTGTATCATGTTCCTACCAAAAAGAAAAAGTAGTCCTAAGCACTATGAAACTAATCTTTTTAGTCTAGTAATTTTGATTCATACCTGTGATGGTATATGTAACTGACTATAATCGTCAATAGGCACATTAGCAAAACCATGGCAGTGGCGTAAATTACTGGATGCAAAAGATCAGCTGGCTGCATATATAACTCAGCTCCTGTCAAGTCCTGACAACAAAAACAAAATTAACATTAGTCTACCTTATCTCTTCCTTTGGCGGGGGGGAATGGTACAGGAAACACAAGATAAAGAAATAACAGGAACCATCCAGACGAAATCTCTCCCTCTCCCAACCCCGACCCCCCAACTATTTATTGTTTGATGTTCCTGGCTTTATTCCACAATTACCCGCTACTCTGGCTAACCTTTATAAATGCAGTCACACATCTTATTAGAACACTTACACTTCATATATGCTTGACTATACAGAGAAGTTAGCAGCTTATAGACACACACCATTTTCTTCTTAAAATACTTATATGTATAGCATGTAGAATTGCGTGTTCCAGTTACGATTATCTTCTGCAACAACCCAAAGAATGTTACAGAAAATGCCCTCAGTGAGTGTGCAGATGATGCTACAGACTGGGGAGACTGGTCAATACACTGGAGGACAAGTCACACTTCGTTGTACTAGCAAAACCACAGCAAGCAGGTAAACTGATTATTCCCTTCTGTACAGCACCATGAGACCACCTCTGCAGAGCTGTCTTCAGTTTGAGGCTCCCCAGTAAAAGAAAGACACTGACACATTGGATGGAGCAAGTCAAACAGATCACTGGGATGACTAGCAGGCTGAAGCACACAATGTCCAAGGCTTAAAAAGCTGGATTTGTTCATCTTTAAGAATAAATGGAAGATGGGAGAAATCTCATTATTACATTGAGCTACCAACTGGATGGTATAAAGAAGACTGAGTCAAACCCTTCTTGGAGCTGAACCATAAAAAGATGAGAGGCAACGGATATTATCAGCAACATGGAAAATTCTGATTAGATACAGAAAAAACCTTCTGATGGAAGTGCTCACATACCGCCCAGAGAGACTGTGTAATCTCTGTCCTTAGAAATACTCAAAGCTTGACTGAATATGACCTGGAGCAGCATGATCTGACTTTGAAGCTGATCAAACTTCAAGCAGGTAATTGGACCAAATGACACCCAGATGTTCCTACCAGACTGTTATTCTATGATCACTGCTTGACTAGAATAGATAGCTGATAACTCAAATAGAATTCAACAGCTCTTTCGCATCGTTCAGGTTTCCTGAATTCACCCATCAAAATATTACTCAAGACGTAAGCATGAAATGGAACCTTAGACTGTTAAAGCANGGCAGTATTTCAAATAATATCTATGGACCAACATTTTCATTTACTAACAAGAACGGCAAGAACGAATAATTCTGTTTGCGTGCAGTTACAATTTACTAGGGTTTTGTTTCCATAATGGTAATGAACACGAAAAAACCCAAACCTTCAGTCCCTTTCAGCACATAAAACAAATCTGCCTAACTAAGATCAGTGGAAAAATCTATTATAAGTAATTTTTCAGAACTGACAGGGTACAGAAACTTCTCTCACCTATAATTCTGAGTGAGTCACTCTTAAATCTCTAGAGTTGGCAAAGTTCAAAAGTGTGCTGGGGGACAGGAGAATAAATCTGGCATTCAAAGAACAGTAGAACATTAGGAGGAAGCTCCAGTTTGTTTTGAGAAAAAATCACAGTAATATACAACCTGTTCTTAAGATGGGTAATCTGATTTCACGGACAGGAGAAGAGTTCTTGAACTGAGGCTTACAATTACATCAGAGTCAGTAGTCTCTTCACCACTCCTTCAATTGTTCTTTCATCAGAATACAAATTTGTTATTTTTATCTCACCAACCTCATTTCAAACTAATTTAATCAGCTTGTCAGTGTGATTTTTATATATTTGGTTTTCTTTGGCATTTGGAAAAAACACTCTGGGAAATATCATAAGAAATCATGCCTCAGACAGCCAGTGTCATCCGATTTCAACACCACCCATGGCCTGGTTAACACCCAGCTGGAGATCCCTTGGAACTCACTGCTGTTACAAGCATGAGCAAATGTACTGTCACAGGTAGACAGTGACTATCTGACAACTGAAACAGCAGGAGAAATCCGGTTCCTGCTTCCAGACTGGTGACAGGTAACAAGAGGTCACATATGTATTGGTGTGAATTTTGAGAACAAGAGCTACAAAATCACACAATTTACAATAATCTTCTAAAACATCTGAGAAAAGTCGTTATGCCTAGCCTAGTTAGCCAAAGCCTTGATCCAATATCCACTAAGTCAACAGAATTCTTACCAAGTGCACTGACATTTTTAATCAGACCTACTAAAAGGAGTGAGGAGAGCGAACAGTGTTATTTCTGAGCTAAACTGATCTTAAATAACAATTTAATAAAAAAAGAATAACAGTAAAATAACAGCAAAGATGGCAACATTGGGGCATTTATAGCCAGCTAGCAGAACTCTGTTTCTTCTCAACTCCCATTGCTGGGTGTTTTTTTTTTTCTCCCCTCTGCTGCAGGTCTATAACAATGAGACAGCTGAGACGTCCTGGTTATCAGAGTTCCTGGTTATCTCTTCCATTATTAAACAGTGGTTAAAGTGATTTCTAAATAAGTACAAAATTTCCTATCTGTATCTTCCTAAATCACTAGATTCCAAAACTAGGCACTCTGTTATGGGTTTCCTTACCAGAAAGGACTTTTAATTCTACAGTGTATAAAGATGGGTCAATGCATTACAACCTGCTTTCTTCTACGCATATATGTACTGAAGTTAAGCAGACTAAAAAAAGGGTGAAATTGCTCTGTTTAACTAAAAGCCAAACTTCTAAAACTGAACTCAAAAGAATTTCCTATGAGCCTGGGACCAGAACCCAGACTTTCACAACACTGTGAGAGTCTACAAATGAAACGGGCTATTATGGCTCTTCTACTTAATATATGGATAAGCATTAAGAAAACATTTTTCAGCAGCTACTTAGATATCCAGAGCTTTTACAGTGTATTAACTGTGTGCAAGGAACAGCTAACAGATGAATATTATTCTGTCCTCCTCCACCTATCCCCTCCTCTCAGGTCCCAACAGCCCAACATATATTGGGAAGTAACTAAATATTTAAGGAATACCAGTTTTGAGCAAGCATAGAATATTCTGAGAGCCACTGGAAGAAAATGAAGAAAGCTGCCCCTTCCGTTAGCTTTTTTTATTTCTGATTGTCAACAGTTCTCTATGTAACTTCCAGTAAGATATTGGCTATAATCTTCCAACGTATTAATTTTAAAATTGTCATTTACAGCAGAAGATTGAATATGCTTTTTGTATTTCCTCCTCCAGATGGCAGGAACGTGACCAGTTTAAAGCATACTCTCTCTTTGCATGCATATTACACATACAAATGAACTTTAAGTCCATTTTAAAGAATGCTGTTATGTTTTAGGAAAGGATTATGTATTTATAAAACATCAAGGGAGGGAACTACAGGATTATAACAGTCTGAAGTACATTAAAACAGTGCCTTCAGAGGTAAAATGAAAAGTTGCTCTCTTTGAGCTCTTTTAAAAAGCTTGGCGTGTAAACCTTAATTTTCTTTATGTTTAGCTTTTTGGTATTCTACTATTTAGTTCTCAAGAGATTTTTGAAAATTGGAGTTGCAAAACAAATACAGCAACTTCTCGTGCACTGATCATCATAAAGGAATCCTTTCTTCCACATATCATTATTACATAAAAATATCTAATCAATTCCAATTCCACACAGAGCACAGTTAACTACAGCAAAACCCACACCAAATTTACACTTAAGTTAATGATATTTCCTAAACCTCTTACTATTTCACTCAGCTTCCTGCTACCCTACCTTTTTTATGTATCACATTTTATCATTTAGCATTTGCGATGACTGACAAGCAGGGTAACAGCCACCACCTGTAAAAATGGAAGCTTCGCAGGCCAAACTCTGAAAAGAGCAGCTCTGGGAACAAAGAGGAAATCCTACTTCATAATTAAAGAGCACTAAAAGCAGGTGTCTCGTGCCCTTCTTTTTTAGCTATCATTATATTTCAGAACTGATTAACCATTTTATTGACATCAATATGCTAAGACTGGCGTTCAGACTCCATTTTTTAAGCAATAGGTCAAAAATATTTTGGATAGTAACTAAGTGTTTTGGGTTTTTTTTCCTTTTTCAATTGCTGTCTTCTGGTAACAGACCTACATACTAACAAATCAACTGTGAATTTACAGTGAAACACCTATTCCTGGTTATGGATCACAGAAAAAAAAAAACCTGGGGAAACTGCTGTCAACAGACAAAGCTAACAAATTTAACCTAACACAAAGAAGAGATTTTTTTTTTTTAAACTGTTACCTTTCTTTATTTTAAACTGTCATTACTGACGTTCATAAAAGCCCATTTGATTAAGTAGCTCATTAAAACAGCTTCCTATAATGCTTTTCATATAAAAATTATTTTGTGTCTAGTATATTCAGCAATTAATTCCACTGCAACAGATTTCCTCTTAAACCTCATGTTACATCAACGTTTATATCAACACAAGCAAAAACTGAACATTTATTTCTGTCTGGTTTTATGCAAAATTGAACATCGGAATGCTCATTTTCTTTAACGCAAGAAAAGAAAGCCACAGAATAGTATTCTGAATATTTTTAAGTTCCAGCAAGAGACATGTAATTCTAAGTGTCATACCATTAAAACGGCATAGTTGCTGAGGGAGTAACACTGAATGGTAGTAATATTTTCATCCGACAGAAGAATGCTACAACCATCAGATTTCCATCCCCCTTGTCCGTCCAGTAGATCGAAGTCCCACTGAGCAGCAACAGCATCTGCTCCATGCGCAATGCGCCGCAGTGTCACATTTATAGGAACGCGGTGACTGGCTGGGTTTAAACCATCTGTTACAAAAGAAATACATTTGCACATAAATTTCTCAACATGTAACACATTAGATGTCAAAAAGCTTTTATGAGATACACAGTAGTCAAAATAAAGCAGTCAAAAATGCTTCTTATTTTTAAAGATCATAAAGAAGTACTAATGAAAAACAAACCTATCTTGGTAAGAATAACCGGTGTTACAACTGTACGACGTTTCCCATCATCAGCCAGATTTGTTGAGTTTCCTGTTGCTGGAAAAAGCTTTCCATTGCGAAATGCAATAAGCTGAAGCTTGTAGACAGATTCATCTGCTGGTCTGATTTCTCTTTTTTGCTTTTGGCTGAAAAGGGAAGCTGGCAACTGGATAGAAGCCTCTACAATTGTGTTCTACAAATAAACAGATTTTCAAAGTTTTAAAGAGAAAATGAAATTCTTTACAGAGATTAAATTAGCAACTCCTCCAACTGAATGATGTCAGAGATGAATGCATTTAGCAGACTATGCATTGTGACAAACCTATCTGACAGTGTTTCCAAGTAATCCATGACAAAATAGTTGAACCAGGTTATTAAACTCTTAACACACTTTTAAAAAGAAAAAAGTTAAGATTCTGTAGTTACCTTCCTTGTGACAGACAGTAAAGTTGAAGCTGATATCAGTAAACTATTACAAGAGTTTTCCAGATTAGACTATTGGCAACTGGAAGCAGCAACAGAGACAAGCCAAGAGAAATGCTGTAATTGTGCATTACTATCACTTAAAATGAAACACTGTATACAAACAGGTTTTGGTAACTTCTACATAAATTGTACTTGGGTAGGGAAGCATGTGTGTAATTTCATAGAATTACACAAATATAATTTCCAATATAGACCCTGAAGTGACCTTCAAGCATATTAAGTGATCAAAGCAAACTGGTATGTTGGGGAATGTAACTGAAAAAATACTTTTACAGAATATGAGGAAGTATTTCCATTTGATACACCCTCGCTTGTGTGTGTGCGCGCGCACATACATGCGCATACACAAATAAAATTAACCTTTCAGGTCCATTTTCTACTTCATGATTAATTACAGTATCACTCTGAGCAGAATATTTCATATATTTAAGGAGATTGGTAATACTTTAATATATAGCAAGGGTGAAATACAGCAAAACAAAGCCAATTATTATTATGAACTAGGGAGCATTTCAATTTCCACACTTATAAAAAAAAATCTAAAATCACCTTTCAACTTAAGATGCTTTAATAATGAAAACCACACCTACTCATTAAAAATCGTGTCCATTAGAAAATTATTCTATAATAAAATGTTATTATTCTTTGCACTTAAATTATATCTTGTCACAGTCATTCTGCATTACATGAAAATGCTACTTTAACACTAGAAATTAATAACATACGCTTGCTTTCCAAATGATTCATGTTTAAGATATTATTACAGAGTCATCAGGGAAACAGTGAGCATCCAACCTTTAAAGCCAGACTTGACAAGGTATTTGAAACGTTACACTTAAAGCTTAATTGTTTATCTAGACTTCCATCTGGATCTCTTCTCCCATAATCACTGAGTCCTGTACGGTCTGATGTAGCCACTTTCTGAAATACGGTGCACGTCATCCCAGTGAAACCAGCAGCCTTTATTACATAAGCCTCAAGAGCAATATTTGGAGAATACTGTGACGACAAAAATAAAACATTAAATAATTTTACACACCACAGGAAGAATAATAAATAATCTTACAGGGATTCTCTGCCATAACAGAAAAAAACATCCAGAAAACTGTTTCTGTTTATCTGGCAGGGATAAATCTGTTCAGAGTATTTCTCTTCTCCCTACAGAAATAGCAGGCATTTCAGATAATGCCAATATCTATTAAGAAAAATAAAAAGCTATTGAAACTCAAGAGCCAGCAAAATGTCTTCTAAATAAATAAATTTATACTTACAGTAGAATAAACTTGAGCTCCATTTGCAAGCCGATACATAGCAATCTTCTGCAGACACTGTACAATTCTAGTGCAAGCCTTGGCTTCCCTTTGTGCCATCCACAGAACACGTTCATCAGCTAACATAATGTTACTCGCTATGTCCACCATCACATCACCAAGCTAACAGGGAAGAGAAATAAGACGATTTTATATCTTTGAAAGTGTTCATCGAGTAGGATCATTATCAGAATATACAAAGCGACCTGTCAGCACAAAAAGCAAAAGGAAATTGGTTGTTCCTATCTCAATCACCGCTTGTCAAGTTGAGATACTGAAATACTTTGACTCAGACATTTACCTCCATCCAAGAAAAATGTAATGCCAAAGCAGTGTCTGTTTACTTTATAGTTAGAAACAAAAATATGAGAAATATAGATATTTCATTAAAAGCAAAGAGTACAATACTCCACATTCTTCTGTACTAACTATTTAAAAGGACTATTTATAATCAGCTTTGAACCTAAAATAAATAAAAATAAAATAAACTATAAATTAGCAATAACAGAGTTTGTGTACATGGGGGAAGATAAAAAAAAAAAAAGAGTAATGCAGGCAAAAATTAGCATGCAACCCTTCTGCTTCCCCTTCTTTCGCTACGTCTGCCTTCTCTGATTCCTTCCTTGGTTGTCTTCAGCTTTGCACAAACTGTTTTAGGTCGCAGGTTATACATGAGAGAGACAGCAAATACACATGGGTACAAGAGTGGCTTTCAAACCACCAATTACATTGTTGTAAGTTTATGCTCAGAATTCCTACCCTGCCTTCTGTATGACAGTCAAATACAAACTACAAAGGGAATTCATTTATTTAGGCCACAACTCTGCCATAACTAATGAGCACCTACAACATTGACCTACCCTGGATTTTCACAACATTTAAGGAACGGTGACAAATATTCGACCAAAGTGAAGGTGTATATATTTTCTAGTTGAATTGACCGAAATGCAATTTGCAGTGCCTAAATTTAGGGACTGGAATTTTCTGCATAGAGACAAGGTGGGGCTGCGGAAGACATCTCTTTTACCACCCATGCTTCCCAATTTCATAGAAACACAGAACGGTTTTGGTTGGAAAGGATCTTTAAAGGTGATCTAGTTCCAACCCCCCTGCCATGGGCAGGGACACCTTCCACCAGACCAGGTTACTCTTAGCCCCATCCAACCTGGCCTTGAACACCACCAGGGAGGGGGGCAGCCACAGCTTCTCCGGGCAACCTATGCCAGTGCCTCACCACCCTCATAGTAAAGAATTTATTTCTTGTATCTACTCTAAATCTATCCTCTTTCAGCTTGAAGCCATCACCCCTTGTCCTATCACTACAGGCCCTTGTAACAAGTCCCTCCAGCTTTCTTGTAACTGCTTCTCAGGTACTGGACGGCTGCTGTAAGGTCTCCCCAGAGCCTTCTCTCCTCCAGGCCGAACAGCCCAACTCTCTCAGCCTGTCTTCACAGGAGAGGTGTTCCAGCCCTGTGATAATTTTTTCTGGCCCTCCTCTGGACTCGCTTCTTTTCAGAATATTACTAATAAGGAGAGAACACAGTAGTTTGTTCTCTTTTTTTAAGTCTTTAAAACTAAGGCAAGTACATGAACATAAAAATACTTACTGTTCCAAGAACAGTCTCTTTTATGGATAGAAGTTACAATCAATAAATATTCTCAACAGCTAACACAGAGCCTCAAGCAGCATTTGCAGGCTGTAGCCCTTTTCATTAAATTCTCAAGAACAAATCAAAGTCAAAGTAACTGAAGATGCCTATTATGACTCACTACTACTTGAAAACTGTTAACACTTCTTACACATCAACAAATGGTGGTTTTACAATAAATTAACAGTATTATAATCAACAGTATTACAATCCTGAAGTCACAGGACTCAAGTTATTTCATACTTTTAAAAAATATGACACATTATTCTTTCCCCTGCTTATCAAGGTATGCACAAGTTTTTCCAAGTGCATTCATTCTAGCTTTAGACAACATACTAAGAACTTTCTGAACATTTGTCTTCAGTTTGTTTCTTCTTCTGACACACAAAAGCTATTAAATGAAGCCTTTTATAGCATATAGTATTTACCTTTCAGAACAGCTACAGTAACACAAACTAAAGAACTGACAATAAGACGGTGTAAGTGAAACTTTTGTGGAGTAATACCCTATTAAGTAATAACTAAGTCATATTAATAGCTACTAAAAATTATTAAATGAAATGGCACTGAATATATCAGCAAATTAAAAGGCTGACTTCAAATCAAACCAATTAAGATAAAAAAATACACTAAGACCAAAACTACCTACGAATCTACGTTAGATTTTTTCATATCATCTATTACCTTCAAACATGACAAACTAACGCCAGTTGTGTCACAATACAGACAATAAATCACGGCTGAGAAAAGAATATCCTTATAATGTAACAAATCATGCAGCAATCTAAACCAGCTTTCTATTTTTGACTGGGTACAAAACCAGCCATTTAATGAACTGCTTGTATAATTCCAAAACACACACAAAAACATCCAAGCTATGACTGTAAAAAGGAGATTTAGCCTAAAAATTCTCCAAGGAGTTCTCCAAAGAATTTACAACCAGCATTTATGGTTTACTGAGGGTGGACGGGGAAATTTGGCACTTTTTTTATTTGCACAAGTTTAAAATTGAGGCATTGTGGTCTCCAAATTCCCAACACGCACTGTACAGTGAGATCAACATAACCTCTGTTCAGCAGTGAAACAGAGAGTTCCAACCCACTAGTGGGACTAATTTAACCACTCACATTTTTCTCCCCAACAATGAGCGTTCTCTAAGATTTTATTTTAATGTCTCATCTTATACCCTGCAAGATATAGGAATACTGAAAACCTTAGAGATACAGCTCAATACTGAATAAAGACAGCCTACCATTGTGGGAGGGGAGAAGGTAAGTCTTGTTTTATTCATTATTGAGAGGATCTCTGAGGCTTTCATTACTTGTTTTTTTAGATAAGAACATGCCAATGAAAACCTGTGTGACCCACTCCATATTAAATAAAAACAGACTTACTGTACCTATCTCCCTGCTCCAGTGCTGACCAGAGGTGTTACTCACATTACAGGTCCAGTGAATGCTGGATCATCTCAGCGCGAATGAAAAGTCTGTGACCATGGGTCAGCAACTTCAGGGACCTACTAAACAAACAAAAACATGGAATAGAATCTGAAAATCCACTAACTCAGTGCCCGCATCTAATGTTGAGAAGGTTTCACTGCTCAGAATACTTAAGGACAAACACTTTGATTATTATCCAGTTACCTCTTTGTATTTTTCAGCAAATCTTCCAAACTTCTCTATCATTTCAGCCACAAAAATAACATCCATCTTATCAGAAAAATTTGCTGCTTCAACAGTGTAAGCCAAGAGCTGTCTTGCTGTTGCCACTGCATTAGTAAGGTTGAGCGGCATCTAGATAGAGAACAAACACAGGCATTTTGAAGAAGTGAAAATTAAGTATAAGACAGAGGTAACACTTCAGCAATTAGTAAATAAGCATTTTCCTAAAGAGGATAGCACTCCCCACATGGATCTCAGTTTTTTACGTAGCCAGGGACCATCACCTTATCTGTTTGCAAACAGATGTCCTACGGAGAGGACAGTACTCTGTGTTGTCATGCCTAGACAATAAGACAAAGCTCTTAAAATACCACTGCTGTAGCATTCACTCTTGATTCTGTAGTTACAGAAAGCATTTGGAATGGAACGCACACACACACAAGAAAAATCCAAGACAGATCCTCTCTATGACAGAGCTCATGATTTCAGTCCTGAAACAAACACCGTTGTGAAAAATTCTTCACTAAATAGTACGCAACATAAACTTGCCTGAGCTAGCAGGGACCAAAACCAGGAAATTTCACCTAGTACAGTGGAAAGCTGTGCAAATGTCATCAGCTCATGTTTAGATGCTGTTTATCCATGACAGTCCAAATAGAGATGTCTCGTCTCTCCATTTTCTGGTGTACATATATCCAGCCTGCCCTACTGAATTTGCAATGAGCCACATAAGCACAACTATCTATGTATGTGCCTGCTGGTCTTAGCACTTGTACATAGACTTGAATGCAATTAATGGAAGATTATTTTTTTCCCCTAACACTAAAAGTCATGCATTTGAAGTGTAAAGTTCAAAGTCAGAATACACACTTAACAGAGTCAACTTTCAAATTCAGATATTATGTATAATTTCACAAACTTTGTCTTTAAACATGAATTTCTTTTCACCTAAAACTGTACCTGTACAATACACAAGAACAGTGAAATATAAATGCTTTTGTATAAATGCTACAAAGGTTTCACTCAATTTTAAACTTAGACCTCTAACATGATTTAAATTGCTTGGCTGAGTTCTAATGTTCAAAACTGCTCAACTTCCTTTGTGTTCAGAGACTCTACAGATGCTTATAATAGTATTACATTTAACATTCGCCCCAGAGACAATAAGTTTCTGTGCAGAATACTCCTTAAGATTACAGACTTGCTATACTAAAAAGCAGGCTCTAATGAGTAAAAACAACTCCTGATACCAAAACATGCCACTTCTGCCTTAAAAAAAAATCCAAAACCTCTATTTCAGTGTAGCATACCTGGTTGCATGTATTTTTAAGCAGATAATGGGAAGTTACCTACTTCACACATGAAAAGACACCAATCTGACCCTCACATTCTAAACTTCCTAACACAAAGTTCACAACATTCTTCCACAACCTGATAAATGCCACTAACCAAAAGCAGTTATAACAGGCTGAAGCAATCTAGGCTCTTGGGCAGTTGCAGTCCTCAGGGACTCAGAGTAGGAAGATAAAAAGCTATTCCTGCATTAGTAAGTAATTGAACACAGAAGGAGCAGGTCAGCAACAACCCACCTACACAATATGCAGTTCAATGCTTTCACCTCAAAATAGATTTAGGCCAAGCCACTGGACATCAAGCCTTCCCCAAGTGTATAAATCAGAGACACTCAAAGGGCAAATCTCAGCTTAGATCCTGATTGTCCCAGTTAGGGGCTGTGGTGCTTCTGACACACAGTGTGAAGTTTTCTCTGAAAGAATGTGAGCTAACACAGCGAAACACTCTGAGCACACAATAATCTACCCCTGAGGTCAGACAAGTACCATGGCCCACGTTAAACATGGACAGTGCTACCAACATCAACTCCAGTGGCATAGCCGTATCACCAAAAACAGCAAACAAAACCACCCACACCAAAAATATTCTCATAGCTCCGTTGTTTCACCTGTTGCACTGATGCCAGCAATCTGACAGTGATCTGACAGTACGCACTGGGAAACGCCAAGCTTAAACCAGGCGTTCAAAGCTTTATGGAGTATTTTACAATAGAAGGCCCGTACATACAAGGCTGGGTATATCACTGCAGAACAGCGTTCGTGAAAGTGTGCACTAACTAGTCATAAGCTTCAAAAGGGGTTTGGAGCTCAAAAAATTTGTTTCACCGCTACATTTAAAATCTAAAGTGCTCTCTTGCATCCTGGCGAGTACTACCATTTCAGGGAAGCCTAGTTAATACTCACAGCTTTCATTGGTTAACTCTCATTAGCCACACCAAGTCTATTAAGAGGTTTACAGCAACAGAGGCAGAGCGGAGTCTGACTACTCTTTATTACCATAATGAAAATAGCTGTTCTCCATTACAGCTTCAGCCTGCCTTGTTTTGTTATGTGTACAGGACAGGGCATTCAGTTGACAAAAACAATCATATAAGCACCATTCTCTTATGCTTTACACAAGTACACTTAAGAATAAAATTTTCCTTTCACTTTCAATCTGTAGGCACTCAGATATTAAACCAAACTCTTAACACAGACATACAAGCTTTACTGTTGTATTCGGAGGCATGTGTTCATCATAATTAATCTAGACCACCAGTATTACCAGCTTAAAAAAAATGGAGCAACAGACTTCCAAGTTTTTCTTTTCATAAAGAATTTGATTTCATAGAAACGTACAAATTACCTGATTGAACATATAAAGAACTCGAGTCACATCATTTGCATACTGGCACCTGGAGTAGTCCTCTTCTGCCCAGTACCCTCCCCTGTCGCATCTGCGCCAGGCTCTTCTCTCATCTTGTGAGTTGCCAGGATATATCCCACTGCCAGCAGAATAACGTGTACACAGCAGGTACGCTGTGATGCCTGCCAATGTTCTAGGCCACCTGGGGAGTCAAAAGCAAAAAAAAAAAACCTCTTAGATAAATTTACATGACAAGCAAGTAAAAGGATTAAGCACTACAGCATGAAATAAAAAGACACTCAAAACTAAGCATCTCTAAACTATTTAAAGGGCCACCTTGGCTCGCCTTCAGTATTTTCAAGCTGTTCATATTTGTGTACTATTAACAAAATGAGTTCTAATGCTAGCATGCTTTTTTTGAATTCTTTCATGAGATTGCAGGTGGAGAGAAAAAGGCGCTTGTAAAATGACTAAAAATAGTTTACAATTTTTTTCATAAAAAACCCTTGCCTATTTCATGAAAAAATCTGTATTAACACTATAAAAAGTTAAATGACAAGAAGAAAGCTTCAAGGGCTTTCTACGATGTCTGTTCACACGTATCAATGCAACTTTCAAATGACTGCATGCATATCAATATCAAACTGCAAATATGAACAGAAGACTGCATTTACAGTAACTAAGAAACAGTGGCAGTAGTATACCCACTTCGACCAATTTTGTAACTAAGCATAATACCAAACAGAAATTAAGAGGGAAAGAAAGTGTTCATAGCGTTAAGAAAGTAGAAAAGAATCTTTCACTTAAGGTATATGGAACTAAGCACTTCTTAAGAAAACTTCTAACATTCTCTCAAGTTCCTCCTCCATGATTTTACTGCATACTTTATAAACATATACACAGATAAAAATGAAATAAAGTAATAAACAAATACAGAAAATTAAATTGCAATACACCTTTAGCGCACTGCATGAGATCAGAACTGATTCAAAGAAAACACAAGCACAGAAGCAAACCATGCCTGAATCAAGCTGTAATGCTGAGAAGAGAGGCGGACAGGGACAAGGAACACCAGCCAGTCTGCCTGCCCCTGCTTCCGGCCCTCTCCCCTGTTAAGATGTGCATAAGCAGTACTTTATCATTCAGAACACTAACACTTAAAAGATTAAAAGCAAAAAGCGCACTGAGCATTCTGCAATTCAGGTATCTTAAATGCAACAACCCAACATACAAGGTTTAAATAAAACTGAGAGCAGAAGAGAGCTGCATTTGATCACCCCAGGCTTTATATACCATAACTAAGTCAAGCTCCTTGAACAGCCTTAAGAGCTAATGTAGTTTTTCTCAGTTTTAAATACTTCAAAGAGCCTTGCACGAAGCAGTTGTCTCCAAAAATTGAAATGGTCAAACAAAAAATTCTGTTAGATTACACTGTGATCTAAAATTTGCTTTTATATCTAGACTGCATTTCAGTAAATGGCCATGACATCACCTAAATTAAGATAGGCCTAGAATTTATCTATATTTGAAAAAAAAAAAAAAAAATTTGTGTTGGCAGGAGTGTAAACATCTTGAAGAATATTCCACTTCAGGAAATTAAAATTTAAGTAATATTGCCAAAGGAGAGAAACTGAACAAGTTATCTCTATTTTCCTTTCCTATTCATCAGCTAAGTATCTTCTCTTACTTACTTTCTTCAAGACAGTAACTCCAGGGATGGACCAAGGCAAAAGGCTACACTTTTCAATTATACTGAATGATGCAAGAGATTAACTTTTTGGTGTATACTGAAAGTCTTCCCTATCTCAAATTCCTATTTCTTCCTAATCAGTTCGAACAGAACAATTTTGGCATGTTCGGTAATGGAAGAAAGACTCTTACTTCAGGCCATCTTGGCAAAGGTTACTTAGGTTTGGGCAACAAGTAACTCAAATATAGCTGCTGCTGGCATCGCACGGCAACAATCATAACAGAATTCAAAGTCCATAAAGAATCTTATAGAAAAGACTAGACAATAACAACAAACTAAAATAGAAAACAAAGGCTTAAATTTTACTACCTTTTATAACAGCTTTGGCATTAAAAATCAGTTCTCCATATTCTAGTGACATCATTTAGTTAAAGAAATGGAGACTTCTTATTATGACCATCACCACAGTATCTGAATACCAGAAGAGACAGAAGGTTATTTGGATATCGTAGCAGAGATACATCCAGCCTAGCAAACATGCATACGCTTATAATCGGAGCCTCAGCAGCCACTTCAAGAAATTAACAGAAGTGTCACCATTCAATCTTTATCAGAAAGGAAAACTTCCACCAGAATTGGTGGCAATGGAGGTGGTTAAAAGAAAGAAGAAAAAAAATAAAAACAATTAGTAGAGTTTTTAAATGCCAGAAATTATAGACAGGTATTTTAGAGACCGTAAACCATTTCAAAGAACAGGTATATGCAATGGTAATGTAAAACATTTACCATCTTTTCTGCCATATAGAAGAAAAGCCTGCAGAAAGGACAAACAAAAATCTTCCTCACAAAAATCCCAATAGCCTTTGTGTATTGCTGCAATCCCAGCAGTGGCCTTAGTGCAACACTACACGGACCCCAGCAAGCTAACAAAAACACCACTTTGGATAGTATCTGGCCAACTCTGATCATAGGTAAGAGCAAGTTATGGGTCTGCTGGGAAAGGAGGAAGGGATAAGGGGATACACTACATGTAAAGCTATCCAAGTCTCTGAAATTTCTGTACGGACGAATTAAAGTCCGATCAACACAGACTGGTGGGGAAAAACAAGTACAACGATGAGCTACTTCTGTGCTCCCACTTCTTATGGATATATAATGAGCCTTCAGAGAATGAAGCCAAAAAATGAAAACAGGCAGATGAGGACAACTAATAAATCAACTGGCACATCTGTTAGAAGGCATGCAGGCCCACAAACACCTTGCATAATACACCCAAACCTCAGCTTCCAGAATGCAGCCAGGTTTCCAGCAACACTGACACTGGAGTGCCAAAACCATAATTTCCAAAACAATTCTATCAACACTGAATTTTTTGTATTAAGTTTCCACATCAACGATGCCACTTTGAAAGGGATATCTGTCTCTGTCTTTACAGGCAGTTTTCTGGAAGTTGTGTTTTTCCAAAGCATTTCAAGCTGAAGTGTGGTCAGCTCAGTTTTGACTGAATGTATCACCTTACAGACTGAGTGCCACATGGCCTTCGGATAATTTAAACTCTGCGATCCCGACAGATGTTGTATGACACAATCTCCAAGACAAATATTTTCACTGAAAAATGGCTTGTGCCATTCCTTTCCTCACTATTCACACCTAGTGCTAAAGAATCAGAACAAGAGAAAACAGAGTGAAACACTAGGACTTCAACGAAAAACAAGTTTTTCAGGAGAGCTTTAATTACCATGTTTTTAAACAAGTATAATTTCTAAGCTATTTATTTCTTCTGGAATTTCAGTAGCCATCAAATGGAAAACAGCGAGAGTTCAGTGTTTAACACTACTTCAAAGGTTATTAGATTATCACAAGATGATTTGCCTTCTCTCCCTGTTGTTCTCGCCACTTCCCCTATTATTTATCAATCTCTTTCCCTTTTGTTACCGTCCCTTTATTCCTACTGCATTTACTGTTCACTGATGTCCCTACACAGCATTTCATCATCTTTTACCATGAACTTCTCAGAAGAATACTAGCAATGCCAGACAGTCATACAGTGTGTACTACCTTTATAACAAATTCAGATACCTACAGAATCAATCTACTAATAAAACTAATGTATTATTCATCTAATGATTTAGAAAGCTCTCCAATAAACTAGACATTTTTCCACTAAACCTAGCTTTAACTTTCCACTAAACTGGACATAAACCGGTGGACAGTTTAAAACTCCCAGCTTTCTGACATAATTTCACATATAGAGAAACACAAATGCACAGTGTCACCAAGAGAAGTGCTTAGTGGGGAACAGTGTTCCTTACCCTCTTTCCCGTTCACAATACTCCTTGTGTGGGCACAAGTTTCTTTACAGCCCAGTGGTGAATGAGATAGGGGAACCGATTCCAGCTGTAACTACGCTTCCTTTATTCCCTATCTTTGCTACGTGAATGCTAACCTGAACCATTCTCAGCCATGACTGTTTCCTCCCAATACCTGCAAGAGATGAGCTGATGAGGCACTCTCCACTTTCCATGAAGCCAGGGAGGATGTTCCTCCAGCAGGGCTCAAAAGGTGACTAATAACATGAAATTCTCATCATGCAAATAAAGGCTACGTAAGTTTGGCTGCATTCTTAATTCCTCGTGAGCCTAAGCTTGAACGTCTTTTACAGTTTACCCAACTGCTAGCAGAAGTGCAAATTTGGACTGTATTAACACTCTTATTTAATCACTGTTTATAATTAGGTGCTCAAAATTTATCACATATACATGAGAGTAGACAGCTGTGGTGGAAAACATGGTTCATTTACATTTAAGTACTGTAATTTCATTTCAAGGAAAAAAAGCCAGACCGTAAGATTATAATAGAATCCTTTCCTTCATGCATATTAATTGTTTTGAAAGCATTAATTTCTTTAAACTAATAACTTACAGTTACAATGGGTTTTATATCATAATTTCATTAGCTTACAGGTAGTCCAATATTACATTTTAGTAATTCTCCAAATTCAGTATGACAATTACTGTTTTAAGATTAATTACACCCAGTGAGTAACAGTTTTCAAAATGATAATTCTTATATTTAAGAAAGAATTCTATCAGCCACAAGCATAAAATTATTCTAAACACAACAGTTGTAGGATTTACTGAAGCAGAAGCATTAGGTTACATTTTAACATAAAACTGTATGTTCAATTTAATCATGGATTGTAACATATTCAAGGATATTATCTGAGTGAACTTAAAAGAATATCTAAGTTGAAAAATAGATTCCATGATGAAGACAGTTTTTGCCTAATCTTTACAAACTCATGCTAAACTACTATTACTGAGCCAAAGACACTGAAGACAAAACTCCTCCGTTACACTTTGCTATTCCATTTCTGAAGGGATAAAAATCTAGATGCCAGTTCTGAAACAGTTTCCAAGCTAAAATGACTAACCAGTTCCAACTAAAAAAAACTATAAAATCAAATTCACCTAGGATCATTTACAGCCATCTGCTCAGAACCATTTTCTCACTAGTCAAAGCCTTATTTCCATATGGTCTCAAAGGTGAAAAATTACTGTTTATTATTACTCTACCTAAACTACAAATGGAAGTCTGTTATAGTAAACCCAGACATAGTGAACTTTTTGATAAGCTGAACATTTCCTGAAATCTTATTTCTTTCTACTGAATTCCAGAGGGGGTAAATCCTATTACACTGAACAGTCACTGAACAGCACAGGTTAATTTAATGGAAAACACTTTGAAATAAGCCTTTACCATCTGTTTTCACCTCTAATGGCAAATCAAAGAAGAACAATTCACACTTGTATCATTAAAAAAAAATGCAAAAGTGATTTAAATAGATGTGTTCTTTGATGAATACAGCATGCATCTGTTTGACTTTCTTCACCTTTTATCTTAAGCAGGAAGTTCTCATTTTCTAATGTAATGCTCATCCCTGAAGTTGAAATCACCACAGTGTAGTAAGAGGATACGCACAAAGTTTCTTGTATAAATAATTCCTTACAATGTGAAAGTGAAGCTCTTCAGTAGTTCTAAATTGCCTCTGTGCAACAAGTTCTTTAAGTTCTAACACTACTTCCCTTACTAGTAGTTCCTCATACTCAGACAACAGCTACCATTTCTCAGATTATCCAGCTGATGAACACAAAGCAGATGAACTCAGAACAAATTATCTCAGCCAGGACTTTCCCCGATTTTTGCTGCAACTGGGGCAGGCCTTCTGCACTTGAAAGCTTGTCTTCTCGCTCCCCAAAAACTACGTCCCAGCAACATGCTTTAATTTACTTTCACCTCTTCAAATAAAAGATTTATGGTCTTAGATTAGCTGTATAGAAAGAAGATGACTTTAAAGAACTCTAACATACACAAGGAAAGGAAGAAAAGTGTATAAATGTAAACAAAAGATCAAGCAGAAGATCAACACAGCCAAGCAGTGTAAGAAAAGTGAAAATAAATGAGTGGGTAAAAGCAGTTATTATAGCATTAAGAAACCCTACAAACTGTAGTGAAAACATATGCTATGACACACGCTGATTCTCAGTAGGAACTACTACAGGGAGGTACAACACAGACTAGTTATAAAGGGAATTACCTTACATACAGAGAATCTATACAGAAGCTATCTGTTACAGCTGGCACCTCCAGGAGTAACGTGTTGTTAAGAGTGACCAGCAGCAGAAAGATCAGAAAAGGGAAAACAGGTGAGGAGGTAAGAACAAAAGATAATATACTCTGCAATTCCCAACACAATGGAACATCAGAGCTACCATGACAGTTACAACAATCATTAAAAGAAAGCACCATTCACACTACTTACTTTAATACTTATCGGGGTGGGGGGTGCGGAACAAACCAAAAACGTGTATTACATGTTTCTTATATAGTGATTTTGTTGTACGGGGGCAGGAGGGTTTTAAAAACGGAGTGATAACCTGGTGGAAATACTCCCGGTCAGTATGCAGTCCAACTCTAACTGACGGATCATCTAAAAAGTTTTACTCTATTCCAATAATTTCATTTATGTATTTCAAATATCATGTCTTTCTTTCCATCTCTTCCAAAGTTGTTAGTTAACAGGCTCAAAGTTTAACATTTCATGGTATAGTTGGGTGCACTTCTTTCAACACATACTAATTCAGAGCAGTTAAAAATCTGTTACATACCATTTACAAACTTACATCCACATAAGTGTCTTTTAAGCATAATACCTTACATTAAAAATCACATTATATGGATTTTTCTTTTCTCTGAAAAGAAATTAAGGTCACCAACCTGAAATCCCCTTTATTGTTCACAACCCTCTCTGGAGGGCAGTACTGTGCAGAACTTTCTAACACCACAATGTCTACTGTCCTCGTGTTATTCCCACGTCTGGTTTGTACATGGCAACCCCAGTTTCCTGTGGAGCCAGCCTGAATGTTTGAGATTGTCAGCGCACTGGGAAGACAAAATAAACAAATTAAAGCCAGAAGTCTTGCAATAGAATTTATATAAGCTTTTGGTAAAAGATGAATGAAGTACAGGAAGACAATGGAAGAAACAAGCAATTACATACAACTGCGAGTGACCTTACAAAACCCAAGCTATCCACGAATAAATGTCCTGTAACTAACAGAGAAATATTTACTATTCTTCTAGCTCTCAATTTTGCCAAAGCAGGAAAGAAAAAGAACAGCCATGGGAAAAAAGTTCCTTGACTTCAGAAAGAAGAGATGAGAATCCAAATTTCCTAAGTGATATCATTGCTCTTCATCACAAAATTTTTGTAGTTGTTCCACAAAGGCCAAACTAAAATAACTTCCCAGATGCAGAATTAGTGATAAAGTTAGAAGCCTTGATTTACTAATACAATTACAGGACATATAACCACTCTGTAGATGCTGAATGAGTCAAAAATCTGCTGCAGGCAGAATAAATTATACTTCTAGATCTCTGCTAGAGAACTTTAGTATTACCAACCATGGTATGCTCAAAAGGAAGAGGAAAGAACCAATGAGTAGTTCGCTTAAATGCCTTGCTTTCATAATTTTAATGTTCCAAGGGAACAAATGTATTCTACCAAAAACATATTTTACATGAACTGCATTGGGTAATCTCTGGAGATAATTAAAACCTACCTGCAACAGTCCTCAGCAACCTGCTCTAGATAACCCTGCTTTAAGCAGCTGGATTTAACTTATCAAATCTCTAGACCACTCTCCTCCAACTTCATAGTAAGAAACAGTGACCAAACCTAGGGAATTTAAGAGGTGTGTGAAGTTATAGACTACTTCCCTACTTGAGAAGTTTCTGTCTACACATGTTCACTCAGTGAGGACATGACGGGTTCTTACTGGTTATGGAAATAGTCACTAAATCAGAGCAGAAAATCAGGTGTAGGAAATACATATTCTCTTTATGGGTTCACCTTGCAATCAGGGAGCAGTTATGAATCATGTTTTTTTCAACAAAAATACCCTGGGACTCATCAGTTTCCACTATCTTTCCATCCTGATACCACAAGACTTGCATGTCTTGATCAATATATGAAGCCATACATTGGAATGGTAGGCTATCTCCTTCAAAGACAACCTGACGGTGAGATGGAGTCATATAGAAAGACGGTAATTCAAGCGGCGGTTCTAGAATTCAAGAAATAAAAGCACAATTCATAGTAAGAATCTGTTACATACATGATTTTCAAAAGAGGCGAAAAATACACTAACTGAGTATCAATTATTTATATAACCTCCTCATAAACTGCACCTTGCACAATTTATATAAAAACTATGTTTGGTAGCATCAGATATTTAAAAATACAAATTTGCATCATATTCTTTTTCAAAACATATATTCCTTTAATGTAATACATTTCAAAAATCTTTTGCTAGCCCACATCCAAAAGAGTGAAAAATACATTTATGGATTTTATTTATTCACAATTTCTCACTATTAAGATGTCAACATTCCAAACACTTGTGTTTTATTATTTTGACAGATGGAATAACTCTAACAAAGCAAAGAAATTAAGCATGTTGATCATGGTTTCATCACAAGAAGTCATCTAATCAACAACACAATCACCATGCAGGAAAGTCAGTCATAAAACAAAGACCTTTTAACTTCAGAAATATGGGCTTGGGATAATTTGCACATCTGAAGCCAGATAGCTAGACTTTGGAAAAAAATTATCAGTTTCTGATTCCTCTTGTGAAGTTTAGGTAAAAATCCCTGAAAAACATGGATTAGCAGGAAAAATGAGTTTATCTTCAGAGAGTGCTACTCGTCCTTAGTTTCTACAGGGTAACATCCAGAATCATCAATTCATTTACTATTTATTTCCAAAAGTAAACGACACTGAATCATGATCGAAGATCAGCCTTTGAAAATAAATCACTATTCCCACTGTCACGTAAGTGCTGAATTTCAGGGAAACAAAATGAAGCAAAAAAGTCTGTTCTCTACTATGAACAGAATATTAAATGCGTTAAAAATTAAGTATCAGTTTTCAGGAGTGCTTACCGCAGGTCAGAAGCTCCTGCTTAACACCAGTCACTGTCTGCGACTGAAGTGACTTGGGATAGGCACATTTAGTTTCACGTACAGTTATATTTCTTTCTTTTAACCACTGATGCATCCACAGTATGTTGCAATCACAAAGAAGATAATCAGTCTGAAATTCTCTGCAATACAAAATAGGCACTCACAGTGACAAAATGCAGCACTCAAAGGTCTGAAAGCTTGGCATCAACATCTGTACAATGCCTCTCATCGTCGCAGACACGCAGACAACAAGCAGTGAAACCCCAAAATACAATGGACTTGCCTACCACTACGTACTAGAAGATACTCTAATCCTCTGCAAGCTGTGGTCTGAGAACAAAAGTACACATTCCCTGAGAAAAGGAATCCTCTCCATAAATATGAGGAACATTGACTACCTGCACATGAAAAAATTTCTCGTAATTTCTTTCACAGAGTGAGTTTGCATTATTTAAGCGAGCAGTAAGAACTGCTTTAATGTGCATCACCATAACTTGAGAACACACTTCATGGGTTCACTTTTGCAATCAAATGCTTTAACAGTAAAATCAACAGAAATAAAAATAGCCTCCGATCTATTTTTCTTTTCAGAACCACTATTCACACAATTTTACTGACAGTTTTATCCTGCTTTATATAAAATCATATAAGCCTTTTCACTGATTTATAACATCTTCTCTGTATTTAATACTTTCTACTATAAGGGCATACCAAGTCCCCCCATAAGTGTCTATTGTAGTCAGCTAAATTAAAAGAGAACGTATATATTTTATCTGTTTTGAAACAGTTAAAGATGTATCAAAACATATCACTGCGTCCATACTGGTTTTTACCTCTAGTGAAAATATAATTTATTTTTCTTTTTGCAGATGTCTAGAGGGTGACACATTATCACAGACAGAACACTTCAAACACTAAATCAATACTCCTGTGAAACTCCATTTGGCTTTTGTTACCAGGAATTCCTCAAGATGCACACATTTTTAATAGCAACGGTTATATCCAGGTTCTCTTGTCAGACTTGTGATGTTCTTGGACAGCAACCTTTATGTACACAATTAAAATACCAGGAATAACAGCTTATGAACAATTACAAGCAGCTGGAAGAGGGAAAGAAATATTTGCCTCTATAAACAAGAAATTAACTCTGCGTCAAAGCCAGGAGTTAGAGCTTTTGAGAAAGTCCCAGTACAGTGAGCCAACTGTCATAACTACCAGGGAAAAATACAAGCTAATCGTCAGCACTGATAATTTTTTTCATTTATTTTCTTCATTGCACAAGATTACAACTCTCATGAAATTAAAGGAGAGAAAAATGACATGAGGTTGAGATGTACCCACTGTTACTTGTAACAAATCAATATTGTTCTTCAAGGTCTAAGATCTTCCTTAGAAGTATTTATTCCCTTTGTTAAAAAAAGGGTGTAGAACGCTGTTTATTTATAATAAAAGTAATAAACGATACATATCGAATAAAACTTTCAGAAGCCCAGATGCCAGTATAGCTTTGTTCTCTCAGAACCACGTAACAAATACAGCACGTCTTTTGCAGGAAGTTATATAAACACCAAGATATCTGTACACACATTTCCCATGCACCTATTCAGTTAAAAGAAACCACTGTTATGAGGTTTAAATGTAAAAATGCAAAACTGTAGTACAAGCAAGTGTATATAAAGTGTTTGTTGCTAAGAACACAAAAGATCATGCAAATTAAGATTAGATGCAATAAGTACTTACAGAGACTTCAGCGAACCCAGATGATCAAATGTTCCTCGTGTAAGTGTAGAAAACAGATTCCCAGAAAGATTCCTAAGGAATAAAAGAATCATGATTTGAACTCACGTTCAAGAACAGACATTTGAAATAAAAAAATCCCTCTTCAAAATAACATTATTTTAAAACCTATAGGATACTATTATGACATTCTGTCATAGTTCACAAGACTAAGAATAAAAATCAGGTCTAACAGCCTAGCAAAAATCCCAAAATATACTGTTCCCCAATACTTCTTGTTTAGCTGAAGAATTTTAAGATTGGAAACAAGGACTGAAAGCAAATACTTTATTTTTTATTCAAAGCAACAACTAGTACATGTTAAGCATACAGTTCAAGAAGTTTAACTTCACTGCTGATAGTGAATTGATGTGTTGCTACTAAGATGCTAAAAGAAGTATGTTTGATCCAGCATAATATTTTTTTTTAAATATTACACCTCCCACTTTCTCTGTATCAGTAAAAGCACTGCTTAAGAAGCTAACAACCAGGGCAAAGAAACATTCCACAATCTGACAAGCTATTCTCCTGAAGTAGTGAAGAACTACAAAATGTGCAAGAAAGCTAGCAACACACAACCACATCGATGCCACGGTAGAACTCATGGATACTAAAAGATTCTAAAACTCTGAAATATTTTTCTAGAGAAAATATTTTGCACTGCCTGCTACTTCTGTAACAAACCACAATCATAGCCACACTGCATGACTTCCAAGCACATACTTAAACTACTCCCTCTGAAAGAAAGAATGTTAACTTACGTTAGACAATCTTAAGAAGTTAAATTATGTACAACAAAATAATACTTACAATCTAATAAGATTTACCAGTCCTCTAAATATATCTGCATTCAGGCAGCCTATCCTGTTATTAGTTAAGTCTCTATAAACAGAAAAAAGCAAAAATAGGGATAAACTGGTTTATTTCCAAATGACGTAAGTCTGCAAACAGAAGTATTTCAACTAATATTCATGAGTAACAGACTGTGCTATATAAACGTTTAGTCTTTTTCAGCAAAACCCAAAAGGTACTGCTATATGGCTGTGCACACATACACATACAGTCCTTATTTCATTTCTAAAGTCATAATGGTTTGCCCATACACAGTTAAATGAGCCTAGCCTTACCAGTAAATCCTTTTAGAACAGGCCTGGCTTACACCATGCAAAATAAATTTTCCTATTTGTACAGTATATTCAATACACGTGGTAACACTGTTTAATTTTTTGACATGCTAGAGACCTACGCTAGTGCATTTATTGTACATAAATAGGACCACTTCTATATTTATACATACATAAATATTTAAATATATATTTTAGAATTAAAATTCTTAAAAATACAATAGAAATTCTTAAAGGACTAAAAATTAAGCCAGCAAGTAGTAATGGCCCAGAATTGGTCCTTCAGCGTTATTTTTCAGGTTTTCAAAAGTGGAATTACAGACAAAATTTCCTTTTAAGTGAGCCAGATCATCTGATCAGTGACAAATGAACATATACACTACAAAAATTTAAGAAGGAAAGCTGTATGCTGACTAAAATGGGGGGGCACCAAAACCACTTAGACTTAAAAGCTGTCCCAGATATCCCAAAAATCTGAAGTGTTTTAAAAAAAATAAAAGGAAAAAAAAAATCTAGGTATTAACCCCCCAAAAATGTGTTAATGGGAATGTTGGCACAAATGTCAATAAAGCAGTATTAACAGCGCTGTAAATTCAGCGTATTATTAATAGCAAGGGACATCTGTTATCGATGATAACTTTCTGATGCAAGTGGTGGAGGAACCAAGAAGGAAAGGCGCGCTGCTGGACCTTGTGTTAACAAACAAGGAGGGACTGGTGGAGGATGTGAAGGTCGGAGGTAGACTCGGCTGCAGTGACCATGAAATGGTCGAGTTCAGGATCCTGCGCGGA
>Ga0065711_1028815_pt1 | contig 39049 bp, 21 predicted proteins | sample Hoacrofraction12_FD_59098 | JGI IMG/M metagenome (GOLD analysis project Ga0065711, IMG submission 59098) | Hoatzin crop microbial communities from Cojedes, Venezuela - Epithelial fraction 12 v2 (version 2) | ecosystem: Host-associated > Birds > Digestive system > Esophagus > Crop | place...
CAGCCTGCTGTAGGTGACCCTGCTTCGGCAGAAGGGTTGGACTAGATGACCCACAGAGGTCCCTTCCAACCCCTACTATTCTGTGATTCTGTGAAACTTCTCCCCCCCCACCTCTTTAAGAGATAATCACACACGAAGAGTTAAAAAAAGCTGTTTAGGGGCAGAGGACTTTAAACAGTCTGTAACAAATCTAGTCATTGTGTCAATAAGTTTGTTTAGATAACTTCTGCTAAACTTTGAAGGTTATCGTTTGGCACAATTTTGTAGTTACATTGAAGTGAGAAGCTGCAATGGCTAAGTAGTTCTGATTGCATCTAAAAATCACATTGTGTGTCATAATTGAAATAGAATTCTGTTTTGTTTATTCTAGAAAAAAGAAAGAGATTAAAATTGTATACATAAAATGAATATGAAGAATGTCATTGGTCTAATAAGCCTTTGGGAAAGATGCAAAGAGAAAAACTGATTTTTGTTCACTTGTCCATAAAGTAGTTCCTTTATAATCCTCCAAGTCTTTGAATGGCTTTACATGAACCAGAATAATAAATCAGTTTTAGTGTCAGTTCAGTTATTTGACAAATTCAACTCACCATTTTCAGTAAATGCTACTGTCAAAGAGTTAAATTTTACACGGAAAGGAAAAAGGCATAGGCTTTTGAATATTTTGATTAGGACCTCAGGGATCCAGAGGCACGCTGCTGTTACGTAAATACAATCATACTTCTTTTCAAAGCTTATTCACTTGGGCACATTAAGAATCAATAAAATATAAGTTCAATAAACAGGCTTCAAAACCAATAATGTTTTGCAAATATGCAGAGCAATTCAAGTGTAATTTGAAGAGCATTTTACCAGGATGTGAAGGTTGTACTCTTTGCATTTTATAGTTGAGACTAACACATATCACTGTCAATACTGCATAGTAAGATCATGGCAGAAAATGAGGTGAAAAAGCTAAGCTGAGGTTTTTACATCCATATTCTGGTATCATCCCTGTTTTCAAAAAGTGCTGTTTCAGTCTGGATATGTTGTTCTTAGCTGATTTTACGTGAGTACCAAAACCAGATAAGGCTTTCTACCAACAGAAAATGACGTTACAACCAGAAATTTTAGGACTGGCAAAATTTCAAAGGTATCAAATCTCCCTTCATGTTAAACAACACAAACAAACAAACAAAACCCCAACAAAACCTGACCAAATACATGCAAAGCAGAAAAGGCTGTCTATGATACCTATTTAGTAAAAAAACCCAAATGTGCTTTTTAATGAATTCATCTATATACCTTCCAACTATGATTTGTGCATTGGAACAGCACATAATGTGTAACTTTCCATGACGTTGGAATTGTCACCTTTTAACAGAACAGTACACTTCTTGGAACTGGAGGGGATTTTTGATTCCTGCAAACTCCATTGGATGTTCTTACCAGTCCAGATTTCATTTTTGCTACATTACAATTGTGCTGTATCTTGAATGGCTTTGTCATAATTATTTCTTTCTCAGACTAAATATTGAGCTTGTCTTAATTGGAGAATTATCATATTTTGTCTTCAGTAAAGTTGCCTGTCTTAACAATTTGAGCCTTAGGATAAAAATATCTACATAATAGAGGACATTTGCTGTAGAAAAGCAATGCCAGACCATCAGCTTGTCGACAAATTATACTGAAACTAATTCAGCTAAAAGTGAATACGATGTGTCTTCCATCTCTGAACTACCTTGTGTCTGTGAAAATGAAAGCACAAGAAATCTTTTAAAAAACAGTCCATAGTGTTTGGGTTTCCTTTCATTGGGTATGTTTTAATCTACAGATGATTCCTAAAATTCAGTCATGTCATGAATGTAAGGGAGTTTCCTGCTACTAACTGCCCAGTCCTTTAACTGAAATGTTGAAATTGAGTGCAAAAATAAGATTTGCATTACTTGCATGATAGTCACACGTGTATCTGCCTACAGGATGCATATTTTGGCCTGTTCTGTCTAAAAGCAGTGGCACTGTGATAAAGCATTACAAATTTCTGCTGTATTCACTTGTATATATTGGTAATATTTTTGTAATTTATACTAAATATTATAGTAATTTTTTACAGTGTGTGGAAAGAGCATTTTTAGCCCACGTGTAAGGAGGGGACAGGGGAGAAGGGACAGTGATTGTAAAAATTGTTGAAAAAACAGCTGCTAGTTAGTTACTAGCTAAAAGTAGCTGTCGCTCTGTGTCTGAACTGCAGATGGGGCATGTTTGCAGCTGATGCTCTGATGAACTTTAATGTGTCATCTTTCTTGGCCCATTCACTCTGAATTAAAAGCATAATCATACCCAAGTTAAGGATTTCAATGCTTTGCTGGAAATCAGATTGGGTACTATGCTAAGACGTACTGGTTTTAAGATTTTTTTTATCCTTTTGCGGGTTTTTTAGTCTTCAAGTTATACTTTATATCATCTGTGTCTTATGTAGATGACATCTACAGCTGTATTTTCTTTACAAATATTCAACCTATTTGACATCAGATCAGGTATTAATATCTAGAAGCTTCTAAGTTTTGGCTTTTCAGGTAAAATCTTGTCAGTAATCCAGAGGGTGGAATTATAGAAGGGAATGATTAATTATCTTTTCCTGCTGTTCAGGTTCTTAGAAATCTTTTTCAAATCATTTGATTATAGTTGCTAAATAGAGTTACTGAAGATGCACTGTAAGAGCACTTGAAAAATCCAATCCACAGAATTCCTGAAGGTGTAAAGAACACACATAGCTAAATATAGTCTATTTTGATCAAAGAAAAATAAGAACTCTTGTTACGATGGTCTCAACTGCTGTCCTCATGTGATTAACAACTGAATCTTTCATTTGGCAAAATGTGCCTGTATGATTATATAGTCAATGAAATAGAGTTCTATGTGACTATATCTGAAACTTGTAATGCTTCTTTATCACTAGAAATAATTTCACCTGATATATAGACTTTATGTATTTTAATGCAGGCAAGCACATTTTGTTTCTTCTTGGCATGTAGTTCATCATGTGCTCTGGCTCCAACCATAGTGAAGTCTCCCATCGTAAAGTAGTGTGATAGCAGCATAAACGTAATATAGTAACAGCATGATTTAACAGCATGAATCAGCAGTGGACTGTTCTGGCTTCCCAAATCTGTACTGCAACTCCTCTATCTCAACACAGTGTTAGAAGGTAAATGAGGTAGCATTAGGGTTGGAGTGGTTCCAGCCACCATAAGTAGACTGACTTAATGCTTCATTGGGGCTTCAAGGATGCTGTCTCGTCCTATTTCGGTCTTGGTGAGCGTGTTATCATTTCCCTTGTGGCAGCATGATCACTTACCAATAAGTGATACAGTGTAGGTCATAAATGTGAAACTGTAATGAAAGAATTTGACATTTTATTATCTTTATTTATGTTTTCTTTACTTTTCAGAAAGAAATCCACTGCAGTTAAAATTATTTTGGATATTTTTAGTTATTTGCATAGTCTTAGATATTTATTTTTGCTTCCATGAAGATTTTGAATACTCAGTTACTTTTTGTTAATGTATCTACCACTTATAGCTTATCAGAACTCTTCTTGGTGATGGATTTGTTCTCTTGGTGATCATGCCCCTGTACTCGGCACTGGTGAGGCCGCAGCTGGAGTACTGTGTTCAGTTTTGGGCCCCTCACTACAGGAAAGACATTGAGGTGCTGGAGTGTGTCCAGAGAAGGGCAATGAAGCCAGTGAAGGGTCTGGAGAACAAGTCTTATGAGGAGCAGCTGAGGGAGCTGGGGCTGTTTCGTCTAGACAAGAGGAGGCTGAGGGGAGACCTCATCACTCTCTACAACTACCTGAAAGGAGGTTGTAGTGCGGTAGGTGTTGGTCTCTTCTCCCAAGTAACTAGTGATAGGACGAGAGGCAATGGCCTCAAGTTGTGTCAGGGGAGGTTTAGATTAGATATTAGGAAAAATTTCTTCACAGAAAGAGTGGTGAGGCATTGGAACAGACTGCCCAAGGAGGTGATGGAGTCCCTATCCCTAGAGGTGTTTAAAAAACTTGTAGATGTGGCAGTTTGGGACATGGTTTAGTAGGCATGGTGGTGTTGGGTGGACGATTGGACTTGCTGATCTTAGAGGTATTTTTCAACCTATGATGCTATGATTCATGGGTATGCACTGTTGTACACTTCAGAGTGCTATCCAAAGGCTTTTCCTAATTTTCAGGAAGACTGTAAATAGCTCTGAAGTATCAGACGATAATACTTTAAAGAGACTGCTGTTTTCTAGTGACCACTGTGTGTCCAGCTAACAATAACAATAAGAGTTACTAATATTGTCTCAAAAAATAGCTTTATTTTTAATGGGAAGCTTGTAACATGTAATTTCTTCCTATGTCTGTGACATTTTTTGTTTGTCTATCTCAGAAGACCCTGTGAGAAGAAAATAATACTGTTACGTTCATGAAGATAATATAGTTTTAAGTATTTATTTCTATCAGCTTTACTTAGACAGTATTTTTTAATAATTATTATTTATCTAGTTGCATATCCAGTTTTGTTACTATCAGTTAGGAAGAACATATGAAACACTTTTTTCCTCAATGTGATTCCTAACAGCTTCATTTCAATCTTTATTCCTGAAAAGTGAATCTACATTAGATAACAGACAAGACAGTGAAGCTAGATTTTATTGATAGATGTAAATGTGGAAGATAATGATTTCAGACTGTGGTCTTTTTTTTAACTTTAAAATAGCATTTAACAGTATCAACAAAACCATCATATTTCATCCTACCAGGACGGCTAAAAAAATATTTTTTAGGTGATTGTGTTCAAGAGGAGGTTTGTCTAGTGAGCTTCTGTGGGAGTCAGTAATTGGCATGATGCTATTCAGCATTTCCACTAATAAAATAGCGGATAATAAAAATCTGTGGATGACACAGATTTAGCATTCTGGCAAAGTGAGGAGAACCAGGCAGTTACATAAACCAATCTTGCATCACTTGTGCAGCTGAACCCTTCAGGCAAGCTGTATCTTGATACAGTCAAATGAAAAATTTTTGTAAATACAGGATAACTAGAACAGGTCATGCCTCTGGAGTGAGAGACTGTAGCCTGGGATGCCTGGCTTCTGAAGAGATCCTAGGGGGCATTGCTGATAGGTCTCTCGATATGAGCTCCCAGAATGATGCTGTGGCCTATGGGAGTAATTGGATCTTTAAATTAATGAACATAAGAGCTTGTTTTGCCTTTTGGTGGGGTTTTTGTTTTGGTAATATTGCATCCAGTTCTGATGTCTGAAGTCAAAGACATAGAGAGGGCTCAGAGAGGATGTTTTTTCTGAGAGAAAAGAAAAAAAAGGTTTAGATTTAGTTCCTATTATCTACACAAAAGGTCAGAACAAGATAAGTAATGATCTTTCTTGGCTTTAATATCTATGACTTTAGGAATCAGCCTAAAATTTCTGTTGTATATCTGAGAAATAATACTCCCACTGACATATATGGGTGGTATTGTGTATAGATACAGAAAACATCTGATGTTCTCACAGTTGTTGAAACGATTAGGCAATGAATTGGCCTTAGAGTACAATTCTGAAATGGCAGTCATCATTCCTAAAACATGTATGAAGTTGTTGCCTTCACACAATTACCTCTTAAACGTTTTGATACCCAGTAAATTTTAGTTATCCTTACTGACTAAGAAGCACACAGTGCTAGAACCACATTGCCATTGTGAAATAGAAGTCTAAAATTGTAAATCTCTATAAAGCCTAGTTGCAGAGAAAAAGCACTGTTTTGTTTAAAAAGGCTTTGATAGTGATTGAGCAATCACTGCTTTTTTTTCAGTATGATTTTTTGATTTTTGTCATCATGTCCAGTAACATAACTCCAGAAACCAGTTCATTTTGTTCTGCCAGTAAGTTGTGTCCTTTCTTACCTTGGAAGCCTATATAAAGTAACAGGAGATCTATGTGTGTTTTCTGTTCAGAGCTTTACAGCTCTAAGGATGCCGAGACCAAACTCCATACAGGTCCAGCAATGCGTTTTGCAGGCTGGGAGGAACACCATGCAAAATCTGGGTCCCCTCTCATCTGCACGTTTCAAGAGTTCTGTTTGGTCTGAATCCTGCAGGAAGGATGTGATGCAGGTGGTGTATAATGTGGGGAGATTTCCTGTAAGCCTTGCTTTATCGCATGTGTTTTACAGAGATGCTGTTACTATCCCAAGTTTTAAATCAGATCTTCCACAGAATGAAAATCTGATTTTATTGTCCCATAAGTGTCCAGAAGAAAGCACTTTCTGATTACTAGAAGGTACTTTTCTCTCATCAGCCAATGTTTTTATTTATTTTCAGTAAATACCACAAAGGGATCTCTGTGTTTTCTCCATTTCAATGTAAAAAGGATTTTCTTGAACAAAGAAAAAAACTTGTTCTTCCTGAGCAATTTAAGTGACCTGCTAAACTAAATGCACTGGCAGGGCTTCCATTTAGTTAGTAATTCACAGCTGTCACTGGAGACATCTCTCTACAAAGAAAACTGTTTTCTTTCTATGTTAATTTCTAAAGCAGAAACTGCTGCATAACAATGTCAATTATTGGCTTTATCAGTGTGTAACCCTGGAGAAGACTAAAATCACAGGAGCCTGTACACTTTACTACCAAACTCAATCAGAACTACTGATAAGAGAACAAAGAGAAACTAAAAGCTTTTGGAGTATGAGCTGAATAATAGGATGAAATGACATATGCCTTTCTTTGAGACAAGCAGATGGAGGAGGATTAATTTTCTTTCTTTCAGTCTTCTGTTCCCTTCTATGGTTTACTAAATGCTGGTGCTCGTAGATTTTGCTAGCTTACAACAAAATTGTCTCTTTGCGACTGCAAGACAGTAAAAATAACAAGAATTAAAATGCCCATTGTTTTGTCATCTACTTGTAAACAAATTGGATTCAGAATTCTTCCAGAAATGCCATTATAGCAGATTTACTATTGCCATCATAGCCTCCTAGTTAGCTCTTTCAGCTGCCATAAAGAGCGAGATCTTTACACGTGACAAGTCGTTTGCTGTCTGTAGTGTTTTTTGCATTAGACCTCCCTTTGCAAATGTAGTAAGAGCTCCCATGTATCCCATCCTAATTCGTTTTCTGCCCAGCAGCATTTGCTATTAGCCGAGTGAATATCAACGGCTGCATCCTGTCCTCAGGAATGGACTCAGGAAAGCTTTGTGTTAATTTTTTTTCATCCCAATTCTTACACGTGTGCTTAGTTTCAGGTGCTGATCTGCATAGGACAACAGGTTAAACAAGGTCATCTGAAATCTTTAACAGCTGCTGTTCTCTACCATGTCCTTTCTTAAAGATTGCCACCCCCCAGACAAGATGACAGAGCATAGCGTGGAGCTGCCTTTGAATTGCCAGCTCACTGGCAAGCCTGTTAAAGCAATCCAAAATTGCCACCGGTAATATACCTCTGAAAGTTATATTTCATGTAGCTGATGTCTTTATTCTCCTCTGTGAGAATAGGCCACATCTTCAAAGCTGTGCCATAGTTCCATCTCTTGGAGATTATTGTGATAAATACAGGAATTCCTCCTCTCATCTGCCTGCTAAGGAATGGATGAGAGAAGCAGTCACTGTGGACAAATCAGCCCGTCAAACTTTTCTATTATACCACATAATGCTCCACTGAAGTAGTTTTCCATTAGAAATGTTATTACAGTTTTGGCCAAACCCTTTAAACACCTTTTGGTCTTGTTCATTTATTCAAACAAAATGGCATCTTATTCACAAGGTGTGGTTTTGTAAAAGAAATGATTTTGTCAAAAGCCCAGTTCTCTAAAGAAAATCAATTTGGGTATAATGTTTTCCTTAAAACTGATTTGGTTTATGTGTGGCTTTGAGTCTTTAGATGATCCCTTCAGAGAGATTTTTCGAGGCTTTTCTCTGAATCTGTGAAGGCTACAAAGCCACAAACCTTTTCTTAATGCAATTTGAATTTTTACAAAACCACATGGCTGTGAGAATCCTACATCTGGGCGAAATACTGCAAATTATTATTAATATTTACTTTATATAATACTAGCATCTGTCACATGCTAAGAGGATTGTTATGAAATCAGTATTTCTCTCTCCGTATTGATTTTCCATGTTTTTGCTAAGGTTTGTCCTTACATAGTGGAGAATTAAGGATTTTGGCTTGCTTGATCTTTGATGATTGCTCTGGAGCTTCTTTACAATTGTCAGATTGCTCCACTGCCAGACCACTCTGTGGGTATTGATACAAGTGATAGGGGGACACAGCTTTCAACATGCAGATTTTTGTGAAGTTTTAGAGTGTAGACTGGATTATTTCCTGACATCAATGGACTAGAATTACCAAGAAGAGGTACTCATGGCCTAAGCACTTTTAGGACTTTAATCTTGGAAGGGTTAAAAATCAGCAGTCAAAGAAGATGAATCCAGCCCATCGTCACCCGCTGTGCAGGAGAAACATTCAGTTCTTCTCTCCTGTTTGTGTCTGGAGGCTGTTCTTTTGTAGACAAGCAAAGAATAATTCCTGCATTCAGGAATGCAGGAATTCAGCTGTTGGTTTGCAGACTTGTATTTTCTGTGGCAGTTGAGGTGTTTATTATCTTATATAGAAATCTGTTCTCAAAATCTAGTTGGCCAAAGCTGAAGTTGGAGATTTCTATTTTTATGAGTGTAGTGATATGTAAGAAAGGCATGTTAATATTGTATAAGTAAAATGTGTTAGTATTTTAATTGTCTTAAAATCCTAGGGCCTTAGGATATTTGTAGGTATCTTAGGGCTTCAATGATGTACTCCATTTAGAATTAGTATTTTTCCATGATCCCAGTAATAAACTCTTTGTAAGCTTTTGAAAAATTGCGTATCTCTGGGATTTGCGTGAGAATGATATGTTTGGGTTTTGTGCAATCTCTTCAGAATTATGTATAATAAAAACAACAACACTAGACAGAGAAGTTAAGAGCTTGCCCTAGCAAGTAGGTATTAGAAGAATGAGGCTTATTTAACCTTGCAAAACAAAACTTCAGAGGGAGGGTGATTATCTTCAAGAATACATTTGGATTGCTTTGTAATGGGGTAGAGATTTAAGTCATAACATAATTTTGATGAAAAAATCAAAAGGCTATAAATAGTTCCACTTTGATTTATAAACCATTAGATGAAGTGAAGCACCTTCTATGTAAAATATTGGGAGGTAGAGAGTAGTATATATTTTCTGACAAAGCTTGATAAATTTATGTTATTGTGTAATACAGTAAGATTAATCTTGGTTTGGGTTTCTTGTTGTCCCCAAACAGAGGTTCAAGGATGTTTTGAGCACAGTTGTTAATCATGTTTCTTGCGTAGTATTTATACTGGTTTAGAATATTTTATTCTTTGGCTTATAATGTACAGTTGAATTACATTGTGTTAATTGGGATTAATGCTTTAGTCTTCTGTCTGTGGAAGCACTTTTGGAACTTCACTACAACTCATGCATCGTTCCTTCTATGAGGTACAGAGGAGATGCATTTTCATATATTTTTCTCTTACGGCATCAAGGAATGGACAGAGATTTGGGGGGAATGTTGTTGGTTTTGTGCGTTGAGAGAACTTGTGCAGCTTGGATGATGCCTGTCTTGTGCTCTAGTGCCTGCATGCTTTGCAAGGAAGCTTAGATGATTCCTTGATGTGAACAGTGGTGTCCTCCACAGAGTTGAAGGGATTTTTGGATTAGTTGTTATTGATTTTGTAAGGCTTCTCCAGTTAATTTGGAAATTTTCAGTTTTCAGATTCCCTGCCAATGTAGAGACACATAGGACTTGGGTAGGTTCTTTGTTGTTCCTTTAACTCTGGTGTCTTCATAAAGGTGGTTTGGTTCTTGCCTTCCATCACCAAGTTGTTGGTTCTCTGTGTTAACGTCCGTAAGTCTGCTGGAGGTGCAGAGATGTTTCATGGGTTTTGACGTGGCAAGTGTGAAACTATTATTTATTATTGAGAACGAAACACCTATATATGGCTTCATGTGGTGTGGTTTCCAGAATAATGGAACTGGCCTCTTTCGGTCCAATATCCCTAGGATACTGACAACATTCCATTTGATTTTTTTTAATGAATTTTTTTAGTCCTAAAAATATGCTACTTTAGCCATGTCATTATGACATATTTATTGGAGGTAAAAATTGTACATCTCAGTACTACTTAGGTTATATATACAGGCAATTTTGCATCAGCAATCCTTGATATACTTTTTCTCTTAAGATGAGATTTTGCTCAGAACAATTTAGTGTGAAATACCTTTTTCTCCAAACATACTAATTGCTTTAGGACTGAAATATATAACATTTTGATACACTCTTGTCCCTGTGGTTCGTTATATTCAATTGGTATTTTATGATTTTCTTTATTCTTTTTTTGCTGAGCTTTTATCTATTCATACTATGGTGTTAAAATTTAAAAGTCATTGTAGAGAGGGGAATATGTGTGAATTTGGAGCTGTGCAAACTGTTCCACTTAAGAAGCGTTGCCAATTTATGGTCAGGAAAACCAAACCAAGTAGAGTGGGTAGCATATGGACTTTATGGAGAGGCAGAATTTTAGATTTTCTGTTGGAATCTGCTGTACAAATATTTTGATCTTGCTTGACTACAGAAAAATACTGACAGAATGTAGTAACTTCCTGGCAATTCATTTCAGAAATGAAATTCTGTCATAATTACTGCAGTCTTGATTGATACAGCAGGTCCTGTGTTTGGATGGGGTGGTTTGGAATTTTTTTTTTAATAGAACTCATCTTCATGAGTTTTTATACTCTGGATATTTGCACCTCTTCTCCTTTATTTGCTGCTTTTTGTGTGAAGCTAGTGACAAATGATATACTTGGGCTTTTTTAAAATCTGATTTATATTTTGGTGCATAAGAAGTGCACATATCTCCAAATACCACCAATACGGTAATATTTCATAAAACAGTATGGCAAAAAGTATAATTGGAGTGGGTCAGGACCATTCTGCTCTGTGCTGTAACAATTGGAGGACTGAGAAATCTTCCTGGACATTTCCTGGGATGTTCAGTGCTCATATGAGGTTTTTAAATGGAAGTTCTGTCTTGTCTAGTTTAAAAGTAAGGAAGAAGCCAGGACTGTTTTTGCTTGACTGGCTGATTTAAGTATGAATTTACGTCAGTGTTCAAGTCAGATGACTTCATCTTCTTTCTTGAGTATTGAATATTTTTGTCAGTATCTTAACCTCTTCGAATTTCATTTGCGTATAGTTTTGAAGCATTTTAAGACAGTTCAGAATAAAAGGGTATTATAACAATAGGAGGTTTGTTTATGGAGTTGAACATCTTTTAGGTTCTGTGGCAATGCTTGCTTTTTTTTTTGAGTCTATGTCCTTAAGCTTGTCTTATGAACTTGTAGATAATAACATGTAGACAGTAAGTTTCATTAAGAAAAAGATACAACATGCAAATTTGTTTCCGCTTTTAAAATTTAGGGATGGGGATTACTTGTGGTTTTGTTTTTTGTTTTCATTTGAGAAAAGCACAAAAGGCTACCTACAATATCAGATAAGATGTAGTCCTTTAATGAACTTTCTTACAATATTAATTTATATATTTTCACACCTGTGTAAATGAAGATGTAAATCTTCTCTTCAATGAGGTAAGTACAACGTCTCTGACATAGTTCTTTAGAACCACATATTTTATGATTAGCTATTAAGGTTGCTAATGACTTGCATAAGAGAGCCGTACTGGATGAAACAGAACTTTAATTGCTGTTTTAGTGATTTTAATAAGCTGAGTCCAGGAATCTTTTTCAGTAGTCATGAAAAGAAAAACATGAAAGGGAAATTATAAGACCATCAACTTTTAATAAGCTTTCATTTTTAGAATATTAAGGTGTGTTCTTATTAGGAATATGAAATTAATTATAAGAATAGCATACTTCTGTACGTTTTCAGAAGATTAATGGGAGATTGTTTGGTTGAATTGAAGAATGAAAAATGTATATTTGAATCAAAGAATATACATATTATATATTTGAATCAAATAAAAACGCAACGTACTTGTTGAGAATCACTATGCACTTGAGTTGCTGAATGTAAGCTGATAGCAGGAGAAATTAACCTTTAACCTAATTAGATTTTTTTTAAAAGTATCCATTTTAAGATGCAAGAAGTCTAGTTAGAACTCTGAATAACCTTTTTTCCTGTAGTTAGTTTCGTATTGTTCTGTGATCTCTATGCTATGGTCTGTTGGTTAATATGTTGTGGTGTATGAAAGAAAGGTCAAAATTAAGATAAATAAGAATGATTGTTTAATAGGCCATTCTTTGGAAAGGATTAATAACCCTTTCAAAAAATTCTACATGCGTAATTTAAGTAATGTGCAATAAAGAAAAGTACAAGTAATAAAATCAAATTTTATATTGAATTTATGAAGTTGAATGTTTGTTATTTTGGCAAATACTGGGGGTTTGTTTCTTTGTTTTCTCTAAACTGCCACGGGATGGGATGTGAACTTTCATGTTCAAGGTGGGGGTTCTTGAGTGACACTGATCTATGACTTGTCAAGAACGTGTGTCTCCTAAATCCTTCAGACTGTGTCCCATGCAGGCTTAAATACTCATACTATTTAGCATAGGTAAACCAGTGTTTACCCATCTTCTGCTTACCAAAGTTTAGATTCACCCATAATCTTTGAAATTATGAGAAGGAGGAGGGCATTACTGCATCCAGTATCCAGCCCGGGCTGTTTTGTGCTGTCTCCCCCATCGCTGCCTGCACTGCACTCCCTTCCCGTGCTCAGGAAGCCGTGCAGGAGCTCAGCTGTACCGTGGATGGATCCAGGTCCACTCACACCTCTTCACCAGTATCTGCAGCAAGTATTTCTTAAACTGCAGTAGGTGACCTGTTCCTACTGTCTGCTTAATATTAGATTTTGAAATCTTAGTTTTCTCAATTCCAGCTGTGCCCAACAGGAGAGAAATGTTTTCTCTAAGACATAGGTAATTAATAAGATGCACAGCACTCCAGAAGTACAGCTCATTATTTGCAACTCCGTGTAGCAGGTTAGGACAGCTGGAGAAATAAGAAATGGCAGCAACATAGGGAATATTGCGGAGTGCACGGAAAGAGGAAGAACAGTACTCAAGAAACAAAAGACAACTCAAGAAGGAAAAGAGAACTTGTCTCAAAGCTAGAGCCCAACTTATTTGGCGAGTTATGTGTCAGCAGTGAGGGGCAGAGAGCAGGGTAGCTCTGAGGCATCTGAATAAGGTCAGCTGGGCTGTGCAACGTGCGCTGGACCCGTGCTTTCACGTTACCAGCCGGTGCGTTTGCTGCTACCTTAATGGCAGGCTGAAGGGGAAGGCTTTGGACTGAGCTTGGCTGAATCCCAAAGCGGCGGGTATCCTTCGTCCTGAGTATCTGGGAAGAGGATTAGAGGTGAGCACTGCACAGCGCGTTGCCAGCCCGGCCACTGCAGTTGTTACAGGGCCGCAGCCGGGCAGTAGCTGTGGCACGTCTGTCTGTCTGCTTCGCTCTGCCGCGCAGGCGAGGGACCGAGGCCACAGACAGGGTGTCCACTTGGTACTAGCTGTTCGTGCCACCTTCTCCTTCACACTCGACAATCCCATATATGAGCAAGTGACAAAGAATGTTGTGAAGGAAATAGGAATTAGGTCATTCCTATATTAAGTATTTCCCCTGCCTGTATAGTGGTTAGATCTGGTTGGAAAAAAAATTTTGACTCGTTGACCAATTCTGGCTATCTCTGGCACCAAGTTATATGATTTCCTGTAAAATCATGAAAAAGTTCAGAATTCTTTGAATGTATGCATATGGTTTATTACTCTTTTATATTATCTGAAAAGGTAAATGAGCATTTTTTCTGGCAATAGTTGATTTCCTCCTTAGCTTGTCTCAATAATTTCTCTAAATAAATTTTAGTAGTATTTCACTTCATTAGTTCTTTAACGGTAAGTGCTATGTTCTAAAATTTCAAGCGCAACTTTTCAAAGTACAAATAACTCTCATAAAGAAGACATTTAATCAAATTGTCAGCATAAATTTTGCAGTGTTTTATATGTGTGCATAGTGTGTAACAGATACAGCTCTTATTCAAAATATAGCTGTTAGCAATTCTGTATTAAATAATGAAAGATTACATATAAAGTTAATTTACCTTTGAGTTAGTTATATGCAGTCCTAAAGAATAATATTGAAAAGTTCATGATCATAAAAGATTGCAGGTTCTGCCTATCAGTACAAAATAGAGCTGTGGTAGACCAGAAGTACTCAGACCATAATTACATTGCAGTTAGCAGCAGGAAGGATTAACAACTCTCGTTGAAAAATACTGTATTTTAGGACTGCCTTTATTTGTTAAATTAATAGACCAGTTCTCAGTTTTGACATCAAAAACTAACTCTATTAATTTCCTCAGTATGTTCAAGTTTGATTTTAACTTTAGTTGTTGCCATTTTTATATTAGCTAGAAATAAAACCACAATTCTATTACTGGTTTTTATGTTCTGTTAAGTTTCTTCTGTTAAAAAAACCCCTGCAGTTGAACTTTGTCAATAATTCACGCAAAGAAATCTGAATGGAGTTTTCAAAGTCAGTAAATTGCTTTGATTATCACTGAAGAGACCTTTGTTCTCTGCTCATTAGAATAACATTTTTGTGTTTTGTTAACTGTCAGCGTGTTATTTGTTCTATAATTGGTTTTGTCATTCCTTCCTTCAAGATCCACATCTGGAGTCAGAGTGGGGGTGGCAATAAATAGCATAATAGCTATAGATAGCCATTACCAACTAACCAGTATTATTAGCAAATCTTAAGCTAAAAACTTTATGGATTAAAGGGATTATAGTGGACTTCATACTATAAGGGGATTTGCTAATGAACCAGGTTTCAAAACAGGATCAAATTTGCTTTCTTTTGCTTCTGGATTTTGTTTTTTCTATAAGATTATTTTAATGAGCTGCAATTTCATTGGGTTATAGTCTCAGTGAAGAAAAAGAGACGGATGACTTTTTAATAATTATTAAAAGTGTGTTTTGTGAAGTTTTATTAGTATTCAGTTTTTATTTAGTTTACAAGGAACAGACCTTGACCATTTTGATTTTAGAGGAAATTGAGGAATAAGGGCTTTGGGAATCATCTTTTTGAGATATCTGTCTTGTAGTCTAGTATTTTCTTTTAGATATATGTATCGGATCTTACATGATAAGATTTTTTTCCCTCAAGAATAATGTTATATCTGACAACAGTGATTGTTTAACTGTCAGTATTACTCCCAGATCTTATTACTGTGGTGTTTAAAGCATAGACCTCATACTTTTACTTTCCGTGCTTCTAAAGGTGCTTCTATACCACATCACTTGCAGCAAGTTTACCCCTGTCTTGTTCTGATTACATAGTGAATAGGATAGTTCTTGAATACGAGCTAATTTATCTAAGGAAAATGACATTTTGAAAGTACATGTACTTTAAAAGTATATTCTGTACAGCTGCTTCTGAGTGTTTAAACATGCTTTATGTATTGTAGCATGGTTAAGCATGATACATACAGTGTTTTAATGTATTTTAGCATATCTTACAAAATCACATGTGTAGAGTATCATGTAAATCCAAATGCAGTTAAAGTAGTGGAAATACAATGAGTGAGATTGTATAAAACAAGTTCTTTGTTTGGTATCAAAAATGTTGAATTTCAAATGTGCTGAAGAATTATTGCAGAATTGTGGTTTAAATACATCAACATAAACCAGAAATCTCTTACAAAGGCTATTAATTACTTCATGCTTAGATCTTTTGCCATGTGAAGAAATCAGTTTGGCATATAGATTTTTAATTTATTCGTAGTGTGACCCAGCAACACTGCTACCCCAGCCCTCTATATCCTTTGATTCCAAATAAAAATCATACATCCTTCTGCTTGTTAGGAAACAACTTTATTGTTTCCTAAAATGCACTGAATGTGTAAATATGTTTAGCAGTTTTTTGTTGTGCTTTTGGATTTCTTTTCTAATTATTCCCATATCCTTTAAAAAAATAAACTACTGGAAAGTTTCAGTGTGGAAGGGGGGTCCGCGGTGCAATCGGCTGCTGAAAGCCAGGCTAGCATCAGAGCTGGAGCAGCTTGTTCAGGGGCTTGTCCAGGCGAGTTGTGGAAGTCCCAGCGGACAGGTTCTGCGGTCTCCTGCAGAGACTGCTGCTCAAGCACCCGCGTGGTGAAGGGCTTTTTTCTTACGATAACTTAGCTTCAACTAGTTACTGTTGCCTCTTGGCCCATCTTTCTTCTTTATAACCCTCACACTACGTAGTGGAAAACTTGCTGTTAGATCCTACCTGAGCCTTCTCTTCTTCCAGCTAAAAAGACCCACCGGTTTCTCACACTCTCTCTTCACTTTTCCTTGTAACTTGGTGTGGAGGAGGAGCAAATGCAAGCAGCACCTTGATCCTCTGCTATGGGTAGTACCTCTTCCCCCAGCTGCTGCTCCTGCACGTGGAGACTTGTGGTTTCTCAGACCAGACTTGGTCAGTCAAGACTGAGGCAGGAGAGGAATCAGACCGTTATTTCCTTCCCTGCAACGTTCAAGTTTTTAACACTTTGAAAATACTCTTATTTTTCTTTAGATTTTAAGCAGAGGTAAAAGCAAACAGGGATTAATTGGGAGAGGTGGGGTGGTGTTGTGTTGTATGTTACCTTGTTTGTTTGTTTTAATTTAACAAAGTTATTCCATATATGAGGAACCAACTGCTGGTTGTCCATACCTCAGATACCTGTGGCTCTTCCGCAGTCAGGAGGAAACCTGCTCCTGCCTGCATGGCGAGGAGGGAGGGAGGTTGTCGATGCCTTTCCACAGTACAGGCCCATACGAGCTGGAGCTGTGCTGGCCCGGCCCCTCGTTCCAGAGGTCAATGTGGACATCCAGGGCAGCAAGAGCCCAGTGAACCCAGGGCTCTCGGTTTACCAAATGCAAAGGGTGTAACTTGGAGTATGTTTGTTGTGGATGCGGCCAAAATATAAACAAACATTGGATGGGATTTTGGAAACCCTGATTCTACTGATGATCTACAGGCTGCTCTGGTTCCTCAGCCAGGTGGCATCACAGTGTCGTTTAAACAGAAAATAAAATTCTTGCAGGAGTATTTTACAAATGTTGCTTTTTGGACTCAGTTTTCTGAAATATGCCTAGCAGTTTATCAACAATGGTTTTTTTTCTTACGGTAAATTTTAATTCAAGTTCATGAATCATATTTCAAAGAATGTCTGATATTTTAGTTCTGAACGTGAATAGGACAATAAATTTAAACAGCGTGGATGTCTTATTTGCACATGGAGTCTAGCGGTTCTTGCTTTATCTGTTGGAGAAAAAATAAGAATAATAATTAAAAATAAATTAATATTCTTGAGTCACCTGTAGTCAACTTTGCTCTTTTGTGAGTGTAAAATGCGAAGTTGAGCAGTTTTAGATAAGCTTGTCATGTGATCTTTTAAATATTAAGTAGTATATGTTTGTACGTTTCTTCAAATCCGAAGACTGTTTTTTGAAGTTTTGTTTGGGGTTTTTTGTTGTTTTGTTGTTTTCAAACAATTCTTCCAATAGCAATAAATTAAGCATGATTTTCTTTAACAGTATAAAGAAAATAAAATTTTCTTGAGTAGGGTTTTTGACAAGTTCTACTTTAACAAGATGTAAGATTTATTTGTCTCTGGGCCAGTTTTGAAGCTCTTTAGTAGATTACAGGAAGATAAGCCTTATCTTTAGAAAATCACTCAAGGAGTGTGTCTTTGGCCAGTTACTTCACTTGGATTTATAACACATATTCACTAGCCAGTATCAGTTTTAGACTTTGATGAACAGTTAAGGAATTAGTCTTGTCTGTTGGTAACAGTGGCAAAATGCCCACTCAAACAGAAATGGACTTGGACAGTCAATAGATTACTCTGCTATTTATTTATATATTGAATTGTGATAAGAATATTAAGTTTGCAATTAATCACAGAAATATTAAACTACTTCTTCACCAGTAATCCTATTTCAGATTTTAGCTGCGTATTGAATTTCATATAGTGTGGATATTGAAGATGTAGTCTTTGTATGTTTAACGAAGAGCGTAAGGTTGAATGGTTTGCATTTTCCATCCTTATGCCTGGAGCACAGCCTGGAGCACCTGATTTCTCCTGCTGTTGTGCCTTGTCCCCTGGGAGAAAAATGGTGTGTTTTGTCTGGTTCTCCATGGGTCGTTTCCAACAAACCTCTAGAACTGTAAATTTGTTTTAGAGAAATGTGTTTTGTCCTGTAAGATAATGCACCTTAAGTGCTTTGGAAAGGTAAATGTAACAAAATTCATATGAATGGCTGTTATTTTACTTCCTTTTTTAATCATTGAGCAGTCAGATATTTGTAAAAGTGACTGCTATGTAGAAGGCATTAAGACAATAAACTATATTTTTGTAATCATTTTCTGGTAAGCGTATACAGTATGGTCACCTTACCGTCAAAACTGAATATACAAGCAGAATTCATTCATCTACAAGAATTATCTGTGTTTCACAAACATGTAGCAACATTTTCTAGTTTGAAAAATGTGTACTGTTGCCACAGAAATATCAAAGCAGTGGACAAATGTGTGACCAGTGCAGACTCCTGCTTTCTGATCTTGTGGTGGGCCAGGTCAGCTTTCATTCGCTGGCTGATGAATAGCTGAACAGTACCCTCAGTACAGGCAGGTGTTGGCTGCAACAGGTAATGTTCTACAAAGTACAAGAGCTAGCCCTCAGCTAGAAGACTGAGGGTCCTCCAGTGGCTGGAGGATTGGTTTAGGCCAAATTTATTTGAACAGTAGCCCAAAGGAGAGCCAGAGCACTGCTCAAGTAGTATGAATCATTTGTACCAGTTTGTACCAGAAGTCTGACCCAGCAAAGTCTTGGCACTGCAAACAGTGAAAGAGCTAAATTCAGAAAACTCACTGAATTAACTGCTGTGTCTTGCAGCTGGTTGAAAGTTACTTCTGTAAAAGGAAAAAAGACTTCCGTGGAGGTAGGCATTTATCATCCCTCCACACAACCTTCCTACTCTGCACTGCTAATTTATTAATTACAGTTATCAGCATAACTGTCAAGTAAGTAGATAGAAATAAAAAAAAAAGAGTGGGATTTTGGCAGTTGTATAACACTTCATTAAAAATGTGCTCTCTCAAGTGTAATAGAGATATTCTCATGCTAACTCTGTTGTATTACTACTTATTATTCATTATTAGATATATAGTACTGCTCAGCTTCTATCCTTTCTTGTTTCATATTACAAGAACCAGTATAGCAAGACTGGGAAATAGATGAAGCCAAAATAACTCTCATACATACAAAATAATTTCATGTTCATTTCCGCTCTTCGTGGTTTCCTGAAATCACAGAATCCTTGCTAAGGGCTGCTACAGCCATCTTCCATGAAAGCAGCTGCAGAGGAGGGAGAAGGTGCGACAAGGCAAACAAGACTCTTACAAAGAAGAAGAATTTCACTGTGTATTTATGTATGATATTGAGGATTCTGATTTATAGCAGGATCATGGCTGTGGTTTTAATTGCATTCCTGCTTACTTATTCCTTCTCTTCAGAAAAAGTCTTAATGAACATATTCATGCAAAAATATACATATGCACATGCTCACAAATGTATGCATATATACAAATGTGCACAAATTGTCTGCATTTTTTCTGAAAAAATAGATCACCTAGAAGACACAAGCAGGCTTAACAGTTGCACTCATTCCTAAGATTGCCTTATAAGTCCCATCATAAAATTCCCCATTCAATTTGTTGTGATGTAACTCATCCAAAGCCTTCCTTTTTGTTGCTTTGCTACAGCTTAAACTTTAAGGAATGTTTTTGTCAAAGCAATTAAAAGCGTGAGGCAGAGGATCCTCCAGGTGACCTTTTCTTTGGAAAATGTAAAACATGAACTTCGTGTTTGGCCTAGGGTGGCTTTTGCATTACGTTTGAGGGTTTGTTCACCTTTTGGGTCACCATTTATTTGAAAAAACAGACTGACTTCCCAAGTTTGGTCAAATTTATAAGCCTTATAAAATTGCCGTTTGCATGAACTCGGGAGAGAATTTGCAGTAGCTGATCTTCCAAAGAGTCCTCTCTCAGCTGACAAGTTTCGGCACACAGATGAGGATTTGAAGCTGTGCGCTGCTGTGGGTTGTGGTGGATTTTGGTGCTGTCATCAGAACTGAACAGACAGGCGCTGTCCCAAGGAGCTCCTTGTTACCTCTATTCCTGGCCTTAGGCTGCTTGGAAATGAATTGTGCCTAAACGTAATACAAGAGAGAAGAAAAACTAACCTGTAGAAAAATATTTTGGGACAAGAAACCAGAAAAGAGTGGGAAACGATGGCCAAGAATTGAGGTGGGAGTTGACTGCAACTGACTGAATTAATAATTTGTTATATAATTTGTCATGTATAAATAGAAAAGTAGCTTGTCTTTGCATCAGTGTCAGATACTTCTCCCCATAATATCAAGGAAGAGGAAAAGTGACTGGGAGGTTTTTATCAAAAGTCCAAGATGTAGTGATCAAACCCTAATTTGGAGAATGTATCCGGTTGCATAACTCCATGCCCTGGAGAACAGCAATATCTTGGATAGGCATCAACACAAATAGATGAAATAGTACTCTTTTGATCATTCAGTGATGGGATAGGAAGCAAACATTTTTCAAGTAACCATTTTAAAGGATCCTTCAAAGTGCAATCAGTGGGGTTTGGTCCTGTGCACCACAGTTCAGCCTAGAGCTGCAATCACAGAATTTTGCCCAACAGGAGATTGGGCATATTTGCTGATACCATGTTGCTACAATAAAACATATGCCCTATAAAAGCAGGAATCCACATTTTAGGGCCTTTTCACATTAAATTCAGCTTATCATTTGAAGTTACTTTTATTGATTAATTTTTTCTGTACTGCTATATAATTAAGCAACTGAACTGTTGTTTGCTGTACTATGCACAAGGCATACCTAGTAAACAGCAGCACCAGAAGGCATCAAATATTCTTCATGTTTGCATATGAAAAGACTGATTAGGGAAGAGAATGTTAGCACTTCTGCAGTGTAGTCAGCAACTTTGCTCTATCTGTAGCTGTCTGCCTCTTACCCACCTGATAAAGAGATTACAAAAATATATAAGCTATTAAAAATTAGATCAATATTGTGTATCTCATTAAAGAGGAAGTGTGGGTATTCCTTTTTTTCATACCTAGAATGGGGATATTGAAATGATCTGGGAAACAGACATTACAAACTGAAAGTAAGTTGAAGATCATAAATGTGGAAGATACATTTGGAATATTTAAAGAACCGTATGCAAAATGATATGTGAAAACTTCCATAGACTGGTTGGAACTGGCGAGTGTGTAAAAAGTATCAAGGTGCTAAAATAATGTAGGAAATATGGCAAATCTAAAAGATGGCTGGGTCTTGTGTTAAACCTTTTTGGACTTACAGAGCTCAGTATTAAATTTCTAGTAGTTTCTAGTGACTCCAATACTCAAGAGCATTGCGTCTCAATTACCAGCTATAAAATGGATATACTAACACTATTGACCTCTTAGAAGTCTAACAAGATGGGTCTGATGCCTTGCGTGTGAGTTCTTGTTTGTCTGAGTACAACAAGGGGTCTCCATCTGTTCTTGAGGGCACCAGTAGTGGATTAACCACATGGAGCAAGTGCGGGTACATAGAATTTACATGCTTGGGCAGTAAGTTTCTTTCACTTGCAGTATTTGCAGAGCAACAGAGTTCACGCCGTCTTTTATTTTTTTCAGTTTTTTTTTTTCTCAACACTAGAAAATAAACATAGTTCAGCTACAATTAATAGCTGGTTTCTGAACTGAAAGATCGAATAGCAAATATTTCTATAAAACTTACAGGAAAATCACTAAACTTAATGGGTTCTCAGGTTTGTTTGGGGTACTGAGGTGCTACATGAGTGATTGCTTATAAATAATCATTGTATAAGTAATACATTGCAATTACACTAATATCTGAAAAACTATATTTATTTCTTTTTTTTCTTTCCATCTAGGAATTGCTGATATTTTTACAAAATTTACCCACGGTACACTGGGGAAATGAAGAAATTAGTGTACTCCTAGCAGAAGCCTACAGACTGAAATTTGCATTTGCGGATGCCCCCAATCATTACAAGAAATGAATATAAAGAGTCCGAAATCATTAAGACCAATGTGTTCTGCAGTATTATGGCATCTGTTATTCTGGTTGTGCTTTCAGCTCATTGCTCTTTCATGTGAATTAAGACGACCGTTAAAGTTCTGTTAGAATTTGCAGAATGAGAACAGAATACCAAAGAAATGGACAAAGCAGGATATTGAGCATTGAATGAACTTAAAAGTGACCTTTCTTGCTCAGCATGAAAAATGAGTTCAGAAGTCTATCACATAATTTTCTTATTTTTTCCACTTCTCTAATTAGGAGAATTGCTGTCTGCCTAATAAATGTGAGCAATTTTATGTGCCTAAGAGTTAAAACTACTTATGGAATGATTTTGTCATTTCTTCAGTGTCACCTGATGTGACTTTATCAGCCAGTTATGGTCAGCAAAAGTTATTTACCTTGAGTGGAAAAAAAGAACTTTTCGTAGTAGTAAAGACCATATGAGACAGCAAGGCCTTTTGTTTTGTGGTCTGGTTATAACTCAGAAGGCACTGATATTCGCACACCATCTGTTGTTTTTCCCATAGAATTAGGTTAGAATACTTCAATAATAGAAAAATATAGAAGGCTGCAGTGGAAATTGGTGGCATTTTCTAAACATTACTCAGTCTTGCAGGGTGCTGTAGAAGCTTTTTAGCCATACAAAGGAGTTACTTAAAGCCGAAGAGCCATCTATAACACTAAAATAAATCTCTCTATATATATTTTGGAGTGGTTTTAAGGTATTGAATGAAATAGAGGATGTGGTCTTGTCAAAGTAATTAAAGTTTTTCTTTCAAGGCCTTTCAATTTTTCAGCATAAAAGTTCACTTTTAAGAAACAGTAATATTAAGAAGCTTGATGTACAAAGCAAGATATATTTTTATCTCAGTTGTTGCCTTATTATGCATTTCTAGCATGTTAGAAAAAGGAAATTAATATATCTTCCCAAAGCTTATTTATTAAATAATTTAACACTTTTTTTCTGATTATTCAGAGGAAGCAAGAAGATAGTTCCCAATAACAGTAACAGTAACTGTATAGTCAGATCAGTCTTGCGTCATTAGCAGAAAAAAAAATCCTCTACGACTTTATAGAATGAAATGAATGTTTCTTCATATAATCATGGGATACTGGATAATTTCTTAAAACATACATAATTTAAGTGCACTATTTATTTTCAGGAAATCTTTTCAGAGAATAATTCTGATGTTGCTCTGTTCGATGTAAATAACTGATACTGATTTGTGCCTACCCTACGCATACGGTTGTTAAGGGTGAGAGTAGCAATAAGCAATATACTGGAGGCCCAGAATTGTTGTTCCTCAGTTCAGTTTTCCAGCTGCAAAACATTGCACGAAAAGTGTAGTGCACTTTGAGGTTTGGGAAATAAAAGATCTTCGAGAGGTTTTCTCTTGTGACTTATTGGAAGATTATTTTCAAGTTCTTAAAAATACGTAGATACATGTTTTGAAGAAAGCTTTCTAGATGTGTTAGTTACATTACTTGTTTTAGGGGCCTTAGTTGTTGACACTGATTTTATAATAATTAGGAGTTTCAGGGTAAATAGAATAAAATACATTCTTCCCAACATGTGATTATTAACTCTGTATTTTAAAGTTGTATAAAATCTTTGGTAGAAGAGAGAAAACCCAAATTAATTCAGAAGCAGGAGTGTTTGGTGACTAGAGTGCATTTCTGTTCCACTGAACGTGTCAGCTGGGCTTTTCAGTTGCAATGGATACAAGTTCAGGCCTCCTAGATTGCTGCATTTATCTAATGTGTCGAAATTTATGTTTACAGAGAATGTCATATTGTGCCTAACAGAATATCTACCAATAACAGAATAAAAGAACCTGAAATTTATGACCATTTGCTTTAAACTTAGTAGCTACAATCATTTGTTAATAGAAATGCATGTTATTGTAACAAGAGAAGACACACAGCATTAAATGTACAATGTTGTAAGGGTTTACTATAATTAACTTTTTTCTATTAAGATGTTATTTAGGTAGTTACATGTAACATGGAAAGTTGGCCCAAAGTCGTCTGCTGTGTCAGATGCTCCTGCGTAACATTTATGGGGCTGGATATGTAAAATTTCCTTCATCGGGTCCACATAAGTTGTCTGCCACGTCTTCCAAATTCGACAGGTACCTCTTACTTCCCTTGGAAGAAAGTGTTACCATTAGAGGTCACATTTACTATTGTGTCTGTGTCAGAAGATGAATATTGTACTTGAGCACATTGCTTTTTACGGATAGTGGGAAGTTTCCTGATACAGTAACAATGCTTATTTATGTAGCTATAGACTTTTCTGGAAAAAAAGATATAGATATATAAATAACATCTATATATCTGTACAGGTAGGAATCGTTTTCAGTAAATAGAAAGCCAACATTTCTGTAAAATTTTCAGTACTTTAAGGTTTACATAAAATACTTCATTTTATTTGAAAAAACACCACCTTACATTTAACAATTCCACATCTCAGGTAAAATGTTATTCCAAACAATATATTACATATAAAAGGAAATAACGTTATCATTATTACATCCCATGAACTTTTTAAAAAAAAATTCAAGACTCTAAATATTCTAAAATTCCTTTGTAATGTGTATTTTCTTATGAAGGAAGCATCTTGACACATCACTAGTGAAACCAGGCAGTAACTTCCTAGAACTCGTGTGAAATATTGAAATTGTAATGTCTAAAATGCGTGTTAAAGAATTTCTGTAATAAAAATTTAAAACAAGAATGTACAATATAAAAAGATTTATGACTACAGTATTTGAAAAATGTAAATAATAAACACATTAGTTAACTATGTAAATACAGTACGTGGAGTAGGATAGAAATTAAATTGAAATCTTATGTAACTCTGTAATATGGTAAAAGAAATTAGTTTTGTGTTTTTTTTCTCTGTTCCTTATGGAAAGGCCCATGAATTTGTTTTTAGCTTCAGAACTACATAATAGAAGTATCTGAAGTTCCATTGTAAGCTTCTGGCAAATATTAACACTGAGGCACTAGTTAAAACTGTAATACTGATGAAAGATGAGGAAATAAATGCATATTTATGAAGTGCTACATAGAGTGGAAAGCTTTTCTTGCTGTTTTCGTCAAGCACATTGCATACTACATCAAAGCATGTTTTTGGTGTGTTTATGTTTTACGGTCTCAAAACCCTGTATCACAAGAGCAAATGCAGTAGCAAAACCTCTGTTCTCAGTTACGTTTCTGCAACTCTCTGTCCTTGTAGATTTGCAAGTCAATATGACAGACAACTTCCAAAAGTGTGTCTCTGCATATACCATACACATACAAGGTACTGAGCATTTTCTGCAAAAACCATATGAAGAGAAATTTGACACTACAGCAGAATTAAACCGAGGGGCAGGTGGAGCAAATCAGGGCAAAGCAAACAAAGGAGGTAAGGAACTCTGTACATCTCTGGAGGTGAAGGAGGAGTGGAAGCTTCAGCTCCGTGGGGGGAAACAGTAAAAGGTAGTGATAGCATCAATAAGATCTGGAGACTTAACAATGATTTAAGTAGATTAACAACCAAGTAGAGATGTCCTGTAGATACGGGAAGCTTAAGTTTCTTGTGTGAAGGAAGCTAGTGGGAGACTTCCAATAATCCAGATGAGTCTGGTGAAAAAATATACTAGCCTGGTTATATGGAAGGCAAAAATTAATAACTTCTCTGTTTGAAACTATGCACAGCATTCAAGGGAAAAGAGACATAGTGATGTGATGGGCAACCTTTTTGTTACATGCTTGAGTGATGATGAATTGTTATCAAGCTGATTTCTCACCTGGAATGAAATTTGTGTTTCTTCATCTGCTATAATCTTCTGAAGGTCCTGCAGAAAATCAGCAAGAGGAGATTTTTCAAATTACTTTTTCAAAAGCAGAAGAGATCAGGAAGATGGAGGAAAGGTCACAAGGTCTGACAAAGAACGTGCTGGGAGATACAAATGAAAGCTATTTGTTTGTTGATTTTCTTGTACAAAAGCAGTTATGGATATCTATCTTATGTCCTGGGCAGATATCCTGCAGATACAAATGTGAAGTGCAACAGAAAGGACTTTCTAGAGATCTGATCCATGCTTCAGGTCACTTGCTTTTTGAAAACAGAGTGGGGAGGAAGGTAAGTGCTTTGTAGTGCTTTAAATTCCTTGAAGATGGGAAAAGGAGGCGAGGTGGGAAAGCTCCCAGTCCAGCAATCACTCAAGCAGGCAGCTGTGCCGTAGGAAGGAACTCCAGCTCGAGTGCTTCTAATCACTGTATGATGGAGAGTGACGTTCCTGAGCAATTTAATTCCATCATTTGCATTTTTATAAATTAAAGCTAAAATCTTGCATCACATCTAATTCCTTATGCTTAGTGTAGCTGAGGCAGCAGTGGAGTAAATAATTAAGTTGCTGTGACGCCATATCAAAGAACCTTTTAACACTTCAAAGTCTCCTGTACATACCACACATTTGAGTGAAGGCGTGTGCCAGAAATGAGAGGCTGGGAGAGATGTGATACTACAGCAAGCCTCTCAGAGACAGGTGCTCTGAGGATTTTTTTGGCCAAAAGAATTTCCTACAAGCTTCTGAATGAGAATTACTGCGCACAGTAAAGCATAGCTGGTTGAAATGGACTTCCACACTTACGCTTGTGATTGAGCTTTCTCTACATAGGAATTTAAAGCCTGAATTTGCCACCAGTATGTACGGAGATCCTCGGAAATTTATGTTCCAGGCACTAGCTTGAAAGTCTGAATGACAGTATGGGTATTCATTTTGCTCCTAATAGAGAATTATCTAGAAACATAAGTCAGAAAGGGCTAAAATTTATAGCACAAGTCTACTGCAGTGTTTGTTTGTCTGCCTTTGCTATCAAATTAATCAAGATTTCGTGTATATATTTCCTTTGGTCTTCTTGTTATGTATCCTTCACAACTGAGATTTCCTTTCTGTGAGATCGGGATTTTGGGATCCAATCCACTTTATTCCAGAAATTTCTTGTCCAACCAGCACTTACCTGTGCCTACTCAGAGATCCTCCACATGGGAAGAAGACCATTCTAAATTTCAGAGCAACAGAAAAAAAAAAACACAACCAAAACCGAACAGACAGAATAGAAGTTTGATTCCCATTAATTTCTGATTTCCAGAAAGGATGAAGACAATGCACCTGTTTGGGGTGTTTGGACAACTTCATCCTCAAAGTCAGGAAGCAGACTCTGACATAGAGCTTTTTGAAATTCAGGTTATTTATTTTCACGTATGTCTATCTTCCTACAGAAAAAATGAGATTTCCAGTGAACAGTTCCTGCTACCAGCCCATTTAGCAGCAGCAGAAATACAAAATATGTAGCTGTCATGACAGCTCACAAGAGGTAACAAGATGCCCAGGCTTATCAATAGTTAGGTGGCTATCTCACTCATAAAATGTCATTTTAACAACTAAGGCAACTCAACAGACTTGGCAATTTTTCATCACTTTTGGTCTAAAAATAATCAGTAACTCCAGCTCAAAGCAGTGCTTGTAGAAGCACTTTTAGACTATAGTTAACAATAGGCTATGTATCTGGAGAAAAAAAATTAACCCTACACCTACCTGTGAAAATTTATCCCAAGATGTCAACGAATATTTGCGCCAATTTTACAGACTATATTATCTCATACAAATAAATAATTCAGCTTTTGCATGCAGGAATGAATGAAATTGGCATATCAATAAAGAAAATGTTATTATATTTTTTTCCCAGATATTTTACTGTTTTTCCATCAGTGGAAAATTTTATGTAAGGTTGAAAATGGAGTACATTTCTGCCCATCGCTGTCACCACAATACTGGGCGGCAGACATCTTGTTCAGGTGAAGCAGCCGTTACGTTCTCTGAACAGAGGCTACTCAAGAATCTTCATGCGAATGTTTCAGTGGTAAGGGCCAGCTGGTTGTTGAATGTGCAGTCATCCTCTGTAATATAAAAGTTGTGATAATTGAAATCATCCTGGCTGATGTTATTTCAGTTATGCACAAAAGAATAAGGAATAAGTCGATCTTTCCCCATCCAAGGACACCTGTTTGTTTCTGGAAACTTGTATTCACCGTGGAAATACTCTGAAAATGATATTGAATATGCTGTCAGATCAGTTCAGTTTAAAACCAATTGTAGTCAGCAAAGGATACCCAAATCCAACAAGCACTCCACAAGAAAAGTAGTAAGCACAAAATAATTTGCCTGACAGGATGAATGTCTGTGGACAGCATAAGAATTTGTGTTGGTGAAGTAGTCACTTTGTTATATTTATGCAAGATATTATCTTCCCAGTTTTACAGTATGTCAGAAATGTAGACATCTACATCTGAGCTTGGCACACACTCCTTTTGTGAGAGGAAAAGGAGAGACCCAGGTCCTTCCAGGTGGCATCGCCCCTGCCTCTGGGTAGACCTCTGAACCTTGCCAGGCGAGTGGCACGCAAGAAGTTTCTCTGTCTCTCCGCTGGCACTAAAGGAGTCTGGGGTACAAGCCCGTAGCTGTACATCAGCATTGTTGGTTTTATATTTGTAGTGGCTGATAGCAATTTTAGTTTGAAACAGCATTTCTGTACATATGTTAGAAGGAAGCATAAATTGTCAGACGCATTTTAAAATGCACACTTAAAGTTCAAATTTTATGTTACACATGGCCCAAATAAGCTATAATCTGAAGGACACATTGACTTGTTTGTTGCAGCTACTGTACTGTAACATCAACCTTACTTAGCTATGCTTTAGCTCCAGCTAGATAGCGGTTCAGCCCATTAGCTTGCTGTTTATATTTGCTGTCTTTCCTGCTGTGAATAAACTATAGCCCTGTAGCACAGCCAGAGATAAAACTTAGTATCCTTGCATGCAAACTGAAATGAGTGGAAAAAGAAATGTTGACAAATTGCCTCATTTTAAAATGGGATCTTTGCACTGGGATCTTCGTCCTGCCACTTGTTATGTAAATAAATATTATAGGCTGCCAAGTAAAATGTATAAGACACAATTTCCCATTCTGTCTAACCAAAAGTAATAGTAATGGTACGGTTTACTCTTCCTCTTTAAGCAGCATTCAAGTTATATAATCTGTTTTCCAGACAGTGAAGAAGATAAAGATCCTACCTCTCAGAATGGACCACGCATTTGTCGGTGTCCTGGGTGAAAATTCCAAACACTTCATGGAAGTGCTGGCTGGAATAGTGATATCTGACAGGGAGTGAGGACCTGGGAAATGTCCAAAGGAGTTCCTGCATAGCTGACCAGTCTCCCAAACCACAAATTGCTGTGAAAATGTGTTCACTTCATATACCTGCATGTTTCTCTGGAAGACGAAAACAGTCTGTCAGCAGCCAAATGGCCTGATTGCGTCCTGGATGAATGTGTTCTTTAAAAAAACCCAGCAACACCCCCCCAAAAAAAAAATTAGTAACCCACCAGTAACATATCAGTCCATGAGACAAACAAAATAATTTCATTGTTGTGAAACTAAACTGTTTGTTGAAGAATTCCGACATCTAGCAACAGTATTTAGCAATTGAAATATTGGAGGCTATTGCTTAAGTTTCGCGTGAGTCCGAGAGCTATCTGAAAGGTACTTGCATATGATAGGAGGTGACATACAGTGTTTGCATATCAGAGGTTAGACTAGTTCTCAAAGCTTTTTTAAACCTTGCATTCATCTTTATGGATAGGGTTAGGTTCTTTTTCCATGTCAGCAGAGAAGGCAAGCTTTGGAACTTAAGGCTTCAGAAATGCCAAGTCTCCATGTCGTCATCTCTTTAGTTAGCTAGACCCATCTCTGTATCAAAGAGCCAACTAGCCCACTTTAAATCATTGTTCCTCAACTAAATTAATAACATTAATCTTTTCCTCAACTAAATTAATAACATTAATCTTTTGTCTTGCTACTTGCATACTGATTGTATTTTATATGACTTTCTTTTGAAGTACTGATGTAGAAACTTTCTGTAAGACAGCAGTGGCACTCTCTCAATTTCAAATTATCAAGTAGATCTAGGGGAAACTACAAGTTTTATTGAGCAGGAATATTGCAAAGATGCATCTTTTCATTCTGAAGTGTTGCTCTCAGTTTATTAGACTGCTCTGAGCTCTGCATGGAGATCCTGCATGTCAGACTCCTTTCTTGCAGGCAGGATAACCCCAGCTTTCACCTAACTTAGGAGCTACCAGAAATGGTTGGAGGAAAAAGATGGCTAAAGAGAATAGGTGCCGTAATTGTTAATGTACTGTGGAACTCTTCCAGGGTACCTCACAGATACCTATACAGAATGGATTATTACAGCTACAATGAATAGAAGTTTGGTTTCAAACAGCATAGTTTTGGGATCCTGAGGCCCAGTGTCTATGAGAATATGTATCTTGGACAATCTCTTGGTGACTAATAAGTACTACTAGCTGTATTTTAAACTCATTTAAAAAAAAAAACTCTGGGAAACATTTGTGTATACTTTAGGATTTTTTGTCAAATCCAATTTTGGACCTTAAGTGTTAGAACTGTAAAAGCATCTTCCTAGTCGGTCATATTATATGGTAACTTTGTATTGTATACAGTAAATATATTTGAACATTTAATAATAATGTAAACTTCAATCTCTACTTTTATAGTCTTCTTTATAAGCTTTTTTTTTTTTTGTTCCTTCTGGCTTTTAAGGCATACTAACAGGAGCTGCAGAAAGAGGAAGTGATACAGCATCAGCTTCTGGCTTATTGAAAAGCAAGAGATTTTTACTTCAGAAGTAATTGGTAGGTTTCTTTCTTGATTGGCCTGAGTGAAAGGAAGTGTAATTTCAGGATCTGAAATCAGGTTCCAGCACCAAGATTCTTTTTTATTAAAACGAAGAAACAAACTGGGGTAAAAAAAAGAAGATACTGATAGATCTGAGAGTAAAGTAAACTTACTCTTACCAGTGTAAGAGCTGCCAGTGTCTGAATGGAGACTAAGTGTTGCTTATGTTTAAAGTGCAAATTAATTTCCTCTCTAGAGAAATGAAGTAGCTCAAAGCTATGAAAATCTCATATGTGAACAAGGACTATTAAAGAAACTGCCATTTAAGACAGCTGATGGAATAAATGCAGCAGAGGAAGAAGACTGAAATTTGTGGTGACTAGGCAAAATAGATCAATGGAAACAAAATACACCTGGAATTTCACAAGCTACAATCGGAGGTTAAGAGAAATAGCCTGAAAACCACCCACAGACAAAAATACTACTCTTTTTTGAGAAAGAAGAAGAAAAAGGGAAAAGAAGAAAAGACAAAAATTAATCTGACTGGATAACAGGAAAGCAGTCCAATACATCTTTACCCCAAATAAAGGTACTAACATCATTTGTACAGCCTTGGATAGCAGTACAAAGAAAGAGGGAAGACAAAGCATATTTTGAGGCAGCTATTTTGTCACCCAAAAAAGTATTATTCACAGTACCGTATTTTAAGCCACTAGCTAGCTGCCTACATTACTCAGCTGATCTCTTTAGGTTGCTTCCAGAGACTGTGAAGAGACAAAGATATGGAGACAGCTGACAGCCTCTACCCTACGTCCTGCTCCCAGTCACTCTGGGGAAGAGATGTGCTATGAGCTGAGGCAGACCAGTCAGCTCCATGGAAGCGGGCAACTGGAATATCTCCCCCTCCCACTCCATGCTGTTTTGGTGGGAAAAAGTAAAGAGATAGGTGGTATAACTCTTCTGCTGTTTGAACTAGAATTACCTCTGGGAGCTTTTCCTTGTCAACAAAGCCACTCTCTTGGTCAGTTAGAGACTCCTGTATTATAGCTCTGTAATGCAGTCACCCTACAATTTACTGATACGCTCTAATATTTTGGGAAGAAACACAGACTCTTGAAAAATGCAGTAGTTTACATTGTTGGGCACAGATACTGATAGCCACTATTTTGATTCAATGTTTTGTGATGAATTCATGCAGGGATGTGGTGTTGTAATGAAAGCGTGCAAAAAAATAAAAAATTTCTCAGTGGTTCTAGCTAAACTCTAGTGGTTTCCCAAAATTAAAATGTACATCTGGTGCTACGCTCCTTCAAAGAAGTTTATGCAAAGTGACTATTATCTTGAAATGTTTCTTTCTTTACCCTGCTCTATTTGACAGGAATTTTACTGCTTTTATGAAAGATGGATGTACCACATCTTATCAGACCAGCCTTGGGAGTAGCAAAAACTCTTCAGGAATGTACTCGTCTGTTTCTTCTGATGTGGGTTCACTGCAGAAGCAGAAAAGCTGGGTGGGGGGAGTCAGTCCCACTATTTTTGTTGCTATCTGTTTTGCAAGTCTAAGCTTCTCCATTTCTTCCAAATTAAAACATTTATCAATAAATTCTGAATGACTGAGAGTTTTGGCAGAGATGCTATTTGACAAAATGTTGTTAAAAAAAAAAAATCTCCATATCTCTAGAGGTGCCTCTGGTCTCCAAGTGCCATGGCTGTAAGAACACTTCGGAGCTGGTACACGGGAGGGCACATCTATCCTACAATTGCAAAGAGCCAGAAGCCGCACTCTCAGCAATCAGCTCCTGAGCAGTAACCCTTTATTTCTGAGCATGCAAAAGAAGACTTTGGCAATCAAGTCTTTAGCTATAACATAAGGATGGTAAAAATAACCATGGTCCAAAATCTTAGGCCGTACAGGGAGAGTTACATTACAAGCCACTCTTCAGAAATTACTCCCTTTCCTTCAGTATCAGGCTCAGTCAAAAGAAATTTGCCTAACATGCCATGATGCTGTTTTCAAAACCAGGAAAATCCAGCATCATTTCTGTTGCTGTTTGGGGACTGGTCAGATCTTACAAGACACAACTGCAGGGGAGCAAAGCTGGCAAAATGTGGCCTTTAGTGTACATCATGCTATGCTTTGACATATGGGCTGAAACTCTGTATGGGAAAATAGCATACTGAAAACACCCACCATATGGTAAAATCGGTGAAATAACAGCAGCAGTAAGACTAGAAAGACACAATTCTGCACACTAGTTCTCTGTCTCATTTAAGCTATATATCAGCAGATGTCCCAGCCAGAATTAGGGGGCTCTGTGTGAGGTTTTCCACAATCACTTTGCCTTGAGCAAACAAAGCTGGGAAAACAAGGAAGACTGGGATTTAAAAATCCCAGCCTAAAGCAACAAACAGCACAAAGCAGAGTCTCATAGCTTGTTGTAAATGCCTCTGATTGTGGGATTTATCGCTTTCTCACCTGTACTCTCTTAATCTAGCTACTTAGCCTCTGCAAACTCATTCAGAGAGTGACTATCTGAATCCTTCAGCTGTTCGCCTTGAGTAATACCACAGGGCCAGATTTCGTCTCTGCAGCTTGGTTCAGTGTTGAAACGAAGGAGACAAAAAGAGCATGTGCATAGTCTAGGGATGAATCCCAATTAAAGTTTCTGTGGTTTCTTGGTTACAAAGACAGATACTGGCCAATGGTGTCATGAAGGAGAAAAGCAAAGTCATGATCCTGCCTCATTTTTTGAACAAGGCAACACTGTCTCCCTGCTGCAGTGGGGAGACCATGCCAAAGTCCTTACACGGACACAACCAACCCCTAAAAGTTCAAGCATGGTGCAGATGTCACCTTTCTATGTTTGAACTCACTTTCTCTTCAACAAGACAATCACCTCCTATAGCAAAGCTTTCCAAACAGTTCTCTCTCAGCCTCTGAAATCCGGGGAGCTCTGGAGCTGAATTACCATATATCAGCACAATGTGGTCTACTACTTCGGTATTGCTCCTAGGGTCTACAGCAGTAGTACTTCTCCTAATAAACCGGAGCAAACAATTAAATGGCAGGAAGGGCATGCAAACCTTCCTGAAACAAAGTGACAGGTGAAGAAATGCAACCAGATACCAGTAAGACCCCAGATATGTTAAAATCTGCAAACTAATTGTTTCCTTAATAGGATAATGCTTCTGAAGACTGCTGTTTGGAAATGCAATGGCCTGGAAAATGGAGGTCAATAGAACAACAAAAGGAGAACCAGCATAGCTGAAAGAGGAGAGCGTCTGATGGAAATAATTTAATCACCAAACTAATTCCTTATCTGTTAAGTAGTGAATGCCATTTGGGAATGCAGTGAAGCATGGTAAGTGTTACAGCTGAAGTCCTAACAAGGTAGTTAGTCATGCTTTGGTGTAGAAACATGTATCCTTTGGGATGGAGCAACTCCTCTTACGCTGTTTTTCTCTAAAAAATTTAAGATGGCCAGAACCGGTAGTAATAGATGATTTGTTGTTGTTGTTGAGGCCAGGATTATTCTATATGTATGAAACACTAGCTTCATATTTTACTTTCTTGCCAAGTTACCCTGGGTACTGTGTACTTGATACCAGGTCTACCGTAATGACTCTGGCCTGAAAGCTGATGACAGGCTCTTTGTGAATTCCTGCACACTGCTGCTGAACTCCTCAATTGCCCAACATGACAACACTCTATTAAGGTGAAGCTGGAGACACTCAGATGAAAGACTGTCCCTGACAAAATTTCTCCAGTCATGACTTGTCACTGAGTCCTCTTCCTCTGCTGCAGTTTATCCTGACCTAGAAACTGCTTAAGTGATAGCAGTTTGCTACCTCTTACCATCATTATATGGCATAATGTCAAATAATTCAGACCAGTTCTTCCAGAAAATCAGAAACATTGCTGTGTAACACAGTCAAATATAGTCTGCCTTATAAGAAATCTTAAAGAAATAGTGTAGCATTCAATGCAAAAAAAGGCAGTGTGACAATAAAATAGCAGAAAACTATGTTGCTTATTGACAGGTACAGTCTGTAGGCAGACAAGATAATGTTACCTGGGATTTTTGAGCCACAGTCCTTCCTAGTGTTAGTTTTTCTGTGCTTTTACATGTTTTCCATAGATATTTTTTCAAAAGGTTCACTTTGAATTTGTATATAGCACTTAATCTTTCAGAAATATACAGTGAAAATTGAGCTAGGAAGTACAGCTGCAGCTGTCCCTCCCAGATAAGGGATGGGAGTATTCAGCTTTTTGTTTGCGGCAGAGAAAAGCTGGCGACCAGCCAGTGTTAAGCAGTATCTACATTGTAAGGTAGACTCTGAGGATACTGAGCACTATCACAAGTTTGGACAAAGTAGGTCAAGCAAAATGACCTGCACAGATTAAGCCAAGGATGTTAAGAAAGGAGAAAACATAACCATCAGATATGTAGCTAATATCAGCCTCACGAGATACAAGAAGTCCAAAGAGTCAAGAATAAACAGTCAATAAATAATAAGATGCCATGCTTCAGGGTTAAGAATGTTGCTGATTCAATATGATGTGGTTTAACTGCAAGGGTTTTCTGTTAACAGACTCTTTTCAGCACAGTCTAGGAAGTCTGATCATCATTTGGGTTTGCATGTTCTCTGCCAAATGATGCAAATACTGTGTGAATGGAGAAGTGCACATGAATATGTAATACAAGCAGAAACTCTATACCAAAAGGTAAACTGAATAGCAAAAATGCAAGATATAATAAAACTGTAATGGAATTTTTTTCCCTTTCTCTTTTTAATATATTTTCTCAGCTTTGATGTAGCAAATCACCTTCAAATGCGGGATGAATCTTGAAAGCTGTAGCTCTGCCAGAGCTGATGCTGTTCACTAATGATTTGCTGTTACTGCCTATTGGAGAGGACTCTCATTAAGCCTACAAGTCCTCTTTCAACCAGGATGGCAACTTGGGGAAGAGGAAACACAAATCATCTTTGTTTATAAAAAAGGGTCACTCGCTCTATTGCTCAAAAGGGGTAAAAGTGTGTCTATGGGATTGCAAAGCAGCTTGTGCTACCTCCTGAGAGGTATCAGGGTGTGCTTCCATGGCAGCTTAAGGCAATCTAGGACTAGGTAACTGTAACCTGTGCTTGCCCTGTGGACCGAGGCTGCATGCCTCCGTCCCCCCTCTTGCATTAGCCCTGGTATCTCTCTGATTTCACACAGATCCTGTTCAGACAACTGACCTGGCTGAAAGACAATTATTATATTTTATGGTAAGTTTTCAGGTTTTCCAGCTCCTTGAACAATTTGACTGTGCAATCACATGAGTGCCTGTGCATCTCACAGAGGAGAAGGGTGTAAAAAGCTGGAAATGGGCAGGACAGTGGAACTAGAGCAACCTTGATTTAGATGAGCTTAAACACATGCTGAGAGCCCTCTCCTGAGGACTTTGAGTGGGAGAGGCCACAGATGTCTGATCTTCTGCCAGCCGCCAGCTAACCATTTTGAGAATGTGTTCAGGCCTTTTCCTTGCTTTTTCCTCTACTGTTTTGTTCACACAGCTTAAAGAAAAGTGTTATTTCTTCTAGGCAGGCTGTCTTTATCTGCTTGGTGTTGGCCACTGGCCAGAAAAGAAGGAAAGCAGTGCTGCTATTCTGTTGGACCAGTGGAAATGGCACAGCCAGTACGTGGGCAATGAGAGTTTGCCCTCTCCATGCAGGAGACAACAAAGATGGTCGATATTCCCAGCATTCATTCTTCAAACTCTAATTTACAGAGAGCAACATACAAATCTTCACTTGATGAAAATCATCAGTTTTGCACAAGAGGACAGCAGAGATTATTTACAAGGTACTTGTTGCTTATGTCCCCTCACCCTGCTCCTCCTGGTCTTTAGAGGGGCCCTTCTCTGCCTGCTCCCTCCATTACCTTTACTGTGCTTCCCTCTGTTTGCCCTTTGTTGGCACTTTGCTCTTCCAACTAGCAGAATGTTTGCATACTTTCTCTTTTTACTTATATGTAAATGTTTTTGTCTTTAGACTTGCAAAACCTGCTCTGAAGGAATCTTTTTCAAGTCCTGTCTTGTGTGCTTGTTTAAGCTGAGCCTCTTACATAAAATGTTCCTCAGCAATCAGTCTCCTCTCTTTGGTTTGCATATCTTGTATTAAAAATCTTGTTTAAAAATTCACACCGTATTTCTTACTCCTTGCTTCCAAAGTCAGTGGATAAATCCTGCCACAAACGTGGACTCTGTTATATGGCAGCACATTCATTATGTATAATTACAAAGCACACGAGATGTTCTTCAGTGTTGTTAGCTTGGCTACACTGGAACTCAAGCACACATCTGTACACGATTTATAGTTGCTTATAACATATGCTAGCTCACAATGTACGAACAGCTAGAATTTAAACTCAGATCCTGCATGAGGTTTGTTACGAATATGCTCACAGCTCCTGCCAGTATTGTTCAGTCTTGGAAAACAGGGACGGTGGAATCCTACTCAAGGAAAAGTGAAGACTGGGGGCATGAATGCCGGGACCCTAGGAGAGGGGCAGAGATTCAGCTGACTCTCAAATAACTTTCTTTTTCTTCAGATAAGGATATGGAGAACTGTGGGTAGCTTTTAGGAGCAATTTCTGAACACTCAATTTTTCTTTTTTTTTAAAAAAGAGAAGAGATTGATGATTACCTGACAAAACAGGAAATAAACTCTCAAAGCATAAGAGAAGGCGGTAATTATACTGTAAGTTAAAATTGCAGTGCCCATATAGGACTGATATGGAGCCTCTCAGAATATGTTCAGGGGTCCTATATTAACATTAAGCATCTGTTGAGATCTTGTCTTTAATAATGCACAATGTTATTACTCTGAAGAGTACCAGCACTGACATCTCCAAGCTCATATTAGAAGAAGAGCAGACTACTTTCATTGTATTATTCACTATTTCATATGTCAGCACTGCCACTTTAGCTTGCAGGCTCTGGAGACAGACTGCATTTACTTCTGTGTCTTATGCTCTGCAGTAAAAACTTTCAGGCAACAGAGAAAGCTATTTAAAAAGTAACCCCTCATCTCTTCTAAATTTCATGAATTAAAGTACATTATTTCACCTAAACAGACTGTAAATATCATTTTTCAGTAGCGAACAATGCAGATGTCTCTGTACCTGGTGAAAACCAAACACTATAATTTCCCAGAGTGGAAGACTGAAAGTTTTTCTTCTCTCAACTACTTCAGACAGTGTGGCTATGCATTTTCTGTCTTCCATGCCTTGAGTTAGCTGCATCACTTCTACCTGTGTGTGGTTTGAAAGGCGCTTCCTAGAAAACCCAACCTTTGAGTGTCTGCTTGGAGAGTCCATGAGATTTAACTGCCATCCTGCTATCATTTTTTGAAATTTTGAAAAACTGTATTCAGAATGGTGACAAAAATCTCAAGTGAAAACGTTAAAAATACATCATGGAAATATTGCAATGTTTCATTCCAGCAATCTGAAAGCATGTGGCTTTCAAAGTATTCCCAGTTACCTACCAAAGCTCCACTTGAGTGTCTTCAAACTCAATTTTTAAAGTCAAGCTTGCAGGAGAAAAGATGATATGAGGATCCCCAAATTCATTGTCATCTCAGAGGTGGTTACTATCTTATCTATCGAAAGTGACTGTTGGTAATAAATTGCATGTGTCACAGAATCACAGAATGTTAGGGATTGGAAGGGACCTCTGGAGAGCATCTAGTCCAACCCACATGCCAAAGCAGGTTCACCTAGAGCCGGCTGCACAGGACTGTGTCCAGGCGGGTCTTGAATATCTCCAGAGAAGAATACTCCAGAACCCCTCTGGGCAGCCTGTTCCAGTGCTCTGTCACCCTCAAAGTAAAAAATTTCTTCCCCATGTTCAGACTGAACTTCTTATGCTTCAGTTTGTGCCCGTTGCCCCTTGTCCTGTCACTGGGCACCACTGAAAAGAGTCTGGCCCCATCCTCTTGACACCACCCTTAAGATATTTATAGGCATTTATAAGATCCCCCCTCAGCCTTCTCTTCTTCAGGCTAAACAAGC
>Ga0065711_1001817_pt1 | contig 39045 bp, 12 predicted proteins | sample Hoacrofraction12_FD_59098 | JGI IMG/M metagenome (GOLD analysis project Ga0065711, IMG submission 59098) | Hoatzin crop microbial communities from Cojedes, Venezuela - Epithelial fraction 12 v2 (version 2) | ecosystem: Host-associated > Birds > Digestive system > Esophagus > Crop | place...
GGGGGGGGGGGGAAATATCCTGTTGTCAAATTCTGAGGTATTTAGTTATCTGTACAGTACTTCCAGTGGAGTGCCTTTAAAGATACAAAGTTGCAATTTCTTTCACTTTAGGCTTCAGCAGAGAGAGATTTTGGCACATGTTTGAGAAATATTGAAAATTGGGAAGAAAGAACATCAGCCATTGTGCCTTTATAGAAGGAAGCCGGAAGTTCATCACGTTTTTAGAAGTGACTTCGTATGGGATAAATGAAACTACTGTTTGCAAAGAAGCTACTGAGAATTTGTGTCTAGGAATAAGGAGAGATTAATAAAAATTCTCCCCTACAAAATACAACGCATGGATTAATTATAACCTGGAGAAAGAATCCAGCTAGTTTTTCATGACAGAATTACAAGGCAGTGTGTGAGGTTGTTCTGACCAGCAGTACAGTTTTGTGTTCTAGTGCAACATCTCATTTTCGCTCTTTGACAAGCGTGCGTGATTATGCATAAGAAGAGAATTGTGTAGTTTTTTTTTTTTCAATATTACACTTTATTATCCTTTGGGTGTAAGTTGGTATTCCACTTATTTGCAATCAGAGATAAGGTGGCATTTTATTTATGTGTGGGTTCAGCAGAAGACTAATGCATTGTCACGTTTTCCTGATTTGAAGTTGTCTTTTCTCCTGACTAAATCCAGTCATACAAATAGATGTTTGAACAAAATGGTTTGACTCAGAATGAATTGATGGGGGAATCGAAAAAGCCTATGTGCACCAGATGAGTTTATAGAAAGAATTTCTGGAATTTAGCATGCCAAAGTTTTTCAGAGTAATACAGTCAATGTAAATATTAAACCTGAATATCTGAAATAAACATGTTTTAATACCAGGTTGTATATGACTTGTATTTCAGGCCATAACTTCTGTGCAGAGGGGCACAAATGTGGTGAAAATTCAGAGTGCAAAAACTGGAACACTAAAGCTACTTGTGAATGCAAGAACGGTTATCTCTCTGTCCAAGGAGACTCTGCGTATTGTGAAGGTAAATAAAATAGTGAAAGACCTGTCGCCTTAACAACATGCTCAGAAATGTAGTATTAAATAAATGGTTGAGAATGAATTTAATTGCAGAGTTCGGTTTCATGATGGAGAATATAACAAGGACTATTTTTGAGTTCATAAATAGGGAATGAAGATTATAATGGTGCTGGACCATTCAGGTTACCTAGCTGTGGGCATATTTCGTTGTTGCAGTTATACCTTGGCACACCATGGTCATGCTGTCATTACAACTTTTAAAATACCGTTTTTCAGACAATAGCATCTATCTTCTAAATGTTTTTTAGGGAACAGCATCTTTATAAGATGCATTAGTTTAGGAAGTGAGACTTCTGCTGACACATGTGAGAAAGGTACGTATGAAGGTGAACTGAGGCTTGAATACAGAAATGATGATCTGCAGTCCTTCCTGAAGTACTTCTGTGGGCCAAGTACTTTACTGAAATGGTTTTCCTATGACACAGAAGAGACCTATTTCCGAGAAGAGCGTAGCTGAGGTGCTTCTGTTGATGTATTATTCCATCACAGGAACAAATGCAAAGGGGCATTATTCTCTTTTTTGTTTGTCAGTGTTTTCTAGAGCTTGCTCTTATTTGTAGCTATGATATACTTATTAAAAACCAAATTGATGAATCGACATATACCACATCCCTTCCTGCCTTTGCATTGTGGGTTTTTTTTTAATGCCCTTGTATGTCAGGCTACAATATTTAATCTTTTGGCCATCATAGGGAGTTTTTGAACTACTTTGTAAAAAAAATATTTCCCTAGATTCTTTTTGCAATGGTACTGGTGATGGAAGGGAGATGGTATTTTTGACAAGCTGTTAAAGTACACTGTAAGAATTGGAAGATAGGGTGAAAGAATAAAGAAGACATGCATGGACTGGGCCTAAATGATCCCGCTTTGATAAAAAGACTTTTTAGTGTATGTAAGTGAACAGGACTGCTTTAAATAGCAATTTATAAAGCTCCTCAGTAAATTGCAACTGTAAATCTTCCCGTATTTAGTCAGTTCTCTACAAATAAAAATTTGAATGATCCTATATATACACTTTCAGTGACCGGGAAAAGAGTTTACACATTTCCTTTTAAAGGTAGGCAGCAGATATACTGTATGTAGAGAAACTTTTTTTGTACAAAAACCTGAGAAGAGCTGCTCTGTATGTACTGCAAGAACTACTCAGATCAGAAGACACTAACAAGGCTCTTCATCAGTTATGGTGCAGAATCCAGCATTTGTTCTGTTCTGCTGTTTTAAATCAAATCAGTGCTTAATATTTTTATGTACTTAGTATCAGACTGTCCCTTTTTTCCTCTATGGAAAAAATTTAACCATCTTGACTCAAATAATTTTGGAGATGTTGGCAGTGCATTAGTGGTAGTGGTGGGGAAAAAGAGAGCTTTTTAAAGAAGTTAGTGGGAATTGCAACATATGTAGTTTATGTTGTGTTAAATATCGGAAGGACAAATCAAATCCCTGGCTGCTGTGCATGTGGGTGAAACAGGAGGCAACAGAACACACTTTTGCTGCCCGAGACCGTGATATAGATGAGAGAGACACTTTCTGCGTGTTATGAAATTATAAATTTGCGAGTTGGAGAGTGATTCTTAGGGGGGTAGGGTAGAGAAGAGACGGCCCTTCACCAAGTGGAACTACAGACTGACAAATTGATTAACCGAGAGGTGACTCCTTTCGGCCCTGTGAAGAGCTTTGTTGTGCTCCTCAAAACAGCTTTTTGCAAAATTTCTTTCTGTGCCTCTCTAACCTCAGTTCTCTCATCTATGTGTTTAGTTCGCTAAATAGAATAATTTCGTAGTTGGCTGTGTAATGTTCTCACATGCATGGTGAAGCTGTGATTTAAAGAAGTGTCAAAGGTGTATATCTGAAGGTACAGTCTGGCAAGATGTTGGTATGGTATAGAGGTGGATTTTTTTCTGGTGGAGTTTTGGATTTCTGTGTGTACTGTGTAAGAGTTAAATACGTGAAACACCTGAACAACAAGTAGTAAACATAGAAAACACCTGTGGAAGCAAGGAAAACATCATTCTCAACTGTAGTTCTGAGTTTGTCTTCATCATTCCTAAGCCTTGTAACTTAGAAGACGTGTAAGATTACCGTTTCCTTTGAGATGGTGAGGTTAAACTATTTCATACTCATGACATGTACTGTTAAGTGGCACCTTAGTTCAGAGTGTTCCAGATCGTTAACTTGGAGCTTTCCAGATTTCTCATGTCTTCCAATGTATTTGAAGTACTTGTGCATGTGAATTCTAATGTATAGTATTCTTTTACCTTACCTATGTTTTTACTGTGGTTTCTGCTTGCTCTTATTCACACAGTTTTACCCTGCTTGACCTTATGGCATCATTTTGATCTTATGAGATCTCTGAAGAATTGTGTCTGAGTCTAGTTTGCTTTTTAGCATGTATTTGTGTCTTTTTTAAACATTCCATATTCACATTTGCAGTATGGTGGAAAAAATTAGAAAGATTCTAACTTTTGTCAGGGAATTGGCATCAGCAAATTTGTAAAATTAATAACAAAATCCGAAGAGGCTTTTACTATGAATTCTCAGTAACTACTTGCAAGTACTTAGCCAACTCCTCATGTCAAAATGCAAATATAGTATAACCACTCATTATATGCATTGCATTTTTGAATAACATAGATGTGTTTAGGGAACACAGTTTCTGAAAACAAACAAGTAAATGAAGCTTGTAATGAATGAAGGAGATAAGTGGAGATTCTCTGTGTTCTGTAAAAGCAATGTGTTTGACTTAAAAACAGAAGAGTTGGGGTGTTTTTTTTGGCATTTACCTACTTGTCTTGCATATATGAGACATAATCAGAGCATTCATCATTTACAGAGACACATAGAGGTATTTCTATTAATCATATTCACAGAGGTTTAACTGCTGATGGGGATATTTAGACACAAGTTGAACCAGTATCCATTTATGTCTGTCACATATGCATGAATAAATTCTGGGAGCCAGAGAAGTAGCTAGCAAGTCCAGTGTCTGCAGGATGTGAGCACTCGAGTTGTAGCAGCATGTGCACACTTGTAGCTATGACTTTCGCACGTGACATGTGAGTAACTGTATTGAGGGCTGAAAGTTGCATACATGAGAGTTAGTTAGAGATGGTGCAGCAGTTCAGTGGTAAAACCAGGACTGAAATGGGGAATTCGCTGGGAGTCTGTCTTGTGCTGATTCTTCCAGACACGTTATGTGATGTGTACAGCAGGCCTGCAAATACTCTGTACTTCTTCAAAGCCAGAAAATTCCACAGTATGTGACTGCTTTACAGATACTAGTAGGAAACTACAAGTCCTCATAACGCAAAGTAAGAGACAGGAAAGTGTCGGCAAATGGAGAGTCTGAAGCTCGGAGATAAAAATGAGAAAAATCAAACCAAATCAGCTGAAAGTTAGGCTTGTTGCTAGCATGATTATCCTCACTTTCTAGATACTAACAAGCAAACAGCCATCTCTTCTGAAAAGAATTTGGGGATTTTTCTGCAATATATTTCACAGAGAAGAGCGAAAGTAGAATCATTTTTTCCCAACACCTCTAGGTTCTGTATTCTTTATTTGCTTGCTTATTTCTTAGCTTGAAACATTAACATCCCTTTTCTAACCGCAAAGTTGTTAAGTTGGTGCAAAAGTGATTATTACCTAATTGCTGTTGAGCTCTGATTCATTGTGAGAGCTGTTTAAATCTGAAGTGGAATGAATTTCCCAGTTAGGATAAATGCATGCCTCTTCTCGCTGACAAGAGTGCATGAAACGAGAAAATTAGTATGAACCTTCTGTCCTTCATGCACAACTACTTACGGCCCCAAGAAGCATCTAGTAAAAGTGATACAGTAGCATACTGCAAGAGGTCTTGTCATGACACACAGCAGCATTTTTTCCCCTTTCTGCTTAACCAGTGTCACGGGAGAATGTTCCTGTGATAATGGGTATAATATAAGAAAGGATCCATTGACTAAGTTGGACGTACAAATTTAATATTCTCATAGTATGGCTATATTGTAGGGTGTGCTTTCCCTATATACCTAAGGAGGATGACACATGCTCTGTAGGATGTCTTCCAGCTGTTGATGTGAAGAGTGTAAACAAGCTGTGTGAATCTGACTTGATATTTTAGGAACAGGTAATGAAATAAAACAAAACACCTTCCCTGGCAGAAGCAGCTTGTTAGGCCGTGGTTAGGATGGCATATCTCAGGTGAGTCTGCTTTGCCCCTAAAGAAGAGGCCAAAAGTTCTGAGGCCAAATGTAGTGTTGAGAATGCCTGCTATTGGCTTTTTTTTTTTCTTTTTTCTCTTTTACTGGTAAAGTTGTGTGGATTAATAGTGACGGGACAAGACTGGTGAAGAATGTATTTCTGTGAGATTAATTCAGGCAGTATAGTTAGTTTCCTTATATGACCTGACTCTCAAGGTCACCTTAGTGCTGTTACCTCAGAGTTAATGAACTAAATGCCTTAATATCAGTGAAAACTTTTCCCATTTTTTGCGGTGATAGAATGGTCTAGAACCACTTGTGACTTTCATTCAGGAGGAACTTCACTAAGTCACTCTTTCCCTTCTGTGCTCCAAACGTTGTCTTAGTTTGTTGTAAACAAATTCTTGCTCATTTCAAAAAAATGTCACATAAGCATGAAATACCAGCCAAATGCAGAAAACTTGCTTATTTTCTAGCAGAAGGAAGAGTTATGGTGATTTCACTGGGCTGGCGGATTCTGAGGAGATGACATAAAGATGAATGAAGGCCTTGGGAGCAAACCGAGTGCTCGTTTTCCCCTGTGCATGGACCCAAGCGTGCAGCATGGACAGACCAGGCAAATTGTCTGCCTGATGTGCCATACCCTCCTGCGGTGGTCTGCTGTGGCTTCTGCCCCCTTGCTAGGCATCCAGCCTCCCTTCTGCCACAACCTGGTACTGCATGTGGCACCAGAGATTTGTGGGCAGGTGGTGTGGTTAGGGTTAGAGGCATCTCCAGTACAGGCTGGGAGCTCTGCTTTCATGCCCAGGCCTCTGAGGACAGACTAGATAAAGCTTTGTATCTCACCTACTTGACACTAAAATTCAAAGGCTAATATTTTTCTTCCTCTTCCTTCCTTTTTTTTTTTTTTTTACCTGTTTTATGTATTTTGATTTAGAGCTCTGCAAGTAAGTTGTCTCAGTATTTGGGCTTGTAAAGCAAGAGATATCCCATCCTTACTTATCTTAGGTTTGTAGAAAAATACTGTTTCCTAACACAGGAGTGTCGGTTAACTTACGGACAGAAGGCTATCAGGCTCTCAACCCGAGAGAAAGTAAGCTTGGAACCTCCAGTTTCTGCTAGAAATAAATAAAACCATGTTAAATTTCCTTGTATTTTGTAAATATGTTCCAAACACATACAGTGGTCTTTACTGCTTTCTGTTTCTTGTCCTTTGGACTTGATGATGTCAGATGTAGTCAGGAAATTCTTTACAGAGAGATAGATATGTAAATATGCTGAAAAAATCCATTCTGAAGATACATTTAATGCAGGTTTGGTCAGAAAATGTTTGTTTTCTGGAAGTTATATAGAAAAAAAAATAATTGCAGAATGCAGAGGAAAAAGTTGTTGTTTCCCATTGTCATAGCAATCGGGAAAAATTAGCCTTTTAAGATTAATCATTTGGTTCCAAATGCAGAAGCCTCACTATTAGCATGCTTTAATGAAAAGCAAAAATAAAAGTTTACTTCTGTTTCAAACCACAGAGAAACAAGAAAATCTTTGAACGTACAATGGGGCTTCTGTTCTGGTTCTGAAGATGATAGAGCTTCATAAAGCTTACCTTTAATGTTTAATCTTTTGACTCATCATGTATATAAATAGCTGTTTAGCATGCAGAACTTTTCATGAGTAGTTTAAACTCAAAAAGAAAAAATCCAGTCCTGCATATGGCCCTTAGAGTAGAAGTTGGCTGGCAATTCACTGAGTTTCCACAGCTGATGTTTTTCTTGCTCTATAAAAGAAGTTGAATTCTGTTGAATTTTCCTCTCCTCCTGTGTAGTGGTTTCATTGCAGCTGTTCTAATTTTCACTGTATTGTGGCTTGGGAGGTGACATTGACATTATGTGGTATCATATAAACCTGCTGTGTGGCAGTGATGTATGACTGTGGTTTTGAATGGTGTCCATTGACTTGACTTCTGGGTCAGCTTTTAATGATGATCCTCCTGTTTGTTGTACTCGCAAAAAACCTGCCTCAGAAGATGTGTGTGTTTCCTGCACTCATTACTCACTGTATACTAAAATAAACTTACGTTCTGTGCTGCGTAGGTATGCATTTATGCATAACTATACATGCCGGATGCTTTATGAAATTACCTAAAGTTAAGGAAATGGCACAAATGTTGATGGCAAATGACTATGTTCATTGCAAATGCACTGAACTTTTGTCTGTGCTGAAACCATAGCAAAGAGGAGGGCAGGAGAAGAATCGAAAAATGTTGCGATCAAGACCATCTTTTCCGCAAAGACTACCTCAATGGCAACGTTTCAGTTGGAACCAAGTCCTCATATGGAGACTTAAAAAAACCCACCAAAACAAAACACAAAACAAAACCCACAACCCCCCAAAACCCCCAAACAACAAAAATTCCAAAACCAAACAATGTCTCCCTCAACACCAAAAAACTCAAAACAAGCAAAACCACCTCCCCCCTTCCCCCCTCCCTTTTTATAAATCTGTAACTTGGTGCCAGGTTGTTTTATTTAAAAAGTTCACAATTTCTTTAAAATACACTTGTTAACCTACTTTTTAAGACTTCAGTTAACTGACAGTATCAATTTTAAACTTTCACTGATGTATGTACTCCTATTTACCAGTGAAAGTCTCTTGTCTTGATGATGTAATGCAAATAATACACTTGTCTTGCCTGCTGTTTTCATAGAGAAAGACTTTCCATTTTAAATGATAACCTTAACCATTGCATGAACTCAAATTCTTCTTTGGTAACGTGGTCAAAAGGCAGGTGCTTGTCAGTCAGCCTCCTCCATTTGTGGGTTTATGGACCTCAGTAAATAAGACTGCAGTTTCCTTCTGCTCTGAGCTGCTGGTGGAGGAGGCTGAATGGAAAACGAAATAGATCCTCCCTTCTGCCAAATCCATGTGTTCAAAGGCAGAGGTGATGCACTTTCTAGTGGACAGAAAGCTTTCAAACAAAATTGTAAAATTTTTTTGCTAAGAAGATTCAGGAGCTTGTTGGAAAATCATGTTTATGCCTTATGTGGCTCTAGATGGATTAATTTGTGTTACCAGAACTGCTTTTATATTTACAAGTGAATTAGTTTAAATTCATATTCTAACTACGAAACCCTGGAAGGTGAAATTATTTGCCATCTCCTGGTGTAACTTTATTTTTTTTGGTGTAATGTCATGCTGAGATTTATATGAAAATAAATTTTGATTTCTAATAAGGTAACCATATGGTACAGAGTTGTAGTAATAAAGTGTCATAAATAATTATGGTTCCAAAGAAATTCAACCTTGCAACTGTCAGTTCTTATGTTAGTAACTTGCCTTTGAATAGATTACAATCATTGCTACTTAAGGAAAAAAAAAATCTCCTCAACCTTTCAGAATGGCAATGAATATCCTGCTCTGAGGCTGTTGAGATTTTTTTTGTTCGGAGGGTGGGATTGGGGATGCTGCCTTCCCTTCAACAAATGCTCTTACGTGTTAATGTTGTATTCTTCTGCATTGTATTGGACATAATTTGACATTTCATATATGAAGCTTTGCTTTTTAGCTTTTGTTATTTGGAAGAATAGACTGATTATTTCTAATACAGAATGAAATAATACTGATCTAGTTCACTGTCTGTCTTTAAATAGTTCACTGTCTCGTCAGCCTATATTTGCATTCAGTCTTCAAGATAGTAACTTAGGGAGCTTCCGCCATCAAGATCTTGTTGTGTGCCCACACTCCAGATCTGGGGGTAGGGCTGCATTTGTGTATTTTTGAATTTGAGGGGAGTGGGGGGGTGAGTAGGAGCAGAGGTGGAATGAACTGCCTCTCTCTAGGACCACCTCTCTTGGTGATGGCCAGGAGTTTGCAAGTGCCTCATAAACTACGCTTTTACAGCTGTCGCTTCTAATTACTTCTTAAAAAAAGTTTTATCTCATTTTTGGATGGGTTAAAGAAAAGCCCAGTGGCATGTTTTTGACTCCTAATTGTGGCAAAAACTGATTTAAATGCTGACTGATAGGAGAAAAAAAACCCTATTTTATGTTCCTGCTGGCGCAGTGTCGTCATCTTTACACTATAATGACCCTTACAGCAAGTTGTCCCCAATGTGTGTTCCAGCGGTGAAAGAGGGAGAAATCCATGTAATAAACGGTGACATGATATATACATACTACCCCTTGTGAGTGGAAAGAACTTGTGCTGCTCTTTACCCGTTAAACTCTTGTATTGATCCTGATATTGCCAAAATTCTTTCTTCAAATTATGGTACGGTATAGTTCCTGTCACGTTTCTGCTGATATAAACAAGGAAGGGAAAAGTTTGGAAGAGTGTTTAGTGGAGCTGTGGCAGTTTAGACTAGGTAAGTGTTTGCATCAAACTTTTGGCAGCAAAGCAAAATAAAAAAAAAATATTGGAGTTGGTCTTGTAGTGATGATCAGAAGTTCAGAAATTTGCTTGTGGTTGAACTGGACTGTAAAATGCTCAGAAATATTTGTATATAATGAGGAAGTTTTGCTTGGACTTGAATGGAAGCCACTTACCAGTACTTTCATACAAGTTGCTAAAAGTCATGCGCTTAGCTCTTGACGCTTAGACATAGAAGTGTTGAGGTTTTGCCTGTTTTAAAATCTGGAGCATAACTAGAGTTGTTCAAAAAATGACATGTGTAGCAACTTTCTCAAGGGACTGTGAAGGCAATGTGAGGACTGCAAGGATTACACTCCAGTAGTGTTTTAGGCAATTTTGGTGAAACTAATAAATGTGCATTTGAGTCATAGGCTCCTGTCTTCTATTGACTTTCTGCACTGTGGAGCCCAGCGAGGTGTTTACTTTTAACATTGATCCATCGACTTCATATGAGGCCCTGTATATGGGAAAGGGCTGTGCCGAGGGAGCAGGCTCTTGGGTGCTGTGAGCTAGCATAGCTCCATGGCCAGCTGTTTGCAGCTGGAGGTCTGCCCACTTCAGAGGGGAATTCAGATCAGGTTCCCTCCCTCTTCCCCCAAAGTGCTGTTGTTTTATCAGACAGTATAAGAAATCATCTTGTCTTGAGGCTATTTCTCCTTCCTAATAGGAAAGAGCATTAATGATTAAAGTTGATTTTTAACATGTGAGAAACATAGAGTTATCCTCAAAAATGGATAGTTTCAGTATGCCTTCTACAGCTGCTTTTACTGAGCTGTGCACTCTGTGAATATTTTGGAGAAGCTGTGGGGATGAAGTGCCACAGCCAAGTCAAACACCACAACAAGAGCAATACATTTTGAGAACATGGTTTTAAAGCTCTGGCAAATGGAAGTGTCAATCAACATGAAATAAGATTACTTTGGCTGCCTTTTTCTTTCATTATGATATCTGTTTTGTAAAGGACATCATTACTCTAGGGTGTATCACTAATTGTTTTTCACTGCCTGGAAGGTCAATTCTTTTAAAAGCTAGTGGATGTTCATGATTTAAGTTGACAAGATAATTCAGTAACAAAAAGTATTAACTGAAAAACAAATGCCAGTAGTGGACCAGTACATTTATTCTGGATGGCTGAGCAAGTCTTCTCTAGCATGATATGGGGAATATTTCTGGAATGGATTCTCGCTGTGGCTGGACGATTGCAGTTTTGAACAACTGCATAGCTGGAGTTAGGTTGACCCCTTATAACCAAATGTAATTCTGAAGTTAGCCCTGCTTTCAAAAGGGGGTTGGAATAGGAAACCTCCAGGGGTAACTTCCAACCCTTTTTTTTTTTTTGTTTGGTGATTCTGTTATCTCTTATCCTGTAGTGTGTTTTGCATTGAGAGTACTGGAGGAACATTAGGTGCTCTTGACTCTCTATGGTTACCTTTTGCAGTGCTTGGGAATGCAGAGAGGGCAACTTTTTTGCATAGCTGAAAGTCTTGAAATGAGAAAAAGATAATATCTTTTAAACTTTTTTTTCAACTATTTGAAAGAAACTTGATGCACAGTTTTGATGCTCAAGCCGTCTCTCCATTGATCTCCAAGAATGGCTCTGGGGGCATGGAGTCCCCTGTCCAAATGGAAGTTCTCACAGCCAGTTTATAGATAACCCGTTGGTTTGGGCTTAACTGTGACCATGTGAAAATGCATGTTGTAAACCATGTCATCTAGCAGCTTCAAGGCCTGTTCTGGCAATATGCTGGTAGAACAATAGATCCAGTTCTCGGGCAGTCTTAAATGTAATTAGAAGGCTGTTGTGGGCAGGTCGGAAGAGGGAAGAACGTGCGCTTGTCCTACAGCAAGATCGATTCCAAGCTGAAATGAAGAAACCCCGTCCCCCAACAGTTTTGGGAATACAGGAAAAAACTTGATTCACTAGAGGACCCATGTGAAGGACTTGGAGGACTCTAATCTCAGCCTAGAGAGAGTTGAATCCTGAGGTAATGGATGCTGTGAAGTACATCTAGAAAATCATTTTGTTCAGGTTTAAATATATAATGTTAGGGGTCTTGGGGAAAAGTAACATTAAACTCCTCAGAGATGTTTTCATTGCTGTGGTGTGTCAAATAATTTTTTTGGTTTTTTTTAACTCTTTTAAGCAGTGTAAACTGCTTCTGTACAAGTGGATCTGAGGCTCTGGTGCTTTTTGCACAGATGCTGAGCCATAATTGGGGAGGGACCCAGTGGCACTTTGCCTGGCTGCAAAGCCACAGCGTCTCGTCTTGGGAGAAGGTAACAGAGATCAGTGTTGCTACAAAGAAGGTGAAAGTGGAAGGCTAGGTGAGAGGATGGCTTTTGGGGAGCAAGGAGACGTACGGTGCCCAGGGTCTGTAATATAAGCCACAAACCCAGCAGCTTTGCTGCATCCAGAGAAGGATATCTAGCAGGCATTTTGTATTGACTAGTTGTATAATTATTATTAAAAGCTTTGCTCTACCTGAAGTTAATGGCAAAAGAAGGACAACAAACTAAACAACAACCCCTTTCTCCCCCAGCTGTTACTTTTTTTTTTTTAAACTACTGAATGAAATGAAGTTTTTATCCTTCAGTCAAAAAAAGAAAAAACTAAATGGAAAAATCATCTGTTTTCTTGTAAATTTTTTTCGTTAATTTTAGTAGAAAATGTGTTTTGCCCTTGGTAATAAGGCTGTTCCAGTAGATCTCTGTTGCCTTTTTCCTTATGTGAATATATTTTGTTTCCAGTAGATGGAAAGCAAAATTGGTTCTAAAAGTACAAATGTCTCTAAATCCATGACAAATGTCAGTTTATACGGACGCATTTTTTCCTGCAAGATTTAGTAAGTGCCATACTGACACGGTTCTGGGTGTTCAAAGCTGACGTGTGTATGAAAAACAAAGCACGAAAGTTAAGAAATCATTGGAAAAGACGTTATAGCTAACCTAGGCCTGTGTTGTGTGGTCAGCTCTCTGCTTTCTTTTTAGGATTTCAGCATGCATGTTTTGCTTTCTTTTCTGGCATTTCTCCTTACCGCTTTTGTTTGGATTAATTTGGAATTGACTTGTACACTGATTGTAGAGGATGTGTCTGTATTAAGTGCAAACTATTCTGAATTTAAGAGACCCTGAGCTTTTGACATAATCCTCATGCAGTGGGGTTACACTGGTGTAGAGTAATTTTAATATATCTGTTTCTGCTCACCACTGAAACCGAGACATGTTTGTTTTATTCCATTTGAATTATGTTCAAGTAATGATTTCCTTTTTTTCAGTGCAATTAATTTATGGAAACACATTTATAAATTTGGTGAAGAGCAGCAACGTATTTTTTTTGTTGTGTTGCATGAGGAACTATATTTGAACTGGAACTAAAAAGAAGACTGCTTTGTCCAATTGCACTGTCCTAACAAGAAAAAGAGGCTTTACCTGGCCTTCATGGACATAAGATCTATCCGTTTGCTGGTGTATCTCTGTGCAGGTTTCTCTGTTTTGATTTGTTCTCTGGAAACTGGGATAATACTGGTAACAAAAACCTTGTCTTGCTGGGGTATTGTGAGGTTTACTGGATGAAGGTAATTGATAAAGGGACAGCATAATAACACCAGAAAATAGACAGGAGTAAGTACAGAAAAGTAAGCAAACTGCTTATACAGCAACAAATAAGTTTTTTTTTTTTTTAATTTTTATTTACTGAATGTTATTGACAGCTGAGGAAAGACAGTCTATAAAATAGTCATGTACATATTTAATTTTTAGAAAGATGATTCCTCTTAGTCTGTCAGATTTTTGACAGACGAATCAATTTCATTTAGGTAGGTAGCTGCCTGTGAAAAATCTCCCAAAAAGTGCATTTTTCTAAGACATCTACCTTTATTTAATAATCTGCTTCTTTGTACTTGAAAGTTTTTGGAGGCTAGGGAAGAGAGTTAAAAAAAGTTGGAGACTTTGATTCAAGTAATTGAAATTAGTACAATCTTATACACAGCATCTACAAAGAATTCTTATACTGATGTTAGTTTCCTGTTGATTTGCTGACTGACAATATTTTTAGGATTCAAAATTTTTTCTATAAAGGTACCTTACTGTATTTCCAGTTAGTGTGTCTGTTCTTCATATCTAAAGGGTAAATTTCAAAATACCCTTTGGGCGTTTTAGAATTTTTTTTTGCTGTCTATTCTTAGCACTTTCTTTTAATTTCCTCCTTTCATTTATATATTAGACACATCAGTTTTCCTTCTCGCTATTGATAGTTTCTGATTAATTGCATTTTATTAAGCTGAATTTTGGTTCTGTTGAAGAAGTTGCTGTGTTTATATCTTGTCTTGAACTCCCTCACTGAAGCTGTTATTTGCCTCATACCAGTTGTCCCTGTAGGGATCATGGTGTTTGAATAGTAGAAAATTGTTTTCTTTCTACTTACAGGCTTAAGAAGGTGCTTGAAAATGATTAGGATGAAATTGGCTGTATTAAATGTAAGTTAGGGTTACATATTCTCAGTTCTAATTCTGTTTTTCCCTTGATCTGATTTCTTTAAATGTGTTATTGTTGTGCTTAATGTGCAGTGTATACAAACAAAACAAACTCTTTCCTGTGAAATGCAAACTCCTTTTTATCTCTCATCTTCCTTAGGATTGCTTACCTCTCATTTTCATTTTCATTATTTTGTTTCCCTAGTTCTCATGACTCATATTTTCCCTTCAAGCTTTCACCAGAGAACGTGTCTGTACATATTGGTAGCTATTAGTGCTGAGATAATTATGGGAATAGACAGTAGCATCTTCAGACATGAGTGTGAGTTAGTGTTAGCTCAGAGGCACGCCGTGTTTTGCGAAAAGAGAAGATCTAATTTGCAAAGAGTTTGTACTGAAAAATTACTGGTTGTCCTAGGGCTGGCTTTAGGTATAGGCAAAGCAGGCAGTTCCCGGGGCAGCAGATCCCCATGATGGCAGGTTGGCCACGCGCGTACTTTCTGTTTTCCGTGTGTTGGAGCCCAACATGAAGGCCTTAGCGGTGCTCTTGCTTCTGCTGCCCAGGAGAGAGACGATAAAGTTGGGCCTATCATCCTGGTGGATGCTCAAGAGGTAGCTGTTGCCATTCCCACTTTTTCTGTTTCCTCAGGAGCAGATAATTTGTTTCCTTGCTTTCCAGTCCCCCTTTCATAAGGAAGTAAAACTCAATTTTGTGCAGAATTGATTCAGCGCTTCACGATGACATGGCTGTGCTGTTAGTTGGCTTACATGGGATGCCATGGCAGCCAGGAATGGTTGCTGATGCATTCCCGCTTCCAGGGGTAGGAACAATCCTAATTATTTTCTCTCCATGAGGCTCTTCCTTACCACTAGAACATGGGCATTGTTTTCTTTTGTGAGTTTCTTAGGCAAAACGGGAAGAATTTTACAGTACTTATGTGGTGAATGATTGCACGGACCCCAGTTGTGCTCGAACAAAACCATTTTATTGCTCAAGTGAATACCTTATATACTAATACAATAGTTAAGTACAGCCAGTCAGCTTTGGATTCGTGGCTTTGTGAATGCCAGTTCATGGTTGCTGTTTTCCAGGATCTTTTGCAGCTGGGTGTGTGAAAACGGCTTATCTCATGAGAACAGAGAAGGGAGGCACAGGACGCGCTGATCCTTCAGGGTCGTGACAGTGCTGTTCTGTCTCAAGTTATATGGTTTCCTGCATACTTATATGGACTTGTATCATGACTTAACTGACAAAATGGAAATTTGGGCAAGCATATCGGGAGATCAAGACCATTGCTAGGTGTTAGAATCTGTGTAACTGTCAATTGGGCTGATTCAGACTCTTAAGACACTAGTCTTAGAGATGCCAGGTTCATGCATGTGAATTATTTTTCAGTTAAGCTCTCTGTTTCACTGGAAATATAATGTCTATTGAAGAACCACTATGTTGGTAATGAAAACTTTCCTCCATTTACTTGGGCACAAATGACATTAACCTTTGAAGGTCAGGCCTTCTACTCTGTTCTGGAGCTTTCTTGAACCTGTTGCTCCCTAGGTGACTTATTTGCTTTTTGGCTTTCAGTCTAGCTAGCTGAGTCAGTGCTATTGTGAAAAGGTCAGCAGCCACCTGAAGTGCATTCAGTTTGTGGAGGAATGTGAGGTACAATTTCCAGTCGTTCTTTTCTGTGCGAATCAATTCAGAGCCTGGCACTGCCCCTATGCGTGGTTTTCATCGAACGATTTTTCCGTACAAAAAATGAGATCAAATTTGGCTAAAACGTGTCATGCCTTTGTGGCTGGTAGGGCAGCTGATGCTTGACAGCACAACAGCTGCAGTGCACCAGCATACCCTTTTAGTAATTAGCACCTTGCTGGTTTTACTGTCAGTGCTGTCTTACATAAAAGGCTACAAAACATCGGAGGTTATAAAGACGTACAGCTTGTGCCATACGCTGTTTCGGTTGCCAGGAGGACTTGGTTTTGTGTTGTGGATACACGGGGAAAGTAGCAACTCAGTCTGAGCATTAACAGATTCTGTCAGTTGTTTCTTGGTTAGTATTGGCATTATTGGATATTCATTAATGTGCAACAGATGATGAATGGGGAGGTGGACTGAAGCATCCTCTCTCATTAAACATTTGGAAACAAATGAATTTCTGTTTCAGGTGAGTACAATTCTTTTTTTCTTATTTAACACAATATAAATAACTGGAGCTCAGTTACCTCTATTTTGCACTTCACAAAAAGCTTGAAATGAACTAATGAGGAATGTGGAAAAGAGAACTGTATCTTGGACTACACGGGAATCTAATCAATATGAATTCCCCTGAGCTATATCTGTTTTGTGCTGGGTTCCCATTGATTTTGTAAACATTTTAATGTTAGCCATAATCCCCTTTGAATATAAATCATTCCCTGGTCGTTTCTCCTGTATTTTAATTAATTCTAAAGTGACGGACTTGAGAACTTTTCCTTTAATGTTATTACTAAACCAGAGAAATTCTCGCTCGTTTTCTTCACAGCCTTAATCTGACCCCTGCGAAATCAGTAGGCATATTGAATTTTCAAGAATTGGCAATGCTGAGAAAACTTGAGACAACCAGAAAGTATTGAAGTTAGAAACTGCAGGAATATCAGAAATCTTGAGGGAAAAGCAACCCATTTGTCGTATGGTATTTTTTTTATTTTAACTTGCAGAAATTTCTGTTGCAGTTGATAACTCCCTATCCTTGAAGAGACAAACTTAAGGGAGACTGAGATGGCCCTTCTGGGAGTGGAGAGTTGGGACGTGGGCGTTATACCCTCATTTTGATTTTAAGGTTACAGGGCATGTGAGCTGTCTATTCCCTTTTAAATTGAAGTAGTTGAGAAACATTTTTTTCTAATCTGTGGCCTGGTTGATTGGTGCAACTTCTGGACTTAAGTGTTCGTAAAGTATATTACTGAAGTTGAAAAGATGATACTGAAGTGTTTTTGTTGTGACATAAAAAGAAGTATCCAACCACTAGCATAAAAGCTGTCCCTGTTCTTCCTTGAAATATATATTTATATAGCAGTATGAGGCGTTTCGACCCGTAGATAGAAAGTCTGTATCATCTCTTAAACTGTTTGGAGCTACAGGGGATAAAGTGAGTTAGGGCTGTCTTAACTGCAGCAGCATCAGATGCTATTCTTTGATATTCCTGGTCAGGGGTGCATTGAAACCCTGGGGGTATTTTGTTTGAACGTATGTCAGTTGTATGTCTTACAATAGGTCAGTTTTATGTAGTAGGACATATTAGATTATTGCTTGGCTTTAGCGAGAAAAAAATGCTTCACTTCTTGAAGAAATTGAGATATTTTTTTGTTGCAGTTGTTTAACAGTAGGACTGAACTGCTGTGTAATGCGTAGCTGAGTTGCAGGGGTAACGGGATGTTGTGGTAGGCATATAGGCAGGGAATAGCCCGTATATGTATTATTAACTTAACCTGAATCAGTGTGCTTGTGGTGTGCCACTGAAGTTCCATGTTTTGGTTTTTACTAGTTTTATAGTTAGCTTTCCTTAAGAGATGCCATTGCAGTTTTAAGGTAGCTGTAGGATGCCATTATAATCTTGGGTTTTTTTCTTACCTGTGATTAGATATATCAGTAAGCATGTGTGTATGTCACATGGCATAGGGAGATCTAAAAATAGAGGAGTAATATATGCTTATCACTGCTTTTATTTCTACAGTGTCTGGGACTTATGTTTTAGGACACAGGCTATCACTGTGATAGGTGTTATTCAGATTTATGATAAAAATAGGATTCCTTCTCCAGGAGGCTTTATATCCTATGTAGAAGACAAGAGACCATGTTTTAGGTGGGAGGAAAAACAAGTGGGAACGTGGTTTGAGGCTGAAATCCTAGAACAGCTTTCATTTTGCTTAGGTAAAATCCTGCTTTTTTAAGTTAATAGTTTGTGCTTTAGAATTTATTTTTGTAAACCTAGAATAATTCTGTTGACATGCATTGGTTGTGGTGATGAAATTGAGGCAGAGGTGTCTCTCAGAAAAGTAGGAAGTTGCAGCAAGTTCTTACTTCAGCGAGAGCTGTCGGCCTCTGCAACAGACTTTGCCCCCAAGTGGAGATGACTGCAACACCCAGCTTTAAGGTCAGATCTCAGCCAGGGTTTCCTCTCTGCCCTGCTCCACAGGGCTGGCAGTTGCTTGAAGGTAGCAGTGGCTCATTTCCACCCAAGGGAGTGGTGCAGTGGGGCATACCGCCTCGTGTCAAACACTGCCAGGAGATAACAACAGGACAGCACAGAGAGCTGGAAAAATGCAAAAATGTGGAACTGTTTGGAGTACACCTTTAGCTGAGCCATTTGTCAGGGCTTTTAGGCATCATGGAAAAGGATTATTCCAAGGAGGTTTTGAAGGGAATGAGATGCTTGGGGTGATAATGCAGAAGTAATCTCAAGTGCAATGTGAGAGCATAAGTGACTGTGCTTGTGGTTGGTTGGTTTGTTTGTTTGTTTGTTTTTTTAAAGCAATGAATTGTCAAAGGTAACTGTCATGATTTAATTCTAGTTGCAAGTCAACGTTTTGGCACTGAATGAGTGATTAGAGGTAAAATGTGGAGAGTACATGACAGGCCTTGCATCTGAAGACAAACATGAGTGAAAATGGCAAATCAGTCAAGAAAAGTGTAGGAAGGTATGACTAAACCTCTTATTAACTTGTGTAGCTTCACTTGATAGAACTGAAACAAAATGCTGAGAGTAGGTCTGGTAAGTGTTGTATGGTTTGTCCTTCCCATGTGTTGGTTCTTCCCTGCTGGCTGCCGTGGAAAAAGCCAGACCTGAAAGCTGTTCCCTGTTACACTTCTTCTGACTCTTCTGATAGGAGAAATAGCACAAGTTACATTTGGGAGGACTTCTCTGCACCACCCAGCTGCTTGATTTCTCGAGCATTTTTGAGCTCTGGTGTTCAGTTCAGTAGTCTGTATGCTGAGTAGATTTGTTGCTTATGAGATGACGTGATAATTGTGTGCTGACGTGACAGTGTATGCGTGAAGTATGACTTTTATTAAAAGTTTTAAGAGCTTTTTCCTGTGAGTATCTAGCACTGTAGTGCAAGAGAACCACTGAACAGAGTCCTCACTAAATAGTGAGGCAGGGATTATGCTTGGGCTGCAGCTGTGACGTATTGAACTGAACATTTCCTAAAGAGTTTAGATGAATTTTGTCTTAAATGCAGGGTTCTGTTCTCATGTTCCTTTGCACTTAGAAGGCAACTCTTAATATTTAACCGTCAAGGTTGGTTTGAATGGCATTTGAATAGTGAGATGTAAGCATGAGGGTAAATGTAAGAGTATGATCAAATCATTATGTTCGTCACAGCTTGTGTGTTGCGCACTTCGATTTAACAACTACAAGTATCTCGCATCAAGTTCCCTGCATTTCCCTCCATCACCTTCTTTTACCCCTGTATAAGAATGAGTGATGTTTATTCATTACCTCAAAGTCACTTTGTCATGATGAGGTGCAATTTTGGAGGATGTTAATAAACAAAATATGAAGGCACCAGAAGAAGTGTTCTAAGCATTGATTATGTGAGTTGCTTATTTATGAAAAGAAGCATCGTCCATAGCTGCGTGCATACTCATACATATTTATACACTAGTATATTTTAGATGTTAGCTACATCTGTACCTTTAGGCTGTTGTTTCATCTGTTGTAATCATGTTGCAATAATTAAAATATCAGAGGAACAAACAAACAAAACCTCATTTTCGTGTAATAGAGCTTATGATGCCTGACAGATAGAAGTAATTAATTTTTGCATGAAAAGCATGGAATGGGAATGCTAGGAAAACTGTGCACTAACCAAACTGTGTGTCAGAGGTGCTAAGTGCACTTGAACTGCATGGAATTTACTGGTACAGGACACATTTGCGTTTTCTTGTTTGTTTTTATCCAGTATTTTGTTGTACTAAGGGACTGCATTTGTCACGTTTGAGCAAAACCTAGTTACTCACCAGCTGCTTTTGTTGCGGTTTTTACTAAATTCTCATTTACTGCAAATGGTATCTTTCCTTTCAGAGGTGCCAGCCATGTTTTTTTCTAAACGTCTTGTCAAACTTGATGCAAACCCCAGGCTCTGAGGATGTGATGGACTTCTTGTATTTGTTTGGACAGGTTAGCTATGTAGACTTTCCATCATTTTTTATTTTTTGAATAGGCTTCTTGATTTTAGCTGAGATTTCTGAGAACTTTGCTGTATCCTGTGATCAGCACATATTTTCTTTAAAGCTTAGTTCAGCAGTTTTAGTGTCTGGGCCTAGAACTAGAAGTGAATATTTAAGCATTCTTCTTTTCACTGTGCTTGCCTTACTGTCTATAGGTGGGCGTAGTGTGAGAGTTGAAGGGCTATTTACAAGTGGTTTAAGCAGAACACAAATGCTTTCCCAAGCCTTTTATCATTTTTTTCCATTGTCTGTACACTGACATTATTTTTCTAATGTCTTATTTTTCAAAGTTACTGAAAAGGCTTCCTAGTCTCTCCATGGGTTCCTTGAATTCCACTTCCAGTGGAACCAGAGCTCAGTATGGTCTGACAAAAGCGACAGCTGATTGCTGGGGCCCAGCATTGTTGCGTTGCTGCAGTTCCCTACGTGCTGGATCCCAAGAACGCGTCTCCCAGGGTACCTGGAGTCGACTTCACAAAGCAGTAATGATACAGCGGCTTGCTGATTGCCATAGGGACAGGAGCAGTGCTTGCAACCAACAGATTAAAAAAAAAAAATCCTGTCTCTGCTGTTTGTGGAGCAGACGAAAAAGTGCAGTACATGCAGAAGAAATGATACATTCTCACAAAACAAAACTATATTCAAAAGTATAATTTGCCACTGCAGATGGGTTTTTTTTCCTGACCAAAAATTAAGCAAATACTCCGTGAGCTATTTGGCATGATTAAAAAGCCCCAGCTCTTCTGAGGCAGTAAGGCAGACTTGAATCAAGTTATCTAAGATATATTATGACACTTCAGATGACAGTAATCTGCACATCTCAGGTGACAGCCTGGGTTATTGAATGTTAGTTTGATTGAGCTTAAAAGTCACGTGAGATACTGCTTTTAAGGTCAGCAAATGATGGTTTTGTGGGAATGTAGTAGAATAATAGTAAGAAATTATTATTAACATCATAACAGGGCTTCTCTGCTGACAGTTTCCTGATGCGGCTGTTGGAATGAAGTAATTCATGGTTTTGTTATATGTTTCTTTCTCTCGTCATTGGTGTGTTATTCTAGTGTTTTGAAATATGTGGGTCCAGATTTTCATCGACAAAAGTTTTTTTAGGATCCTCAGCTAAGCAATCTCTCTGGTTTTGTTTCTCCAGGGGATGAAAAGGCTCACAGCTCTCTTAGGACCAAATGTTTTGTATCCAGTAGATGCCATGGTATAGTTAAATAAGAATATGCTGTATGAGGAGGAGAAAATAGTTGTTTTTCTTGTTACAGCATGTGATGAAAACAAGTGCAGCGTAAAGAAAATGTGCAGTTCTCATGTTAGAGACCAGCTGTCAGTCCTTTTCCCTTGCCTTGTTAAGTGCCTTGACCATTGGCCTTGCAAGGGAAATTTCACTCTCTCCTGGTGAATCTTTTTATGAGCAAACATAAAAAAGTTCTAACTTCATGTGCAGACAAGTTTGCTCTGATCATTGGGAAGGTGGCCAGGGAAATGGCAGCGTGAATCCTCTGAAGCAGAGGAGTGACCTGGACGCTCAGTGTGTCTGAACACATTTAATGGTTGGGCTGTTGCACAGAGGGAAGAAGCTGCTTCTTTCTCCTCTGTCTGTTGGGAGGGAGGAAAGAAAAAAAGAAAAAAAGAAAACAAGGTTGTCACCATTTGAGAGATAAAGAAAAGAGAGGATCGATACCTAAAGATACTTCAGCTCTTAATCTTCAATTTAAATCCCTAAATTCTCATGACTTTAATGGCTTTTTTTTAGTGCTTAAGTAGGAATTAGGAGCCTACACACTTTGGTCTATTGTGCCTCTGTTCTGGGGGAAATGTGAGGTGGGGGTAAATGTCACCCTGTTGAATGGAGTGAGGCCTCTAAGCCTGGAGGAGAGGTGGGATTTGAGGTAAACCCTTCCAATTACATTTTTTTTCTGTCAGCTGACGCGGGCAGCTTTCTGCTCAGCAGGCTCACTGATGTGAATCCCATGCTGTGAATTGCCCTACTGTACTTCAGGGTTACAGAATTTGGTTTAGGGACCAGACACCTGTACGTCTTAGGGAGCTAGTAATAGTTACATGGGATTTATGACCTCTGAAGGAGCAGTTCGGACTCAAGCATTTGGTATGTCTACCTCTATGTTATTTGACTAAATAATTTTAATATTTGGAAAGATTGTGTGCATATGAGATGATTTGTTCGTGCTAATAGTCTGAGGAGTGAAAACTTGCAATAATTATTTAAAGATAGCACTGTGCAGCACTCCTCTTGGCCAACTCAGCACAAAGAACAAAATATGGGTACAGGTTTAGGAAACTGAATAGGTGTCTATGTCTTTAAAGATGAGGAAGCTAAGCTGAAATGAGCCAAGCCTTTTCTGAGGTATGTTGTCTACTGAACAGGTCGCTCGATGCAGCAAAAAGGTTTCATTAGCATACATATCAATAAATAAATTCAGTAGATGTGGTTTATGGTTGTGCTTATATTGTGAGCTGATGCACAGACCATTTTCTCCATGTGAGAGATGAACGTAACTTGAGAACAGTCCAGTCCTAGTTTAAGATCTTAAATTAGGCCCAGAATGTAAGATCCCAACATTCTAAAAGTTACAGCATAATTTCTTGTAGAATTTAATGTAACATTTGGATGCATTTTAAGGACAGATGGGAGACCTCCAGGTTATATTTGAGTGGTGGATGACTGAGATGAATGAGTGATGACTAATTGAAAGATTGCTCGTGTGCTTACCAGTTTCATTTTTGATGCTTGTAGCAACATCCTTGAAAACCTTGTAACCTGTCATCTGTTCTGATACTACTGAAAGAAGAAGGTGATAATAGGAAATAAGTACATCAAGAACGGGTGCTTGCTGGGTGCAAAAGTTAAGGAAATGCCCTGTACAATTGATTCTGATTGGTGGTATTAGAAGCAGCAAACAGCAGAAAGCAGAAGCTTCATGTTGAAATAGAAGACACTGGAATGTGGTGTTATGTTAGGAAAAAAAAATTTAAATTTCATCAGACTTCTATAATATTCAGCTGTTTTATGGCTCATGCTTCATTTACTGTCTTCATTAAAGGCTGAGTAGCTTTATATCCTAACTTGAAAAAAATTCCAAAAGTAAAATCGAAAATTGTTTGGCCCGGAGTGTTTTTAAGCTTGGTTGTTTGAGTTCTTTTATTCCCTTTGAGAACAGAATACTCTTTTCTTAATGCCAAGTTTTGAGAGCTGGATTTAAAAGTGCTGTTCTTTACCACCTACAGAGATCCAAGGTCTTTTAGAAGTCCTTCCAGTTTTTTGCAGGTCATGTGAAATAGAATATTGGGGACAATTTCACAGCACAGAGTTGTCTTTATCCTGTTTTACTCATTACAACAACGTCTAAGGAGAATCCACACAGTACCTAAGATTTTTCTACCTGTTCTCACAAATTAGCATCTATGCCACCACTTGTGTGGCCTCACCTCCATAATGATATCTGAGGTATGTGAAAATGCCAGTAGATGTTCCACGCACACATCAAAGATCTTTTGCTGTTGAAGTCAGGTCCTGAGGAACTGAATATAGTTCCTCATAATTTCTTGTAATTTTTATCTCTAAAGGCTATTTGTGGGTCGTCTTCAAGGGGAATTGAAAGAGACAATTTTGTGTGGAAGGGGAAAAAAGACTGTTTGTCACTATCTTATGTTACATAAATACACTGTCTTTTCAGGTCTGTGCTGCTACTTCCCTTTTGCTTATCCTTTAGTATGTTCAGGTTAAATTTTCACAAGTTTTACAAAATTTCAAGAGATGATTGTGAGTATGATCATCCCCTGTTTAGGCTGAGAACGCTCAGATGCACTGGCAGAGCTGTGTAGCTGTGAGAGTGAGCAATAATATTAATCAGTCTCACTTGTCACTTCCATCCTCTATTTTTGTATCTCCACTTAGACTTTTACAGGAAAAGCCAGTGCTGAAAGATAGGAAACTGGTCTGAGAGAACAGTATAGTACATTTTGCTTACTCAGCAGTGGGTGAGCTTAATAAAACAATTACTGACAGTTATTTGCCTAACCTTGTCTTAAAATCCTCTAGAGATGGAAACTCTACAGCTTCCACTTGGAAATCTGTTCCAGTGCTTTGGTGCTTTTACCACTAGAAGACCTTTTCTAATACCTAATCTATGCTACAGTCTCAATCCTAATTTAATAAGATAGTTCAAAAAAGAAAAAAAATGAGCATCTGAAGAATCAGTGTTATATCTGTGGGTCCCTTGAGCAGTATCATATTGCTGCAAAATTTGGCAAGCTCCATCAGGAAAGAAGTACAAAATGTAACAAATATTTTTTTTCTCCCCTCAGCATTGCAACGCATCACTTAGAGGCATTTCCTCTAGATCTGAACACGACGTGTCAGATTTGGATTTACTGGATAAGTCCAGGGAATAAGCAGATGTGAAGCTAACAATCTTCACTGAAAGAGCTGGTAGTGTTAGGCTATTGATGAGGAGGACACGTAACAATCTTCAAATACATAAAAGGCTGCTGCAAAGAAGTATGAAATTGTCCTTTTCAACACTTGTGTTTGGTGAAGGTCTTTTTTGCTGTTTTGCAGTGAAAAAAACAAGCAATCTCATTTGTTCCTCCCACCCAGCATCAGTGTAGTTTATTATTTCTGTGTAGGTGTATGACCTTGCCCTTTTTGAATTGCATTCTGATTTTAAAGAATTGTTTCTCCAATTTGTCAAGACAGCTTTGAATTCTTATGTCCACCAACATTCTTGTAATTCCTGCCAGGTTAGCATTGTTTGCAAATTTTGTCTGTATACTCTTTATATCATCACCCAAATGAGAGCACTGAATAATATGAGAGTCAGGACAAACCCTGTGGAAATGATGCTTAATAAAATGGAGTTTGATTAGTAGAACAAATACAAAAGCTTCACACACAGTTCAGAAATTCTTTTAGAACACGATGTATGTCACAATAAGTGCTTGGAGTCTCAGCTGATCTGTTGGTGTCTTGAAGCAACTCTGGGGTCTTCAGTGACAAATGAAAGAGGCAAAGGGCTAAAATGTCCTGCATCCCATCACAGATAAAGTAACATCGATGCTAGGGCTTCCAGATACTGTTCATTCTCACCTCAAAATATATTTTTGTATTGTCTATGTCAGTTGCTGTATAAATGCTCCAGGTGATCATTGCATCCTTTGCGAGTTATGAAGGTGGATGCCCAGCTGATGTAACTGAATCAGTGCTTCAGCGTCTGACTCCTATGTGCCAGTTCAGCCAGCTAAGTCAGCCTTGGTTTAGCTTTTAATCTTGTGAAATGTCCCGTTGAGTTGGCTGGAGCTACTCAGGTGCTTAAAGTTGAACACATGGTGAAGTGCTTCGCCAGTCTGTACCTTTGCACTTCGTGATTGTTAAACACTTTGAAGATATTTCTCTTGAATGAATATACTATCTTCAGAATTTTCAGCTTTCTGGGATCATGACTTTCTGAACTTCCGGCATTAGAAAACTCTTTTGTACATGAACTCTAAAATAGCTTGCAACTCCTACTAGCTGCTGTAGCTCTTACTATAAAACCTTCTTTTGTAGTGGTACAGAGAAAACTGCAGCCATCTTTATACTATGAAGAAGCTGTATCTTAATTTAGTTTGCTTGTGCTCTTTCAGTCATTGTTGAACAACATCGTGTTTGTCACCAGCGTTGACGCTTTTTAGCTTAAAAAAGTTGATACCTGTGAGCAGGTTGGAATTTAAAGCATTATGTCTAAGAGGAATTAAAGTAGATTAAGATACTGGTGAAGGTGGCTAAAGATCTTCTGCATATTGAAGCCTTGGGTGGACTGTCCAGTCAGTCATGCCTGTCAGTCTTGGAGGAAGACCTTATGGTGGTGGCTTTGTATTTGGAGCTTCTCTGCACTGCATTGTTAATATAATCATAAAAAAATCTTCCATCTTCTGTATAAGCAAGTGCTATTTATTGTCGATGCCATGTGCTTTTAATATTGTGTGAGGCAGACAGCACAGTTGCAGGTTAAACAGAAGTTTAGATAACAAACGTTCTCAGAGTTGGGCTGCATGTGAAAAAAAAGTCTTTGTCTAGAATGCTTAAAAAGCAGTTGATTTAAAGATGTTTTTCTGCACCAATTCAATATTCACTATCTTGTATGGCTGAACTTTTTTCCATTTGTAAGTTAAATGAAAAATTCAAAGCATTGATGAATACTTGATTCAGGAATTGCATACTAAAATATGGTTGAAAAAACACGTTTAATTTAATTGTAGGTTTCTAACACAGTGATAAGAAAATCGGTCAACGCATTAGTTGTGTATATTAATCATCTTTCACGTATGGTACCTGTTAATAGCAAGTGTCTAATAGTATATAAACCTGCAATTTTAAAGTAAATTGAAGACCAAGGGAAGAAAAAAGACCAAGAAATATTTTTCCTCTTATAAGTGAATGTTATTCCTGAATGCATGGTTAGAACAAATTATTGTTAAACCTTTTCAAAACAAATAAACAAAAGCCACTATAAAATAAAGTGGAAGGTATCGCTAATAATGCTTAATCTGTTGGGTTCCAGTGTGTCTTTGTTATTAATGACATCAGCCCTGCACAGTCATTCCAGGCAAGGTTTTAAAGTTAGGGTGAAAGAGGGGAAAAAGAAAAAAAGAAGCTTAATAAAATGTTAGCATGACAATAAGTGAGTCTGCTAGAAACACAGGAGTTGAATGTCAGTCAGTGACATTCATAAATCGTGAGTTAAAAGTACTGAAAGCTTCTCTGGTATCAGAAAAAAGAAAGTAATTGGTATCTGCCATTGTCAGCAGCATTATTTATCTTCAGTATTTTCCCTTTTGTTGCTTGAGATGATCTGTGTAATTTTTTTCTCCCTTAGCCTTGAGAATGGAGAATAGAAGGGAAGCCAGAAAAGCAAGGGAACGGAAGCTTTCTTAGAGTGAGGTGTTTCAACCCTCTTCCCTCCTCCCCTATCGGTGGTAGTATACAATAATATGTCTTCTAAAAATGGAAGTTGAGATAGAATGCACTCAAAAATAATGCATTATATAAAGGTAATTTTCACAGTAACATGAGTTTTGAATGCTTTTTCTCAAAAGATGACTTAATTGCTACGTGCAGTCTGCTGTAGAAAAGAGCTGAGCTAAAGCATGTGTACTGTTGGTCAATTTGACATCAAAAACGCTATTTCCAGTACTTTTATTTTTTCCATTGTGTAAAAGTATTCTTACATGCACAGAGATCTATAGCTGATATTTTCCTTTTCCCTCCTCTGTCCCTTGGTAATTAGATTTGGTTAGGCTATTTCTGGGTGTAATATTTCAAAATTGCAGAAAGAAGTATTGGTACCAGCTGAAGTTTTTCAATTTAAGCTACATTTGCAGCTAGGAAGTGAGGCACATGCCACCTCCTGGCAGTTTTTTAAAGGAGAGTTAGCCTCAATGCCTTGGCTAGAAACTGGTTTAGACCTTTTCATTGTGGCCCGTTTTTATTCTGCGTTTTGGAACTGAAACGGCATCTAGTGTTACTGACCGCTTTCCAAAAAGCGTTGGGTTGTCCTACAGCTGAGCCATTCTAAATGAAATTAGATGTAGAAGTGGAGAACATTTGGTATACGTTTAAAGCATGCGTTCTGCTGTGCTGTATAATCACAGCTGGGCTTAGTATGGATGTTGTTGGGCAGAGAAAGAGTTGATGGGGGCCCGATTCTGGAGTTTAGTGACTCTGCAGTCACTGAAGTTACTTATCTTGTTTAAAAATTACTTTTCTGTTGCACCCGTGCAAAATCATTTTCTTTCTCAAGGGAAGGTGTTTTGCTTCTCAGGAGAACACTGTACCCCCAGTACAGTTGTGGTTGCCATGGCAGTTTGCTAGCAAGCAACCTCTTGAATACTGGCAAAGAAATGGTGTCTTTTTGATCACCTTGACAGATGCTCATTTTATAGAATATTCTACACTGAATGGTTTGATTTGTGGGATAAAATGTCATTTTTTTCTGTAAGGTAATTACTTTAGAATAAGAAAGTTTCTGAGTTAACCTCACCTTTCTTTTTTTATTCAATAAATATATAAACATCCTATCCCCTCTTCCCTAGTCTTCCTCCGTTTTATAAGCTGTTTTGATAATTGCTATGCAAGTGTGAATGAACCAAGCTGGCTTCACTTACATAATCTTACTGGATAAAGAATTTTCAGACATGTGGTTTGCTTGTTGAGAATACCTGCTTTAGTGTTGTTTGCAGTCTGTCCTTTTTCCCTTGCTAAGTTCTGGGATGTAAGGCAGAAGAACAGCCTGCGGGCATGCACACGTGTGCTTGTGTGTGTGGGGAGGGTGGGTGGGAGGACAAGTGAGCTACTTGCTGTCTAATAACTGAGTCTGGGTTTTTTTCTGTTTATCTTCTCTGCTGCCTGAAAAAAGTTGTAATTTTTTTTTTAAGTGTTTTCTTCAGACAAGATTCTTGGTTAATATTGTGTCTTAATGAGCAAAGAATAAGATGTGGGAATTTCTTCTGAGAATGAAGACATTGGTTTTCTTCACATCTAAGCATCCAAGGCAGTGGAATTAAAAGGAAAGGACTTAAGGCTAAACTGTACCTTGTGGCACCTGTCTGAACAAGAAGTGCTGTTTAAACTGACTAGCTGAGGATTATCACAGAAGATGGTGTGGCCCAGGCACCATTCTCTCCCTGAGACCTTGTTCCTCCTTTGCAGGCTTTTGCAAGCAGCGGGGAAGTGGTGACACACCTGCAGCAAACTGTGAGGATTGTGCTGGCTCTTGTGGAAAGCTAGGGAAGGGGGATATTGGCTCTGCGCATTCTCTGCATTTCTTGTCCACCTGCTCTGGGTGGGAAGGTGTTGGCATCTACTGCGAGAGTGGATTTATTATGACATATAGCATAAGTTGAAGTCACAGTCAAGCCCTTAAGCAAGGTTTGATTTAGCTGTTCCTGATTTTTTATGAAGGCTGTAGTGAAACCTGTTCAGAAGGTTATTCTAATCCTGTCTGCAATATGAAAATAAAAGTGCAATTTAAAACAAATGACTTGCCAGACATTGAATGCCTAGTGAGCTTGTGCTAGTTCCTAGGGCAGAGGGTCATCAAATCAAATATTGTGGCTGAATTTTTGAAGTGCTTGGATAATTTTATGACCAATAGTAGCATTTGTAGTTATGAAAAGTAAGATAAAGATCATCAGCTCTCATGCTTCAAGGCATAAGGTAATCACTGCAGTGTTGCAGGAGGGATATTTCCCCACTGAGCAGCATTACACAGTTGGTTATGTACATTATGAGGTGTGTTCTTTCCTTCGATCTAAACCATTAGCCACAGAGGTGACACTTGATGGGTGAACAGGTTACTAAGACAAATCTCATGTTAGCCGTAGAGCGGATGTGTATTCCAATGCGAAAGGGTTTTGTTGCATCACATAATCCAAGCTGTTGCTTAGAGGGATGTTGATTCACTAAAAATCATATAAAGGTGAAGAGTTCCCATTTTGGGCTCAGTAACTCTTCAGCTGCTGTGAGATGCTTATTGTTACTGTATGCATCTATGAATGAGTGTTTGTTGTTTGCTTAATTGGTGCTCTCACTGCCTTGGAATATAGTGGCTCCTACTTGGAGCCAGCTTCAGAGCACAGTCTGCAGGTGTGCACTTTTTGATTTCACAGTAGTTGCCAGGTAGACACTTGGGCTCAAGAGTAAAAGCTAGATCCTGACTGTATGCGTCAGTGACAGGGTTGGCAGGCGCTGCTGGGTCCTGTCTGAGGTCTTCTCTGCCCTGATGGATTAGACCTAGCTTCCACGTGGCTATTTAGTACTTTTGCATTCTGTCTGTATTTAGAGCTGGCCTCGAGAAACAGCTAAGCATAGGAAGCATATATATAAAATTATGTTTTATTTTTATTATTATATGTTCTCAGTCTTTGTTTAACTAGGCTGAAAGGGCCAAAGCTTCCTTGCTTCTTTTCATGTTTTTTTTCCCATTTTGTAATCACCGTAGAAACCCTTTTCTGGACACATTTACAGGTTTTGTTTTGAAAACAGGTGATGAGAAAAGTCCACGATGTTTTGTATGAGATTTGACTAGTAATTCTCTGAGTCGACTGAAAATGTCCTATACATCCCAGAAATTCATTAGACCTTTTTGCAGCTGCAACACATTGGTACCTCATAATGATTCTTGCTTCTCCAGCATCTTACTCCTCCATTTCTTACAACTAAGGAATCTCCAGGTTAAAGCAGGAATCCTTGTCATTAGTTTGTCTTGTCATGATGTTGCACTTTTTGCTTTTAAATTTCATCCCATTCAGTTTTCGAGCTCACAAGGTCATCTCATTCTTCTTGTGTGACAATCTTGTCCTGTTCTGTGCTGTTAACTGTGTCATCTTTGCATTTCTTAATCTAGTCCTTGAACCAAGGTTGCTATTGAATACATTAAGCAGGATCAAGCCCAAGAGTGATTTCTTGAGAAATAGTATTAGTGACATTTCTCCATCTTGAGAACTGCTTTTTCAGTATAAACTGTTGTAGAGCCTCCCATAGACTGTTTTCTGTCCATATTATGATGTATTCTGACATTATTCCTCATCACCTGCCTTTTAAATAATATGGGACACTATTAGATGCTCAATTTAAATATAGATATATTAGTTGCACTATATTGCCTTTGTCCAAGTAGTCAGCTATCTTACTAAGGAAACACATTATTTTTCTCAGGTGATCTACTAGTAATGAGAATGTTTTGTTTTCTCCCACTTCAAGTCTACCTCGATGCTCTCGCTTATTGCCTCTTCAAAAGTCTATTCAGTGCCAAAATCACACGAACAGGTGTTTATCACTTCTCTTTTCCTGGAACACAGGTCCTATGTTTAGTATTCTCCAGTGTTATTTTTGCTTTAGTGATCATCTGGGATGCAAAAAGAACAAAGTTTTCAAGTAAAGTTTTATTAAACTAACTGGTATAAATTGGTAAACAGTAGTTCCTATTAGTTTATAGATTTCATTAAAAAACTTGCTACTGAATTTGTATTTTCATCTTGTGGTTCTTTCAGTATGCTGGAAATGCTCCTGCCTGTGTGTCATCATTCGTATGAGAACATGAGACATTTGCCCAGGTCTGAGGCTACACAGAGTTAGCTTCGCACTGAATCCATATGAGAATAAGAGAATCCATAACTAGTTGTTCTCTTTATTTTCCTCATTCTTTTCTGTTTAGGTGAAAAAGAGCCTTTCACTGTTCATTCTGTTTTCCTTTGAAAGATTGAGCTCAGGTACTGTTTTTCCTGTGTGGCTAACTTGAGACATGGCCTACCTTGTTAATCAAGCTCTCTTTCCTATCCGTGTAAGTTTTTTTGCTTACCCTGATTTGTTCTGTGAAGTGCTTTTCATCCTTGCTGTGGCTGTCTCACTTTCATTCCAAATAGTTTCAACCTTTTATTAAAGTTACTCCTCTATATTCTTGATCTCGATGTAGCCCAATCAATTGTGTTAACTTTCTTAGGCACTCAGAGTTGGCTTTTTTAAATCCCAGACGTTCTTTGTAGACTTATTTTTATGAATGTTCTGTATCTTTACTCTCAGTCCATAGAATGTGATGACAGGATTACTCCCAGCTTCATATACATTGTGTAGTTTTTTGTTTTCTGCTGTTAATTTCTGGAGATTGATAAATATCTGAAGTTGTATCTTTAATAAGGTATTTTATTTGATTTAGAATAGTCTTCATTTTAGTTTCAGATTTACAGCAGTAGTTAATCAAATTCTGTTGCACCTTAATTCACTTTGAAATAGTTTTTGGTAATGAGATTATGAATTTTTAAAATTTAGGCATTCAGAAGACCCTCTGTTTGACCCACCTATAGTTTTAAAGCAAAACATCATCTGGATAGCGAGCGTACTTTTTAGTACTTCATCACATACAAATGAGATAACAAGTCATGTGAGAACAAATGGTATACAAGCTTATTTTATGCACTGTTATAAGCAGAAAAAAAGGGATATTTCTGTATAATTATTATATCCACAATCAAATTATTTCACTTGTTGCTACAATTCTGTCACTTCTGTGGAAGGCCATGGCTAGTCAGAGTGTAACAACTCTGTGGTTATGCTGCATCATTTGTTTTGTTTCCTATTGTAAAACATGCCAAACACCACTGAAATTGCAGTTTGAAAATTAGATGTAAATTGCTGTCATAGAAGTATGGCAAAAGGAAAAAAAAAACCATTGGTATTGGTTCTTCTTAACCTTTTAAATTAATGGTTAAGAATGGTCATTCCCAGAACCAGAACAGGTCTTTTTCATATGGGGCAGGCATTGCATGCTGGTGATTCAACACACTGTGTCATTCAAGATTCATTCTACCCAATATTTTGCAAGTTTTCCAGGTAAGTTCTGACCCAGACTTTCCTGACTGAGACTGTGAAATCTGGCAACTTCACAGGCATATGTGCAGAGGCTTTTTGTATGTAAATTTGCCATAATCTTTCTGCTTAAACTGTATGTGAAGACTGTTAGTGACAAACTCTAGATCTTAAAACATGTTTCTAAATGAGATACATAAGGAAGTGAGTGTTCAAGAGAAATATCTGGTCACAGAAATTGCTCAGGTGTCCTAGTTTTGGCCTGCTCAAGGGAATTTAAACATTCAGATTTTAGGCATTAAATTCGTAGAATGTCTTACATTTTTAAGCAATGTTCATATCTGTAGATTGGACTAGAAAGAGGAGGATATAGGGCCATGATTACATTTGCAGACAGGCTCAAGTTGATGGGAAGAAAGGAGCAATTCAAAATTTATAAGAGATTGTCTTTAAGAGAAATCTTTGTCAAAATTAGTAAAACCCACTAATGTAGCAAGCAATGTAATGCCCAGGATGGAGGGATCAGAGAGACTAGAATCCTGGGGGAGCCTGTAGGCTCCAAAAAAAAAAAAAAGTCTGCTCTTGGGAGAGGAATAAACTAAAAGGTGCTCTGAATAATGTGTGCTTTTGAAAGGTTATAATTTGGTGTTATGAGAAGACCAAATGTCCAGTTCTTCTAGTCATTGTGGTTACAAATTTTGCTGAGTATTTGAATTACTTTTACTTGTATAAAACCTGTTTGACTCCTTAGATTTGCGTAGGCATTAATATCTCTGAAATAGGTGTGGGAAGATGTATCTGAAGTTATTAGTCAAAGTTATTCTACTGAATAAGTAGCATTTCAGCTCTTTATAGAGTAATTAACAAGTATTAAGATGTTAAGAAATGTATAGAAATGGGATGAAGAATTCCCAATGTTTGGGGTATGTTGTAAAACAAAACAAAAAATTCCCAAGAGAGTAAACTCGCCACCCCAGCAGGAAGATCTTTTGATATAGCCTCTTTGTATGCATCTCCAAACTGTGGTTGGGATGGTCTACTGGTGGGAAAGACTCTTATTCAGACCTCTCCACATCCTCTGCTGTGTGTGGCACTTGTTCCCTTGCAAGGGAAAAGTATTTCGTTTATAGTACTGAGCTCTGCTTTCTTAATTTTTTCTGTATTCATGAAAGCTTTCTGGTAAGCTGAAACTGTATTTTGACATGTGACCCATTTACTAAAAATAAAAACAAGTCATCCATTTCTGCTAAATAGCTCTCCAAAACCCAGTAAGTAATTTCTAATACTGGCCTTATTTGCTCTTTTTGATTTGTGAGAGATTAATTCAGGTGCTGTGAACTCTGTTCCAGAGGAGCTGCCTATTGCGCATTCCCTGTACAGACAGTCCATATTTATCTCCTGCTTGTTCTTGTACCAAATTTATCTGCTTCCATTCCTCAGGGGGAAACTCCAGGATGTGTCTGTGGTCTTTGGAAAGCTCTCTAAAATATTTAGGAGTCTTAAAATGACTGACAGTCTCTCTGTTCCTAACAGTGCAAACTGGGGATATCAGGTTGGTAGGGAATAAATACTGTTCTTTTTCATTGTGCCTGTATTTAGTCTGTGTACACGTACACACATATATATTTTTTTTTATGGGTACTTTTGGCATAAGTGTAGCTGGTAAGGAGAAATAGGTCTAGTATAATGATCATTTCATGCTTACTTGCCACAGCTGTAACAACACACGCTACGGTATACTGTGAACCGTACAACCCCGTGAAAAAAGCTATGGAAATATACAGTTGGATAAATAAAGCAAGATGCTGCTACTGCCTTGCAGTAAGTGTCACAGTAATATGTGAATAGTGGTATTTATTTCAAAAAATTGCAGCCTGATTAAGATCCAAGAGTAAATCTACATTTTAAACACAAATGGCTATCATCTCAAAAATTTGAGAACTTACTAGCTGTGAAGAGAAAAATCCCCTTTGGCATCTGCCTTTGCCCACTGAGAAAAACCAGTAGTGGCAGTGAGTTGAGTGTGAAGGACTGGGCAATGTTGAATCTTTCAGTCTTGACCGTCATCTTTTACTATAGAATGAGTGGGGTTTTTTGTTTCAAATGCTTAAGGGGAAAATGGCATCTGAACACTGAGGCAAATACGCTTTACTAAAGCCGGTTCATTGCACGTGAAATAGTTTCACAGTGTAAAAACCGTTTGTCAATGTGCTTTCAGAAGTTACCATTTCCTTTGAGAGATCGCAGGTGGTGTATCTCTTTGAGTTCCAGGTTTGAGACACAGGGATGGTGACACACTGATTTTGAAAACTGCTTTTACAATTCATGTTGATAGGCTAGACTGTTGTCAGAAATCAAGGAGGACTTCCAAATGGATTTCTGAAGCGACTATGCGGTCATGCGCAGGTTGCCTCAGGAGCTAGCCTAATTTTCTTCTGAATTGTGCGAGGCACCATGTTGAATTGGGCTGTTCCTGATGGTTTGTGTCCAAAGGAATCCAGTGGTCCACAGTCTCCTTCCATATTGACCCCATTGCTCTTCAGTGGTGGGAGAATAAGGATGTGGCTGATGAGGTGAAGAATGAGAAAGGGCAGATCTGGTAATGTTCCTTCCTGTCCTTTCAGGCTGAACATCGCAGCCAACTTGTGCTGGTGAAACCGGCTGAGTTCAGACTCAGCTTATTGCCACATGGCTGGTAGTCTGGGTGCCCTGTCAAATCCAAGTCTAGGAGGGCCTCTCCTGTGTGTCACAGAAGTCTTTTATACAAAAACTTTAGTTACAGTTTGCAAGGCTGAAAGGTGTTGAAGAGGCATATGGATCCCGTGTCTGGGCACTGCGGTGACCAGCCCGGGAAGCAACGGCAGTCAAATTGACAGTGCTCTTGTTTACTGTGGGAATCTGATTGTTGACTCCTGTGGGTTGGTTATCACACTCTTGTCTTAAGTTCCCTTGGTTTTTTGCTGTAAGTCTTTACTGTCTGGGATAAAGAGTAGGCTCATAATAGAGAACCAAATAATCTTTGAGTTGTGTTATTTTTCTCTCTAATAATGCAAAGAGCTGATTTTGTGTTTAAGAATACAACAAAGACATCAAACCCCAGACTGTGGGCATCAGGACTTTCCTTTTTCTGTATAATGCACTGTAGTTGTCCAGGTACAATGCCAAGCTGGCATCATTAGCTGGATGGATAGCCTAGTCCAGCTGGGTGGAAGATGCCAGGCTGGATAGTCTGTCTCTTCCTGAAGGAGATCCTAGCTTTGGTCTGCGGCCATCTGTGTAGCGTTGCCATGGCAGGCTTGATTTCTTTGCCCCCTCCTGCTCTTTGTACCTGCACAGACAGAACTGCTTACAATTATCTCCACTGAAATTAATAGAATTCTATCCGTCCAAAAGTGCTTTGGAGTTCAGAAATGTGACTTTTGTGGTTTATGGCTAATTCGGAAATCCAGCAGTCAGAGAGACTATTGTTTTAAGGCATAACGCGTGTTTCTTCACGTTGTGCGTCAGCTGGCATCAGTAGCTGTTGTCAAACCAATTCTTTTATGCCTTCAAGATATTTGGGCCTTTTAGGTTGGTTGTAAGACATCAACTATCAGTATTTACTTATATGGATGCTAGATAAAATGGCATGTTAAAGTAAGATTGGTAAATTGCAACACTGCAAAAATATAAACTGGGGAGATTTGTACTCAAAAATAGGAACAGTTTTCCCATAAGAGAAATCCGCAAGAGAACTCTAAAAAATAAAAATAAAAAAATTAGAAGTGGTGATTGAGAGATGCTGTGAGTAGAGGAAGAATTTATTTTTTCAAGGTAGTAATAAGTTAGCTATACCTAAGGGAAATTTGGTAAGGAATATGATTCACTTCAGTCACCTCAGAAACAAGCTGTTCATCTGTCAGTAGATATTTGAATTATTATTCAAATATTTTATTATTAATATATCAACAACATGGCTAATCAGATGTTTTAATGTGTAATACTGCAAGAAATTAATTTACTGACATAGAACCAAATATGAATTTTAGCATCTGGGTAATAATACCCTGGATGTGCTTTTAGTATTTACTAGCCAAGTCTTAAAGACTCCCTGTGACTGAATGAAGATGGATGCTTTTGGATTTTTATCTACTTTCTGTTAGCACTTATCTTTTGTTACTGATTGCTGTACAGATTGCACTATGTGATGTCCCTTTAATTATACGCTTGTGCTTAGGATGCCCGGATAGACACCTTAGGGTTTTAAAGTGTGGATAGGATGCCTTTATTTAAGATGAACACAGCATGCACAGGGAGCATAGCCCCTCCTGCATCTGCCTGGGGAAACTGAGGGTTGTTTTAATTCACGTATATACGAATATGTGTGTGTATACCAATTTTTTAAATCGTACAAATGTCAGCTGTCTGGTTTTCTGTCAGCTGAAACTTTGGCGTGCGGACATTCTAGTGCACGTCATGAGCTGAGTTTTGTCCTTGAGCCAAAGAGAACATCCTCTACCCATCATCCTTAGTGATGCGTCTTCCTTGTATGTTAAGTGATAGCAGATTTCTGGGGGAGTTATCAGAGTACAAGAATCTAGTACCTATTCAGAAAACAGCAAGAAGGTTTGTATAACCTAGAATCAGTTCAAATTCTATGCTATGTAATTGAATTTGTAAGAAGTTTGTACCAGTCTTTCTTTGGTTAGGAGGTCTTTAGGCTACTGTACAAACCTCAAAATAATTTAACCACAGTGATTTCACTATTCCTGTGTAATTTTTTTCCCTTCATTTTTTCCCTAAAACTCTTTTAACAGAATCTGGTTCTGGGATAATTTTTCAAGGTCAAAGCAGCATATGATTTTACCTTTCCAAAATCTTGGTGAAGATTCAGAAGTAGAGTTCAGAGCATGAGGCACGTTGAGGCAAATGGCACGTGCAGTTAGATAATTTAAAATTAATAAATAGAAAGCTATTCAGAAAGGACTGTAAAAATGATGAAGGGGTTGTAGAAACTGATTTATGAGGCAAGACCAGAAGTTAGATATGTATAGCTTGGTTGAAAGGATAGAAGGAACATAACTGTCTTCAAATATGTGCCTGAACAGTCAGAGAGCAGCTTTTTGTGAATTCACGCTTGTGGACTAGACAAAAGAAGTGTTTTAGGGCTGCTGACATAATGAGAAGGTAGAACCAAAGAACAAAGTTGTTAAGATCTCTGAAAAAGCAGAAGGCAAATAGAAACTGATTGGTAAGGAGAAATTTCTATGTATTCAGCTTTGTTAGACTATAGGATTGATGAGTCTATTGTGTCGATGCATTATTTCACTTATTTATATTTGAGTTTGTGAAAGCACTACAGGAGGACAAGAAGCTGTTCTTTACTGGAAGAAGGTGGATGACTTAAAAAAAAGAAAAAGTATTTTTTATCTTGAATATCAATGTTTTGTGAGAAAGCAGCATGTGCTCTGTGTAAAAAAAACTTGTTATTGTGCATTACTAATTTTTCCTTGACATTTATTATACCCAGAAATATGGATGCAGTCTAGATACAGTAGTCACACCTTTCCTTTGATTTAACAGAATGTCAGGTGAATTGCCTCAAAAAGGCTGGCAGTTGTGTTAAGTGATGGTTTTATGACTCAGTAGGGTTTCAGTACATCACTCACCTTAATGAAAAACAATTCCCAACTAATTAAACAGCATCTATCAGTTGTTAAAATTACAGTTATTAGCATCATTCTTATAGGACTTAAGCAGAGTGGAAACTTGAAAAATCTTAATTTTGCCTTTCTTAAATGGATCTCTGATTCTTCATTCTTTAGTACTTAAGAGCTAACAAAGATGATGATATAATCACTTAGATTACTTTTTCACAAGCTAAAGGAAATGAAATTCTTAGTTTAAAATGATAAGTAAATGAAGTGGGTTGACCTTGGCTATGGCCACCAGGTGCCCACCAAGCTGCGCTCTCACTCTCCTTCCTCAACCAGATGAGGGGAGAAAATACAATGAAAAGCTCATGGGTTGAGATAAGGACAGAGAGATCACTTAGCATTTACCATTGTGGGCAAACCAGACTCGACCTGAGGAAATAAATTTAATTTATTGCTAATCACATCAGAGTAGGGTAATGAGAATCACAGAATCACAGAATGGTAGGGGTTGGAAGGGACCTCTGTGGGTCATCTAGTCCAACCCTCCTGCTGAAGCACGGTCACCTACAGCAGGCTGTAGAGGACCTTTTCCAGGCGGGTCTTGAATATCTCCAGAGAAGGAGACTCCACAACCTCCCTGGGCAGCCTGTTCCAGGGCTCCGTCACCCTCAGAGGGA
>Ga0065711_1002264_pt1 | contig 39044 bp, 32 predicted proteins | sample Hoacrofraction12_FD_59098 | JGI IMG/M metagenome (GOLD analysis project Ga0065711, IMG submission 59098) | Hoatzin crop microbial communities from Cojedes, Venezuela - Epithelial fraction 12 v2 (version 2) | ecosystem: Host-associated > Birds > Digestive system > Esophagus > Crop | place...
CCCTGTCCCCGACGGTCCTCCCACCCGTGGCAGAGGCCACTGGGACGGGGAGCTGTCAGTGCTGCTCAGGGGCGTGCTGTGGGCGTGGGGTTTGTTTGTTTTGGCTTTTTTTTTTTTTTCTTTTCTTTCTTTCTTTATTTCCAGGAAGCGCTTAATGTTCTTGTATTTCTGGCTCCCTTTGCCCCTTGAAATCTGGCAAAGACGCCAGTGAAGAGTGGTTCCTAAATGTCAAACAGGACAGAATGTTTTGAAACCCCTTTAGACCAAGGCTGAAATGTCAGTGCTTTGCAGCTGGTGGCTTTCCGCCTCTGCAGTGGCTCCCAGCGCGTGCTGGCAGCAGCACCTGGGCTGGGCTGGGCTGTCCCGGGAAGCGGTGCTGCTGCTGCGAAGCGCAGGCTGTTGTACCTTGGGAGCTGACCTCAGCGCTCCGGAGGCTGGAAGGCCTGGGAGCCAAGGAGCGAGGTCTCCCTGGCCTGTGCCCCAGGTGTGGCTGAGGCTGGGTCCCCTCGAGGGCATGTGTGCTCCCAAATGTTTGCCTCTTCTGTGTGCATCATGGCCGTGGGAAGAGCGGGAGAGCTGGATCATAGGATGCCCAAAGGAGGAGACGCTGGTGGAAAGGGGCTTAGAGAAGTTCCTCCCCACTAGCAAAGGCGGACGATGGTACCTGCCTGTCATACGTAGGGCTTGCCCGTGGGGTGCTGGGTGCATGCACGCGTGCTCTACGTGTGACCTTGCTGGGGCTCCAAGGGAGCAGAGAGGCTGCTTGCGCAGGTCTCATGGGACGAGGTGCCCTTCTTGTGGGGTCCTGCCAGGCGCTGGGGGTGGGAAGAGGCAAAGACAAAACTGGGGAAGGATAGGAGCAGGAGCTGACATCCTGCCTTTCTTCTGAGCACCTGAGCCTGACGTCGAGGAGGAGGCGGCGGCTGCTCCCTGTGATGGTGCCGCTGAGCTGTTTGTGAGGTCTCTCCGCTTTGAGCACTTCTCCCCCTGACCTTTGCCTGCTGTTATCTCCAGCACTTGAGTTTGGCAATTGCTCCTCCTCACACCCCATGTAACAAAGCCTTGATATTCCTCACCTGAGAATATAAAAATGCGCATGACCGCATTTCTCTGAGCTGGCCGCTCAAAGGGAAGTGCCAGGGCCACGTGATGACTTCTTTTAAAAGCCTGCAAGCTTTCCCCATAGCCATGCTCCCCTCCGCTCACCTGGGCCTGCAGCACGTGTGCCCTGTGCGGGGAGGTGTCAGTACTTTAACCCCACAGCTGGAAGGTGCGTGGGGTCAGGGCAGTAAAGTGCTGGGCTGGAGGGGAAGGATGGAGCTGGAGGTGGGTTTTGCAGGTCGCTGGGCTGGAGCCTGTGGCCAAATATGCCTTGGTTCTGCTGATGATCCGGCGGAGCCAGTCTGGCCCCAGGCGGTGGGTTTGCGTGTTGGAGAGAGCAGGGCACGTGCACGAGGCTTGGAGCTTGCTTGGCAGCTCCCCTCTACCAGCACCTTCTCCTCTGGCGCTGTCTCCCAGTGCCCAGAAGTCGACAGCGGGCCTGCCGTCTTGTCAGCTCCGCTGGGTGTATTTGCAGCTGCACCGCACCAGTGTGTGCCGGTGCTGTGGACCCTCGGTGCTGGCATGCGATCCCTGCCTGACCTTAATGGCCTGTGACCTGTGCGCGCTCGGGCGTGCAGGGCCGTGTCCTTCTCCCGGTGGCGAGCTCACCCTGCGGAGCAGGATCGGGCCCCACTCCAGGGGCACCCGCGCCCTGGGAAGGGAGGAGCAGCGGGAGGGTGGAGCGGTGTTTTTATCGAGTTGCTGAGTGGGAACAGCAAACGTCCTGCCCCTCGTGGCACTTGCGGCAAGAGGCGCCGGGTCACCTGTTGCATATTTTTCAGTTTTGATAAGTGTGTCCTGAACGTATCCGGCACCTGGGTCCCATGGGAATGTCGGGGAGGTGGGGAGTGGCCGTGGCTCACCTCCCTGCTGTGGGCAAGCTTTCTGGGTGAGTTTCAGCTGCGCGGGAGATCTCCTTCCAGGATGCAGAGGCAAAATGTCTGTGAGCCAGGGAGCAAAGGCAGGAGCGGTGCTTGCTGGGGGCTATTTGCCAGTAGTTGTCTAGGAGGCTGCTCCAGTGCGCAGACAAGGAGGGGGCTGGTGGCAGTGAGAGCATCCCGTGCCTGCTCAGGATACCCCAGGGTAACCTTGCCTCCCTTGTGCTGGGAGGGAGGTGGCAGGCTGGCTTTTGGTGCTGGCTGCTCCTCTGCCCTGTACCCTCCGGCAGCTGGAGTGAGCATGGGTCAGTGGCTCCTTGGGAGATCCTTCCGAGGACGGGACTGCACTTGCTTTCGGGGGTATAAAGCCAGAGCGGCGCCTGTGTCCTTCTTCAGTTTGCTGCGTCTAGCCTGGCTTGTGCTGCTTGTCATGCTGGTGGGCTTTTCTCAGCCCCTGCGAGCAGTGTGGCCGCTCCAGCAAAACTTGGAAAGTCCCTTTGCATGGGTGCCTCGTCTGAGGCGGGGGCGTTTGAGAGCTCTGCCCTTGGGTTGCATGCAGGGGACACGGTTGCTGGTAGGGTGGTGGCACCCAAAGGTTGCCCTCCCAACATCCCCACCCTGATGCCAGTGGTGGCTAAACCTGCTTTTGCCCTTCGCTGCCTGCCCGATCCCGAGCGGTGTGTCCTCCACGCCGGGCTTCTCGTGGAGTAGGGTGTTGCGGGAGTGATATGGGCCCGTGTGGCAGGGAGCAGTGGTCCTCTCAGTGCAGGGTGTGCAGAGGATCTGTGCCCCCAGTGGGGTTTGGGGTGATTTGGCTGGGGACGGGGGTTGTAGCACCCAGCTCAGCAGCTTTCTGGGGGAAATAGCTCTTCTGCCCCAAAGAGCGTTTACGGAGCAGCTGTACCTGCTTCTGACGCTGGGACGTAAGAGCTCATGGGCATCCTGGAGCAGCACGAGCTGTGCCGCAGATGCTGTGGTCCGCTCCAGTGTGGGAGGAGAGGTGCGGAGCGGAAGGAAGCTTACCTCCCTCTGCACGGAGCTCCATGGAACTCTGGTGCAGGTCGGCAAGCGCGAAAGAGCTGCTTTGGTGTCAGATTTCAGTTTTCTTATAAAATAAGACTTTCCCACTCCTGGCTGCTGCTGCATTTCCCTCTGCTCGCGGGAAGGTGGGGGGGGTGTTGGGTGCCGCTCGGCATGGGGCAGCCGGGGTCGGTGGGGGTCTGGTGACCTCCGCGTTAAGTGGCTGACCCTGCCCAGCGTGTGACACCTCTTGATGTCCCATGGCAGGGGAGGGGGCTCCATGTGGAGCTTCTGTGTGCCGCTTGGCGGGTTTTGTGTGTATCACCTTTTTTTCAGTCTTTAAGTAAAAAACCATCTTTGGCAGCTGGATGTGGGAGGGGGATGCCCAGGCGTGTGGCTGGAGAGCCGGGAAATGCCGAGCTACAGCTGCATAACCCCAGCCCTGCGTGCGTCCGCACCGAGAGTCGCCTCTCCCCCCGAATGGGGCAGCCCGCAGCGCGTTTCTTAGCCATGTGTTGTTCCCGCTGCCCCTGTACGACGCAGCTCTGAGGGCCAGGCGCAGCCGGCACGATCCCCTGCACTGCTGGGCTCTGCTCTGCAGCGAGTGCCTGCCTCCGCTGCTGAGCTGCTGTGCTCTGGTTCACAAAAAAATCCCAACCCAAACCACGTGCAGTCTGCTGGGTTGTGGAGAAGGCTTTCTAGGCAAGTCTATCAGCAGAGATGAGACTGGTTCCCTCTCGCTGGGACGCAGGGATGTAGCTGTGGGGTGTGCTCAGAGGACAAAATCAAGGGTTCCAGGTGAGAACTGCTGGGGTGGGCTGTTGTGGTGCTGGCAGCTTGCCATGGTGCCGCAGTTGCTTGCTGCCTGGCAAACCTTCCCTAGTCGGCCCTGAGTAAGCAGGGCCGGTGCCTCCACCCTCTGCTTGCCGGCCCGACCTTTACCCCCGGCTGAAGGTCGGGCTGGCGCGGCAGCAGGTGCTGGCGCGGTGGCCGGTGCCGTCCGGCTGCCCGGCAGGGAGGTAGCAGCAGCTTCTGGAGGGTCCCCCGCTCCTCCTGTGGGTCTCTGCTGCCAGGACGTAGGAGCGAGAGGTGAATTCCTCCTCCCCGCTCCCCTTCCGTGGGCGGGGGCCGTGCTTCGCCTTCCCTTTCCCCAGGCCTGCTGGGGAGTGGAGGGTGGGGACCTGCACTCGCGCCTTGCTGCGCTGGCCAGGGTGCGGTGGTCTCCTGGAGGGGTCTCTTTCTCTGCGCTGCAGGTCAGCAGCTTGCTGAGCCCTGCCCGGCCGGTCCCTTGCTGAGCTGCAGCGTGGTAGCAGTGGAGGTCTCGGCAGCCCTTGCCCAAGCTGCCGGTGTGGGGATTTGGGGTGGGCTTGGGAGCAGCTGGTGCCCTGCCTGCTCCAGATGCCCTGCCTGGACTGCCACAGGGTGCTGCAGCCTCTTTGGCTTCACCCTCCCTCGTGTGCAGGGATGGACGGGCTCACGGGCAAGATGCCCCACGGACAGGCCTCTCCCAGCCAGTTGCGCCCTGCCCGGGGCAGCCCCTGCCTGCACTGACCACCTCTCTCCCCGCAGAGTACAGCCGCTTCGAGTCAAAGATCCATGACCTGAGAGAGCAGATGATGAACAGCAGCATGAGCTCCGGCTCTGGCTCGCTCCGGACAAGCGAGAAGAGATCTCTCTATGTCCGGTAAGGCTGAGACCCCCTGCCTGCCCCCTTGCTCCGGGAGCCGCAGGCAGGTGGGGTGGGTGTATCCCCACAGTATGGGATGCGGGGTGTTTGGGAGGCCAGGGAAGCGAGCGTGACATCCCGAAGCACAGGGGGTGCAGCAGGGAGAGCGGTAATTTCACACGGGTTCACCAGGGCTGGGTGTTCTGCACGCGGGTGCATGTGAGGGCTGCTCTGCTGTGGAAAGCGCTGATGTCTCCATAGAGCCCTGGGCAGGTGCTGGTCAGGCCGACCCACTGGGGACCACTGGGAAGTGGGGAAATGCCGGGCATTCAGCGCCGCTTCTGCCCCGGGCAGCTCAGGGGACTGTTCAGGGCTCTCACTGAACTGCTCCCTGCTAACAGGCTTCTCCCTGTCTCCTCCTGCCATTCCTGTGTGAGACCTGGCTGGAGGGGAGATGAGCTCTTAAGAGGATTATTGCTCTGAGCCCTTCGTGCACTTTTGGTCCGGAGCCAGGCACAGGGCAGGCAGGGGTTAAGCAGCCACGCAGCTCTAACTGCTGCCAGTCCTGCACTGCCAGGGCAGCCTCTGCTCGCTGCCTGCCTCCTGCCACCTCCTGCCTGCCACAGCATGAGTGGGGTGACAGCTAATGAGTAATTTTAACTTTGTAATTAAAATAATCCTGTAGATCCTCGCCCTGCACAGCCTGTTGCCGGTGAGGGCTCGCAGGAGCAGGGGATGCTTCTGTGGAAGAATGACAAGGGCCAAGGCTGCATCAGCCTCAGCCTGCATCCCCCACTGCATGGCTGCTCCATGCAGAGGGGTTTTAGGCTCTTGCTGGACCCAGTGCAAGCCTGGCCTGGCAGGAGGGCAGAGCTGCAGCTCTGGGTTCCTGCAGGTCACGCTTTCCCGTGAGGCTCTGCAGGCATCTTGCTCGATTTAGCATCTCGGGGCTCTGTGCTGGGGGTGTGCAACAAGCTGGGCACTGTGTTGAATAAACATCATCTTGCTAGTCCTGCCCTCGCTCCCCTGCTGTCCCATGGACACTCTCGTGGGTGGAGCAGGGTTTAGGCTAGGTCCAGCTCGAGTTGAGCCTGTGAGTCTCCTGTTCCCTGCCTGGATAGGTGCTGCACATAATGGGGCATGTCTGTGAGCCAGAGAGCTCCCCGCTGCCTCCGGGCTGCTTGTAGCATCTCTCATCTTTTGATGCATCCCTCTATGTGGCTTTGGTGGCCTCCACAGTTCTGTGTCCCCTCACATGCACCTAGGTGGCTTCAGACAGGAGCTGGGCAGCACCTTGCTGAGAGGGTGGTCCCAGGGGAGAGCTTTCTCCCCGACCCTCCAGCTCGGGTGGCCGCGCACCCCACAAATGTGCTTGCAAGAGCTGCCGGGCTGCCCCAGCCCTTCTGGGTGGGGTGGTTTCGAGCACAGTTTACCCGAAACCAGCTGAGCTGCTGCGCTGCGGACAGGACATCAATTACAGGACTCGCTACCCAACTGCTTGAGTCAGCCCCGTGAGGCTGCATTGCACCCCATGTGCTGTCAGCGGGGCTGGAGCCGGGCACCCCAGTGCCTGCCAGAGCTGATCTGGGGGTGCTGGCGCTCACCTCGTGTTTTGGAGCTGCGGCTGCGCGGCGTGGGCAGGGGTGAGGCAGGGCAAAGTCCACCGGCACTGGGGCTGTGCCGGGCAGGGATGGGGGACAGGCGGGCGTTGTGCCTGGGCACAGGGAGGAGGCCATGCCGAGTCCCTGGCAACGCTGCCCTGCCCTCCAGCCAAGCCATCTGCTCCCCTGGCTGCTCCTGCCGTGTGCCACGACCTGGCCCGGGCACAGAGCGGAGCGGCCACGCTGCCGTCTGGCCCTGCACGCTTGTGTGCCCCAGGGGGTGGTCTCCAGGAGCATCGCGCCGTGGGGACACCCGTGCCTCCTGCCCCTGCGTTGCGGGTGTCTGGCCCTTGCAGCAGGCTTGCTGTGCGTGGGACGCGGGTGGCTGCTGCGGGAGGAGGCAGGGAGCCGTGGGGCCAGGGCTGGGTGCGGGCTGTGGGCAGGGCACCCCGCAGCTTGCTGGGCTCGGGAACCGGCCTGACCAGTTCCCCGGGGCCTTGGCTCGCGCCTTGCTCCTGACATGGCCTCGCAGGGGCCTGCTGGCCACAAGCAGCCTTATCTTTGGGTCAGGCACTGCCTGCAAGGGTTGATTGCCTCCGGCCAAAGAGCCCTGTGGTGCTTTGCTGGCAGCTCCAGCGTGCCAGGGGCCACGCTTGGGTGCAGAGGGGCCGAGCACGAGAGCTGCCCCAGCCCTGAGCAGGCTGGGCAAGGGGGGTGACCTGGTGGTTGGATGTGCCTGGATGTGTAGTGCTGCATTGGGTCTCATCCCAAAGAGTTCTCCCCCAGCTGCAGGGCAGCCCTTCTTCTCCTCGCCATTTGAGACCGGCTGCCTTGAGCCAGTCACAAGTGACCCAAAAGGTTTTGCCGCCCGGCACTTCGCCGGCAGCGCTGGAGCAGGGATCTGGCTGAAGAAGGGCCCTCCCAGCTCTGCTGCTCCACGGGGACCTGCTGCATGGTCCCTCGGCCCTCCTGCTTGCACCCTGTGCTGTCAGACCACTGCAGAAGCCCCCACAGTGGACAGGAGTGATGAGCAGGGCAGAGGGTTGAGGGAGGCTCGTTAGCGCCAGGATGCAGCCAGAAGCCAGCTGATGTTTGCTGTGTCTGGGCTCGTGTCGGTCTGGGGGGTGAGCAGGGCCGATGTCCCCAGAGCGAACGCAGGGATTGTGCTGCTGGCAGCCGTGCTTTTGGTGACTGTTCCCTTGGTTTGCAAAGTTTGTTGCTTGGTTTGATACCGCAGCAGACACGGTTTGAGATCTGACATTAGTAGAACGAGTTGCACATGAAGCCACTGAAAGCAGCTTGTGGGTATGGTCTGCAGTGCTGTGTGTGACAAAGTGTGCACAGGAAGGGTATCGGTGCTCCTCTAGTTTAAAAAAAAAAAAAAAGAAAAAAGCTTTTCTGTAGCTGGTTAGTTTAATATTGAAGATAATTTTAAACTAAATAAACTGTTCTCAGGGGAAGTATTAGGAGTCTGAAAAGGATCAGATGTGGAAACAGATGCATTCCTAACTCGTAGGCTCTGGACTGAGGTACACCTGTATGTAAAGAACGCGCGTGCTCAGAGCTCCCTGCGGTCTCTGCCTGTGACAGCCCACCAGCAGCGGGGTCTGAGGTTCCCCGTCCCGCTCCTTGGCCCCGCAGCCGCTGGGGAGGGGAGGCGGGGAGCAGCCCCGCACCCTGGCTCCCCGCTGCCCTCCTGCACACTGCTGCTTTCTTGAGGCCGCGTCAGCATCCCCTGCTCGCTAACCACAACGGCCTTCAGTGCGTCTGTGGTTCGCCTGCCTCTCGCAGCTAACGTCAGGAGCGAGTTGCTTTGGTCCAGCACTGTTATTCCTGCCTTGCACGCTTCGAGGCTTGTGCTGAGCCCGCCAGCAGGACAGGTGTGCTGGTGGCTGCACGGTGCCGCTTGCCTCGGCAGGAGGCTTCCCCAGAGTCTGGGTTTAAATCCTTTAAGGTATGAAGGTGGCAGTGCCCCGGGAGGTCAGCAGTGCTGCTGCCCTTACTGCCTGGCTGTGCTCAGGGAAGGCATCGTTCCTCTCTCTGCTCCTCCGCAGAGCCCTGTTTGACTACGACCGGACCCGGGACAGTTGCTTGCCCAGCCAGGGGCTCAGCTTCTCCTACGGGGACATCCTGCACGTCATCAACGCCTCCGATGATGAGTGGTGGCAAGCTAGGCTTGTCACGCCCCACGGCGAGAGTGAGCAGATCGGGGTCATCCCCAGCAAGAAAAGGTGAGCGTCCATCAGCAGGAGCTGTCACACGTGGTGCCTCCTGGAGGTCGCCAGCCTCCGCGAGCCCTGCAGCCCTCAGGGGTCTGCACCGGGTGGGATCTCCTTGTGGTCCCAGCCCACCTGCCTGCCCGTGGCTGTACAGCATGAAGGGCAGCCCGGTTGCAAGCTGGGCTGTGTGCAGGTCTCCCTGGGGAGATGTTCTCCAAAGCTGGGTGAGACTCTGAGTGAGGAGAGGAGCACCCAGCCCCCTCTGTGGTCCCCGTGGGGATGGAGAGCTGGTGTTAGCCAATCTGGGGCTCCAAGCGAGAGCAGAGTCACAGCAGTGACTGTGGGCTGCTCCTTGTGTCTTCTCACAACTTGTGCAGCTCTGTGAGCCGGGTCCCGTAAGATGGGAAGTCACAGGCAGCAGAGGAACTGGCTGCCGCTGCCTTCAGGTCTGCAGAGTGAGTCCTATCTCTGTCCTCCATCCCTCCCCTCCTGGGAAGACTGGCTTGTCCCTGTCCTGCTCCTGCAGATGCTGGCCTTGGCCAGACCCTGGGCAGGCGGCTTCATTTCTGTCCCTCTCTGGGAAGGAGCTTCCCTTTGCCATCAGGACCACCACCCAAGGGTGCACGGAGAGCACATTCATGGGACTAGCAGCTCTTTCTCCCCTTTAACTTCTGATCAGGGTGGAAAAGAAGGAGAGAGCACGGTTGAAAACGGTGAAGTTCCACGCCAGAACTGGCATGATTGAGTCCAACAGGGTAAGTGCCAAGCTGGGGCTCAGGTGGGCACCCAGAGCTGGTAGCTAGCAGGGCAGATGAGTCCCAGCAGCCAGAGTTCCAGGTGGGGTGGCTGGAGCAGTCCCAAAGCAAAGAGCAGCGCAACTGGACCTACCCCAGGCCTGCATCTGCTCAGCACGAATCCTCTGTGACTGTCCAGGAGGTGAGCAGAGGAGCCCAGGGTGGTGCGGAAGCACTGGGGAAGGACCCATGGTTGGTATGGTGGGGGAGCAGAGCCTGTCCCACCACAGCCTGTGGCTGGGAGCTGACTGCAGGCAGCTCATGCAGGTGAAGGTAGTTGCCCTCACCCCTTGTGCAGAGTGCTTAGCGAGTGAGCAAGGAAGGGAGAACAGCCTGGCTACCCCTGCAGTGCTGCTGATTTGCCCCATCAGCTTCCCAGCATCCCTACCACATGTTTTTCTCCATGCTTAATTTTTTTCCTGCATTACAGTTTTCATGTAATCTCCATGATTTCATTTGGGGGTAACTGTCCTGACACAGCTCCTCATTGTCTCTTCATTTTAATTTTTCCCACATGCGTTAAACATCATTGTTTTTTCTGTCCTCCCTTCCATCTCCGTATTCTTCAGTCGATCAAAACGAAACGTAAAAAGAGTTTCCGCCTCTCTCGAAAGTTTCCATTTTACAAGAGCAAAGAGAACCTGGCCCAGGAGAGCGGCGGACAGGAACGTAAGTAGCAGCTGGCCAGAGAGGGCAAGCGTATGACCCTCAGGTCCCCTGCCTTGGGGGGAGAGATTCAGCACGTTTCTGTAGCCAGGGGTCCTGGCATCTGCCCGCCTTCGGGTCTGTGCTCCACAGTCGTGCCAGCAGCTAGGGAGAAACTGTGGCTTGAAGTGAAAGCAACGGCTGCGGGCTGGCGCTCTGTTTCTCTCTCTCATGTTCAATGTCTTCATCGTTTCATCCACCTTTACACCCGCCTGACCCCCTGCTCTGCCTCCCCCTGCTCTCCCACCTCTGCTGCGGGCTCTGCTCCCTCTCTCCAACTACCAAGGGCTGGTCCCCTCCAAGCAAGGGGCTGGTCACCTCCTGCAGATCTTCTCCTGTCCCTGTCAGGGCTGAGGGGCTGGGGAGGTCCCAGCTGCGCTCCCCATTTCCCCTAGAAGGGACTTGCAGCTACGCGTTCCTAGCTGAGAGCTCCTCCCGCGGTGTAAACCCTGTGGGCACAGGGGAGCCATGCCCTCGCTGGTGGAGGAGCTGCCCGCCCGTGACTGAGGCACGTCTTTGGTAGCTGGGGGGTTCCCAGCTCTCACCTGGCAGCACCTGAGGCTCCCAGTGAAGGCAGGACATTCAAAATCCCAACGTGGGCAGCACCGGAGCTGCTTGCCGAACCCAGCCCCTCCTCCTTCCAGAGGCTAAACTGCGTCCACTGCTTCGGCAAGCGTCCAGACAGAGAGCCCTGGTCCTCAGCACCTCGGGGGTAGAAAGTGGGCAAGGCAGAGCAGTGTCTCTGCCCCGGTGCCAGCGCAGCGAGCACATGCCCTCCACGCCGGTGGCTCTCCTGAGTGTGATGCAGAGGCAGGAGGTCGATGCTGGGCTGCTCTGGGGGCTGCCCGCATCCCTCTGCTGCCCGTGCCAGGCTGGCACTGGCTTCCAGTAAGCTTAGCAGCCAGAGCGAGCCTCTGGCCTGCGGTGAAGGTGAAGTCTGGGTGTCTCTCGTAGTGTCTGGACGTGGCTGGGCTCCAGTGACCTCCGTACTGGGTCTGGGGGCTCCCTGCGGCACTGCTCTCGGCCAGCCTTGCAGTGCGGTGATGTCCGGCACAGGGATGGGGCCAGCAGTGCTCCTCGCCAGCCCGTGTCCTAGACCCGCAGCTAGCTCCCTCCCTGTGCTCAGCCTCTGCCCTTCCCAGCTTGCAGTGAGGGGTCCTTCCCCTTTGTTTCCACAGCCCGTGCAAGCACCGAGGTGCGGGCAGCTAACACCTGCAGGTGGGGAAAAATGTGCCCCCCTGCCTCGCGTTCAAGGACTGGCTGCGCTGTGCCCACCCCAAGAGCGGCTGGGCTGTCTGGGGGAGCGCAGAGCCACTGCGCCCTGCCAGAGCACCCTGCAAGGCAGTGCAGAGAAGCACCTCGTCCCCGCTTGTCAGCAGCTTGGGGCCGCAGCCCCTGGGTGCCAGCGGATGCTGCCATGGCTGCCCTGCCCTCCCCAGACCCAGGATGGCCCTTGGGGGCTCTTTGACAGAGAGGATGAGCTCGGGGTGGGGCGTCCAGCTGCACAAGGCAAGACGTTGGCAGCGGGCTGATGGCATCAGCTCTGAAAACGTTTAAACCTCACTTGCAGTTGCAGCTCTGGGCTGTTCTGGACTCCTGTCACTAATGCTGGTCTGGCTCTGTCTCCCCCATCCCTCTGACTGCCCTCTCCCGCGCTCTCTTCTCTCCCCCTCTCCCCTTTTTCGCTGTCTGTGAAATCAGGACTTCCCTGGGTTAAGTGACGATTATTATGGAGCAAAGAACCTGAGTAAGTCAAATTTTGATGCGCATCGTTCACTTTCCGTCGCTGGCATGCCTGGTGGGACCTGGGGAATGGCCGGGCGCTGGCCGGGGCAGCTGCGCTTCTCTGGGTGCGGGGAAGGAGGAGCACTGCGGGTGCTGCTCCTGTGCCGGGGACCGCTGGGCTTCAGGAGGTGCCGCTGCCGCAGGTGGGAGGGGATGGGGAAGTTTGCTTGGGGATGGTGGCTGTGCCCTACACGGGCCCAGCTGAGGGCTGCCCACTGCACCTGGAGCAAGCTGTACCTCCTCATCCTCCTCTTCCTCCTGCTCCTAGCTGGGCTGGCTGCTGGTTTAGCGCTTGGAGACTCGGAGCCGCTGCCAGTGTGGGTGGGAGGTGGCCGTGACCATGATGGGCCCCCTCTGAGTGGGGCAGGGGTCAGCGTTTTGAACTGTTGCCATCTTCCTCTGGAGCTCCACGTACCCAGAGCTGCAAAATGACGATGGCGGGAGCCTTGCGGCCCTCCCAGCTGGGCCTGAGTCCCCTGCTCAGCTCCGCACCCCCCGGACCGGATCAGAGCCCAACCAGGGGCAGGCAGCGGCCAGCGAGCCTCTGTGGGGCGGTCGCAGCACTGGGGTCAGCCTGAGCAAAGCCAAGCCCCGAACGCTGTCCCGTCCTGTCACTGTCTTGTCTCTGTGAGTCCCAGCCCTGTCCCCAGAGGCAGGCTCCGCCATCCCTGTGCCGGCATGGAGCCATACCCTCCCCTGCCCCCCATGTGCATGCGGCACCCGTGCTCCCCACCAGCACCCTCCTCCCCACACACTCCACCTTCCCTCTCTTGGCCTGGTAAGCCCAGCGCCTGCACATGTCTGCCCACAGCTGCCAGGCAGCCTCCTCCTGGCATCCCTGTGTCCTCCTGGAGTAGCCAAGCGTCCCCCTGCACATCCCTGGTTTCCCAGCAAAGGGCAAGAGATGCCACCCTGCCCATGCGGCACAGGCACATCCCAGCGGGTACTGGGGCATGGGTTTTTCAGGAGGCCGTGCTGCCCTGCCCTGGGCCAGCAGTGCTGGGTGACAGCCGGGATGCCCCCGTGCCTTCCACCCGTGCTCCTGCTGAACGGGGTCTCTCTGGTTGCTTTGCAGAGGGCGTGACATCAAACACCAGTGACAGCGAGAGCAGTTCCAGTAAGTGTGCGTCTCGCCTGCTCTCCCGCCCCTGTGCACGTGCGTGTGTATGTGTGCGCACATTTTGGTATATCCATCTTGTCTTGTCTGGTGGTGGTTCTGTTCGGAGCCTGGTCCTTCGTGCTGGTGACACCGAGGTGCTGCAGCCAGTCCTCCAAGGGGAGCAGGGACTGGGGGGCAGGAGCGAGCCTGCCTGCTTCCCTGCACTCTCCTGGCTGCAGGGCTCTGCTCCAAGGCTGGGTGGTGGGTTCCCAGTCCTTGGTGGTCCCATACCTTCGGTGCCTGCTGCGGGAGGCAATGGCCAGAGGCCGAGTTGGTAGCATAGGTGGCTCCTGGAGCCCAAGCTTGTACCAGAGCACAGGGGTCCAGCTGCAGCGAATGCTGCCTTTATCCCCGGAGGGTCCTCTCAATATCTGCAGCACATCTGCTGTCCACCCCGCAGGGAGGGCAGACGGTGTGTCCCAAGGGGCCCTGAGCACACAGCGGTGGGGAGGGAAACAGGAGGCTTGACCCAGAGCTGAGATGTGAATAATTAACATGGATTGAGGGCTGGTAACTGCATGCCCGTCACGCTCCGTGTCAGCTGGCAGCATGATGGGGGCAGGAGCCAGCTCCTTGCGGGTGCAGAGGGGCTGGAAAGCTGCTGCGGGCACTCACCTGCCTCTCCGTTGCTCTCTTGCAGAAGGACAAGAGGACACCATCCTGTCATACGAGCCGGTGACACGTCAAGAAAGTAAGTGCTGGTGCTGAGCTGCCCCGTGCCCGCTCCAGCATGGGCATCTGTGTCCCCGGCACGGCGGGGTGGCTGGTGCGACCTCCTCTGCCGTAGTAGCACAATGCCGGGTGAACACGAGTGGAGTTCCTTGTCTGTGTGTACAGCGAGGGAGCCAGGCGTGCACGCTGATGCACGGGGCTTTCCCTGGCCTTGATTGCCCCTGCTTAATCAACGGAAAAGACTTGTGACCTGGTCTTGGAAGACCAAGAGAGACATCCAGAGCTAAAACTGAGCTGGGCTTTAGTCCCTGACTGAGGACGGGATTATCTCTCCCTGCCTTGAGCCAGGTCCCTGCTGCAGAGCAAACCCCCCCAGCCCTCAGTGTTTAACTCTGCTCAACGCTCAGTGACTGCGGACCCTTTCACAGGCTGAATCGTCCCAGCCTCGGTGGGCTCCCTTTGCCTGAAGCTGGAGCAGACTCGGGCTCCTGTCGCTCCCCCAGCTCCATGGCATCCTCACCCAGCTGTCCTGGTTTTCTGGCTCCTGCCCCAAGCAAGGAAGCAGCTTTGCTGATCCACGACCCCAGAGACCAGCACCGTCCCCAGGGCCACACGGATGGTTTGGGTCAGATGGGAGGGGGATGTTGCCCGTGACCAGGAGGAGATCAGATCACTTTCGGGTGCCCATGCGAGCAGGAGCACCCACAGGGTGCAGCAGGGAGAGGGCAGTTTGATGCCAAAAGTGGCTGTAGGTAGGGTCAGCTGCCCACAGCGCAGATGGGGCCTGAGGTTGTGGCTCTTGTTCGCAGTTCACTATGCGAGGCCGGTGATCATCCTGGGGCCGACAAAGGACCGGATTAACGATGACCTCATCTCTGAATTCCCACACAAGTTTGGTTCCTGCGTGCCCCGTAAGTCCCAGCTGGCGCTCGGTGCCCTCGCTGGAGGGAGAGCGGTGGCTCTGCCACTTGCAGGGTCTAGCCCACGGCGTGGGGCGGGAGCACGGGTGGGTTTCTCCCTCCCAGGTTTGGCATGCGTCGTGCTGGGTTCACTCACGATGCCCGCTCTCCTCCAGACACCACCAGGCCTCGGCGCGAGAACGAGGTGGACGGACAAGACTACCACTTCGTCGTATCCCGCGAACAGATGGAGAAAGACATCCAGGACAACAAGTTCATAGAGGCTGGGCAGTTCAATGACAATCTCTACGGGACCAGCATTCAGTCAGTGCGGGCAGTGGCGGAGAGGGTGAGTGTTGGGTGGTGTTCCTGGGACCGGGACACATCCAGCCTGAACCCAGATGTGTTCGGCAGTTCCCCTCCTCTCCCCATGTTGTTAATGAAGGGGTATAAACACATCAGGCAAGTGTGGCATGAGCCTGTCCTCCCTCCAGAGTCCTGCCAAGCCATGTGGCTGTTTTTTTCAGCCACATTGCTCCACCTCGATGTCGTACCTCTGTCATCCAGACTCTGCCCGTAAGCCCAGCGCTGGTGGCACCGGCCTCATGCTTGGGAGCTCGCGGGGCGAAGGTGCCCGGCTGCCCTCCTTGAGGCAGCGGCATTTCTTCCCAGGAGCACTGAAGTGTACCCATGGCTCGTAAATTGTTTCGCATGTTCAGAGAAAGATTCAGTCCCTTTGCATTGCTGCTGTCCTGCCCTAAGCAGGCGGGAACTTAAGGCCACTGGGAGCTGGCCTGTGTCGCAGTACTGGTGTTTCATCTCTGTGGCTCCTCTCTTTTGTAAGCGCATCTGTACGAGCAAGCTGTTCCCTGTACAGAGTGGACTGTATGGGTAGGGCTGATCCTGACTCTCTGCTTTCCAGGGGAAGCACTGCATCCTGGATGTGTCTGGCAATGCTATCAAGAGGTTGCAGCAAGCACAACTTTATCCCATTGCCATTTTCATCAAACCAAAATCCATTGAAGCTCTCATGTAAGTGCTACGCCGTGTTCTGTGCCTTTCCAGGGCAAGCAGCTCTGGCACGTCGGGGGTTTGTATGTCTGCTGCCTCTGCCTTTATAGAAAGCAGCGAAGGTTGCTGCTGGTGCTGAACTTGTCCCTCGTTAGGAGGAGCTGGGCCCGTTGCTGTCTCTGTGGTGTCGCTCCTCATCTAATTCCATGGTGCATCCAGGCTCCACGGATTGCTCCGGCTTAAAGCCCTTTGTTCGCCCCAAAGAGGATTATCCATGGGAAATCTAAAAATGTTCCCAAATACACCTGATGTCACCTGGGCCCCGAGTCCAGCCAGGAGATCTGCTGACAGCCTGTGGTGGTGGAGCACAGCCGGGTGGTGGCTGAGCCAGGACAGCCCAGGGAGGCAGAGAGAGTGGTTTTCTGAGTGCCTAAGGGGGATCTTCTGCTCATCCTGCTGCTCCTGGCCCTGGGGAGCGCAGGATGGAGAGGACACGAGAGCTGAGCTTGCAGCTCTCCCAAGCAGCAGGAGAGAATATTATCTGTGAGGGGATTCAGTAGCTAGAGATGCACTCTGAGATCGGAAGAGACTCTGCTGGCACCGAGGGGACTGGGGAAAACCGCTTCTCAAGCCAGAAGGGGTTGTATTGCTTATTTGGGTGTTCTATGAAGGTGAGGGAACCTAGGCAAGGAGGGTGGTGGCAGGCCCTGGAACAGCAGGAAGACTCTGCAGTGGTCTTGCAAATTGAGAGGATTGTCTGGATCTGAGTCCACTTCGGCACTATAGTGAAAGCAGTGTGGGTGGTGGCGATGGGGAGAATCGTTGGAAGTTGAGATGAAGTGCCAAGGCAGCAAAGAGCATGTGGGGAAGGGTCCTGCTTTTGAGAGCTGGGTCCTGCACAGCTTCCATTCCTGGTGGGCAGAGGCTTCCCAGGCACCCCAGCTCCATGGGCTATTTTTGCTTCTGTTCATTGCTAAGAAGAAGAGCTAAGTTTCTATTTTTTGTACGTGGCAGGGAGATGAACCGGAGACAGACGTACGAACAGGCCAACAAGGTCTTCGACAAAGCCATGAAACTCGAGCAAGAGTTTGGAGAGTATTTTACAGGTGGGTTTCCTGAGCAGGCTCGTATCTGATTTATTGTGTTTTTCTGGCTGGCAGCTGGGACCTCTCTACCAGCACTGTCTTGCTGTAGGGTCATGGGAAAATGTCCAGCTTTATCAAAGCAAAAAAGAAGTGGCACTTTGCCAGCTGGGCTCTGCAAAGGGACTGCTCCAAGATCAGTGGATAAGAGTAAACCGGCTGCAGAGAAGGAGACAAGTTGTCAGGCAGGATTTTCCAAGTTTGTGAAAGCTTATCAGGAACTTTAACAATAATAAAAAAAGAAAAAATCCCCAGGCAGGGGAAGCACAGCACAGGTTCAGGGTGCTACAAAGCTACAGGAAGTAAAACTCCGTGTGCAGGGGAAAGGGGAGTGTTTTCAAAACAAGAGAAAGCAGTCATTTTAAAGAGGAAAGATTGAAAATTAGTGACCTAAATGGTGGAGACTGTCCTGAGTTACTACAAAACATCTCCCAGAAAAAGACTGGAAGTTTGGCTGGCTTCCTACGTAGTCTTTGCTGAAGAGCCAGGCAGAGGCTGCCTCACGCTTTGTGCCTGCCGAGATGAGCTGCTCATGACACAGGCAGCCTTGTGCACGGAGAAACTGATGTTTGTAACATGATTAATTCTGGAAAATCATGGGCAGCCAAAGAGGCGGAGAAACCGGTGTTCCATCTTTCCTCCAGTGCAGTAACTGTTTCATCTGAAGTTGAGGAGTGATAATCATGCCAAACCTTGTATTACCTACCTAATAGCTACCAGGAAAAATCTCAGGCAGAACGTTTTCCAAAAATGGATCTCAACTGAGCAAATATGTGGGTACAAACAGGGTAAAAGCATTCCCCAGCCCTCCTGTTCCAGGCAGCAGTTCTGGAGCTGTCGGCTGCTCTTCCGTGAAGAGCACAAGGGGAGCACGCACCATGGTTTTGCCAGACCCTCGGCGTGCCATCATGCGATGAGACAGGGAGTTTGAAGTTGACCTGGGGAAGGAACGCTCTTGGCTGAAACCCATTGTTGAAAGAAGTGGGTAGTGGGCAGAGAGACCGTTGCTGTAGAAAGTTCTGTGCCAGTAACTTAGTGGGGGAGCAGAGGCACTGGAGGATGGGCCTGGCTGGGCTACAGGGGCAGGCTGAACTACCAAAAGGTATTGGCCCTGTGTGTGCATCCTCCTCCTCTGATGCAGGAGGCACAACGAAGTGCTTCGTGTTGTGTCCGTACTAAGCAGCGAGACTGCCGCTGGTCTTTGGGCGAGAGTTGCTGCTGGGAGCCATAAGTTGGCCTTTGCCAGCCTGACCGTGCTGCGATTCCCACCGGCACTGGGGGAAGCAACCAGCACGAGGAGCCCTCGGCAGCCGGCCAGAGGGGAGGGGCAGCTCCGGCACCTCGGGACACGCGTGGCACGCACCGGCTGACCGGCGTGAAGCCCTCCCGTTCGCTGCAGTGGGGTAGCCACGGTGCCAGGGCCAGCTGCCTGCAGCCTTGGCGCGGTGGCGTGACACGGTTTGCAAAGCTGATTAGCAGCCCGTTGTGGAGAACCCGGCCAGCACTTCACACGCGCGAGGAGCTCTGCCAGCGTGGGATCAGCTCTCGCTAATCCCCTTGGACACGCTGGGTTAACCCTCTGTGTCATCGTGTGCCTGTTGCAGCTCCTTTGACATGAGTTGTCTCGTTTGTTGGCTGTTGGCTGTGCCCCACCGGCCCCTTTGGTGCAGAGTGAAGGCCTTTCCCATAGCTCGTGGCAGGGAAGGCGCAGTGCTGCCTGATGCTCAAGGTCTTGCTTGTTCTCTCCTCTTCCAGCCATCGTACAAGGAGACTCTCTTGAAGAGATTTATAGCAAAATCAAACAGATCATCGAGGACCAGTCTGGGCACTACATCTGGGTCCCATCCCCAGAGAAACTCTGAAGATGTCCCCCACCTGCTTCCCTGTGAGCAGAAGATCTCCGAAGTCCCACCCCACCCAAGCCCTCTGCCCCAAGGAGGGGGCAATGTGAAAACTATTCCTGCCCCCTTTTTTAGATCGTCGCAGAATTGAGTTTTCTAGTCCTGTTTCTTTTGTTGGGATGAACTCATCTCATTCATCACGTGACTGTTCCCACCGTTCCTGCATGGACCTTCCCACTGCTCCATTAGAGACAGATGAAAACCCATTCAAGGTCATTTTTTATTATTATTATTATTAACTAAACCAAGAATCAAGATGGGAGGAGGCGGCTAAGGACTAATGTAAGAAATGAGTGAAACAATGGACTCTGAGCACGTGAGCTAGTATCGAAGCTCCAGGGGCATTTTTCCAAGTGTGACTGTCTAGCAGCTCTGAACAGTGCGACGCAAAGGCAGCAGAAAGCATTTTATTTATCTGTATATGTAATTTATATATAATATAGAGAGAAATATTATATATATATTATATATATATATATATGTACGTGGACTAGGAAACCTGAGGGACCTCTCTCAAAAGGTATTGTATTATTGCAAGGATCTTTCAGTTTCTCTGCCCCAGCCGCTGGGCGTAGGGAGTCCACTTGGGCAGGAAGAGCTCAAAACGGTACCAGGTGCTTCGGCAGCGTCTCCGGCCGGGGCCAGCCTCCTGCCAGCCGCCCCAGGTCTGCGAGGCAGAGCAGAGACTGGCACGCTGCCTGTGCAGAAGGGGCCAGAGGTCCAGAGTAACGCAGCAAGGAGCAGCAGCTCGTCTGAGGGAGGCTGGGAGACAGAGACTGAGCAGGAGGCTGCAGAGCAAGAGAATGGATGATACTACATATTAAATTGCACATTGTTTTACACACCACCTTATGTGTTTGCATGAGAGGTTTCCTTTTGGTTCTATTTTTTTAAGCCAATTTTAAACCAAAACCATATTGTGTTGCTGTGTTGGCTTTTTTTTTCATTACTCCATTTTTTTCTTGTTAATAATGAACTGAATGGGTATAAAATCCAGTTTTTTAACTTATTTTTTAAGCTGGCTCTATTGTAAATAGAATCTAGATCTGCGGTTTTAGTTAGGAAATACTCTACCGGCCACGTGGAACAAATGTACTCGCTGTCCTGTGTTGCTGTGGAAAATCTGGGACTTTGGGCTGGCCCTGTACCTGTGGGCACAGGTGAAATGACCCATTCTAGCTTGTGGCAGCATGCTGGCATTCCCTTCTGCATTAGCCACTGGCAGGAAAAGCTCCCAGGTGTGCCTTGGATGGACGCTCGTACTTCTCCGAATCAGTAATAGAGTAGAAAAACTGTCCCCCTCCTCCCCTGCTCCCTGCCCCATTCCCGGCTCTGCTGCATGCAGGTGGTGGCGGCAGCGGCCTTCCCCGTGGAAAGGCTGTCCTTCCAGCACAGAGGGACCTCGCCTGCTGCTCTGGGCACTGGGGCTTGGCAGGCGAATGGCAGCCACCTCACCTGGTTCTGTCTCTGACATCTCTGTGTAAATCCTCTTTCTGGAATTGGGCTCTGCTCCCTCTCTCAGGGTCACCTTAGAAAACCGAATTGGGTGCCCCGTGCTCGCAGGTCGGTGGGGCAGGGGGGTGCGGAGCTGCACCCATCTGCTGTGCACTGGGGTTTTTTCAGGCGAGGCAACCATTGGTGCTAAGACAGTTGGCCCTAAGCTGAGAAATGTCTGTCTTTGAGGACACTTTGACTTCCACACTTGACTGGGGCTCTGTGATGGGAACAGAGCCTTGTGTGAAGCTGGGGGGGACTCGCACAGCCTTTGGAAAGGAGCTATGTTGCTGGGTACTCATGGCACACGCAGAAGAGTGCTCCCACCTTACAAAGAACCGGCAAATGCTGTTTCTCAGACACGGTGCCAAGCACCAGAGCAAAGGAGGGCACCACAGGAGCACAAACAGGTAAGTCTTGGCCATTCTGCCTCCTGTCCTCGTAGGGATAAGTGAACGTGTGGGGCGCTGGTCCGCTTCCCTGAAGGTGACGGTTATCAGCGTGCCAGTCAGTGCACGGCGCGCACACGCCGTGGTTTTCAGTGTGAACAAGGACTGCTACAAGGCTGTGCGTGTGCTGCCTGGTGAGAAGCCCTCTCTACTCGTCCTGCGTCACCAGGAGCCCTGCAGGGACCAGCAGTTTCCTGGGACACAGCAGTGCCGCAGAGGAGACGCAGCTGCTGGCATAGTCGAGGGCAGGAAGGATTTTGCTTCCAGTGGGACCGACCCTAAAGGAGCAAACTTTGGCAATGGATTCCTGTTCGGCATCAGGCCCCCTGCCCCACCGGCCCTGCTCTGGCTGCTATAAATGTCAGTCCCTGGAGAAGTGGAGTAAGTGAAACGAAAGTCCTTAAGACGCTAGTCACACTGTTCCTGTCTGTGGGGTTGTTTGCGTTTTTTTGTACTTTTTTTCTTTTTTCTTCCCTCCCCCCCAATAGCCTGTCTCCCTCTCAAGTCACATGGAGAAAAAAATGATGTACTCCATGGCATAGCTGACAGTATCGAATCGATCATGACAACATTAGTTGGTTACCAGTGTTTCTTCCAAGGAGACATATATTTTTAATAAACAGAGAGTTGCAAAGAACTCTGTCTTTGAGACCTTCTTGTAGAGTCTTTCATTGTGTGCCAGATCTGGGTTTTTGGCGCTGGTCTTAGCAACTATTCATATGGTCTCTCCATGGCAAACCGAAGTGTTGACAGTGGTCTTAAAAAAAAAAAACAACCAAAAAACCAAAACTTTTTTTAGTATAAAGTAGTCACCAAGAACTTGTCTAAAAGAAAAAGGAAATGGGAGAAAAAATTCAAAAAAAAAGGAAGTGGGCTTATTTACAGCCATAACCAGGCTGCTGAAAAGCGCTTCTGGTTGGGCTGTTGTAACACAGGTTAACTCTGGTCTGATGACTTGGCACTATAAATGTGTTTTGGGTCATGGCCTGAATTGTGGGAAGTTTGCTTTGCAAATGCAGATCAAATAACAGAGTTTATATGCTGATACTTCATTGTTCCTGTATTAGATAAAAAGACAGCAAAGTAAGTATTATAGTCCAGCTAATACAGAACATCTTTTTACAGTCTAACATGCTGCTTAGACATCAGAGAGAAGCAGAAAGAAGTTGTAAGGACATCTAGTATCTTTTTCTATTACCTTTAAGTGCAGAGAACAGGAGTGTTCACTGGAAGACAAATGTGGTTAATGGGGTATCATTATACATTCGTGCCTGAATCTGCTTTGTCATTTAGCTGAGAGAACTGAAAGGTGAGAGAGTTTTGTTTTTAAATGTTGAAGGTGGGGTTTTTTTTGTTTTTTTCCTTTCAAACTGCACACAAGAGAAGTGTGGAGCAGGCGTGTTGTACCAAGCACAGGCAAACAGTTTGCTGACAGTTTCATAGTTTATGAAGCTCACTGGACAAATAAAACACAGTTTAGAAACTCCTTTAACTGATCAGGTCAACAGTCTTGTGGTGGTGGTTGTCCACAAAATGCTGGAAGATTAAACAGTTGCTAAGCAGGTCTGATGCTGCCATTACCACTCCCAAAAATCAAACTGTTTCTTTACGTAGTGGTGGATTTGGAATGATGAAGTTGTTGACTTTAAGCATCACAGGAACATTGTCTGTTAGCGGCTGCCCCGGTAGCTGCCAGGCTTCACTGTCCAGTCTGCTGCGTTAGTTCCAGTAGCGCTGAGTCAGCAGTACGGGGCCCTGCAGGCACTCCTCCCAAGACAATTCATGCTGCGTCCGGAGCTGATGTGTCGTCTTCAGCTGCTCTGCCGGTGAAACGCTGAGGTTACAGAGGGGAGAGGATTATGTTTTCAAATACATCATGCTATTCCTGTAATGTGGAGACAACCAGTGCAAGAGTAAACTGCGTGCTAAGAGAGTGGGGGTGACACGGAGAGAAGAACCTGCTCCTTTGAAGCTTTGTAATGAGCTATTTCACTGGCTAAGGACAAATTGCCTGCCAGGACCTTAGCAAAGTCCTGGACCAGACAATAGCAAAGCATGATCCTGTTAATGGTTCTGTCTCATTGCAAAATGGGGGGTGGGGGTGTTCTTTTCTCTCCCAAGATGTCCTGCTACAGATGCCTGCAGCAGGCATGAAACTAATCTGCTGTAAGAGACTTCTAGAATATTAGACCATAAGCTGCTTGTGCTGTAGAGAAACATGTCAGTGCTTCTGTCTGCAGCTCTGGTTAATTAACTGTCTTGGACCTTGTCAAGCAGAGGAGCACAGGATCTGTGTGGCTGCTGAAGAGGGGTTTTAAAGGAATTTAATCATAGTTTTCTCAAAAATTTTCTCTGTTGGTGCCTCAGATGCAGGCACCTGGACAGCTGTCTTGGATGTGGCTCTTCTTGCTTCTGGTGCTTGCTATCATAACTTTCAAGGACTGCTATCTCTGCTTTTCTCAGGCTGTCACAGCAGGATTCACGGCACTAAAGCATCTCCTGTGAAGCAGGTAAAGGTATCATGATGTTAAAGGTATTTCTGTCCTTGAAGAATCATTAGGTACCCCTGACCTTTAGGATTTATTTATATCCCTTGCGTCCAAAACGAGGGTCATGTTGTTTTGCTTTAGGTGTTTTTTTAACCCTAAGGAAGAAGATTATGTTGTTTGGGTGAGTCAGTGCAGCACCTGTTAATGGTGCAAGCAGCCAGAAGTACTGTGGGACTAGCAGTATCTTGCTGGGGCCACACTTGGCTCACCAGAGGGGTGTCTGTGGTATTTCCTCCCTTAGTTCCAGCGCACGACTTGACGAAAGCTTCCCCCCAGTCCTCTAATGAGCTTCAGCCCTCTTCCAATTACGTTGATTTCTGTGCTCACTTCAATTCTAAGTGGCCAGACCAGCCCCTCTTCCTTCCTGCTGCTCCAGAATGCTCAGTGCAGATGTGATATTAACAACAGCAAAGGTCTTCTCCAGCCGTGCGGCGGGAGGCAGCCCGAGGCTCGCCCCGGGTGGCAAGCGGCTGGAGAGCCAGCGCTCCTACCACAGGCACCTCTGGGTAAGCCGTGGCCTAAGGGCTCCAGGGCTCAGCAGCTATGGCTCCATCTCTGCCCCGCACCCAGCCTCTTCTCAGCAAGGGCTTCTTTTTCCCTGCAGCCACATTCCTAGTGGCTCGGTGGTAAAGCCACCCTCTCCCTGGACCCACTCTCCAAGTCACATTGCATTTCCCTTGTGCCTCAAGACTGTGGGTGCTCCCCAAACAGTTAAGAAATCATGAGATGAGGGAAAAAGACAGGGCATTAAGTACAGGCTGGAGAAAGGGGGGGAATTTGTGAACTACTGCCCCAGAGGATACATTTGTGTTCTCAGAAGCAAGGAGGAGCTCTGCAGCTACAGCGCAAGTGTCCAGCACACCCTGTAGCTTCCACAATGCCGTGTAAATCAGAAACTGCTGCCGCAGTGCCACCCTCAGGATGAGCACCCAGGCTCTCCAAGCCGAAACAGTGCTGCAACAAAACAGGGATCAACGAAAAGAGAAGACTGGGGGAGGAATGAGCAGCACTGGGGGTTTGTTGTTGTTTTTTTTCCAGGTCAGCTGTTGCTGTCTTAAAAAGATTTCTGTCCCATCAGCCTGCATCTACACTAGCTAACCCAGTGCACAGACACCTGCAAAGCAGAGTGCTTCCACACAAGCCACCTCTTGGGAATGGTCACTGGAAATCCAGCTAATTAAGGTCTGAATCAACTAGGAGAGGAATTCTTGTCCTGCTTAAAACTTCTGGTAAACACTAACCCTGGACTAAATGTACAATGCAAAAATGTGCAGAGAAGAGGCAAGAAGTACTATTAGCAGTCTGTAACTGATCTGCACGCCTTAGTAAAGTCTGCAACATAAAAGAAATCAAACTGAGCATCTCCAAGGAAAAAATTCAAACAATTCTGGCTGTGGGCAAAAACACATTTAATACCTGCTGCCCTCTACAGCTGTATGTAATTACCTGCTACACTTACAGGGCAAATGACCTTCTCATCTGGTGCAGTGTGAGACCTTTACCTGTTTATGTATTTGTGCAAGTCAGAACAGAAAGCAATAATTAAAGCCAGCCCCACAGGCACCAAGGAGATGCTACAGGCAGCAATGGCTACCTTCGGCTCCATGGCATCGCTTACAGTCCCTGCACTGATGGGATGCAGCATACCTCTCCCAAACCGTGACTCCAGAAGACTTTTCTGTGGCATTTGAGGCCTGGCTTTTTACGGGTTCAAAGGTGTTTCTTAGTTAAACAGACAGCACGTTGTGCATTAAAGATCTGAAAGCAGCTGCTCACGGAGTTACACGTTAGACCTGGTGAACTGAGCATGCTAGGTGGGGAAACTAAAGAGATCCATCCTCCTGTGTGTCTCACAGCAGCCATCTGCATCCGGCAGCCTGGGTGATTTGTCTGGGTACCATGAACGGAATGCCACGTAGTTCAGTGGAAGAGGCTTCCACTGCTTATACTACCTCAGCCTGAAGAATAAAGGCCCTGTGGTCGACCTCAGGAATAAGAACATGTACATAACCTTCAGCTGAACGTAATTATTTCTGCTTTCATCTTTGCATCCTGTTTATTTCCACAAAGGTACCTTCCTGTTCCTACCAATGTATAGTTCTATATAGCTGAGCCTGAGGAGCAACGAGACCCTTCACAACTCTCCAGCAGAGGTGCAGCACCAGCCTCAGCTGCAGCATCCAGTATCTTGCTATCACAGGCACCAGATCATATAGAATTCCCAATACTTCCCCGGCTGCCACCTTCAGTATAAATTCACTCCTTTAGGGAGTCCCCTGCTCACACTATTGTCCAGCAGCTGATACTAACCTGTGCAGTACTACAAAGCATCTAGTACAGTAAGCTCCTACTTAGCGTTGCTGTAAACGCCACGCTGACTTACGTGTCTGTGTGTACCTGTCCTCAGGAAATGGCCCTGTACCCAGCTGCACAACAGACGTGAGGACGTGGCAGCCATGCTATGGGCTGGTTTCTAGCTTCAGCTGTAGGACGCAACGTGGCTCCTGGCACACACAAAAATCAGAAATCACAAATATTTGGTTTACCCAGACTATGAAAAGAAGCCAGACACGGAGCATTGATAGGGACTGCAACACAGAAGAACTTTTTTAATTACTTCTTGGCCCTGACCACTGCACTAAGCACACTACTAAGCTCTTCTTCCCCAGCACGTCAGGCTTTCAGAATGGACTACAACTAACGCAATTTCTTCTTTTCTATAGCCACCATCCTGCTGTTAGCGGCCCTGTCCTCTGTCTGAATAGGCTTTAATAACCTGGCTCCAAGTAAAATATATTTTTAGATTTTAAAAGCAAAATTAAGTAAATCTTAATCTCAACCAGATTATTTTATATCTGAAAGATACTGCTGCCTATCAGCCCTGCCTTCTGTGTAAAGTTTGTAAAGAATAAGCAGCAAAGCACCTTTAGTTCTCTAAAGCAAACCAGGGGACCTGAAATGACTGTTAGCATTCCTCAGGGTGCTTGGATATCCTCTTAAAGAAACAGCAAAAGAATCCTTATAGGATGTATGCCCAGTTACAGATCATGCAAATGTATATGTGGTCTATCACACAAAAGACACAACATACTGTCTTCACTTTCACCTGCCTTACGACAGTGCAGCAGCTCTAACTGAAAAGCCACCAGTACACATCTACCAGCTACGATACCGACCGCATCTTCTAAGCAGGCAACTGACAGCTTGAATCCATGCTTTCTGCTCAAGCACCGTATCAGCCTATTTTTTTAAAATAAATAAATAAATAATTCAAAACTCCTATGCTAAGGACATCTAGGCTCTGCTAGAACCCACAGTACTGGTCCCCCAGCACTCAAAGGGCTTTACTGGCGCACACCGTTGCTCCTTCCCACTCCGGTCACCTTTATTTCCTTCCAGAGAAGGGCTGGGCACACTGGAAGATGCATGGCCTTGTACTTATATGCAGGCAGAATGCAACAATTTGTTCTCCAGCGTTAGGCCATCAAGAGGCATCATGGAGCACATCTGTGCTACAGTACAGGAGTGAACACTCAGGCTGTGTTTTTTCTGACTTCTGAACCTGCTGGTCAAACAGCAACAGCTGTGTAGACCTAATTATGTTTCTTAACCCCATGTCAGCTCTCCACACTCCTCACTGGAATTTCAGGAGGGAGGTATCTCTTCAATCCAGCTGCAGTAAGATCCATCCATTTATAAGCCTGTGTTTTTATGTGGATTTGGGGTGGATTCATGCTGAACTGTGACTGGTGTGTTAGTAGTTTTCACAGAAAAAATGTCAGAGATCACTCAAACAGATCTGATCTAATAGTTTATTGAGTTCTCATCAGTAAATTTAGGTATATTTAATAAGTACAGATGGATTGGCGGTCAATACCATTTACTACTCTTAAAGTTAGTATGGAATACAAAGATTATCACTTAAGCTTACTATACATATCTGAAACATTACATGCATGCACAAAATGTCACTCACCAACCCATCGATGCCTGGTGCCAGGTAAGGGATCTCTCAGCCATGAGGGGTAACCTGGAGAGGCGTCGCTGCTCAAGGGGAGATCTTTGCTGCGCAGCCAGCTGCTGGGGAGGGAGAGCTCAACAAGCATTTACAGTTTGAAGTGGTTGATTTGTAATCAGATTTTCTGCTGTGTTAGGCAGTTTCGGCTGCTTATCAGCCCAGTTTCCAGCCAAACCGTTATTTTTGGCGTTTGGTGCTGAGTTCTCACTGATCGCCTCACACAACAGGATTAATTCCGGTAAAGCCTACTTGCTGAGCATCTGCCTGGGCCAAAGTTCAGTTAGCTCAAACAGGAGGAGTGCATCCCTCACAGTCGTCCATAAACAGCAGTACCTAGTCAAAGCTTTAGCTTTTCTTGTGAGCTAAATAGCACCTGCTCTTCTTTAACTAAACTGTGAAACTGGCAAACAGCTCTGAATTCTTGTCCATGCTGAAATGGACTGAAAACTAAACAATCTAATAAATATTTATGTAGCAAGGCAGCTATGACATCCAGAGGAGATGCCTGGTCTTGGAATACTTTTATTGTTCTCATTGCCACTTACTACTAAAATCAGGTATTTAAACCAACCTGTTACACAACAGCAGACACATCTCATGGAAAAGTATTTATTTTCTGTCATACAGCTCCAGAGAATGAAAATTATTCCCCAGAGGAAAACAATTACATTTATTCAATAAACACTTCCTAAACAGTATGTAACTTAATTGCCAACAAGAAGGAGATCCTGGTTTCTTTTCCACTGCTCCCACAATGCCATGCCTTCGCAGAGCTAACGGCCTCTTTCACTCAGCAGAATGTTTCCAAGAGAGACTGCTGTCCTCCTTTCTGCAGTTGTGGTTGTCATTATTCTTCCTCTGGAAAAAACCCTTTTGCTCTGTCCAGTTTGTCCAGAACCTCACTATAAAGACCAATCATCTGGAGAATATAAGCACCAGAGGTTTCAACAAGGATCGATAACATTGTATCATTCAACTACACAATATAACAAACTGACAAGGAACAGAAGCAAGGGAATAGGTGGGAGACTACCACCAGCTGCTCAACCCAAAATTTCAGATTGATGTAAAGATTTTGGCACAGATTTAAATACAGTGGTTAAAAAAAAATAGTTAAATCAGTGCAACCTAACAAAGGTGGGTTTATTTATACTGACGTAAAGCATAGTTTATAGCCGAGTCTTACATGAGTGAATAAACCTATTCACAGAATGACAGAATGGATGAGGTCGGGAGTGATCTCAATTCTCATTGTCTTAACTGATGTATTTAAAATGGTGCAAAAGTTGCAACCAGCTCTTGACTGCCCAGCTCGTGCGTAAGAGAATGAATGATGACTGCACACACCAGCCATGCTGCACTGTGTTGGAATCCAGGTAGGAGACCAGCCAAAAGCTGTAGAGAGCAGCTTACTTGTGACAGAGTAAGAAAAAATGTCATTGCTTTCTACAGAGGTGCTAGCCCTGAAATTTCTCCCTCACAGGAAGCGGCTAAGTGACACGTGAAAAGATGAGCTTAACGATTTTATTCACATCAGCTTAAACACTGTTTTTTAGACATTAGATTATACTAGAAACCAAGCTTGAAAGTATTTACACAATAGCTGATCTAAGTAAACTGGCACAGCACCTTGGCAAGTGCTTGGCAGCAAGGTACAAGGGTTCTCCCATGGCCACAAATAGTCAGAAGTTTATTTCCAGTCTGCCACTTACACGGTCCTTCCAGTAAAAGGACACTACATTACCCTTTCTATTGTCTATCAAAACTTATCTGGCCTTGCCTTGAAAAAATTTTAGCATCAAGCTTCCCCAAAATATTTAGGTGCCATGCTTCTCCCTGAAACTCTTAAAAGATCATCTCTAGTGGCTTTTTCACCCAGACCTGTATCTCAAATTCAGGCCAGATATCCAGTCCTGCACCCTCAAATCCATCTGCTTGCACTTACATGGCCTTCATAGCTTTTCTTCAAAGATCCTAAATGATTGAGGAAACGCATTCCTAATCCACACCACTGCTCAGCTTCCTTATATTTACCAACGGTATACTGAAATATTCCTGTATTCCAGGCTCTTGTCATCAACCAAAGGATCTCCATCTCTGGGTAAGCATCCTGGAGGAGCAAACAAGAAGCAGCAGCTCATCAGAAAATAGACTATTCACTTTAAACCTCACAAGTCAAAAGCGCATCAGAGTGTAGTTTCAGAGTGGGAAAACAGCTGGGTTTGGGAAATTGCAAAGGACAATTTCTTCAGAGCCATCCTGTACTTCGCACTTCATCAGCACTACTGTCAAACAGCTTGTTTCCAACATGGGTAAGTCGTGCTGCAATTACCTATCAGTAGGTCAGAAAATACAATTCTGTGGGACTGATGCTGGAATGGAAGTATGCTTTCCAACAGCATTATCTGCAGACAGGCTGAACTTGCTGTCATGATGCTTTGGAGTTTACCCAAACAGTACTGAACAGCAGGACATAGTTGCTCGCTACAGATTAGAACCAGCAGTTCTTATGTCTTCAGAATATCTCTATGCACTGTGGCAATGGCTTGACAGGGTGAAAGCTGCCCTTACAACTGCAGAACACAAGCCAGAGTACCCAACAATACTTTGAACCTAGTGGGGAACTGATTCAGTTGGGAAAGGCAAGAACAAGCAATTATTTATTTGCCACACAAATCCTCAAGGGGAGGCTGAAACGACTTGTCTTCCCTCTTTGACAGATACTTCTCATCCTAAGAGAGCCCAGAGTGAATTTCTGAACTGCAGCATCCATTTCTGAATAGGTGGTATAAATCAAGAGTCGTGTACCAGCTTTCTAACTGATAATGTACTGATATGATGCCCCAATGTCCTCCTAGCATGATACCACTTAGTACCTGCTGCCAGGAGCAAGACTGCAAAAGAGGGCCTTCTAATACTGTGAAATATTGCTGTTATGAGTATCAGTCCACATTAACATTTCATTCATAGCCTTCAACAAGAGCATTAACAAAGTTATAGATGAGAACTTTGGTGAAAAGCAGACATGAATGTGGACACATTCTTTTTTTGGGGAACTTATGAACGGTGTATCTTTATGCCACTTTTATAAATGAAGAGACACTCAAACCTGACTAAAGAAACAGCCATGAAACTGAATGAAGCTATAAAACATAGTACTGGTTTCATTAGTCCTGAACAGGAAGACTTCTTCACCGATTTTTACAACTGCCTTAACTTTACGGCATAAAGCTTCAGGCCTGAAAGGAGCAGTAGAAATGCTTACTGAAAGAAAGATTTTACTCTCCATATACCTGTCCTCCCAGAAACAAAGCACATGGTGCCACAAATACTGACAGCACAGGAACCTAGTTCTAGGTCACTTGGAAAAAAACAGTAACACAGTAAGTTCCCTAATACATTTAACAAAACAGAGCCACAAAAAAAGCAAGACTGGTATCCAAATTTTAGCTGGCTTTAAACTGATCTGGAAAAGTAATCTGCATTTAAAAAAACATAATCAGCAAGCAAGAGGAGGAAAGCTGGACATTCTAACTCAAGATGTTTCTAACACAGGCACTGAAAATTTGGCCTTAAACCTCTCTAAAAAAAACCCTCATAAAATCCAGGGAAATTCATAATTCAGTTGTAAATATCCAAGAGGCATTTCTTTTGAGGTAATTTCAGTGTACCTTTTACTGAAGAAGTCTTAGCTGCTCCACTTGTAACGCTATGTAATGTTCAGTCTACTAATTATTCTCACTCTGATGAGAATTCTTTTTAAATGTGCTCAGGATCATCTCCCAATCTCATTTTCCTGTTCAACTTACTGTGCTGCTGACTACGCTCAGACCATCTTCAAAGTAGTCCCACACCTCCTGCAGTACACAGGCATCTAAGTCTGTTAATCCAGTCGGCAAAGAAAGATTAATCAAGCTATGCAAGCATTTGCTGAGAATTGAAACAGAGCAAAAGAGGAAACATTAAACACCACGTGCACAAACAGGTACTTTTTAGTATCAGCAGCTCACTAACTTTTGTCTCTATGATTGTCAGACAGACTTGTCTACCTTGGTGCTTACTACACTCACATTCTTATAGCAGAAACATATATTTTCCTAGTAGCAGAACACTTTCATACAAACTATGCAAGATGAGAGCCAACAGCAGCAAGTACTTCACTATTTTCATTGCTGGGCTCTAAAGTAACACACAAGGAAAAACATAATATCTTCTATGGTGCTACACATGACAGCCAGGAGAAAGGACCTTTTCTAACTTCACCAACAAGAACTAAGTAGCCAGCATCCTCAGAAAATCAGTAACAAATACATGGTGTCTGAAAACAGGTCTTTCTTTCTCAGTGTGAAGTGAGAAAGGCAATATTAACAGTTGGCTTTGGCCACTGGCTAATGGAAGGAACGCAGAGAGGAGGAAAAAATCCTTTATGGGATACAAGTGAGAGAGAAGGCCACACACCAGGTTGTTTTTCAGATTCCATAAGGTACAGCTGTTAGAGAGCCAGTTACCCAGCAAGATAAATCATGTACGTACTATGGCATCATATCACTAATTTACAATTCATGGCTTTCTTCTCAGCCATTAATATCTTTCCACTTCATTGTCTTTGAAATATTTAGTTCACTACTGCAGGATAACAATTGAAATTAACACCTTCCTCACAAGAAACAGCCAGAGACCTCTTCTGCATCCAACTTTCATTTTCCTTACTCAATAGATTCATTTATTGGAAACAAGACTGTTTCAGAAAACATGCCACATAAACAAATTGCAGTTAATACATCTATCAGACAGTCATACTCGAGAGGTACATTGGTTGTTCAGCAAGAAGCGGAACCTTGCACATAAGCCAAAATCCAGTTTTTTCAAACTGCAGGCTTTATTCCCTGTCAGCATTTCCAGGCACAGGCTCATGGCAAAGCTATGTGATAACACTAACCTAAATTTCACAGTATCAATGACAGTCTGCTTTCTGTGAAGGTTTAGTGCACTCTTGAGAGCTTTCTTACATAGTACAGGATACCGAGCTGGAGCTTCCATTGCTAATGCTTAAAAGCAAAAGAAAATAGAGAAGAAGAAAGAAATTACTGGAGTCAGACTTTAATCTCATTGGTCACTAAAATAAACTACAGCATATTGCAAGATCCCTGTGATAAACAACTGAAAAGAGATTTGTTTAATCTGGGCTGGTTACAAGCTAGTGCTTCTCTACTACTTCCTTACTGTGGAGACCATCAATGAGGACTACAAGGCAGAAGCATAGTACATTTTATAATTTACAAGTACTCACTGCTGTTTACTTCTGGTGCAGTTACCCAAAAATACGGGGGGAGGGGGGGGTGTAAAGAGTATTGTTCTGCTTGTCTCCTCGAACATGAAAATCTGGATGGAAAAATTAGGCAGGAGCAGGATGTCAGTATGGTGTGTCCAAGCATGGGTGTGTACTCCCTCAAGACAAGGCAGGTAAGTAGGTGTTCACGCAGTCCTACAGAATTCCCTCCAAAAATTTGCTATGGTAGTTCTAAATTTTACTGTCTTCCTTGGATCCCATTCTAGATTCTCCTAGAACTCTGTGATGAAAGTACGGTACAGTATAAAGAAGTGCTATTTACAAATTAACTACATTAAGTACATTAAGTTGAAACTGCCTATCCATCCAAAGTCCACAACCTACAGCACCCTACAAGAAAGCTGGAAAGGGATTTTTCACAAAGGCATGTAGTAAGACGACAAGGGGTAATGGCTTTCAACTGACAGAGGGTAGATTTAGATCAGATATAAGGAAGAAATTCTTTTACTATGAGGGTGGTGAGGCACTGGCATAGGTTGCCCAGAGAAGCTGTGGATGTCCTATCACTGGAAGTGTTCAAAGGCCAGGCTGGATGGGGCTTTGAGCAACCTGGTCTAGTGGAAGGTGTCCCTGACCATGGTGGGGTGGTTGGAACTAGATGATCTTTAAGACCCCTTCCAATCCAAACCATTCTACGATTCTATCCTAAAACTTCTGTATTGGGTCATGAATCAGCTAGGGTCATTCTCTGACCTTTGCCAGTTTGGAGCTTGTAAAAGTTTATCTGAATAATCTTTTCCAGACTCACAATCTATACAAATGTCTCATGGTCTAGAAATGGAAAGATGTCGCAAATATCTGGTCCATCATCTATGTAATATGGTATTTCAAAATACAGATCTTCTAGTGTTGCTAAGATCCTAAGCATATTTGCTTCAGGACAAAATAAATATGGTTACACCCATTTTCTGCATGCTGCAGAATACATGATAATCCTGGTCACCTCGAACAGCAAAGAGCAACAAAACCTGTTTTTCATGACTTCAAGAACTATGAAAGTACAAATGCAGTCCTTACATGCAATGATTTCTAGTGTCTTCACCTCTATTTGTGGTTGCTCCCATACTGACTCCATAAGGTTGTGGAGCGCTGGATCATTAAGTTTGGATCTTGCTTCAAATTCATAAAGCAGCAACAATGTGTCTGTTGGGTCTTTAGCAAAATCTCCTACAGAAGAGAGAGAAATGCCTGTATGCGATGATTTATTTTCTTAAAGCCACATGGTGTACCATAAGGTATAAATATTGCTTCCAACAGGCAGGAAAACCATTAAGGTACTCAGATTTAACAGTAGAGCAAGTGGAACTCTGCAGCAGTCTTAGAAACCACAGATGCCCAAAGCACAACCCCACCAACCACCATACCTGCGCCCTTGCCCCCCCAAAAAATCTGGATTGTCTGTATTTGGCTAAATTCAGGCAATGCTCCTAGGCAAGGTAATAGGTACCAGGGAAGCTATTTTCATAGACAGGTAAAAGAAGTAACGGAAGGCCAGCAGCTCAGAAGGTTATGAAAGAAGTTATCATCAGCTTCAAATTTCTCCATAACATTTGTCTCCTTTCTGGTAGAAAATCCCTCAGGAAATCTTTAAACACAGAAGAAGGGTGGGAGAACAGTAAAACTGCTAAGAGGGTGTAACCATGATACAAATGCCAAACAATCCTTTATTGAACTATCACAAAGACCTTTGGGTTTACATCTAAAAGACATTCTCAGCTTCCTCTAGGGCAACAGACTCATCCACATGTTAGCCAAGGTCTAGTGAAGAAGTGAAGGAAGCACCGGGCTACCATTCCACAAACCTCTGCAGGAGAAACTCCAGTATCTCTCTGTTCTGAGATAATCAACCTCTTGGGATTTTAAGGAGTGAAAATTAAAAGGGAAGAAGTCTTCCTGAGTTATCTTGCCTTCAGTGCAAAAGGGCAAAGAGAATCCCAAACTCAGGCCATATAATGAACCTTTCATTCTGAAATTTTAAGGGGGGAAAAAAGCAAGCAAGTAAATTTTTTGACAAAAGTTACATACTGATGCATCTTACAATGGAAACTCCACAGTGTCCCAAACATATAACTGAAAAGAACCCAGGCCACAGGCCAGATAAGGAATGTCTAGTGGGATTTTTCTACCAATATACTACCAAAAAAGTGAAGCATGCATCCTCTAGGCTAACAGTCACTCAGCACCTCAGCTGTCAGCTGAAAGCATGCCAGTCTCCAGTAACAGCTGATCTAAATTGACATGGAATAGTCAGGGAACAGAGGATGGGTTTTGACACTCTGAAGTATGGCAGCAGGACTTTCTGTATTCTGAAACGCCTTATATGGAAAGAGGCTAGTAAAACTATTAAAACAGTGCAAAAGTGACTCCACTCTAGAGCAAAAGCCTTGGAGTTTCTTAACTTTTGAGACAGAACAGTCAACCCAACTTCACTCTGAATGATTGTTCACACTTCACAGCACCTATACAATAAAAAGCCTGGAATGACATACAAAAAACAGTAGTTTGTTTTCCAATTCTTTTATCATATTGTCATGTATCTGCTTCAACACTCTTCAGCTGAGACAGCAGTTCCATATGCCCTCTATTTTTCATGAGCACAGTGACCAAGTCTAAGAGTTACACATGATGAACAGACACACTCTGTAGCTTACCTGTTAATTTCAGGACTTTCCATATCTCTTTGCATGTCTGGATATGTTGAATGGCCTGAGTCAAAAGCTCCGCCTGTTTTACAAAATTTCAGAAGTTATTTTTGTCATAGTTTTAAAAGTGAAAGGAATATACATGTCACAACTAACAGGATCTTTATACCTAACTACAAAATAAAATAAGAATCAACCCACTTAGGACATCATCCACACCAGTTACTGTTTTGGGTTTGTTTTTTTTCCCCCTCTTTCTTTTTCAAAGACCTCCACATCTTAGACACTTGTTCTCACTGAACATCCATTGGTCTAGAAAGAACCATATGGGTTCCTATGGGACATCATTTATTTTAGCACCCAAGCATAAACAGGACTTTTAGAACTGATAAACCACTAAATCCCACAACAAAAATTGCTGTGCATTGCTCTCCACAAAAGTAAGTTTCTGCAACAATCACTGTACAGCAGACTTCCGCACTTCTGTACATTTTCCTTAATCTTCTTACCACAGTAAGTACAACACCCCCAAAAAAGGATGTACGTATAAAACACAAAAATTGTGAGCTTTACCACAACCATACTGGTAACTACTTTCAGCAATGGCATAATCCTAAAGATGCAGTAATTATCTGCCTGACAAACCAGTGTTTAGCAGCAGACTCCTCACACAACACATCAGGTAGTCTGAATTTCCTCTAAGAGAAGGTACTGCCATGACCCTTTGCTAATACAAATCTGTACAAATCCATGGAAGTAAACAGAACTGATCTACAGAAATCCAACATCTACAATTGTCTGCAAAGCACTGGGTGCCTTGATTCTAACTAACTATGAAAGGTTCCCATGCTTACATTCTCACTATCCTGTTCTGAGTGAAAACACTAAGACTTCAAAAATCAAAAGAAAAAATGCTACACTGATACACAGAGAATCATTTAACAGAGCAATGCCCTACCTGTTCAGAAGTTGTTACTTGTTGTCTTGCCATTTCCAGATCAACTGCAGCTGCCATTAACAGGCATGTCTTCTGAGCAATTAGAACACCTTTGTCAGAAGGACAAAATTGGGACAACTGACACAAAAATAGGAAAAGATAATGAGAATTCTACCCATATAAAGCAATTTGTTCGTGAACAGATGATTGCTGAGTCTCCTCTATGACACTTTCAGTAATCAGTCATGAACAGTATATATTAATATTGTAATTTTACTTGTACAATTAGTTAAGAAGATTCTTTAAATATAAAGTGTAAAGCAGTGTTGGGAGTCCCCTCTCTACAAACACATACAAAACTGACAGTGCTCGTAGAAGTTCTGTATGGAGATCAGGACTCGAGTACTTAACATGTTTGTATTAACGATATAGTTCCCAAACATGAGAATCCATGTATTTTAGAAAGTTCTCACTGAAGTCTAAGTTTATTACAACATTTTTAAGCCACAGAATGTAAAGTATGACAACAATTCTTACGTTTTGTATTGCAAGTCAATCTCCTTCAGACAAAAGTGACCCAAGGAGATACCTGATACATCGATGTAACTTCTAACAGAACTCAACAGACGACAATATTCCTCAATCAGATTGGCAAGCGTACGTACCTTGAAAGACAGTAGAAAAAAATCCCTCATCTTTTCAGGGCAGGCCTTGAACTGTACAGCTAAATTCCAAGCTAAGAAAGACAAAAAAATGGAGACGAGAATAAAAGTCTTCAACATTACTAGTATTACCCATCTAATCTCTAGTAATAGGCAGTTCATACTCTACAATTCAATTTCTTAATTAAAATATCATCAACAGCTCATTTAACAACCACAAGAAATACAGTTATTAGTGATTTGTTAAAACAGCTTATTCATGCTTTCAAATTCTGTCTTACTAATTTAATCATAACCATGTACCCATTCTACCACATACCCTAACGCACAAGAGCATGAAGTGGAAAAACATTTTCTTAGGTTAGTAAACAAATATGAATAAAAGTGTTGAACAATATTGCAGAGACAAATAAAAGGAAAAAACCCACAATATTTTGAAGCTTTCTCCATTTTACCCCAGCAAGGTCAAGTACATGGGAATTAAACACACAATTCTAATTAGTAAACAGATGAGCCACCTAAAGACAATCAAACGATTTACAGGAATCTGACCCAATTAAATGTTCAGATTCTACAGTGACTTTGCAGATTCTGCCATGTTAATGTATTTCCTAGGACATGTTTTTGTAATCTCTGAGAACACTGCCTTGGAAAGATCATGGTTACCACAGACCATTCACACTTGTGTTACTGTATTTGTCCTCTGCTGCTTCTCTCCTTGCTTTGTTACTCTTTATCGGAGCATGGCTTGTGAAGATGGGTGCAAAAGCTCACCATGGGAGATGTCTTATGTTACTGATGTCAACTATTTTCTCTCCTGCATGCTCTGGCAGAAGCAATAATCTGAAAAATTGCTTCAGCCCGTTACCCTACCCTTGCATTTTTACCTACAGACAGCAAACACACTGACTTCTTCACCAGAACAGTGTAACAAAGACTACTAAATTAGGATCCAGAGACACACTACAGGTAGTGCTTACAACAGCTCCATGGGAGCTGCATTCCCCACTAGGAAAACACTTTATCTATGATAACGTTTGCTGTTTAGATTTTGTATACCGTAGTACAAGGCAAACTCAAGGACTGCTGATTTAAGGAACTAATAAAAACAGTCCGTCTGAGTGGCAGAGACAATCTCATCCTGCACCAGCCACACCAGTACACTCATCTGAACTTCCCAATTCTTATTTTGCCTACATGAGAATACGCATACTCAGAATTGGCAGTAGTTTTTTATTGCTCTTAGCAGCATTTTTTTTTCAGACACTGAAGAAAACCATTCTTCTTTCTATTTGCCTGATCTTAAATTTTACTTCTGTAACAGAGTCTTGGTAGTGAAGGGCTAACTAAGAGAAAAATGGAGAACTCTGAAGAGTTGTATCACAAACACAATTCATGTATCAGCTATTCCATCAAACAGACCTTGTGTGAGTACTTGTCTTGATAACTGACTTAAAACATGAGCCATATCATATAGTTGCAGAAGACAGAAAATGCAGCAGGAGAACTTTAAACAGCTGCCAAAGGTGACAAGTTTTATAAATCTACTACATCTTTAAACACTTATTTCTTCCTTAAGGTCTGGCTAAGTGGAGGTGGAGGGGATTCCGTTTAGATTTTGAGAGTGCAACCTACCAACTTTTCTGAACCAGTGAGCTTCAAGGATCCTCAGGTCCCCTGTAAATTTCTCTTCTGTGAAAGACTCAGCAAGTCTCTTGTGAGCTGCAGAAAATGTGTTGTTCAATATATAAGTAACACTTTCTGAGCAGAATAAAAACATTTCCAAGTCTAATAACTACACTACAAACAGAGGTTTCCAAATATAATTCCTGATGAAGAGTTATTCTCACAACTTACATGTAGTATGCTTGACCAGAGAGGCTAATAAAAAACATCGAAAGGTGCCTCAAACAGCATTTTAGATAAGCTACATAAGGCTGCCAACAAGTACTGCCTCTTTAAGTTTACTGACACTGAAGTCTAATGCAGAGGAGTTTTACTTAATTTCATAAAAAGTTGAGGGTTTTAAAATTTAATAACAGGTTTGAGGCCTTTCTTCAAGGAACCTTTAATTAATTTAATTCTAGTCTTCATTCTCCTCTCCTATTTGCCATAAGAATGGTTAGTGGAGAAAAAGTTCTACAATCTCATTGACTTTCTTGTCCAAGAAAGGAAGAGAGGGGTAAAAAAGATTTAGTGGAATTATTTCTTCTGATGGAGAAAATGCCTCTGTAAAACTCCTGTACCTTTTCCAGTGCACAAGACAATTCTTTTTTGAAAGGACAACACAACTCAAAAGTGGGAAGCAATTTTGACAAGCCTCTCCCATCTTTCAGCAGTTTTCTAAGCCTTCCAGGGCAAAAAAAAAAAAAAAAAAAAAAAAAAAAAAA